>ENA-OPFJ01000687-OPFJ01000687.1-human-gut-metagenome-genome-assembly--contig:-NODE-687-length-9962-cov-1.722015_pt1 | contig 9962 bp, 7 predicted proteins | sample MGYA00241710_ERZ501551 | MGnify/ENA primary metagenome ERZ501551 (study PRJEB25962, sample SAMEA2042381) | human gut metagenome | biome: human gut; feature: human-associated habitat; material: faeces... | reverse complement strand
CCTATTTCTATGAGGTCACTGAGAGGAAGAGGGTGATCGTCACATTCGAAGGTGAGGTGGAAGAGGAGCCGGGAAGGACTTATCCTGCACTGGTTGAGAGCAAAGGTCCTAATCCTGTGGAGTTCGAGAACGGATATGTGGCTTACGAGGATCTTCCGGATGAGCAGAGACATCTGCCTGGCGAATCGCTTATGGCGAAAGAGGACAAGGCAGAGAAGGATGCAGATGACGCAGATGACATTGACGATATTGACCCTATCGATGATGATGATGACGACGAGGAGGATGAGGAGGATGATCTCAAGTCATCCATCGCAGAGGACAGCGATGAGGTTTATGACGGATCAGAGGAACTCCTGTTCTAACCGTTCATTGACCTTTCAATGGGCAGGAAGCTTGTCATAATTACCGGACCCACGGCCGTAGGTAAAACCGACTTCTGCATCGAAGCCGCCCTCAAATACGGTTCTCCGGTGATTTCCTGCGATTCGAGACAGATATATAAGGAAATGACTATTGGGACTGCTGTCCCTGATGCTTCGCAGTTAGCCGCTGTGAAGCATTATTTTATCCATAGCATCCACGTTACCGAGCCATATTCCTCCGGCCAATATGAAATAGATGCCCTAACTCTCATTGACAGACTTTTCAGCGAGGGGCGTGAGACACTTGTAATGTGCGGAGGTTCAGGCTTTTATATCGACGCGGTATGCAATGGTCTGGACTGTCTGCCTGTTCCGCCTCCAGAGTTGAGGGAAGAGCTTACGCAGAGGGTCAAGACTGAGGGGGTCGGTGCATTGGCAGAGGAACTGCGCAGACTGGACCCGAAGGCGTGGGAAGCCATAGACATCCACAACGGACAGAGGGTGGTCAGGGCGCTGGAGACCATCATGATATCGGGGCGCTCGTTCACCGAGTTCAAGCTCCGGGAACCGAAAAAGCGGGATTTCGAGATAGAGAAAATCTGCCTCACGCGACCGAGAGAAGTTCTGTACAGCCGTATCAATGAGCGTGTTACAGCTATGGTCAATGCAGGGCTCGAGGATGAGGTGCGCGGTCTGCTGCCATATCGGGATCTGCCGGCGCTGCAGACTGTGGGGTACAAGGAAATGTTCGATTACATCGACGGAAAAACATCATTGGACGAGGCTGTAAGGCTGATTCAGCGGAACACCAGACATTATGCCAAGAAGCAGCTTACCTGGTGGAAAAGATATTCTGACGTAAAATGGATCGAGTTATGAAAGTGGGCAATATGCTTCTGTGCGCATCCATCTGTCTGGTTCTGGGCAGTTTGGCCAATGCCACAGGTACTGATGACAGATTGTTCTACCGGCGTCCTGCCAAGATCTGGGAGGAGACTCTGCCGCTTGGGAACGGCCGGCTGGGACTGATGACCGACAGCGGGACCCGCCATGAGCACATTACGCTCAATGAGATTTCCATGTGGAGCGGCTGCGAGGCCGACTACCGTAATCCTGAGGCGGCTTCCTGCCTGCCTGAGATAAGGAGTCTGCTGTTCGAGGGGAAAAACGCTGAGGCCCAGGCGCTTATGTACGAGCGGTTTCTGCCGCGGAAAGAGGTTTCAGATGCCAGGTACGGGACATATCAGACTCTCGGAGCGCTGGACATTGACTATGTTTTTCCTGTCAATGACGGTTGCGGGCCGGATTTACAACCCGTGGAATATATCCGCGAACTGATTATGGATGAGGGAGTTGCGAGAAGTTCTTTTATCGTGGACGGCATCCGTTACAGCAAGGAGTTCTTCGCATCGAGGGCTGATGACGTGATGGTGCTGCGGCTGACTTCTTCCGAAAAGGGAGCATTGTCATTCAAGGCGGTGCTGAGCCGGCAGGAAGATGCTGCTGCAGGGGTTGAGCACAAGAAATGCGGACGCAGGAAGCTGCACTCTGCCACGCTTGAGGGCAGTCTTGAGAGCGGTATTCCGGGCAAGAAAGGTATAAGCTATAAGGTGTCGATGACGGTCGCCTCTTCTGACGGTAAGGCCGTGTACAGCGACGGGGCCATAACATTGACAGGAGCGAGCGAAGCTACATTGATCATTTCTGCCGCGACTTCGTATTCTGCGGAGGGGACCGTATTTCCCGGCGAGAGGTATGTAAGTTTCTGCGACAGCCTGCTTGACGCGGCGGCTCATATAGAATATAACGAACTGAGAAACAGGCATATAGCATCACATAGCGAGCTTTACGGAAGGGCAGGGATTTATCTTGAGGAGTGCGACGACGATGCGCTGGCGACTGATGAACGACTCCGGAAAGCCGCCTCTTCGGACAGCGGGAATCTGGCTCAGGGACTTGCGGTATTGTACTGGAACTATGGGCGTTACCTTTTCATAAGCAGTACGAGGCCGGGGTCGCTTCCTCCGAATCTTCAGGGGCTGTGGGCGGACGGTACGAGTACACCGTGGAACGGTGATTATCACACGAATATAAATATCCAGATGAACTATTGGCCGATGGAGCAGGTAGGTCTGAGTGAGTTTGTCCAGCCGCTGATGTCCATGATGGAGAGGCTGGTTCCGTCCGGGCAGGAGAGCGCCAAGTGTTTCTACGGAAGTGAGGCAGAGGTCTGGGTGCTGCATATGATGACCAATGTGTGGAATTATACTGCTCCGGGCGAGCATCCGTCGTGGGGTGCAACCAATACCGGCGGGGCCTGGCTTTGCACCCATCTCTGGGACCATTACCGTTACACTCTCGACAAGGATTTCCTGAAAAGGGCATATCCGATAATGAGGGGAGCCGCGAGATTTTTCTTGTCAACGCTGGTGGAAGAACCTGTGCATCAATGGCTTGTCACAGCGCCGAGTTCTTCTCCGGAGAACGCTTTCTGGTGCGGGAAAGACTCCATTGCGACGAGTATCTGTATGGGGCCGACAATGGATGTCCAGCTGCTCGGGGAGCTGTTTTCATCGACGTCTGCCGCAGCCGGGATTCTCGGCATTGACAAGGATTTTTCTGACAGTCTCGCAGCTGCGACGAAGCGGTTTCCGCCTATGAGGGTGGATTCCCGCGGACGGCTGATGGAGTGGCTTGAGGAGTATGCTGAAGTGGAGCCTCAGCACAGGCATGTCTCTCATCTGTACGGGCTGCATCCCGGCAATTCCATCAGTACTCTACGGTCACCAGAGCTCGCCGAGGCATGCCGTAACACTCTGAAGGTCAGGGGCGACGGCGGCACGGGATGGAGCAGGGCCTGGAAGATCAATTTCTATGCGAGGCTCGGTGACGGTGACCATGCCCTGAAACTGCTGAAGGCGCTTCTGGCTCCGGCCGTGAAGTACAGTGAGATAGATACGTTATCTGTTCCTTATTATAAAGGCAATCTGCATCTGGAGCAGTTCAGCGGCACTTTTCCTAACTTGTTCTGTTCGCATCCGCCGTTCCAGATAGATGGCAATTTCGGGGGCACATCCGGCATAACCGAGATGCTGCTCCAGAGTCAGGACGGATATATAGTCCTGCTCCCTGCCCTACCGTCCGGGTGGAGAAGCGGCAGTGCAAGAGGCCTCAGGGCCAGGGGAAATGTGGCCGTGGATTTCAACTGGAATGATTCGCGCGTTGAGCAGGTGACCATCACCGGCCTGCCGCTCCGTGCTGATGAACGTGGCGGAGGATCGTTCGCGAGTGGCGATGGTGGTGCCGCGATGGACGGATCAGATTCGGTTGCGAGTGACGGAGTAAATTCCGTGGAAGCAGGTGACTTGATGGCATGCGGCAGGAGCTCAGGTGCGATGGCCAAGGGTTCTGCCGCGACGGATGGACTGACCGCGGCTAGTACGGACGATGGTGGCGCCGCGATGGACGGACCATATTCGGGCGTGAGTGACGATGGTGGTGCCGTGATGGACGGATTGACCGCGACTAGTACGGACGATGGTGGCACTGTCACGGCAGGCGGACGGAACTTGGTGGTTCTGAAGGTGCCGGCAGGAAGCATTGCACGGGATCTTTACGGCAATGAGTTCTCTACCGACTCCTCAGGTTTCGTTCACATCAGCGTCCGAAGCGGCGAAAGCGTCACGATACGGTTCAGAAGGTGAACGGGGACGGAGGACGGTTCCGGAGACGAATCCGGTGAACAGGGCTGCAAGACGGCTGCAAATTACGAAGTACCTGAGCAGAGCGGGCTCTTGCCGCAGTTCGGCCAACAACATCAATGAAGAACGACTTGTTCTAGTCAAGCTAATTGTCTGGTAATTACCGGTAGAATGTGTAAGTGATGGTTCCCTGCTGAAGCTTAGGGGCATCCAAGTTAAGATTGAAATCAGTCTTCAGCGCTGCTTTTTTGCAGGCTTCGATAACCTCTTCATCTGTGATTGTGGAGACAGAGTTCAGTTTTGCGGAATTCACTTGGCCTATAGTACTTATCGTGATGTCAAGTTTGACAATTCCCTCAGCATTTCCAAGCTCTTCGGGATCATATACCCCGTAACTGTACCTGTCCTCCATACGATAGGAAGACTTCACCTTGAGTCTTGGAACCACTGCCTTTTTAGGTGCATTTTCATTGGCCTTCTTCGCTGCACGATATTCTTCCTGCGCGTCACCAACGAGTTCATTTATAAACGACACTACTCCTGTCGGTGCCGGTTTCTCATCCGGTTTGGCAGCAGCAGACTTCGTTTCCTGTTTAGCTGTAACAGGCTTTTCAGCCGGTTTCGAGGCAGCCGACTTCGAGGCAGACGACTTCGAGGCAGACGGCTTCGAGGCCGCCGGCTTTGCAATCGACTTTTTCTCTGATTTGTCAGCGGCAACATTCCTCTCAGACTTCTCTTCCGGCTTGCCAATGCCCTCGTTTATGCTGGCCGTTGCCGGCTGACAGAGTAGAGAGTCGATGGTGTCACGCAAGAATGCGTTCTCATTCCGGAGTTCCTTGACATCATCGTAGTTCTTGAACGTGAAATATCCAAAACTGAGGCACAATAACAAGGTCAGGACCTGCAATAATTTTCCGTTTCCCATAATTAATTATTTATTAGAGGTTTAAGTAATGAAAGCACATTGGCGTGAAGTCACTCACGGATTTTGGAGTCGATGATGATGGTGACAGGGCCGTCATTGACGAGGGCACACTTCATGTCGGCACCGAACACACCCTTCAGGACAGGTCTTCCGGCGACCTCGGAAAGGCGTTTGCAGTACTTTTCGTAGAGCGGGACCGCAAGTTCGTGGGCAGCGGCACGTATATATGACGGACGGTTGCCCTTTTTCGTGGAGGCAGTCAGCGTAAACTGCGAAACCGCCAGAAGTTCACCATCCACATCCACCACGCTTCTGTTCATAACACCGTTCTCATCATCAAAAATCCGCATTGCCGCAGTCTTCGACACAAGCCACTCCATATCAGCCTCAGTATCACCGGTTTCCACCCCGACAAGGATGAACAGTCCCGCTCCGATAGAGCTGACCACTTCTCCGTCAATGGTGACTGACGCCTCCCTGACTCTCTGAATTACAAGCCTCATTGCCCTGTATCTCCTATGCAATTATCTTATTATTTTTAACACTGGCTCAAGCAGACTCACTATTGCCTGCTGAACGAATACGGACGTGACACCGATGAAGTGCAACGTGACTTGTCAGGCTCGGACGACATTGAAAAGTCTATAACCGCTCCAGCTGAAAGTTCGTCGAAAGTCAGGAACGTACGGTCCGCGCTCTTGCCGTTCACTTTCATTGACCTGACATAGAAATTCTCGGAAGAATTGTCCGGAGCATTGACAATGAACACTTTACCGTCAGGGCGAGTAACCTTCACGCTCTTGAACAGCGGAGTGCCGACAGCGAATTGGCCGGACGCCGGGCAGACAGGATAGAATCCCATCGCCGAGAACACATACCAGGCAGAAGTCTGGCCATTGTCCTCATCGCCGCAATACCCGTCAGGCGCTGCGGTGTAGAATTTCTCCATCACTTCACGCACGCGGGCCTGGGCCTTCCATGCCTGACCGCACCAGTCATACAGATATATGAAATGCTGGATAGGCTGGTTACCGTGTGCATAATTGCCCATATTCATCACCTGCATTTCCCTGATTTCGTGAATCGGGAAGCCGTAATAACTGTCATCGAAGATAGGAGGGATATTGAAAACCGAATCCATCATATGTCCGAAATCCTCATCGCCGCCCATCAGGTCAATGAGCCCCTGCACATCGTGAAATACGGACCACGTATAGTGCAGACTGTTGCCTTCCGTGAAATCTCCACCCCATTTGAGCGGGCTGAACGGCTCCGAAAACGTGCCGTCCTCGTTACGGCCCACCATCAGGTTGCACTTCGGATTGAACAGATTCTTATAGTTCAATGCCGCCTTGCGATACTGCTCAAGTTCTTCGTCTGACTTGCCCAACTGCTTGCCCAACTGCCAGATACACCAGTCGTTGTAGGCATATTCCAGCGTCCGGGCAGCATTCTCATTGATTCCGACATTGCAAGGAACATAGCCGAGACGGTCGTAGTATTCCCAGCCCAGGCGTCCCGTAGAACTCACCTCAGGATGCACTTTGTGAGCGCCTGAAGTCACGGCTTCCCACAGTTTCTCCACATCATATCCACGGATACCGTCGATGTAGGCATCAGCCACCACAGAAGCCGAATTGTTGCCCACCATACAGCCGCGGTGCCCAGGGCTCGCCCACTCAGGCAGGAATCCGCTCTCCAGATAAGCATTGACAAGACCATCCTGCACCTTCACGCTCTGCTCCGGATAGACGAGATTCATCAGCGGGAAAAGGCTTCTGAAAGTATCCCAGAAACCGGTATCCGTCGTCATATAACCAGGCAGGATCTCACCGTTGTACGGGCTGTAATGCACCCTTGTACCCTCTGCATTGACCTCAGAAAGGTCGCGCGGGAACAGCAGAGACCGGTACAAGCAAGAATAGAATGTGCGGAGATGGTCAATGTTGCTGTCGCTGACCGAGATGCGTCCGAGTGCGGAGTTCCAGCTGTCGCGGCACGCGGTCTTCACCTCGTCGAAGGAGCGGCCGTCGATTTCGCGCAGATTGATCTGAGCCTGGTCAATGCTGATGAACGACGATGCCACGCGGAGATTCACCTGCTGGCCTCTGCCCGTCTTGAAGCCGACCAATGCCAATGCATGATCCGCCTCGACTTCATTCTTTCCAGTAACTTTATTTCCGTCAATGACTTGCGTCATCTCAAAAGGCGTATCGGAAACGATTACGAACCAGTTTCTGAAATTGTCAGGCACTCCTCCGTGGTTGTTGGTGACATATCCCACGATCTTATTCTCCTCCTGTATGACCTTCACGAATGAGCCGCCTGCGTAGCCGTCCACCACCAGATAGGACATTTCCTTTTCCGGATATGTGAGGCGGACCGCTGCTGCACGCTCGGTAGGCGAAATCTCGGCAACCACGTCATGCTCAGCGAGATATACCTTATAATAATAAGGAGTCGCCACCTCCGACTTGTGGGAGAACCAGCTTTCACGTTCATTCTCGTCGAAAACCGGCCCGGTAGTAACAGGCATTATAGAGAATGCGCCATAATCATTAATCCAAGGGCTCGGCTGATGGGTCTGCTTCAGGCCGCGCATCTTCGTGGCAGTATATTTATAGGTCCAGCCGTCGCCGTTTTTCCCGGTCTGAGGCGTCCAGAAGTTCATTCCCCACGGCATTGCCACTGCAGGATACGTGTTTCCGGCAGAAAGCTCATAGGTGGATTCCGTTCCCACGAGCGTACTCACATAATCCACAGGGGATTCCACATAATCAATACTGTTCTTGCAGCATGAGAGACTCGCCAAAGCAAGAGCCATAAAGGCCAATGTCGGTTTCAGTTTCATATTATAATATTATCAGTTATGAGCAGTCCTCTAAAAATCTTCTCTTAATCTGAGGAACTTATTATGTTACTAAATTGCGAAGATAGCAATAATATTTTTGCCGATAAGGAAAACGCGGGAGTTACCAAAACGTTATCTTTTACCTTTTGGTCGAATTTCTTTATATTTTTGGTGCATTGATTTAAATTTGTCGCCGTTTTTACCAAAAAATTCGACAAAATGTACAAGAAACTAATCCTGACCGTAGCACTTGGCATCGCTGCCGTTTCCGCTTATGCCGGAGGCTACGTCACAAATTCAAACCAGAATGTAGCATATCTGAGGAATCCTGCCCAGAATGCAGTCATAGGCGTACAGGGCGCTTATTTCAACCCTGCCGGTATCGGTTTCATGGAAAACGGCTGGCACATTGCACTGGATGTGCAGACCGCTCTTCAGAGAAGATATACCACATCCACTTACGAGCCGCTTAAATACGGCATTGACAATGAAGGAAGAGGCTATAAGAAATATACCGGAAAGTCATTTGTGCCTGCGCTGCCGCATCTGGACCTCGTCTATAAGCACAACAACTGGTTCGGTTCATTCCATTTCGGAGTGATTTCCGGAGGCGGAAAGGCAAAATATGACCAGGGACTCGGCTCTTTTGAAGCGCCTGTGGCAATGATACCTGCATTGATCAACACCCTGGCAGGCGCCACTGCCGTAACGGCGTACGATGCTGACATCAATCTTACCGGTGAGCAGTACAACTTCGCCGGACAGCTCAACTTCGGTTACAGAATCAACAAAAACTGGAGCGTATCTGCCGGTGTCAGAATGAATTACCTTTCCAACTACTATGTGGGCAGCCTCAAGAACATCCGTCTTCAGCCTGCCGGCGGACAGATGATGCCTGCAGCTGCAGTTCTGGCAAGCGCCATCTCTTCATTGACAGGAGGCAAGGTGCCGGCTGACCAGATAGCTCCTATGGCATCACAACTCGTAAGTGACAAGGCTCTGGACGCGCATCAGAAAGACATCGCCTGGACCCCTATCATTTCCGTGGATTACAAGACAGGAAAGTTCAATTTCTCAGCACGTTACGAGTTCAACACCAAGGTACGTCTGGACAATACCACTAAAGAGAACAGCACAGGAATTTCGCAGTTCGATGACGGCAAACAGATCGCCGCGGACATTCCGGGCAACCTTAACCTCGGTGCACAGTATTCCGTAAAACCGAATTTCAGAGTAGCTCTCGGTTTCAACTACTATTTCGACAAGCAGTCCAAGCAGTACAACAATGAAACCGGTCTCAATGACAAGCAGAACTATCTGAAGCACAACTCATTCGAGATTCTCGGCGGTATGGAGTATGACGTATGCAAGCTGCTGACTCTCAGTATCGGCGCCAACAGCAACACCTTCGGATTCGGCAATGACGCACGTTTCATCTCGGACATGAGCTACTCTACAAGTTCGATTTCCGGAGGTATTGGAGCGCAGTTCCACGTAAACAGCCGGATCAATATCGACCTCGGTGTGTATAAGACATTCTTCCTGCACTTCACCAAGGAGCAGAAGGATTACGGCGCTAACGGGGAGCTGATCTACAGAAAGCTCGCTCCTGTTGTATCACAGTTGCCGCTTTCACCGGAGATCACCGGAAAACTGACTCCGGAGAATCTTGCAATCACAGGGCAGGATGATTTCTACCGCACCAGCATCGTGGCGGGCGTAGGCGTGTCATTCTCCTTCTAAACTGAATAACAGACAATTATGGGGCTTTATCGTTCACCGACAAAGCCCCATATTTTATTTTCCGAATGAATAGCGCAGTCCGAAGCCCAATGAGAAATCGGTGGGTTTGTCCGTGTAGATGGAGCGGACTCGGGAGCCGTTCTTGAAATGATGGCTTACTCCGGGCTCCACGAAGAAGCCGAGTTGCGGAAGAATATTCGCCTGAACGCCTGCTGCGGCATTGACCGACCACTGCAGACCTTTGGGCGATATATTTGTCGTCAATGTCCTGTCAAATTTCCCGTCCACGTATTCGTCTGTCTTGATGCTGCCGGAAATGGATTTTTCCATCATGCCTCCGCCGGTGACATAGATATTGACATAACGGGAATTCAGGA
>ENA-OPFJ01000680-OPFJ01000680.1-human-gut-metagenome-genome-assembly--contig:-NODE-680-length-10044-cov-2.616078_pt1 | contig 10044 bp, 6 predicted proteins | sample MGYA00241710_ERZ501551 | MGnify/ENA primary metagenome ERZ501551 (study PRJEB25962, sample SAMEA2042381) | human gut metagenome | biome: human gut; feature: human-associated habitat; material: faeces... | reverse complement strand
CGAAAGCCAGGTTACCCACTTTTTCACATAACCTGCATTTGGTCGTTCATTATATATCCTTGACACTCAAGAATATACAGAAAATCACGACATGCAGGTTGTTCGATTCAATCCAACTCTGTGTTTGCCTCATTCCTCGTAACGCACCGCATTTTTTTGTGAGCACCTCTGCTATTCCTGTTAATCGTTGCCTCACGGAATGTGATTTTATCCGTGAAAACCCGCCCTCTCACGGATAAGTTGTTGATTTTGAAATACTTATCCGTGAAACGCCACATGTTTACGGACAAACTGAGCATTTTGAGTCAACCGTACTCAGTAATAAGGATCATAGTAGCGAGCAGGACAGCCTCGCACCGCAAAAAAACTAAACATCCATGCAGACTCACAGAAGTTAGTGAAGCCGAACAGCGGCATAGCCCGCGGCGAATTGCGAAGCACCTGAGCAGAGCGGGCTTTTGCCGCTGTTCGGTCATTATTGATCACTCGGTCAGCGGAAATTTTCGCAACATCACCGACATCATATCGACTAAAAATTTAAGAATTGTAAATAAAAGATTTAAGAATCGTATCAAACATTTAAAAATCGTAAAAATTTTAATTGGCTGATGTAAATCATTTACTTTTCGGAAAAATTTTGCATACTATTGTAGCCTTGATTGACACGAGAAACCGATAACTGAGTTTGAATCTTGTGTCCAAATTTTGTTTAACAACTAAAAAATTTTACCTTTATGGATGAAAAGATCAAGGCGAGGTACATCGACCCGATGGTCGACTGGTCCTTCAAACGGCTCTTCGGCAGCGAAGTGAACAAGGACATTCTCATTGAATTCCTGAAAGTCATCTTTCCGGAACATGAGATTGAAGACATCACCTATATTCCGGCAGAGCAGCTGGGAATCATGGAAGATGACAGGAAGGCTGTGTTCGATGTGATCTGCAGGACGAAGAAAGGGGAGGAGTTCATTGTTGAAATGCAGTGTGCGACACAGAAGCACTTTTTCGAGAGGGCATTGTACTACACTTCCTTCCCGATCATGAAGCAGGGCAAGAAAGAGCAGCGGGATGAGGAAACCGGCATCAAGAAAGAGTGGGACTACAAGCTGAACGGGGTGTATTTCCTCGGAGTGCTGAACTTCAGGTACGAGGACGACGACCTCATCGAGCACAGGTATTGGCTGCGTGAGGCGACCACCGGCAAGACGATGACGGACAAGTTGAAGTTCGTCTTCATCGAGGTCGAGAAGTTCAACAAGGGCGTGGATGAATTGACTACTGATTTCGACAAGTGGCTCTACATCCTGAAGAACCTGTCGAAACTCCTGGAAAGACCGGCAGCGCTGCGGGACAGGATCTTCAGCCGCCTCTTCGACGTCGCCGAGTACGCCAGCCTTGACAATATTGACAAACAAAATTACGTAAAGGCCATGACAACAGCACGTGACACCCACAATCAAATCGAATACGCCAAGGAGATCGGGCATGAGGAGGGACTTGAAGAAGGACTCGCTAAAGGACGTGAAGAAGAGAGGAACAGCATCGTACTGAAGATGCTGAAGAACAATCTGCCTGTTCAAACTATCTGCGATGTTACCGGCTTGTCCGTGGAGGAGGTGGCTAAATTAAAAGAAGAAGTGAAATAATTTGGTATTTCACGCATCCAAACATTCCTCTACAGGTCACGTAAGCCTCTCCTCTAATCCGAAATCCGAACAACCTGACTTTGGGTTGTGAGGTGAAGATGTTGATTACTAATAAGTTAAAGAATATAGCGAAAGCCAGGTTACCCGAAAAAGTTGGTAACCTGGCTTTCGGCTGTTAGTGTATGTCCTTGATACTCAGTAATATGTCCAGAAAACCGACATGCAGGTTGTTCGAAAACGTCCCAGTGTCATGGCAGGCAAGTAAGATATGTATAGGACTGTAAAATTTCATTACAGATTTGTAAAGTTTCTTTACAGGGAGATGAATGGCGTCTGGGTGTAATTCACTGATTGATAATTGGTTGCCTGATGTGGCACGTGGCGTGTTCGTTCATGTCTAAACGATGATGTGTGTTTCATGTGCCATAAGTAATGAATACTTCAGCGTAAACGACAATGCAGAGCTGTTTGCAAACTGCAATGAGTACGAACCAAGGATAACAGCAACGAATTATGAAGCCGATAATACCAATTATAGTCTTGACGTTGATTTCTGCAGCGACCACAGCCTCAGGGCAGGTCCTCGCACAGGGAATTACCCCCGAAGGCCTAACTACCAGTACGGACACTGCCACGCGGACGACCCCGCTCACGGAAAACACGCAAGGCCACACTGCCAGTACCGACACTGCTCGCGCGGACAGCCCCGCCCAGCAAGCACAAGCCAAGGCATTGACCCTGCGCGAATGCATGGAGTATGCGGTAAGCAACTCCACTCAGGTGCGAATCCAGCAGTCCATGAACGATGACGCCAGACTCGACAGACGTGATGCGATATTGGAAGCATTTACGCCATCAGCGGAAGGGAACTCCTACGGTTACTACAGATGGGGCCGTTCCATCGACCCTGAGACCAATACGTATCTCACCACGACGTCCTTCAACCAGGGCTTTTCCGTGTCGGCAGGCTTCACCATATTCAACGGATTCTCTGCCATCAACAACCTGAAAATCGCCCGCACATCCATGTCAATGGGCATTTCCAAGGAACAGCAGGAACGTGACAAGGTCTGCCTCGCCACCATCGAGGCCTATTTCAATGTCATTTACTACACCAAATTGGCCGAAATCCTTACAGAACAGGTGGAAAACGCCAGAAACGCTGTGAAACTGGTTGAGCGTCAGGAAGAACTCGGCTCGAAGGGCTATGCCGACGTGGTCCAGATGAAAGCCGACCTTGCCGACAGAGAATACGAACTCACCACCGCGACAAACAATCGGGACAATGCCATGATTACACTTGAAGATGTAATGTATTGGCCAGTAGATGAGAAACTTACGATAGATCCGGAACTCTCGTCGATTCAGACCGGCGCGAACAGTCCTGCCGCTGATGACATCATAGCAAATGCAGTCAGGTCAATGCCTTCCGTACTGATCGCCAAGGGGTCGATGGACAATGCCCTCCGCAGTCTGAATACCGCGAAATGGCAATTCCTTCCGACACTCGGACTTTACGGCGGGTGGTCCACCAGTTACTACACCTACCCGGGACAGACCGGCTACAAAGCAACTCCTTATTGGGATCAGTTCAAGAACAACGGAGGCGAATATGTGCAGTTGTCATTGAACATACCTATATACGACAGACTTCAGAAGCACACGGCGTTGGCCAAGAAACGCAATGCATATCAACGGGCAAGCCTCGAGTATGACAAGTCCCTCCGCGATGTCGAATCTGAAGTCCGCAGGGCAATTCAGGACAGGGACGGGGCAGAGTCGGCTCTGCTTCAGGCAGAAAGACGCGCCGACGTGTATGACGAGGCATTCAAACTCAACGCCCGCAAATTCGAACAGGGACTCATATCCTCGATAGAATACAATACCGCTTCGTCCAACTACTTGAAGGCCAAGGCGGAACGGCTCAATGCCGAGCTGCAGTACCAGCTCAAGCGCAGGGTCGTCGAGTACTATAACGGAGTATCATATATAGATCAATAAATAACATCCATCATGGACAAGATAATAGAAAAGAAAACAGGACTGGCTGCGGCATTCACGAAGAAGGCCATAAAATATTGGGCCGGAGCAGCATTGGCAATAGTCCTTGTCATATTGATTATCACTGGGAACGGCTCTGCGGTGCGCGTTGACGGCAGCTCCCTCATCACAGGAACCGCCAAGAAAGGCGAGTTCAATGACTATATCCGCGTCAGCGGCCAGGTCCAGCCGATGACCACCGTCCAGATCAGCCCGACCGAGGGCGGCAACGTCCAGAGAATCGTCGCAGAGGAGGGGAGTAAGGTCAATGCCGGTGATGTCATAGTCGAGCTGTCGAATGAAAGCCTTGACATGCAGATACTTAACTCAGAGGCGGAACTTGCAGAAAAGGAAAACATCCTGCGCAACACATTGATTTCCATGGAACAGCAGAAGCTTTCCGTAAGGCAGGACAAGCTCACGCTTCAGATAGAAGTGCGCAGGGCAAGGCGGGCATATGAACAGAACAAGACGCTGTACGAGGAAAAACTCATTGCAAAGGAAGAGTATCTGAAAGCGGCTGAAGATTACGAACTTGCGAAGGACAAGCTGGATCTGGTCATTGACAGGGAAAAACAGGACAGCCTTTACCGCAGCACGCAGATTTCGCAGATGCACGAAAGTCTGGAGAACATGCGGATCAATATGAGCATGATACGCCGCCGCAAGGAAAATCTGTCAGTAAAAGCCCCTATCAGCGGAGAACTCGGACTTCTCGATGTGGAACTGGGGCAGTCAGTGGCAGCGGGATCGAAAATCGGCCAGATAAACAATCTGGAATCGTATAAGATTGAAGCTCAGATAGATGAGCATTACATTGACAGAATCGTGCCCGGTCTTGAGGCAACTTTCGAGAGACAGAACGAGAAGTACTCGGCAGCCATCCGCAAGGTCTATCCTGAGGTGCGAGACGGCAAGTTCAAGGCGGATTTCCGCTTTGTGGGACAGCAGCCGGAGAACATCCGCGCGGGCCAGACATACTATATGAACGTCCAGCTCGGACAGCCGGCCGAAGCCGTGATAATTCCTCGCGGCTCATTCTATCAGGCAACCGGCGGCAAGTGGGTGTATGTGGTCAATGCAGAGGGAACGAAAGCAACGAAACGCAGTGTCCGCATTGGCCGACAGAACCCTCAGTACTACGAAGTTACAGAAGGCCTGGAGCCTGGCGAGAAGATCATCATATCCTCTTACGACAGTTTCGGCGACAAGGATGAACTGATTATAAAGTAAACGTCGACTATGAGAACATATCTGAAATTCCTCTCGAAAAATAAACTCTATGCCGTAATCGAGGCATTGGGCCTGTCGGTGGCATTGGGATTTGTCATAGTGCTGGCTTCTTATGCCAGGACAGAATTCAGCGTAGGCGCAAGGCAGCCGCTTTCCAAGCAGCTGTATGCTATCGGCATGGGGGAGTGCGTCGGAATGACGTACGGGACTGCAGAGGAGTTTTTCCCGTCAGTGCCCGAGATAACATCCTGGACCAGAGTCGGTGCGTATGGTGATGCCGATGTCATTGTCAATGACGACTATTATGCCGCCGAGGCGGTCTGTGTTGATACGAATTTCCTGCAGCTGTTTGACTACACGCTCTCAGGCTGTGACAGGAACTGCATACTTGCGGGACTGAATGATGTAATCCTTTCCGAAAAGTTCGCGCATAAGGCATTCGGCAGCTCTGATCCTGTGGGACGCACCATTGAAATAGGAAAAAACAGGTTCACGGTAACCGGCGTGATTCAGGATTTCGGGCCTTATGATGAACTGAAGTATTATGACATCTTCCTGAACAACAGGCAACTGGAGGACATGATCCAGAGAATGGATAATTTCGGTATGGTTCATACTTTCGTGACGCTGCAGGATGGTGCCTCGCCTGACGCTGTGGCTGAAAAGCTGCTGGACAAGTATGTGGATTATTGGAAGGATTTCTATACACGTGACGGTTCTGGCGGGAATTTCCTGTGGGGCTCCACGTTGACAAGGCTTGACCAGCTTTATTTCAGCAAGATAGACGTATATAACCCGTTGCGTCATGGGGACAGGAAGATTGTTGAGGTGCTTCTGGCGGTAGCATTGATACTGCTGATATCAGCCATCTTCAACTACATAAACCTTACTGTGGCGCAGACGGGAAAACGGGCAAAGGAGATGGCGACGAGACGTCTTCTCGGCGAGTCTTCAGGCAGCATTGTCTGCAGATACCTTATGGAATCGTTCTTGTTCACATTTGTTTGCATGCTGGTCGGCGTGCTGGTCGCCCTGCTGTTCAAGGGCTGGATAGAGAATCTTCTTGGTACAACTATAGTTCTTGTTCCGGATGCGGCTACCATTGCGGCCGGCGTCATTGTGCTCGTGCTGATTTCGGTTCTCTCAGGGCTTCTTCCTGCATTGATGGTGTCGAGATTCAAGCCTATAGCTGTCGTGAAGGGCGATTTCAGGTTCCGCAGCAAGATGGTGTTCAGCAAGGTCTTTATCGTCTGCCAGAACATCATAAGCATGGTTCTTGTCGCTGTAGCATTGACAATGACTCTCCAGATGCGCCATCTGGTATCTTTGCCGATAGGGTACAATACAGATCTGCTGTCGGTTTCCTCATGGGCGCTTGGCTCTAAAAATATGGCTGCCCAGGAGGCTCTGCATCAGAGACTTCAGGCTCTTCCTCAAGTGGAGACGGCGGCTATGGCAGTGCAGCCCCCGTTCTCATGTGGAAGCTATGGCGTACATATCGAGGGTGAGGAGATGTCGTGGCTTCAGATGACTGCTGTTGACAGTACGGCATTCAGACTGCTTGGGTTCAATGTGATAGAACAGTATTCCGATCCTATTGAAGGGACATGCTGGTTTACGGAGGAGGCGCAGCGGCGTTATGGGATTACTGCCGGGAACAGGACTGTCGGTACCGATAAAGAGTATGAGTGCTGCGGTATAATAGCGGATTTCCACGCGCGTGATCCTCTTTATAAACCAATGCCTGACAGTCATCGGGCTGTGCTGAACCGTACCGATGTGTGCATGAGTCATCTGCTGAAGGTGCGTGGCGACAGGGTAGAGGCGTTGAATGCTGTCCGCGAGGCATGGCGTGATGTAGCCAAAGAGTATATCGGTGTGCCGCGCGAAACGGACATATATTATATAGATGACTTCCTTGCGGATTCATTGACAGGGACGCGGAACACTATGAAGCTGGTGATGACGTTCATGGTGCTTGCCATATTGATTTCTGCGCTCGGCCTGTTCGCGATGTCCGTCTATTACACTGAACAGCAGGCGCGTCAGATCGCCCTCCGGAAGATTTTCGGCTCGGGTGTCAAGTCTGCGGCCTGGAAGCTCTCGAAGTCGTTCATGCTGATGACAGCCGTCGCCGTCGTGATCGCGGTTCCGGTATGTATCTGGTCAATGCGTTACTACCTGGCAGATTTTTACAATGCCATAGCCTTCCCGTGGTGGATAATCCTTGTCGCGGCAGCATTGACCTTCCTCATCTCCTTCGTTTCGATAATTTCGCGGACCTGGAGTTCCGCCGCCGAAAATCCGGTCGAAGTTCTGAAACAGGACCAGTAAGACTACATGACGATAGTGAAAACCGTGGCTTCCGGAGTGGAGGAGGAGAGTTTGATGGTGCCGCCGTTCAGACGGACAATCTGGCGGCAGAGGCTCAGACCGACACCTGTGCCTGACGAACCTTTGGTGGTGTAGAACGGAACGAACAACTGCTCCTGGCCAGAGGCGCTGATAGGCTCCCCGTCATTGGCAATGTCGATGACAGTCTGCTCCCGTTTGTCGATAGAAGCGGTTATGCTTACGTTCCCGGCACCTGCCTGTACAGCGTTCTTTATCAGGTTGTTGAGCACTTGCGACATCTGTCCGTAGTCGGCATAGATAATCACGTCGCTTGAAAGCTCGCGATATAGGACATTGACAGAAGGCCAGTTGGCTTTGGCGATATTGACAGAATCATTGACCAGGTCCTTCAGATAGAAAGCCTTGCGCAACGGCGCGGAAATATGCGTCAGAGAACGGTAGGACTGCACGAAACTTATCAGGCCCTCGGACGAAGACGCGATGGTCCCGAGCGCGGAACGGATGTCCTCAGCACTGTAGCTGTCCAGATTCTGGGACAATGCCGAACTGAGTGATGCGACAGGCGTGACCGTATTCATGATTTCATGCGTGAGGACGCGGATGAGTCTGGTCCACGACTCGGACTCGTTGTTTTCCATCTCACGGGTAATGTCATTGAAAGTGACGATGCTGACCTCTTTGCCGTGAAGCCTTGCTGTGCAGGCACTTATGGAAAACTGTACCGTGCCCCGCTCCGAAATGAAAGATGCCCTCGACTCCATTTCAGAAGCCTCGCGGAAAGCATTGGCCAGGTCCGGAGAAATTCGCCCGATCTGCCGCAGCGACGAGATCTCCGCCATCCCCAGAAATCCTTTCGCCACAGTATTCGAATAATCGATTTTTTCTCCGTCAATGACGATGACGCTGCTCTGGACGTGGTCCAGCATTGTCCCGAAATACCGCTCACGCTCACGGATATCGGCCTTTTCAGCCTCGAAAATGGACCGGAGACGGTTCAATGACTTGTTCAGCCGCCGGTTCCGCCATCGGCTCTCAGAATACCGGAACGCCGTCTCGCCACTGTCCAGCGCATCTGACATGAAGTCGATTTTGCCGATGATCTTCCGTCTTGTCGCCGCTCTCGTCACGATATAGGTCAATGCAGCAATCACGGCACCGCCAAGCGCAATCCATAACGTGCCGATATTTGTTTCCGCGCCCATCATATTCCGTATTTCTTGAGCTTTGCGTAAAGCGTAGGGCGACTGATATCCAATGACTTGGCTACCATTGATATGTTTCCGTCATATCGGGCCATTGCTGCACGGATAGTCTTCTCCTCCATATTTTCCATCGTGTCCCCGGCATTGATCTCAGTCATTCCTGACGCTTTGGAGATGTCCAGCCCGAATCCGTCTATGGCCTTTCCGTCTGAGAGAATGACAGCCTTTTCGATGCAGTTGCGCAGTTCGCGGATGTTGCCCGGCCAGGCGTAAGTCTCCAGTTCGGCTTTCGCCATCGGGGTCAATGTCTCTGCATCCCTGCCGTATTTTTCGGAAAACTCTGTCAGGAACTGCATTGCAAGCGGGATGATTACGTCTTTTCTGTTTCTCAAAGGCGGAAGTTCCACGCTTATGGTATTCAGCCTGTAATACAAGTCCTCACGGAAAAGTCCGTCACGTATCATGGACGGAATGTCTGCATTGGTCGCGCATATCAGCCTGATATCCACGGGGATAGCTTTCGTGTCACCGACTCTCGTGATGCATCGGTTCTGGATGGCACGCAGAAGTTTGGCCTGGGACTGCATCGGGATGTTAGCGATTTCATCCAGGAAGAGTGTCCCTCCGTCAGCCTGCTCGAACTTGCCGGCATGGTCGGATTTCGCATCCGTGAACGCTCCCTTCACGTGGCCGAAAAGTTCACTTTCGAAAAGCGTTTCCGTGATGGCGCCGGCGTCCACGCAGACCATTGGCTTATCCGCCCGTCCGGAAAGTCTGTGGATTTCGTGCGCGAGGACATCCTTGCCGGTGCCGTTTTCGCCGGTAATGAGCACAGTGGCATCTGTCGGGGCGATACGTTCCACGTCATGCCTGAGCTGCTGCATCCCTGAACTCCAGAGCATCTGCGGCCCCTCATTGACCGTGACGCCTTTTTTAGGCTTGGATTTCCTGTCCCGAATTCCTGTCAATGTCTCGAGCAGCCGAGCGTTGTCCCACGGCTTGACGACAAAATCTGCCGCACCCCGTTTCATTCCTTCCACTGCCAATGATATGTCTGCGTAAGCGGTAAACAGCACCACGGGCATCTCAGGCCATCTTTTCTTGATTTCAGACAGCCAGAACAGCCCCTCGTTTCCGGAATTGATATCCGCCTTGAAATTCATGTCCAGCAGAATCAGGTCAGGCATCATCTGTTCGATGGTGCTTGTCAGCGAGGTCGGGGACGAAAGTGTCAGAACCTGCGTAAAACAGCCTCCAAGCAGGATTTTCAAGGCATCCCGTATGCCCTTGTTGTCATCTACGACAAGTATCTTTCCACTTTTCATTGTCAATGTCTTTTATCGTCAAGGCCCCTCTCCGGAAGCCGATTACAAAAATACATTTTTTTGCGAAAAATCAGCGCAATCATAAAAAGCTGCGCCATCCTTTCGCAAGTGTGACGCAGCTGACAGCCCTGTAGGTCTTTACATCTATTATGTACTATTATGTTAAACTAATCGTTCTTAATCGAATCTACAGGGTTGGAAGTGGCGGTGGCCAGGGTTCCGGGGGGGACGAGCCCCCTTTTG
>ENA-OPFJ01000674-OPFJ01000674.1-human-gut-metagenome-genome-assembly--contig:-NODE-674-length-10094-cov-2.189063_pt1 | contig 10094 bp, 9 predicted proteins | sample MGYA00241710_ERZ501551 | MGnify/ENA primary metagenome ERZ501551 (study PRJEB25962, sample SAMEA2042381) | human gut metagenome | biome: human gut; feature: human-associated habitat; material: faeces... | reverse complement strand
CGAATATAAAGAATTTTACGGACGAACAGAGAAGTGAGGTGGTAAGCAGACTGGCAAACTCTGGAGTCGTGGCGGTAACTGATGGCGAAGATATGAGAAATGGTGATTTGCTGGTCGCATTTTATGAGTCGGTTCAGGAGGGCGTAGATGCAGATGTAACTGTATATAGTGTGTTGGAGGATGGGCTGCTGACAGGAATTACATTTGTACATCGTAATGGGCAATTACAAACGTATTATGTTGGTATTCGACCAGATGAAAACAAGAGACCGTCGATGATCGGAAGAAATGCATATGATGTCAAATTTATCAATTATACAGAGAAGGGATATTTTATCTATGCTTACAAATATATTCCCGTACATGCGAGTCTGTGTAATTATTGGCGTGTAAAACCACTTTCTGATACGTGTAAGGCATTGACGGAGAAATATGTATCCGGTTTGGATTATCAAAAATACAATTTGCTTTTGATAGATTGGAACACAGAGACGGCAAGTGATATTCTGATGGATGGAATTTTTGAGGATTTATATCATATTGCATATGGCGAGCCATATAGAGAATCTACAGATTGCATTCCGGGCGACCTGTTTGAACGGATTATGACAACATATCTTCCGGTTACCATAGAACAGCTCCGAAATGCATATATCTATGATGCGGAAAAACATGTGTATTATCAGGATATTGTGTACAATTATCCATATTCACCTTTTGGAGAAGTGGTTGATTATCAATATAATGCAGATGGAACTTTAAGCCTGTATGTAGATGGTGTCTGGCCAGATAAAAATTCTGATTGTGCATTTGTGAATAAGCTGGTTGTACAGACTTTTTCGGATGGAACATTTCGAATCTTATCCAATCACGTAGAGGAAAAGGAGCTGGAGCTTCCTACGATTCGTCCCAGAGATGAAGCATCGACAGAATCGCCAATGTGAGTGTAGATGCGGTTTTACCGTTCGCGTAGTCAGAAGCCTGTATATTGGTTGCAAAGATGTAAGTGTTTGTATCCGAAATCACATATCCGATAAACCATCCGTTCGTATCTTTCTCATCTATCCGTCCGGTTCCGGTTTTTCCATATAGTTTTCCATGTGTAGATGAGGTTATGTAAAGGGAGTTCTTGACGGCATTCATCTGGTCGGTGGAAAAAGGAAGTTCGTTTTTATATAGTCTGGTCAGCAGGAGCACCTGCTCGACTGGAGAAATCTTCAGAGAAGTTTCCATTCCAAATATACTGGATGTATCTTTGGGTGACTGGTTTCCATATTGTAACAGGCGCAGATAATTGCTTTGCATTTCTGTACTGAGACTGGACAGGATTGTGTCGAAGTACCAGTTGACAGAATATTTCATTGCGGAGGAGAGTGTTTGATCCGCTTCCCAGTTGGAAAAAGGATATGACTCATGATTCCACTCTAATTTGGAATTATCAATCGTGATGATTTGCTGATCAAGACCGAACAGGGCACAGTACGGTTTATAGGTGGAATTTGGAGCAATACGCGTGACTGCCTGATCCAGATTGTATATGCTCCATGTGTCTTCGGCAATATCATACAAAACAAAACTTCCAGAGTACGACTGATACTGATCAGATAAATCAAGTGAAGTTATGGAGACCGATTTTGTATCCCACTGGTAATGGAGTGAGTCAGAAGCATGAACGGACAGCCAGGGAGTACCACACAGGATTACAAGAAGTGACAGCAGAAAGGATAAAATGCTGTGCAGTTTCTTCTGAATAGTCAGAGGCTGGTGTTGTTTGATGTTCAAAATCCGACGTTTCATCTGCTTGGCATTTTCACTCAAATTATTTAGCAGGGAAAGGGGCGTGTTAGTTTGCTTATCAACAAAATGGAGCAGGGTTACGCCATATGAAATCTGTTCGTTCGCACCAAGTAACCGTAAGACGGAGGTGTCACAAGCAAGTTCACGCTCTGTATAAAATTCCTTTGTGATAAGCCAAATGAGTGGATGAAACCAATATAAGATTCGTATGATATTCATACAGTAATTGAAAATGGCATCTTTATAATAACAGTGCATAAGCTCGTGCAATAATATATATCGGATTTCTTGTTCTTCAAAGTTGGAGATGCGGTGTAATGGCAGAAAGATGGCAGGACGTAGAATTCCTGTGGAGACAGGTGTGTCGATTATGGATGAAGAATACAGTGGGATGGATTTGCGAAGCTGTAATTCGGAAAGACATGTCATATAGATGGCGTGTATGCGTTTGTCCTGCATAAGGTTTGCTGTGCGGCGCATATGGTGCAGTAATACAAGGGAACGCACAAAAGAGAATAGCATAACGAACATGCCGATTCCCCAGATCACACAAAAAATGGTAGAAATATAGACTGGAAACTGTGTACGCATGGAGATTGCGTAATCATAGATTTGATTTGTGGATGAGGATGTATATTCCGAAGTATTTGTGGTATGGACTGTGTGGCTAAAATGTGCAAGAGGGTGGAACAGATCCTGCATTTTCGTTGATAATGTAGAAAATGAAACTGGCAGAAACGGAACAAGCAGTGAAATCGTAAATGGAATCCAAAGATTAAACTGCATGCGGGGAGTGAGACAATGTTTAAATATTCTCTTCATACATAAAAGTATAAGAACGAAAAGACCGATTGTTATATTGCATAATACGAAGTGAATAAAAAAATTATCCATAGAGATTACTCCTTGTTTTCTTGTTCCAGTAGTGATTTCAGTTCATCAATTTCTGCCTTTGATAAATTTCGATGATCCAAAAAGGTTGAGACCATAGAGGAAAGATTCCCGTTGAAAAATTTGTCCAAGAAAGACTTGCTTTGCTGACTGATATAGTCCTCTTCCTTTAACAGTGGCGTATAGACAAAGACACGTCCCTGCTTCTCATAGGTAATAATATTTTTTGTTGCCAGCCGTTTAATTAAGGTCTGGATTGTACGTGGATTCCAGTTAGTTGTCTGCAATAGCTGTTCTGTAATCTCATTTGTGCTAATTGGATAATTATGCCATATTATTTGCATAACTTCGTATTCTGCTTCTGTAATCTGTGGTATTTTTTTCATGATAAAGCTCCTAAATCCTACAAATGTAATAATATCATTATTATAATGAAGAGGGGAAGTCTTGTCAATTTTTCTTTTATTTTATATACTTGAATGATCGGGAATGTAGCTTCTGTCACAAGGAGGAAAAGCAATGATTGAAATACACGAAGCGAAAGAGGCAGATGCAGCCGGGTTGCTTGCCATCTATGCACCATATGTGGAACATACAGCCATTACATTTGAATATGAAGTACCGTCGCTGGAAGAATTTACCGATCGGATCCGGCAGACGAAAACAAAGTATCCATATCTTGTTGCCAAGCAGGATGGAAAGGTGCTTGGGTATGCGTATGCCGGGCAGTTTCATGCCAGAGAAGCGTATGCATGGGCGGTTGAGACATCCATCTATGTAGATGAAAGCTGCAAGCATATGGGAATCGGTGGAAAGCTGCATGCGGCACTGGAAAAAGCGTTGAAAGAACAGGGATTTTTGAACATGAACGCCTGTATCGCCTATGCCCCGAAGGAGGACGAATACCTGACGAACAACAGCGTGGAGTTCCATGCGCATCTTGGCTATCGCATGGTCGGACAGTTCTATCAGTGCGGGTACAAGTTTGGACGCTGGTATGATATGGTCTGGATGGAGAAGCTGATCGGAGAGCATGGAGCGAATCCGAAAAGACCATTTTAATAAAATGTGAATTGACATAGCCGTACGGCTTATATTATACTAATAACAGTAAAATTAAGTCGAACGGCTTATTTTTATAAAAGAATTTTAAAATTATGCCGTACGGCAAAGAGGAATGATAAACATGAAGATAAGAAGTGTAGAAGAATTAGGCGAAGCGATTCGTACGCGAAGAAAAGAACTGCATTATACACAGGCGTTTCTTGCAGAATTTACGGGGTTCAGTGTCAGCTTTATTTCAGATGTTGAACGTGGGAAAGCGACGGCGGAGATAGGAAAGACATTACAGCTTCTGATGATATTGGGATTGGATCTGTCGGTGGAAAGGAGAGCATGAGTTGCGGAAATTAGAGGTATACATAGAAGAAGATGGGGATTTTGTGCTGGCTGGACAGATACAGGGTGAAACTTGGGAAGATGCAAGATTTATATATGAGAAGTCTTATCTGGAAAATCAAAGTCATCAACCGGTTTCAATTAGTTTGCCCTTTCAGGAAGATGCTTTTTCGCCCTTTGAGACACGATGCTATTTTGAAGGGTTACTGCCAGAAGGATATACGAGAAGGTGTGTGGCAGGATGGATGCATGTTGCAGAGGAAGATTATTTGTCTGTGCTTGCGGGACTTGGAAATGAGTGTCTGGGTGCTGTTCGGATTTGTGAGCCGGGTGCAGGTGGATGTAGTCCGTCGTATAAAAAAATATCAAGGGAAGAATTGCTGGAATTTGCCAAAGAAGGGGCTTCAAAATCAGCCCAGTTTCTGGCAAAGGCACATTTATCATTGACTGGTGCGTCCGGAAAAACAGGTTTATATTATGATAATAAAGATGGATGGTATATGCCGTTTGGGACGGCACCAAGTACACATATTGTAAAGCAAAGCCATGTTCGGCTGAGCGGAATCGTTGCAAATGAACAACTATGTCTGCGTACAGCAAAGATATTGGGAATAGATGTACCGGAAAGTTTCATTATATCAGTTGGAACAGGAGAGCATATATTGTTTGCGACAAAACGTTTTGACCGGCTGATGCAGGAAGATAGCCGGGTGATAGATGGTAAAAAAGTTCCGTTCCGGTTGCAACAGGAAGATTTTGCACAGGCACTCGGTGTTCCGGCTTCTCAGAAATATGAGAAGATAGGGGACTCGTATTTAAAGCGTGTGTTTACATTATTAAGGCAGTATTCAGACAATCCGGTGGAAGATCAATTGAAATTATGGGATATATGTATCTTTAATTATTTAATCGGGAACACGGACAATCATATTAAGAATATTGGATTACTGTATGGTAAGGATCGAAGGACAATCCGGCTTGCTCCGGCATATGACATTGTCTCAACGATGATTTACGAAGAGAGTACAGAACAAATGGCAATGGCAATTGATGGAGAACTGGATATTCGCAAGATTACAAAAGAATCATTTCGCGCAGAGGCAAGGCATATTGGACTCGGAGAGAGAATCGCAATGCGGAGGTTTGAACAAATGCAGAACTCTTTTGAACGTGCACTTGCACAGGCGAAGGAAGAAATACAGGATGCGGGATATCCGGGCGTTGAGGAAATCTATGAGAAGATTTTGAGGAAAAACCAACCAAATCACCACTTAAATCGTCAATAAGATGAAGGGCTATACAAAACTTATAGGCGAGAAAGGAAACATACATATGGAAAATATTCCGGATCAGGAAGAAGTCGAATATCCAATCAAAGAAGATCTCTGGAACACGGAGAGCAATATTGTACGCTACACAGTGAAAAATAATCTACATAAGCAGATTTTTTATGAGTTCCGTTTCTTAAGCGCAAATGGAGAATGGATGGATGATGACCGGGAGACGGAGACGACATGGTATCTGGATGCTGACGATGAAATGACGATATGCATGAACAATCCCGATCGCCTTATTGGAAGCACGGGAAGGGATTCGCTTACATGGGCAAATACAGAGCTGTATGTGTGGATGATGAATGACGCGGGCGTTGCAGAACAGCTTGACATTTGACGTGACATTCAAGGTATATGATTACACGGAAAGCTATGGGGAATATATCAATGATAATGTGTATGGCGTCTCCCATAATAATTCAATAAAAGAGATTTTAGATCCAACCATGAAGCAGTACGACGCGCAGATTGTGATGAGAGATATAAATGATTAGAAAGGCGGTTCCAGCAACGCCTGACGGTAAGAAAAATTGCGTATTATTTCAATTCAAAAGTCTATTAAAGAACAAAAAAATGAGTTTAATACAATGCCAAGATGAAATGCATCAACTTAACCTTGAATTTGTTTGACATACATTTGATGATTATGGTAAAGTTTACCATAAGAAACTAGAGTTTGTTGTATGCGGGAGAGGTACAATCTATGGAGAAACGAATTCGGGCGTTAAAAGCGATTATATTAGTGGTTGTGATGATTGTAGAATTGTTTGGCGTGGATGCCGTGCGTGTAGTTGCAGAAACAATTAATGTTACGGGGGATACGACGATTTCAACGGAAGACAATCGTGACTATGCTGTGACTGATTGCACGCTGACTGTTTCATCTACCGGAAATATCACCGGAACGGTGTATGGATCTGGTGGAAAAATTGTCAATCAGGGATCCATCAGAAAAATTGAAAGAAACATAGAAGTTGATAATCAGGCGGGAGCCAGCATTCAGGATCTTCAAAGTTCAGTGGGTATTACGAATGCCGGACATATTACATCCGCGACATATAGTTCGACATACACTTTGACAAATAGTGGAACGATAGATACCCTGAATGTTCAAAATCCTGGATATTCTGGCAGCACTGCGACAGTCAACATGAATGCAGGAACGATTTCTTCTTTGAATGTAACAAATTATTCGGGGATGAATCCGGTCATTAACTATGCAGGAGGAACGATTACATCCCTGATTGCCGAAGGAACGAATGGTGCAGATCTTGTCGTATCCGGAAGCCATGAGATAAGTCAGCTAAAGGGCACCGTAAATGTATCGGGCAGCGGTATGCTTACGGTATCAGGGGCATTACAGCTGGAAAAAGGCTATACAGGAGAAAAACTGGGGGTTACAAAGGATACAGCTTTAACTGTAAAGGATGGTTATACTGTACAGGTAAATTATAAGGATCATGTGTACAGTATTTCGTCTGCAACAGAACAGAAAATCACGGATCTTGCAGGTAATACTGTGAGTGCTGTGATGGATGATGCAGCTGCAGCTACCATGACGGTAGAGACTCCATTTACATCAGAAACATATATGTATGGTGAGCAGGCTGTGGCAGTATATCTGGCAAAGGATGATTATTATTTTCCGGAAGATTATCAGGCGACGGTGACTGGTGGAAGCGGAACACTGGATATAACACGGGTAAATGCGAAGGAAATAAAACTTGCATATACTTTTGCGGATGAAAAAAAGAATATTCAGATTTCACTGCCTGCAGCAAATGCACGGGGAACACAGGATGCTCCTGCTGGGCTTGACGGTGGGGTGAAGAAGGTAACCGGTGTAACAGAAGATATGGAATATGCTGTAAGCGAAACATCTGAAACATGGACGCAGGTAACAGGAATTACGGATAGTGGAACGTTAGCTATGGAGCCTGGCACCTGGTATTTTCGTTATAAAGAAACAGATGAGAAGAAGGTCAGTGCAGCGACAAAGGTTATAGTGAAAGGGGAAGGCGTTGCAAGCGTCGAACAAGGTGATGTGAATTATGGTACAAAGCCAGATCCAAAAGCTGAAACATCGACCAACACAGAAAAGACTGCTGTGATTGAGTATAAGGAAGCGTCATCCGATGATACTGCATATAGCCAGACAGTTCCAACCGCAGTCGGAAACTATACAGTCCGGGCGACCTTTGCAGAGACAGAGGCGTATGGGGAAGCTGTTGCCACGACAGATTTTTCTATCAGATATCTGGAAACACCGGAACCGCCATATACTCTGGTTGGAACAAAAGGAGAAAATGGGTATTATACTTCAAATGTAGTGGTAAAACCGGCGAAAGGATATATGATATCTACGGAGTTAAATGGTACTTATGTGGAATCTCTGACGATTCAGAATTCCCAGTCAGGAACCGTCTTTTATCTGAGAAATGCATCCGGTGAGCGCACAGGAGCACTTCGGTTAGAGACAATCAAAATAAAAAAGCAGACTCCAAAGCTGAGTCTGGAGAACGGGAAGACGTATTACGGAGATTCACAGAAGCTTGTGATTCAGGATGACTATTTGAGTCAGGTATATGTAAATGGAGTATTACAGAATTTAGATGGAACAGAATTTGTTCTGCAGCTTGGTTCCAATAATGGAAAGAAAAAATATGAGATTACAGCAGTTGATGTAGCTGGAAATAAAAAGACAATTCTTGTAACGGTCGCGGCGGCCTGGATGAAAACAGGGATAATTCCAGAGGGAGTTCTGGTTAATCTGGAAACAGGAAATGGGTATAAGCTTGGGAACGGAAACTGGAAAGTAGCAGGAGACAGCACATCTTATAGCGGAGGAACAGAATTCTATGTGAAAAAAGATGGTTCCTATACGTTTGGAAAGCAATAAGAATAATCGGCGGAAATTTATTTTAACGGTTTTTTGCAGACAATGAAGTAAAGGTGTCGGACACCATCGGAAAATGTTCTGAGGTGTGAGGCGCCTTTTCTTTTGTCACAGCGAAAGTTGATAGGAAGTTCTTTGATCTTGTGCTTTCCATTTGCAAAACCAGCAATCATTTCTGTTGCAAATTCCATTCCGGTACACTGCAGATGCAGACTACGAATAGCATTTGTGGAAAAACCGCGTAGGCCACAATGAAAATCGTAAATAAATGTATGAAATCGTTTCCTGCCCAGATAAGAGAGCACAGGAATCCCCAGATATCGATGCAAAAAAGGCATGGCACGCATCTCCATTGTTCCGGAAAAACGATTGCCGATGACGAAATCATATCCTTCCCGGAGGGCATCGACAAACGGCTGCAGACCAGAAAAATCATAGCTGTAATCACAATCGCCCATAATAATGTATCTGCCTCTCGCAGCGTTGATCCCACCTGTCAGGGCGCTCCCATAACCTTGTCTGGCAACAGAAATAACACGGGCTCCCATTTTTCTGGCAATTGCCGGAGAGCCATCTGTGCTTCCGTTATCTGCAACCAGGATTTCAGCAGATATATCTGCATCTGAAAGAAATGTCTGGATTTCCCGTATGCATAGAGGCAGTGTCCGACGCTCATTTAAGCAGGGCATTAAAATTGTAAATTCCGGATCAAAATTAGATAATTGCTTCATATATTCTCCATATTTTTCGTGTTCTATGAGCAAAAATTATCATATACAATCAGAAAAGTCAAACAACGTAATAAAGAGCGTGAAAAATGAACTTTAATTGATGAAATCAATTAAAAATATAAATAAAGATGAGTTGCAATTGACATATATTTGGTGTTTTGTTAAAATTTTATCAGTTAAATTGTGTTTTTTTCACTTATTTTAAGTAGAATGTGGGAGAAGAGGATGGAGAAAAAGAAAAGCAGACGTTGGCTTATAATTGCTGTTGCAATCCTGGTGATCGCAGCGGCTGTTGCAATTATATTGCTGATTACAAAGAAGAAGGATTCTTATCGTGTGATTAAGATTTATGAGGTCGAAGGAGCCGCATTTGTACAGCGGGATGGCGTGGATGATCTCGAACCATATGCAAACATGCTTCTGAAATCAGGCGATACCGTACGTGTGGATGCCGGGAGCATGACGCTCAAGCTGGATGAAGATAAGTACGTATATGTGGAAGAAAATACGGAATTTAAGCTGATTGCACAAGGAACGGATGAAAACAGTAAGACAGCCATCGAACTTACGAAGGGAGCAATCACGAATGAAATCCAGAATAAGCTTAGTACAGAATCTTCGTACGAGGTGAATACACCGAATGCGACGATGGCGGTGCGGGGAACCGTATTCCGGGTAGAGGTGACATATGATGAAGCAGGTGTCTGCTATACAAAGGTTTCTACGTTGGAAGGGAAAGTGGCTTCCCGGCTTGTATATGCGGATGGTTCGGTCAGCGAACAGGAAGTGCTGATTGAACATGGATACGAGGTGATCATCTATCAGGATGATAAGAACACGGATTATATGGGAGATGTGGAACCGATTGATTTTTCCAAGTTACCGCAGGCAGTCAGCGAGCGGTTTGGAGCGTTGATCGATGAATTAAAGGAAGAACTAGGGTTGAAAGAAGAAACAACGAATCAGAAGAGCGAATATACGGTAACCTTTTTGTATAATGGTGCGGTGTTCGGAACCCAGACTGTGAAGGCGGGCGCCTGTGCACAG
>ENA-OPFJ01000667-OPFJ01000667.1-human-gut-metagenome-genome-assembly--contig:-NODE-667-length-10159-cov-1.914588_pt1 | contig 10159 bp, 9 predicted proteins | sample MGYA00241710_ERZ501551 | MGnify/ENA primary metagenome ERZ501551 (study PRJEB25962, sample SAMEA2042381) | human gut metagenome | biome: human gut; feature: human-associated habitat; material: faeces... | reverse complement strand
GGCTCGTGACAACATGGAAAAACTTTACAAGCACAAAATCATCAACGTGCTTGGCTCGGAAAACAAATTGGCTCAATTGGACTAATAGCGTTATCTGATTATAAAAATAGCCCTTGCAATATTTTCCATTGCAAGGGCTACTTTTTTAGGGGGAAGGAGTGTAATCTCAATCTTACAACTCAATAACCAATGATTCACGCGGCTGCATTTTCAATTCTTTACCGAAGATGATGGCTTTTCCAGTCAGGATATCTTTACCCTGCTGTTTTTCTTTCAGTATTTCTTTATAGAACTTTAAAGGAACAACGGTCTCTGCATTCGTGCCATTCAGCATCACAAATACGGTTTTACCTTCGTGCTGGCGGGCGTAGGCATATACGCCATTCTGTACCATAAATTGGGTCATGCTGCCTTTAGCAATCACATCGTTGCCTTTACGCCAGTTCAGTATGGTTTTATAAAAGTTGTAACAGTCGTTTTGAATTGCACTGCGGCCTTTGGCTGTAAGTGCTGTCTCTTGGTCATCGGCCCAGCCACCAGGGAAATCCTTACGGACGTAACCGTCGCTTTTATTCTTTACCCCGTTCATCATAATTTCCGTTCCGTAATATAATTGTGGAATACGTCGGGTTGTGAGCAATAGAGTAGAGGCCTGCTTCAACATTGGGAGATTATCGCCTTCACCTAAGAAGCGGTCAGTATCATGGTTCTCAATAAAAGCAAGCACTGATTCCGGATTCGGATATAGAAAATCATATACGAAGCTATTATATACTCGGTCAAGCCCTTTAAACCAAGTTTCCGTTTCTTCTGTTTTAGCAATATTTATTTTGTCGAAGAAACTAAAATCCATTACTGTTTTCAGATTACTGTTTTTAGGAGCGGACAATTTGGAGTCTTTTTGCCACCAGGCAGTGTATGCCGGTTCGGTAACCCATGTTTCACCTACGGTGTTGTAGTTGGGATATTCTTCATTCAGTTCTTTCATCCAATTGCTCATGGCATCATAGTCGGCGTACGGATAAGTATCCATACGGATCCCGTCTATGTTGGCATATTCGATCCACCAGAAACTGTTCTGGACGAGGTAGCGGTAAACATGCGGATTTTTTTGATTGAGATCGGGCATGGCAGTTACGAACCAGCCATCGTTCATCTGGCTAAAATCATACTTCGATGCGTACGGATCTACATGAGGAGTCAGCTTGAAGGAAGTCTGTACGAAGTTCTTCTCATGGTCGGGGTTGTTGAACCAGTCTTTGCAAGGCATATCCTTTATCCACACATGTTCTACGCCACAGTGGTTGAAAATCATATCCATTACGATTTTGATGCCGCGCGCATGAGACTTTTCTATGAGTTGCTTATATTCTTCATTGGTTCCGAAACGGGGGTCTACTTTATAATAATCGGTAGTGGCATAGCCATGATAAGAACCTCCCGTCATGTTGTTTTCCAATACCGGAGTAAACCATAAGGCTGTCACACCCAAATCCGAGAAATAGTCTAAGTGTTGTTCAATACCGGCGAGATCACCGCCATGGCGGGCATTCGGATCGTTGCGATCTACTTTATATTCCGCCATACCCGCTATCTGGTCATTATCAGGATTGCCATTGGCAAAACGGTCGGGCATTAACAGGTAAAGGGCATCAGACGCGTCGAAGCCTTTATGTTCGCATCCTTTCTTGGTACGTGCTTTTAACTCATACGATTTAACGAGCTTTTTCTTGCCTTGTGTAAAGGTAAGTGTCATCTTGCCCGGCTTCACTTCTTTATCCAGTTTTAGATAGACCAGCAGATAATTGTTACTTTCCAACTTGACAGTACTGTTTAGTGACACACCGGGATAGTCGACGGATACCGCTGCATTGCCAATGTCTTCACCATACACCATCAGCTGAAGCTCCGGATTTTGCATTCCGGTATACCAAAACGGTGGTTCGATTTTGTTTACATTCATAGCTGCATACATACTGAGGGATAGTAGGAGCGCCCCCAAAATGGAGAATACTTTTTTCATGATATTAGCTTTTCATTGTTTTCAGCGCTAATTTAAAACAAATAGCGGAGAAAGCTTATGCTCCTCCGCTATTATTCAGTATGTATGTTATGCAAACGTTTTCAGGCTACATCAAGAATCCCAACAGAATACCGGCTGCTACTGCAGAACCGATAACACCTGCTACGTTCGGACCCATAGCATGCATCAGCAGATAGTTGGTCGGATCGTATTCCAGACCTATTACCTGAGAAATACGTGCGGAGTCGGGCACTGCAGATACGCCTGCATTACCAATCAGTGGATTGATCTTGTTGCCTTTCTTCAGGAAAATATTGAATATCTTCACAAAGATTACGCCAGATGCAGTGGCAATAATAAATGACAATGCTCCAAGACCAAAGATTAGAATTGAATCGAGTGTCAGGAACTCGGAGGCTTGAGTAGAAGCACCCACTGTCAAACCGAGCAGGATTGTAATGGTATCGATTAGCGGCCCACTGGCTGTATTGGCCAAACGACGTGTTACACCACTTTCTTTCAATAGGTTACCAAAGAACAGCATGCCCAGCAGAGGCAAACCGGACGGAACGAGGAAACAAGTAAGTAGCAGACCTACTATCGGGAACATTACTTTTTCCGTATGTGAAACCACACGGGGAGGTTTCATACGGATAAGACGTTCGTGTTTGGTTGTCAGCAGACGCATAATGGGCGGTTGGATCACCGGTACTAATGCCATATAAGAATATGCTGATACAGCAATAGCACCCATTAAGTTCGGAGCCAGTTTAGATGACAAGAAGATAGCCGTCGGACCGTCAGCACCACCGATAATACCGATAGCACCTGCCTCTGCTGCTGTAAAGCCGAAGAAAATAGCGCCTGTAAATGTTACAAAAATACCGATCTGTGCCGCAGCACCGAGGATAAGGCTCTTTGGATTTGAAATGAGCGGACCGAAGTCTGTCATACAACCGATGCCGAGGAAAATAAGCGGTGGGTAAATACCGAGCTTAACACCCTGATAGAGATACCAAAGCAAACCGCCGTATGTCGGATAGTTTACATATTCGGCACCGTTTAATTCGGTAATCGGATATTGAATTGCTCCTGTATGATCTTTCACATAATCTGCAAGAGGTATCATTTCGGTCGAAGGAGCACTCATAATGCTCGGATAAAGGTTTACAAGAAGCATACCAAAAGCGATAGGAAGAAGCAAGAGCGGCTCATATTGCTTTTTGATAGCAAGATAAAGCAAAACGATTGAAACACCAATCATAACATAGTTCTGCCAGTTAAGAGTTGTAAGGCCTGAACTGTTAAAGATACCTACAACGGCATCAACAAAGCCTTGTAAAATTTCCATTAGATAACATCCTTTCCCTTAAAATATGCCTTAAAATGGGCGGGTATTATCAAGTACACCGGCTTTTGCCCAAGCTGAACGACCACCGTCAGATGACTTTTTAATACTCTTGATTCGTGCTTTTTCAGATGAACCGTACATTGTTGCCACGGCAGCTGAAATAACAGCTACAACTTCGTCTGAAATTCCGTCTGTTGCTGCGCTTGCGGTAACAACAGGAGCAGGCGCCGCAGCCGGCTTTTCAGCAGGTTTTTCATCTTTATTTTTCTTGCCTTTTTTGCTGTTGCTGCCGGCACTTTGAGCCTTCTGAACAATAGCACTGTAGATTTTAATAATAAAAATCAACAGAATAAGCATGGCAAATACAACAACAAAGCCTGTGAGAACAACCTTTGCGGATGTTATGCCTTTTTCAGCAAGCGTAAGACTTTCTTTCTGGGCTGTCTGAGCTGCTAAAGCTACATCGGAAAGATTCATAAAATAACCCCCATATTTATTATTTTCATACAGGATTATTATACTTTATTCCTGTAAAATTTTCAATAATAAATACGGGGGGGAATAATTTTTGGCGGTTTACCTAATCATATTAAATATTTCAAAATATAATTTGTTTAATTTTAAAGCATTATATTTCAATTACAGAATTATACATATAAGACCGTTGCAACCGTCATTTATAATTTTTTCAATGGTTTCACCTATTTTTGCTCTTGCGTCGGACGGCATTCTATACAATTTATTGTGCAGTCCCTCGTTGACAAGTTCATGCACGGATTTGCCGAAGATATTGCTTTCCCAAATTTTTTCCGGATTTTCCTCAAATTCTTTCAAAAGATAAGATACAAGCTCCTCGGACTGCTGTTCCGAGCCTACAATCGGAGTTACCTCTGTCTTTGTATAAATCTTCATCATATGAATACTCGGTGCGCTTGCTTTGAGCCTTATACCGTACTTTCCGCTCTGTTTAATAATTTCAGGCTCCTCAAGCGATAACTCTTCAATAGTCGGCATAACAATTCCGTAACCGTTTTCCTGCACCTGTTCATAAGCCTGCGCAAGTTTATCAAAGTCTTTCTGCTTTTTGGAAAGTTCTTTTACACAACTGAACAGCGCACATTCGTCGGTAATGTCAATACCTGATTCTTCGGAAAGCACCTTATAAAACAATTTACTGTCAATATTAATTCCGATAGTCGCAAAGCCTCTGCCCAAATCAAGACTTTTTATTTCGGTAGAATTAATATATTCGCAGTTGTCAAGTTCCTGCATTATATCCTGAACCTGACGGATTTTTTCGATTTTTCCCGCACTCTTTTTGATTGCGTCAAAGATATTGGTTTTGAGCCAGTGATCTTTATCAAGCATTACGAGCCATTTAGGAATATCTACTTTGATTTCTTTTATGTGAAACTCAAACAAAAGCTGGGCAAGAATGCGCTTAATTTCAAATTCGTCAAGTTCCATACAGCTTACGGGAATTACAGGCACATTGTAAATTGACGCCATTTGAGCAGCGAGATTTTTTGCTCTTTCGCTTTCGGGTTCGGTTGAGTTGAGCAAAACAATAAAAGGTTTGTTAATCTCTTTCAGTTCGTTAATAACCCGCTGTTCGCTCTCAATGTAGTCTTCCCTGTCAATATCACTGATTGTACCGTCAGTTGTTATTACCAAGCCGATTGTCGAATGATCTGTAATAACCTTTTTTGTGCCGATTTCGGCAGCGTCATCAAAAGGAATTTCCTTATCGAACCAAGGCGTTTTAACCATTCTCGGCTGTTCGTCTTCACTGTAGCCAATTGCACTGTCAACTATATAACCTACGCAATCAATCATTCTTACCCTGAAAGAAGTGTTGTTTCCCAGATCAACTTCAACTGATTCTTCCGGTATGAATTTAGGTTCGGTTGTCATTATGGTTCTTCCCGACGCCGACTGCGGAAGTTCATCGAGAGTTCTGCGATATACCGCCTCATCCGTTATATTCGGCAATACCAGAGAGTCCATAAATTTTTTTATAAAAGTTGACTTACCTGTTCGCACAGGACCCACAACACCGATATACACATCTCCGTCTGTTCGGCGTGAAATGTCACGATACACATTTCTTTCTTCCATTTTTGTACCTCCTAAACTCTCGGAATAAGCAGCATTCGAGGAATATCCTCATTTTGTGCCGCTGCCGAATTTTCTTCAATCAGTTTATCAAGTGCCGTATTATGCGATTTGGCAATACTCCACAGACTCTCCCCCGCTTGCGCAAAGTACAAAGTCAAAGCACACTCTTCGGGCTTTACGGGTTTATCTTCAAATATCTCTACATCGGAAACCGCCCTTATATTTTCTTTTGCGGCAGCCGAAACGACAAATTTAATTTCACACCTGATTTCAACTGTGCTGTCATCGGCAAGTCGATAGCTTATACTTGCTACACGAGGTTCAACATACAATGCACAGTTATACTCACTGCTTGATGTCATAAGATGAGAATAGTCTATATTGCGTTCAATAAACACAGGTATTTTATCTTCGTTTTCGGCAAGAATACAAATATTTACCTTACCCGAAACAGTTATACCCTTATCGTCGCAAGAATAATCAGCAGTAATTTGGTTTGATGATATGTTTATTACTTTGCTGATTTTTCCGTTATCGACAGCAACCGAAGATTTTTCAATATGAGAATCATTAAGTTTTGCAAGATCACTTACTATATTCAATTGTGTAAAAGCGGGTTGAGTTGCACATTTAACAGAATATGCGTCTGTAACTACATTTTCGTCAGCTATTACATAGCCTTCTTCTGTAAGACAAAGTTTTAAATCAAGCAGTAAAAGAGGTTTATCTGACATAACATCATTCTTAAGTCTGATGTCATAAGACATAATATCGCAGGAAACACAGTTAATTGTATTTTCGTCGATACCCTCGCAATCTATAATTTGATTAAAGGGCAATAAGTAATCAAGTTTTCCTGTTTCGCCGCTCTCAACATCAGTTATATATAATAGTTTTAAGTTGATTTCGCCGTTCGCCATAAGTTTACCTGTAACAGCTTTGGTATCGGTAATATTCACACTTATATCGGTACTCAAGATTGATTCAATTACAGGCTTATCTCCCACAGAAACTTCTTCTACCACACTGAACTGTTCTTGGCAAAGAGAAGTCAGGCTTGCACATTTTATATTCATCAGCTGTGCTTCAAGACAATTTTCGACAGGCGGTGAATAGATACTTGTTTTTGCCGAGGAAAGCACCTTTGCATATAACGAAAATGCACCGTGCATTACAAGTCTGCGAGGGCTTAATGCCCTACAGTTTATGTACTCGGGCTTTGTTCTTGTTAATATAACAGGATTATCAGGCGCTTCTTTAACAGAAAAGCTTTGAGAAAAATTAACCGACTGCTCACAGCAACGAATACTTTTTTTGATACTGTCAACATACAGCACATTAACAACACAGTTACCGTCAATTTGCAGTTGTCCGCCCGATAAGGTTCTTGTCTGAATTTTAGGGATAAGAGTACATTTCAAAATTTTTTCGATATCCGGACAATAATCGGGTAAAGTTAAATCGACATCAGCAAGCTGTTCGGCAACCGTGTCAAGCACCGCAACAGTTGTGCAAAACGATCGGTTATCCTGATTAAACTCCATATTTTATCTCTCCTTTTATATTTATACTCAAAATATATTAGAAAGGTAATGAAAATATTACAATAAAAAGCATCGGACTGAAATTAATCAATCCGATGCTGTAAAAGCTGTTAAATTATATCAGGTATCAACCGAGGTTTGGAATATTACCCGCAACATAAAGCTGAATTTCTGTACAATCGAGAATGTCAATAATGCCATCTCTGTTTACATCAGCTTTGAGTTGAGCGTTAGCGTCAAGTGACTTGTCACCGGCAACGTAAAGCTGGAGTAATGTTACGTCGTCTACAGTAACACTACCGTCAATAGTGATAGTCTTCTGAATACCTACCTTGCCGTTAGGGTTTGTGGCATACTTACTGCAAAGCTGACCGCCTGTTGAGGCATTAGCTGTAAGTGCAGTAACTGTACAACCAACAAGCATCATTGAAGAAAGAAGGATGCTTACGCTTTTCTTGATTAGTTTCATGTGTTAATTCAAAACCTCCATAATAAAATTTCAGTCCTATATAATATTTTTTCCAAAAGAACTCAATAATAAATTAAGATGTGCATATCTTTTTGTTGATATGCACATCTTTTGTTTAATTATGTTATTAATAATTACCAATAAAATTTCATTTTATTTTACATAAAGAAAGTTTTATTGCGGATTTATTACCTTTTTAATTCCGTAAATCTTCCGTAAAATTGCCGACAAGAATTTTGGTCGTTCAATAAGTACAACTTTCATTGCAAATCTCCTCTCATATTATCTTCGTATGCAAGTCAGACTGACCACGATAAGTGCTGCAGCTGCAACCACAAGCACACATTCTGAAGGCAGTAAACTTGCAGTCAGAAGTCCAAGCCCGAAAAATACAGCCGACCTTAGCCTGTGTGAGTAGCAATTCACTTTATCACCCTGTATCAGTTTACACAGCTTTTTAAAAAGTGTGTAAAATCGGTTGAAAAAAATTTTATAATAATATAAAATTAAATTGATTAAGGTTAAGGAGAAAGCAATGAGAACTATTGATATAAAGAAAAACGATGCAAACCAAAGACTTGACAAGTTCCTTTCAAAAAGATTCAAAACTATGCCAAAGTCGCTTATGTATAAATATATCCGTACAAAGTACATTAAACTAAACGGCAAAAAGTGCGATATAAAAGATATGCTCAAAGAGGGCGATGTGCTTACTCTGTACATAAAAGATGAATTTTTTGAGGAAAGCGAGCAGGAAAACTACGAATTTTTAAAAGCGCCCGACAAACTTGATATAGTATATGAGGATGAGAACATAATTCTGATTGACAAAAAGCCCGGTATTATCGTACATCAGGACAAGAGTTACCATTTTGATTCGCTTGTGGCAAGAGTTCAGCACTATCTTTATAATAAGGGCGAATACAACCCAAAAGAAGAAAAAGCATTCGCTCCCGCTCTTGCAAACAGAATTGACAGAAACACGGGCGGTATAGTAATTGCGGCAAAAAATGCCGAAAGTTTGCGGGTTCTCAATGCCAAAATCAAAACAAGAGAACTTGAAAAATACTATCTTTGCCTGCTGCACGGCAAACCTAAAAAAGATTGCGATATTCTTCACGATTATCTTATTAAAAACGAAGCGCAAAATAAAGTTAAAGTTTTCAGTAAACAGGTTGACGGCTCAAAAGAAATTATAACAAAATATGAAATTCTTGATTTCAACGGCAAATACAGTCTTGCGGAAGTTGAACTTCTGACAGGCAGAACGCATCAGATAAGAGCGCATATGGCATATATCGGTCATCCGCTTGTGGGCGATACTAAATACGGAAAAAACAGAAAAGCACCTGATAACATTAAGTATCAGGCACTTTACAGCTATAAACTTAAATTTTCATTTGACACCGACGCAGGTATTCTTAATTATCTTAACGGCAAAGAATTTTCTGTAAAAGAAGTATGGTTTGCAAAGAATAAGCATATTTCGATTTAAGAATTATTTTATACACATAAACGCACACATTGTGCCTCTATGCCCTTTGGTTGCCCTGTGACTCCACAACAAATCGCTGTTGCAGTTTGTACATACATCAGAAACCGTGATATTATCCGGCTTTACACCTGCTGCCGTAAGAATTTGTCTATTGGTTTCAAGCAAGTCAACCATATACTTGCCGTTTTCTTTAGGATGAACAAAATCTGACGGATTTACATTTTTAAGTGCAAGAAAATGGTCGGCACAAGGTTTGTCAACCTCATAACAGCACACGGAAATAGCAGGGCCGATCGCACATTTTAAATCAGACGGGTTTGTTCCGTAAAGCTCGGTCATTTTTTGCACAACCTTTTCGCCTATTCTGCCGACAGTACCTCTCCAGCCTGCGTGAGCAAGTCCTATTGCTTTTTTGTTTGTGTCAACAAAGAAAAGCGGTGTACAATCGGCATAATAAGTGACCAAAGTTACACCTTTCTGATTTGTTATCAAAGCGTCAACGCTTTCAATATCTCTCGGCTTATAAATACCTGTTCCAATATTTTCTGTTGTAACCGCACGAACATAAGTATTATGGTCTTGAGCAGAAGCCGTAAGCGTATTATAATCAAATCCCGCACTTTTGCAAAAGCGTTTATAGTTTTCAGTAACACTGTCGGGATTATCTCCCCTGTTAAACGCAAAGTTCATAGATGTAAACTCACCCGTCGACACACCGCCGAGTTTTGTGGAAAAAGCATGATTTATAAAATCAATTTCCGATAAAGAATTATATGTTAAATACGGCACACTGTCCGCATTATGGATAGTCATAGTTTTTGAATTAAATTTCATTATACTTCTCCTTATGCGTAGTTTCGCTTGAAAATGACAACTGTTAATGTTATAATGATTAAAGAATGAGGTGATATTATGTTGAAGAAAAAGCTTTTCGGCAAAAACATAAAACCAAGCTGTACATACTGCTTAAATTCGGTTTATGAAAACGATACCTGTCATTGCATAAAAAACAAAACCATTATTGATGACAAATGCAAAAGCTTTAAATATGACCCGCTTATGCGTGTTCCGCAGTCAGCGCCGACTCTTCACGAGTACACCTTAGATGACTTCAAACTATAATTATTTTAATATTTTTATAAAAAAATACAAGGGTGGC
>ENA-OPFJ01000664-OPFJ01000664.1-human-gut-metagenome-genome-assembly--contig:-NODE-664-length-10188-cov-2.710846_pt1 | contig 10188 bp, 5 predicted proteins | sample MGYA00241710_ERZ501551 | MGnify/ENA primary metagenome ERZ501551 (study PRJEB25962, sample SAMEA2042381) | human gut metagenome | biome: human gut; feature: human-associated habitat; material: faeces... | reverse complement strand
GGTATTAATTTTGCGGGCGAAGCCCTATGTTACCAGCCACGCCTCATGCGGCGTTGGTACGGTCTGACATCTGCATGGGGCTTGTTACCAGCTGCCCGTAAACGGGCTTAGAAGTTTCCCATTGTCAGTTGTTCGCCCATCCTATCTTCCTCTAACTGATTTCGGATGTACTCCTCTATTTTCTTCGCATTCTTTCCTACGGTGTCTACATAGTATCCTCGACACCAAAATTCGCGGTTTCTGTACTTGTACTTTAGATTTGGGAATTGCTCGTAAATCATCAGTGAGCTTTTGCCCTTCAGGTATCCCACAAAACTCGAAACCGCGATTTTGGGTGGGATCTCAAGAAGCATATGTATGTGATCCGGACACACCTCCGCTTCTACAATCGCCACCTTTTTCCATTCGCACAACTGCCGCAGAATTTTTCCTATCTCTCTGCGTTTTTCGCCGAAGAATACTTTGCGCCGATATTTCCGCGCAAATACGATGTGGTATTTGCAATTCCACTTCGTATGCGCTAAACTGTTTGTGTCATTCATTCTTGAGTGACCTCCCTTTGTTTTGTAGTTTGCAGTTGCCAGACCGCATCTCTACTATAACAGAGGGAGTTTTATTTTTCCTCATCGGCAGCAGCCTCTTTTGAACCACTCGCCCAGCGAGTGGTTTTCAGGACACAAAAAAGACCCGAAACCGTAAGGGTTCATGTTCATAGGTACACAATGTGACCTATGGGGCAGGCCGGACGGTACAGGGCACGAAAAAATAAGTCGAGGGAATTTCCCTCGACTTATTTTTTCTTTGATCCCAAGTTTATTTGAGCGCCACATTTCAATTGGATGCGCAGACTTGATATGGGATATAACATTAGATGAAATTTCAGCCCTCTGCCTTTTCCTTGGCAGAGGGCCGTTTTTTGCTTAACAGTTATTGAGCATCCCTTAATTGCTCTACAACGCTGCATTTCGCTGCGTTGTCATACATCATGCAAGGAATCAGCCACCCCAGCAGAAGAAATACCGGAATTGTCAGCAGGACAGGCAGAATGGTGAATCGATACTCAAAGAACCAGAACATACTGCCCAGCATTTTTCCTGCAAGAGGTCCCACCGCCAGCGACAGAATAAAGGCCGCCGCTACGGAGGACATTGCGTAAAACAATCCCTCGTAGATCAGCATGGTTTTGAGCTGCCGGTTCGTCATTCCTACAGCCTGAAGCACAGCAAATTCACGGCGGCGGGAAAGAATACCGGTCATCATGGCGTTGAAGAAATTTAAGAGTCCCACCAGCCCAATGATAGCACAGAGGATACCACCTATCAGAAGGAACATCTGCCGGAACTGAGCAAATTCAGAGCGAGCCGTGGCCTTGCTTTCATACATCAAGGGCGAAAACTCACCGGCAGTGAGCTTCGATAGATATTGCTCTGCTTCGGCCTCGTCAACTTCGTCCGCTGTGTCGAACAGGTAGAGCATCGGAATGGCTGCACCACCGCTGTCCCTCTGTGCGGTGTCCACAGACAAAACTACGTCATATCCAATACCACTATAACGATAACTCATGGAATTCGGAAGTTCTACCAAGGCGCAGACCGTGTACTCTACATCTCTGGCTCCATACAATTTTGCCTGAAGGTACTCCTCCGGTGTATCTTCGGTGCGGAGTTCCCCGGTGCGGCTGTCGATATATTTCACATCGTCCGCATAGGTAACGGTGATCGTGTCTCCCACCTTGGGGTAGTATTCAAGATTGGGCAGATTACCGTAGTCATCTAAGGAAACCGCAATGGCAATGGCGTTATTGTCCGGCTCCAACATGGGAGAAATATCTCCGTCGAACACTTGCAGCTTGTCAAACAGACTGTTATCCAGAGCCTCGATTCTGGTATCTCCCATCACCATATTGCCCCGGTGCTCCAGACGGCTCATATGGCTGTCCAACTGCTCGGCGCTTTCGTACCTTGCATAGTCCTGCCGCAGAGCATCCTCCGTCATCCACAGGTAGGCGGGTTTTCGCACAGCATATCCCGTGCCGGAAAGACTGGCCTTTGTGTTTGCTGCGATCTCTTCGATTTGTTCTGGCGTGATGAATTCATCTGCCGGGTTGTAACGGAAATAGTCGGGCGTGCTGACGATAAAATCGGCGCAGGTCATGGCGGATACATACTTCTCCATGCTGAAGCCGCCCACAAAGGCACACAGCGCATTGAACAGTGTCACCGACAGTGCCAGAGACACCACCACCAGCACCGTCTTTTTCTTGTTTCGTCCCAGATTGGCAAAGGCCATCTGATGGAGCTTTGCTCCCCGGATGCTGCGCCGTTTTTTCTTGGTCTGCATCACATCCGTATATTTGGTAGCCTCCACCGGAGAGACCTTGGCTGCCATTTTTCCGGGCTTAGAACAGGACAAAAGCACCGTCAACAAGGCAAACAGCATGGACCCAAGGAAGATCACAGGCGAAGTGCTGATGGTGGTGATGCCTGCATCCAACTGGGTGGAGCGCAAGACAACAGGTACCAGAACAGCGCCGATGCCGTAGCCCAGCAGCAGCCCCGCCGGAATACCGATCAGACAAAGCAGAAGTGCCTGCTGGCGAATGATGCGTTTGAGCTGCCGGGGCGTTGTGCCAATGGTTTTCAGAAGTCCGTAAAACCGGATATCCCCCGCAACAGAGATCTGAAAAATGTTATAGATGATAAGATACCCCGTGAAAATCACCAGCAGCAAAAAAGCTGCTATGGCGATCACAAGTTCCGGATCAAGCTTCGACTCCAGCTGGGATGAGGTATATCCCCAGTTGACGCCGATCCGGACGCTGTTGGGATCGGTATAGCTGTCCCATGTGTAGCCAAGATCGGTATCCACCTGCTCCATCTGCCCTTGAATGTTTGTGCCGGAGGCCAGCATGACATTCAAATCGGTGCGGAAAGGCTGTAAACCTGTTTTCACTGCCTGCGCTTCGATGTCATCTGCGTAATCACGGCTGATGTTGATGTAATGAACAGGCATTAGTTCATCATAGTCCCAATAGCCCACCAGCGTAAAGGTATCTGTTACAGTAAAGGCGGTTTGATCCTTGTCCGTAATGGAATAGGAAACCGTGACCTCGGCGCCCAGCTCCGGCGTTACGCCAAGCAGCTGCAACGCTGCCGTATCCATGGCTACCTCTTTGCCGCTTTCGGGCATCCGTCCGGTAGTAGGGGTTGCATAGCTCCATTTAGTGCAGTTGGCATCCATGTAGCTGATCTCTGCCGGTATTTTGGCAAAGACCCCCTCCGCAGTGATACCGATTACCTTCCGTGCCCCCGTAGCCTTCACCTTTGGGTGGGCAGCGATGCGTTCCGCCTGCTCGGGGGAAACATCCTTAAAGGTGCCATGCGCATAGCCGCCTACCTGCCGAAACTGGTAGGTTTCATAACTGGCGTTCAGTGACAAGACAATGGTGAACATGGACGTAAATAGCAGCGTTGTCAGCGCAATGGCAAAAATAGCGATCAGATTGCGGCGACGGTTCGCATAAAGAGATTTTAAGCTGAGCTTTCGAATACATTTTCTGTTTTTGACATTCATCGTAGCCACCTCCCGTTAGTTCTGGGAGACGATCCGACCATCTTCGATACGGATAATGCGGTCTGCCATCTGCGCAATTTCTTCGTTGTGAGTGATCATTACGATTGTCTGGGCGAACTTTTGACTGGTGACTTTCAAAAGGCTCAATACATCCTGGCTGGTTTTGGAATCCAGATTGCCGGTAGGCTCATCTGCTAGAATCAGTTTCGGGTTTGCTACTACAGCACGGGCTATTGCAACACGTTGTTGCTGTCCGCCGGATAGTTGTTGTGGGAAATGTTTTACCCGATGGGCAATAGCCATACGGTTCATGGCATCTTCTACCCGGCGTTTGCGTTCTGCCGCCGGAATCCCCATATACAATAAGGGTAACTCGATATTTTCGAATACATTCAATTCATCAATCAGGTTAAAGCTCTGGAACACGAATCCGATGACCCCTTTACGTAAATTGGTGCGTTGTGCTTCGGTAAATTTGGAAACGTCTGTTCCGTTCAGTTCGTAAGTGCCTCCCGTAGGATTGTCCAAAAGGCCGAGGATATTCAGCAGGGTGGACTTTCCACAACCGGATGGTCCCATGATGGCTACAAATTCGCCTGCTTTGATTTCTAGATTGACATTGTTCAATGCCCATGTTTCGACTTCTTCTGTTTTGAAGATTTTCTGTAAGTTTACTGTTTTGATCATAATCTTATATTTTATAAAGTTATTCGTTCTTGATTACTTTTGCAGGGTTAATTCGTGCAATTCCCAGAATACGGAATAATACCGTGAGGGCCGTAATAAATGTTATTCCGATGAAAATTCCTGCCCAATATATGATACCGTCATTAAAGAATACAATATATGCTTTTTTCCATATTTGTATGACTATATAAATTAATGGAAATGCAATAATTGCGGAAACAGTCAGCAGTTTTATATAAAGGCGGGCAAACAATAAAATAATCTGTTTCAATCCTGCTCCATTTACCTTCCGGATAGCTACTTCCTTTTGTCTGCGTTCCGTATCCAATGTGATGGTCGAATAAACTCCCAACAAAGTAATGAGCAGGCTGACGATAGAAAAGAACAGAATAATCCCTTTCAATTTATTTTCTATTGCTTGTGCTTCATATATATCTTCCTGCAATGTAGTGACATGAGGATGAATACTTTCCGGGAGTGTTTCTTTCAATGTCTTTTCTATCATTTTTTTTATATCAGCCGTTTCCCCCGGCTCGCATTTCAGATAGCAATGACCTACATAATAATTGAAGTCGCTGGGTAAGAATACAAATCCAGGACTTTGATTATATACATCGGCGATAAAATCGTCACATACACCGCAAATGGTATAGCTTTCCGAGTAATTGTATAAAATAGTTCCTAACAGATCTTTTTTCTGGCGTTCCGCCCATGTTTTGTCTACTACCAAATCCTCTTTGGCTTTTAATGTGTGTCCCGATAGTAAAGGTATGTTCATGAATTGGAAGAAGTTAGTGGAAACATTCATGACATTTACTTCAAAACGGCTTTCCGGGTTACCTTTTTCCATTTGCATCCCAGTACCTGATATACCTTTCAGATAACTGATGTCTGCCAATAATTTGTCTTGTACACCGGAAAATTTGGATATACGTTCTATTAAAGCCAGTTTCTCTTCATTCTTCATAAACATATAATCTATGGAGAAACTTAGTATATTGGCTTTTTCTTTTTCAGTCAATGTGTTGAATAGGGTAGATTCCGTTTTCTCCGCTTGCATATAAAGAGCTACGGTAAATGCGACAAAAACCCAGCATATAAAAAATTGGATACCTAACAGAATATTCCGCATTCCATGTTTATGACGTTTTATCTCACTGCCATGAATCTCTGTCTGGATGGGTGTGTAATGTATGCGCAATACAGTTATAAAGCATAATATCATACATAAAAATAAGATGAATACCATATACTCTGCGGTCTGTATAAACAAGAGGTTCTTTTCAATGATAAGAACGTAATTAAATAAATTGAAATTCAAATAGGGACTGATTATTTCAATCAAGCAGAACGTAAACAAGAAAGCGATGAATGCAATGATGACAGACTGGACAAAGAGTTGGTAAAAAAGTTGCTGGTTTCCACTGCCCATAACTTTGCGTATCCCGTATTCACGGTTACGATTCAAAAAAGTTCCCATAAGAAAATGGAAGAAATTAAGAAGTCCGGTCAGTAAAATCAACAGACCTACTATCATGGTTATTCCTGCAAAATAAGGAGCAATGGACTTATCCCAAAATTCCTCTCCAAAGGGCGAGGCGGTTATAGCTGTTTCTTCGTCATATATGTGGTGCTTCATATTTATGGAGCGAAAACGGGCTTCTAATTTTCGAGCTGTTTTACCTGGATGTAGCAGGGCAAAACCAAAACCTCCGGTCATATTATTACGACCGTTGAATTGCAATGTTCCTTCACTGTCATTCAAAGTCAGCATATCCAGTTTCTCAAGAAAACTCAGGCTGGTATTCAGGGGAATATCTTCTATCACGGCTTGAATGGTATAGGCTATGCCTCCAGTACGAGGAGTGGTATCCGGTGCTGTAAAAAGACGTTGTGTCAATATCATACGTTTGCCTATGGGATTTTCTGATTCACCGAAAATCCTTTTTGCTAAAGAGCGGGTCAGTATGATGGCATTGGGGGTGTTGGAGGCTACTGCCCATGATCCCTGTAGTATTCGGGGAGTGAATACTTTCCTAAAAAGAGAGTCTACTTCCATTGTCATCAAATGATCGTATGGCAATTCTTTCCCTTCTTTTATCTCTACGTTGTAACTCCGCTCTCGGGGATAAACGGTAAAGGTAAAATCTTGAACCTCATCGAATCTAAGTTTGCGCAATTCTTCAATCGTTGTTGCCGGAATACCAGAATACAAATCTCCCCGTGTTGTACATAAATTTATGTCTGCTATGAGTTCTTTATTGGAAAAGCAAGAATCTACTTCGCTGATGAACCGGCTACAATAAAGACAGATACTAAAACATAATATCCCGACGGATAGCCCTACGATAGATATCAGATTTTGTATCTTATTTTTTAATAAGTGGCGCATTGCCATTTTTATATAATGCCTTAACATATTTCCGTTGTTTTATAAAATTATTCTGTTTTCATGATTTGTGTCGGATTAATATATGCCGCCTTTTGTATTTGGTATGCTAAGGTGCCCAGTGATATGATTATTACCAACAGCAATGATATGATAAAAATGTCTATACTGACAGGTGCCCTTACTGCAAAATCTTGAGTATAGGTATTTATCAGATAATAAGCCAAAGGAATAGCTATGACAAATGCTATAATTAAAACGGTTATATATTTGCGGAATAACAGTCGGTAAAGGTCTTTGGCACTTGCACCGTTCACTTTACGAATCGCTATTTCCCGATATCGTTGGCGAATGTCAAAAAGAGAAATCCCTAACAGGCCAAGACTGGAAATAATAATAGCCATACCTGCAAAAATAGAATAAATAGTGGCTGTTTGGCGGTCTTGTGTATACATCGCTTTGATATCATCTTCCAGGAAAGTATATTCAAAGTCTTCACTTCCATAGACTTTATATTCCAAATTACGTAAGAAATCAATCACTTCTTTCTTTTTGCCGGGTGTATAAGCTATCTGATAAAGATCACCACTGAACCGTGCTCCGACAGGATAGATAGTAGGCTTGATTCCAGATGTCAAATGTCCTTCAAAATAATCCTCTACTACTGCAACGATAGGTTGAAGAGAAGCGTTAGCATTAGCCCTTTTTTGATTTTCTTCAATCACTCCAGCGCCATTGATTGAAGTATAGCCTAATGCTTTCAGTGCGGCTTTGTTTACAACAAAAACAGTGCGCCGGTTTTCTTTATTTATATCGGGTATCTCACCTTCAATTACTTTTATATCATATAATTTGAAAAATGCAGGAGTGGCGTAATGAATATTCAGAAACACCTTTTCTCCTTTATTGTTCAGATAGTTTGTACCAAAGGTAGGAGTAAGGATATTTTCATTGCTAGGTTCGTACAATTCAATAAAAGGACATGCATTAAGTTCATTATCCAATTGCATGACACGTTGGCGGCGTTGTTGCATACTTTCATAAGTATAACTGCTAAAATCTTTCGATTCATATACTAAATTTACATTCATTATGTTTTTAGTACGAAAGCCGGGTTCGGTATTTAACAACATTCCAAGTTGTCGATTAAAATAAAGTGATAATACCACTAACAAAAAAGTTATAATATACTGTGCCCCTAGAAAGAACATACGAAAATGTTTGGAATGACTTTGGACACCGATAGAGCGAATGGAAAGAATGGGGGAGGTGTAATTGTATTTAATGTATGGATAAATAGAAGTTATTACTGGTAACAATAATAAAATACTTGCCGAAAGCCATCCGTCGAAAGCCGTATAAGAAAAGTGAATGTCGAACAAATATTCAGTAGGGGCAGACATTATTTCAATAATAAGCCAGGATACTAATAAGGCGCTCAGAACTAGTAATGTATTTTCAATCCATATATTGGCAAACAATGTTTTGCCGCATACACCAAATACTTTCTTCAATCCATATTCTTTTCCGCGGCGTAATAATGCTACCAGGTAAAGATTAATAAAATTCAAGATGCCGGTGAGGAGCAATAACAGGCATACGCCCGACAAAATAATTAAGTGGGAATGGTTTCCCGAAAGAAACATAGCAGGTTCACGGTCTGTTAAAGAACCGTCCCAGTAAATATCCTTCACAGAAATTAAAGAAAATGTATGTGTGCGAGTGTCATATTTAGGGTCATTTATATACCGTGGGACGCTACCTGTCTTATTTATGGCATTTATATCTGTACCGGGTAGGAAACGATAGAGCTCTGTATTCATCCTTTCCCAATGTTGGGATAATTTAGAAGAGAGGATGATATCAAAGTTAATTGTAGTTTTACACTCAGGTTCTCCTACAATGCCTTCTACGGTAATATCTTTGCCATTGCTATAACGTAGTACTTTACCTATCGGATTTTCATTACCGAAAATCTTACAGGCGTATTTTTCTGTTAATAATGCCGACTGAGGTGTTGTGAGAGATAGCTTTCCTTGCACTATAGGATAATGAAATAACTGGAAAAATACACTGTCGGTAACGAGGCTACGTGCCGGAATACGGTTGGTACCGGAAATGACATAGTCCTTTTCCAATGGAATATAGGTGGTCATAGCTTCTACGAAACGATTGTCGATAGAAATGGTATCATAGTTATATTGTTTCAGTCCACTCAGTCCCCGGTTACCTTCTGTATTGGTACAGATAGCATACACATGCTCCCTGTCGATGCAATGTGTGTCCACTGTCAGTTCCCTATGGATATATCGCATCAAGATGATACTGCATGCCAGACTGAATGCCAGTCCCAGTAAATTAATGATAGTATACGATTTAGAACGCATTAAAAAGCGCCAAGCATATTTCAGTGTTTTCATATTTAATGTGTGTTTATTCTGATCTTATAATTTTTGCGGGATCAATTTGAGCAGCTTTGTGTATTTGCCAAATTAATGTGCTTGATGAAATAAAGGAAATGATAGCTAGAACTGCTAAATAAATTCCTATATCTACAGGTATTTTTAGTACAAAATCCCGTGTATACATATATATGAGGTAATAGGCAAGTGGAATAGCCAATACAAATGCACAACCTATTACTTTGATATATTTGCGGAACAATAGCAGGTAAAGGTCTTTCATCCCTGCGCCATTTACTTTGCGGATGGCAATTTCACGATAACGTTGTCGGATATCAAATAAGGATAATCCAAATAATCCCAAACAGGAGATGATGATTGCTATCAAGGCAAAGACAAAGTAAATGTTTGCTGTTTGACGGTCCTGAGCATAAAGTTTGTGGACTTCATCTGTCAACCAAGTATAGGTGAAGTCTTCGGTATTATATATTTCTTTCTCTGTTTTCTTCAGATATTCTATGACTTCTTTTTCTTTATCGGGGCTGACGGCAATCAAAAAATCGCTGTTGCCGCTGCTGGGCCCTACGACAAATGCCATCGGTTTTATTCCTTCAGTGAGATGGCTTGGGTAATAATCGTCTATTACAGCCACTACAGGCATAAGTTTGGTTCCACCTTCTTCCATTTCTCCTTTTTCGCTGACACTAATCCAAAGCGGGGATTCGCTGCGTACAAAAGCATCTTCTAGCCGAGTATAGCCCATAGCTTTCATTGCTGCTTTGTTCAGTACCATTTTATAGTCACTCCAACCTTCAAATTTTTGGGGGATTTCTCCTTCCAGTACTTTTAAATCATATAGTTGGAAGAATTGTGGAGAAGGAAATAGGGTGAGCATGGGTTGACGGGTATCCTGGTCATTTAACAACATGCAGATAGAGCCTCCCCTTAATATAGAATAATGGGAATTCATCCACATTTCAATGTGAGGACACTCGTTTAATAGTTGCTTGATACGGTCTTGGCGGGCAAAGCGCTCATTGCGCTTTTCTTCTGTATCAGAGCGCAGATAATTTTTGTTTTCGTGTAACAACTCAGCTCTGAGAATTCTTTCTGTCCGATATCCGGGAGAGGTATTCA
>ENA-OPFJ01000662-OPFJ01000662.1-human-gut-metagenome-genome-assembly--contig:-NODE-662-length-10219-cov-3.330283_pt1 | contig 10219 bp, 9 predicted proteins | sample MGYA00241710_ERZ501551 | MGnify/ENA primary metagenome ERZ501551 (study PRJEB25962, sample SAMEA2042381) | human gut metagenome | biome: human gut; feature: human-associated habitat; material: faeces... | reverse complement strand
CTTTGTCAATGACGGACAACTGGCTATTTTCTAATTTTATTTCGAACTCACGTTAGCCAGTAAATACTTGGCTATAAATTTCATAATCTATACTATTATTATCCCCTTCTATGAATATAACAGGCAAACGGCTTCCTAAAACTTCCAAATATAGCTGCTCTGGTATGGGCATTTTTTCATTCAATATTTCATAATCCCAGTTATTACCTTCATAAGACTTTGCCCATATTTTTATAGCGCTTTGTCTTGAAAAGGCGAAATCCATACTATGAGTAAGATAAATAAAAGCACAATCAGGACGCTCTGTTTCTATCAAATCGAACAAGTGTTTTATCAATGAAACATGAATATGCATTTCTGGCTCATCAATAATAATAATGCTGTTTTCTGGGGCACATAACACTTCTCCAATCAAATAAAAAATACACCTTTCTCCATCACTCATTTCTGAACCATTATATTTTTTATCTGAATGCCCTTCCGGATATATATCTATAACGCATGCTCTTTTTTCTAATTTCCTATGAGGCAATACGTCTTCCCATATACGCTGAATTATATCCAATTTTGTTAATGGTCTTTCTCCACCATGGTCTTTAAAGTATACTGCTTTTTCATATTCTTCTGAATGCAACAAGATCATAAGTTTTTCATAGTCGTTCAATAGTGAAGTATTTAAATTATTACTCCATCGGCTATTTATTCTCCCATACTGTTTAAGCCAATTTTTATCTACATAATGTGTGCCGTATAAAAGTTCTTCTTCAGCTATTTCTATTGATGTTGTACAAACAGAAGAGGGCATGCTTAAAGATTTCTGTGCTGATATACGGTGAACCTTTTCATAATTATGTTCTTCTACCCAACTACCAAAACGTGTTTTCCCAGCACCATTTGCGCCAACAACAACAAGGTGCTCAAATTCAAGTTTTACATTTTCAACTGCTCCTTTTTTAGGAGGTAATAATATTTCCATAATATCTACTAGCAAATAAAAAATCAATTTGTAATATTATAGAACAAAGATACACTAAATCTAATTTTATCACATATAATTCACTATATTTGCGTAATATAATTACATCTAAAAATGAAATTAAATAGAATAAAGGTTGTTTTATCGGAGAAAGGGATTTCACAAACGTGGTTAGCGAAAAGACTGGATAAAAGTTTTAGCATGGTCAATGCGTATGCTTGTAACAGAATCCAGCCTAATTTGGAAACCTTACAGCAAATTGCTGAAATTCTTCAAGTTGACCTGAAAGATTTGATAACGGACAAGGATGAACGCCAATAGTTTGTTCTTTGTAGATGTTATTTTTCTAGCATACAACTTCCGATAATATAAAAATATAGGAATATATGACACCAGAAGAAAAAGCGAGACAAAAAATAGATCAATGGTTTACTGATGCTGGATGGAAAGTGGTTGATAGAAACAACTACGAACCAAACTGTACTGCTGTAGCCATAAGGGAAGGACTTTTAAAAGGCAACCTAGAAGCTGACTATTTTCTTTTTATTAATGGAAAAGCTGTAGGTGTGCTTGAAGCCAAAAGAGAAGAGATAGATCCTTTTTCCAATACTGTGTGCGAACAGGCTGTTTTATATGCCCGGAATGTTCCTAATATCTATCAAGTATACCAAAAGCCTTTGCCTTTCATATTTACTTCAAATGGAAAAGACCTGTATTTCTGCGACTTTCGTAAAAAGGATTCTTGTTTCAAGCAAATCTTAACGATCCCATCTCCTCATGAATTGGTTAAGCTGTTGGGAATAAATGATTATTTTGCCGGACTCCCAACTTTGCGAAAAAAAGGATTACGTGATTGTCAATATGAGGCAGTTACTGAACTGGAAAAAAGTTTCAGAAGTGGGCAGAATCGCGCCTTGATGGTATTGGCAACTGGTGCAGGTAAGACATATACCGCATGTCTTGCTGCATATCGTCTTCTTTCATATACTCCAATGAGAAGAGTACTATTTCTTGTGGACAGAAATAACCTCGGGAAACAGGCAGAGGGAGAATTTGGAACTTTCCGGTTGACAGAAAATGGAGATGCATTCAATACAATATTTACAGTGAATCGTCTTCGTTCCTCTTCTATACCATCTGATAGCAATGTCGTTATTTCAACAATACAGCGTCTTTTTTCTTTTCTGAAAGGCGATGTTATTGAGGATAATGACAACGATGATGATAATGATCCTACAGAAGAAGTTGTATTGCCTCCTAATCCCAATTTACCACATGATTATTTTGATCTGATTATCATAGATGAGTGTCACCGCTCCATTTATGGGAATTGGCGTAAGGTATTGGAATATTTTGATACAGCCAGACTTGTTGGATTGACAGCCACACCAATTCCTGAAACAATGGCATTCTTTAACAATAATCGTATAGTCAACTACACATTGGAAAAAAGTATCGTTGATGGTGTAAATGTAGATTGCCGTGTATATCGAATCAAAACTCAGGTTACAGAAAATGGCGGTGCTATATTAGAAGGAGAAAAAATCAAAGAAGAAACACGATATACCGGAGATGTAAAAACCATTTCCAATAAAGAAACGAAAACATATACCAATAAAGAGCTAAACAGAAGTGTCATTAATCCTGCGCAAATAAAACTTATTCTGTCTACTTATCGTGATGTAGTCTATACGGAGTTATTTAATGATCCACAGCGGGATGCCAATTTTGACTATCTGCCAAAGACTTTGATATTTGCTCTAAATGAGACTCATGCCAGCAATATCGTACAGATAGCTAAAGAGGTATTTGGACGTACAGATGACCGTTTTGTACAAAAAATAACTTATTCTGCGGGCGATAGTAATGAATTGATACGCCAGTTCCGGAATGACAAGGATTTCAGAATTGCCGTAACTTGTACATTAGTAGCAACTGGTACAGATGTTAAGCCTCTTGAAGTATTGGTTTTCATGCGTGATGTAGAATCCTTACCGCTCTATATACAGATGAAAGGACGTGGTGTACGTACAATCGGAGATGAGCAGTTACGGAATGTTACCCCAAATGCGTTTAGTAAAGATTATTTCTATTTGATAGATGCCGTAGGTATTACTGAACACGAGAAAACAATACCTACGATAACCGATGAGCCGACTACAAAGGTTATTACTCTTAAAGAGCTGTTGGAACAGATTACCCATGGTTACCTTCCTGATGAGCATCTGAAACGTCTTGCGGCAACACTTTCCAGAATATACAACAAAGCAGATAATTCACAGCGGAATGAGTTCGTACGTTTGGCGAATGATGACATGAAAGAACTTGCTTCAAGGATTTACGAAGCATTTGAAAACAATACCCTGCCGCCATTCATAAGTACCAAAGAGCCTAATAACGAACGGAAAGGTTTAGTAGCTCCACTTGCAAATCACGCAGATGCGCGCAGGTATCTGCTCATTCTTGCTGCTGGGTTTGTCAACACGCTGATGCCTGGTGAGGACACGCTTATTTCTAAAGGTTTTTCAATAGAAGAAGCTAAAAGTACAACAAAAGCATTTGAAGATTTCTGCAAAGAACATTGTGATGAAATAGAGGCTCTACGTATAATTTATAATAATGAAGGTGAGCCAATTACCTATTCAATGCTAAAAGATTTGGAAAACAAACTCAAGATGGCTAACAACCATTTTACTTCCAAACAATTGTGGAATTCATATGCCATTCTGAATCCAAACAGTGTTCGACGTTCTTCTACAAAAGAAGAAAGCGATGCTTTGACTAATATCATACAGCTTGTACGTTTTGCTTTACACCAAATAGAACGATTAGATAGTGTAGTTTCTACCTCTAAACAGTATTTTAATCTATGGTTAGGACAAAATCAGCGCGAAATAACAGATAAACAACGTGAAGTTATCAGTCGTATTGTAGATTATATTGCTTCCAACGGAGCTTGTACGATCAAAGAGATTCGTGAAGATGATGCAACTCAGGCAGCACAAATGATTCGTGCTTTTGGCAATATGCAGAAAGCAAACGAAGCTTTACAGTCTCTATACACATTTGTGGTTTTAAGAAAAGCAGCATAATAATGGCAACCATACAAATAATAGATAGTATACGATTGAATAGAATAGGTTTGCAAACAAAAGATGCAAATGGAAAATGGGTCAATATACATAAACAACAAGGTGATTTAGATGGAGCATGTTCTATTTATTCACTCATAATGGCTATGCTATGCCAAGGGATGATTGAAGAGCAAGATATTCAACTATATAAATTTCCCGATAGGCGTACTCCTAAAGGCAAATTCTTATATCATTTTTTCTATGAGCAAGGATTTGTCCAAAATGGTTATAACTATACAGCATTAGCACGTGAAATCAACGAACAGCCATTTGAGATTAGAGCAATACACAAAAGACCAAGAACTAATGATGATAGGATTGAATTAATAGAACAATTCGTAGATCAAAATATCCCAGTAATAATCTCAACAGAATTCAATGGTGGTGCGCATGCTTTATTAGCCATAGGAATAGAACGCGATGAGGAGGATGTCATAACTAAAATTTTCTGTCTTGATCCGGGAGCTCCTTCTCCAAAGGTTTCCTCGTGGAATTGTTTTATTGATGTCTCAAAAGAAGGCAAATCGCAATATCCATTCTATTACGTAACTGAAATAAATATTTATAAGGTCACATTAGATGACATGCTTATAATAGAGCATAAAAATTTTGATTAAAAATATGGCAACAAATAATACAACAGAGCAATCTCTCACCAAAAAAGTTTGGAATCTGGCAACGACTCTTGCCGGGCAAGGTATCGGTTTTACAGATTATATTACACAGCTCACCTATCTTCTATTTTTAAAGATGGACGCAGAGAATGTAGAAATGTTTGGAGAAGAATCAGCAATACCATCTGGTTATCAATGGAGTGATTTAATATTTCTTGACGGTCTAGATTTAGTAAAGCAATACGAAGATACTCTGAAACAACTGAGTGAACAGGAAAACCTTATCGGCACAATTTATACAAAAGCACAAAACAAGATTGACAAGCCAGTCTATTTGAAAAAAGTCATTACCATGATTGATGAGGAGCAATGGCTGATCATGGATGGAGACGTGAAAGGTGCTATCTACGAAAGCATCCTTGAGAAGAATGGACAGGACAAGAAAAGTGGTGCCGGTCAGTACTTTACTCCACGCCCGCTCATCAAAGCAATGGTAGATTGCATAGCCCCACAAATTGGAGAAACGGTTTGTGACCCGGCCTGCGGCACCGGAGGTTTTCTCTTGACTGCATATGATTACATGAAAGAACAGTCTGCCAGTAAAGAAAAACGTGATTTCTTGCGTAACAAGGCACTGCATGGCGTAGATAACACACCATTGGTCGTAACGCTAGCTTCCATGAACCTATATTTGCATGGTGTGGGAACAAACCGGAGTCCGATTGTTTGTGAGGATTCTTTGGAGAAAGAGCCATCCTCCCTTGTAGATGTAATACTTGCCAATCCTCCTTTCGGTACTCGTCCAGCAGGTTCTGTGGATATTAACCGCCCGGATTTCTATGTAGAAACGAAGAACAATCAGTTGAACTTTCTTCAACACATGATGCTGATGCTCAAAACCGGAGGTCGTGCAGCCGTAGTATTACCAGACAATGTCCTTTTTGAAGGTGGTGCTGGAGAAACAATTCGCAAGAAGTTACTCTCAGACTTCAACTTACACACGATACTTCGTTTGCCTACAGGTATTTTCTATGCACAAGGCGTAAAAGCAAATGTATTGTTCTTTTCCAAAGGTCAACCGACAAAAGAGATTTGGTTCTATGATTATCGTACTGATATCAAACATACGCTTGCTACTAATAAATTAGAGAGACATCATTTGGATGATTTTGTTACATGCTATAATGCAGGAAATTTAGAAGGACGCAAAGAGTCATATGATGCAGAAAACAATCCTCAAGGGCGTTGGCGTAAATATCCGGTAGATGATATTCTCACTCGTGACAAGACAAGCCTTGATATAACCTGGATAAAACAAGGAGGAGAGTCTGATGACCGCTCCTTGGCTGAATTGATGGCTGACATAAAAGAGAAAAGTAAAACTATTAGCTCAGCAGTTGCAGAACTTGAGAAGCTGCTTGCAAACATAAATGAAGATTAAGCGTATGAAGAATAATGATATCGCAAAATCAATAGAACAACAATTCGGAGAAATCATAGATATTATTCTCCAACATAAAAGTAATGCTTCAAAAGCCGTCAATGAAGAGCTGCTACTCACAGCATGGCATGTAGGCGGATATGTATCTGCTAAACTGAAGAGCGAAGAATGGGGAAGTAAGGTCGTTTCGCAACTGTCTGAATATATACGTTCCCAACGCCCTGACATCAAAGGTTTTGGAAGAAGCAATATTTACAATATGGTGTTGTTTTATGAAGAATACTCTTCTGAAACATTTTATACAACAATAGTAAAATATCTGAACTCTGAATTTGTCCAGCCAATAACTGGACAAATTGAAGCAAGAAATCATACACAGGAAACTACTGTAATTGTGCAACCGTTGGCTACACAATTTGTCCAGCCAGCAATTGGACAAATGCCTAAGATATTGGAGTTAACAAGTTTGACTAATCATATAGAAATATTATGCCGATGCAAAAGTAATGAAGAACGTTTGTTTTATATACTCTATGCCAATAAAGAGCATTTAGTAAAACGAGAACTTCAGCGTTGTATTTCTAATCAGACTTATGCCGGGTTATTAGGTAATAAGGATAATATGTCAAAAGGATTGCTTGAAACATATCCTAATGCACCAATAATGTTCAAAGATACTCTATTTGTTGATTTTCTTAATTTGCCTAAAAAGCATAGCGAATCAAAGCTAAGAAGTAGTTTAGTAGAACACATGAAACAGTTTATTCTTGAACTGGGAAAGGACTTTATATTCATGGATCAGGAATATCGTCTTAATATAGGAACATCTACATTCAAGGCAGATCTATTATTCTTTCATCGTGGCTTACAGGCATTAGTTGCTGTGGAATTGAAAAAGACAAAGTTTCATCCTCGCGACCTTGGACAGTTGGAATTTTATTTGGAAGCACTTGACCGAGATGTAAAACGTTCTAACGAGAATCCGTCTATCGGTATTATTCTCTGCCCAGAAGCAGACCAGGTAGTAGTAGAATATGCCATGAGCAGAAGCATGAGTCCTACCATGATTGCTGAATACAAGCGTATTCTCATTCCACAGGAACGCATGCAGCAGCAACTGAATGAGTTTTGCAATCTATTCTTAAACAAAGACTAATCCAAATGGATACAAAGAAATTACGTCAAAAAATACTAGACCTTGCCATTCGTGGTAAACTTGTTCCTCAAGATCCGAATGATGAACCTGCATCCGTATTACTTGAACGCATTAAAGCAGAGAAAGAACGTTTAATAAAAGAGGGAAAAATAAAGCGTAGTAAAAAAACAGCTAAAACTTCTGATACGCCCCATTATGAGAATGTACCGTTTGAAGTGCCTGAAGGATGGGCATGGTGTAAACTTGGAGATCTGGCCTTTTATAAGAAAGGTCCATTTGGAAGTAGCCTTACAAAATCTATGTTTGTTGCTCAAAGTGATAATACATATAAAGTATACGAACAAAAGAATGCTATTCAAAAGGATCATAAGCTTGGTTCATATTTTATTTCTAAAGAAAAATATGAATCTTTAATAGGATTTGCTGTTCAGCCCAACGATATTATTGTCAGTTGCGCAGGAACTATTGGAGAAACATATGTTTTGCCTGAGAATATTCGGGAGGGAATTATCAATCAAGCACTAATGCTAATTCGTTTGTATTATCGAGACATAGAACGCTTCTACTTGCTTTATTTTGATTTCATTCTCAAAGAAGAAGCTTATAAAGAAAGTAAAGGTACAGCTATTAAGAATATTCCTCCTTTTGATATTCTTAAAAATTTCTATATACCACTTCCTCCACTTGCAGAACAGCAGAGGATTTTAGATGAAGTGGACAATTGGATGTCGTTAGTTGATTCTATTGATAGTAATAAAGAGCATTTAGAGAGCATCATCAAGCAAACCAAAAGTAAGATTCTTGACTTGGCGATCCACGGCAAACTTCTACCACAAGACCCGAATGACGAACCCGCTTCTGAGTTGCTAAAGCGTATCAATCCGAAGGCAGAAATTACTTGTGATAACGGTCAGTATAGGAAGATTCCTAAAAAATGGTGTGTATGCAAATTGGTTGATATATGTTCTTTTTTGTCAAGAGGAAAATCACCTAAATACTCGGAAGACGATAAAACATACCCAGTATTTGCTCAAAAATGTAATCTAAAAGATGGTGGCGTATCATTAGAGCAAGCAAGATTTTTAGACCCTTCTACGATTAACAAATGGAATGAAGTTTACAAATTACAAACTGGAGATATTCTTGTTAACTCAACGGGTACTGGCACTGTTGGAAGAACAAGATTATTTAATACAAATTGCTTGGGTAACTACCCATTTGTAGTTCCTGATTCACATGTTTCTGTCGTAAGAGTACTAAAAAGTATTTGTCCTCAGTATGTTTATGCTTATATATCTTCTGACTCTATACAAGAGTACTTGGAAGAGAATCTTGCAGGAAGTACAAACCAGAAGGAATTATATATTGGGGTTTTAGAAAATATGCATATTTACTTACCTCCTCTTGCAGAACAGCAACGTATAGTTGCAAGAATAGAAGAGTTATTTTCAACTCTTGACAACATTCAAAAAGTCTTAGAAGCGTAGAAGAATACGCTTCTAAGATCTTATGTTACCAATTTACAACCTTGTCAATAATCTTTTGTTGTTCACTAGCTGTACGGCGCAGATAAATGCGAGTAGTTTCAATACTTTCATGTCCCATAAGGTCGGCAAGTAATGCAAGGTCATTGAAACGGTCAAGGAAATTCTTGGCAAAGCGGTGGCGGAAAGAATGAGGATATACCACATCCTTGTTCAAACCATATTTCTTAGCGAAATGTTTTAGCTGTTGGGCTATACCTCGTGTTGTGATGCGTTGCCCGAAACGGTTAAGGAAAATATAACCGCTTGTCATGCTCTTACTTTTCAACCATTGTGTGGCTTCACTCCGCAGATTCTTGGGTATATAAAGGCGACGTATTTTCCCTCCTTTGCTATAAAGGTCGAGATACCCAACCTTTATATGCTCAACCTTGATGTGTAGTAATTCGCTCACACGTGCACCAGTAGCGGCCATGAACCAAACTACAAAGTACCAGTCATCGTATCCATCCGCTTTTAATCGTACTTTTAGGAATTTATAGTCTGCATCGCTGATTACATTTTCCAAGAAATTCTTTTGTTGTACTTTAACAAATTTAACTTTCAGCTTGTCCTGTTTGATAAACTCCAGATACTTATTGAGGCCCTGCAAACGGAGGTTGACAGTCTGTGGTTTGAAATTCTCCACCAAGTAGCCTTTATAAGCCAACAGGTTTTTCTTGTTTACTTCCCCATAGTGGCTAAGAAAGTAGTTCACCGTCCATACATACGAAGCCACTGTGTTCTTTGCCAAGTTTGTTTTGGCGAGATAGTCTTTAAATTTTGTTATCATATTATTTTGTTTTTGATGAATACGATAACAATATAAAGCATAACCTAACGGTCATTATGAGCAGATGCCTGATGGATGGACTATCACAACCATCAAAGATATATGTGAAAATATCAATGGATTATGGAAAGGAAAGAAAGAACCTCTTGTAAATGTGGGCGTTATACGCAATGCTAATTTCACAAAGGACTTTAAGTTGGACTATACCAATATAGAGTATATTGATGTGGAACAACGAGCTTTTGTTCAACGCCATTTATTGAATGGAGATTTAATTGTAGAAAAATCTGGAGGCAGTGATAACAATCCTGTTGGAAGAGCAATACTTTACGAAGGTAAAAATAGAGTTTTTTCTTTTAGTAATTTCACTATGGTTCTAAGAGTTAAAGACAAAAATATTGTTTCGAGTAAGTTCCTGTATTATTATATCTTATATAAATACCAAAAAGGATTTATGAGGTCAATGCAAACTCAAACTACAGGTTTGCATAACCTCATACTAGATAAATATCTTGCAATGCCTCTATATCTTCCGTAAACTTCCAATTTTAGGGTATCCCCTTTTAGACGGGCGCCAGTCGG
>ENA-OPFJ01000648-OPFJ01000648.1-human-gut-metagenome-genome-assembly--contig:-NODE-648-length-10424-cov-1.736040_pt1 | contig 10424 bp, 9 predicted proteins | sample MGYA00241710_ERZ501551 | MGnify/ENA primary metagenome ERZ501551 (study PRJEB25962, sample SAMEA2042381) | human gut metagenome | biome: human gut; feature: human-associated habitat; material: faeces... | reverse complement strand
TTTTGATAATATAAATATCATCTTTGTAAATGTATATTTTTCTCTTATGCATCTTGCCATATCAATACCATTTATATCCGGCATATCCATGTACAGAAACACGCAATCATATACTTTGTCTGATTGCATAAGTAATTTACTGTCTGTATAAATATCCACATCAACACTACCAAGTTTCTCCTCTATCTTTAATTTAATAATTGACGCAAATTCTTTATCAATATCGCATATCGCTATATTCATATGTACCCCCTTATATTTCATAAAATATATTTTAAAATCCCCCTCCATATTTGTACCATATCACAAATATTTTTTATGTGCAATAGCCTTGTAACGAACGGTACTGTATTTGCAACCAAAGGTATGTAATTTTACATTTATAAACTTCCTATAGTTATTTTTATTTTTAATAAATAGCATTTTGTGCTTTTTCGGTATTTTTTAGTTTTTATGAAATCATATATCAGCTGTCCGCTGCATTTAAAAAAGCTGTGTACCAACTCCTTAGTACACAGCAAAAAAATTACTATTATTATATTTTTTATTCTTCATCTGAATCTGGCTCATCCCAATTATGATATACATTCTGTACATCATCTTCTTCATCGAGAAGTGCAAGAATACGACGCATTTTTTTCAAATCATCTTCTGATGTAAGCTCTACATATGTCTGAGGAATCATTGTAACTTCTGCTGAGGCAAATGTAATTCCGTCATTTGTAAGTGCTTCATTTACAGCATCAAAATCATCCGGTGCTGTTGTGATTTCATAGCAGTCATCTTCCTCGTTGAAATCTTCTGCACCTGCATCAAGTGCAAGCATCATCAGATCATCACCATCCATATCACATTCTTCTTTGTCAATGATAATCTGTCCTTTTTCATCGAACATATAGGATACACATCCCTGTGTACCGATACTTCCCTGTCCCTTGGTAAATGCATTACGCACATTGGCTGCTGTACGATTCTTATTATCCGTCAGGCACTTTACAATAATTGCTGTGCCGCTTGGTCCATATCCCTCATACGTTGTTGTCTCGTAATTAACACTGTTTCCATCGCCTGCCGCTTTTTTGATACCGCGCTCGATGGTATCATTCGGCATATTGTTTGACTTTGCCTTTGCGATTACCTGTGCAAGTTTGAAATTATTTGCCGGATCCGGACCACCCTCTTTTACCGCAACAGCAATTTCTCTACCGATCATGGTAAAGATCTTTCCCTTTGCTGCATCATTTTTTTCTTTTTTGTGCTTGATATTCGCAAATTTGGAATGTCCTGACATTGTTAAAATCCTCTTTTCTAAATTGTATTCTATCCTGTAACCATCCATACTTCATGTCATTCGTACAGAAGCATTACCTGTATTTTATTCTATCATTCTTTGCCGTTTCGCGCAAGTGGGTCATCCTCCGGCCGCTGATGCTTTGCATCTGCTTTTTTTACAAGGACCTCACGGATCATTTTATCCTTCACTTTCCGAATGGAAAATTCATATCCGTACGCCTGCAATCTGGCAGTTTCACCATCATTTGGAATTTTTTCCATCAGGGAAACCAGAAAACCGTTGAGCGTGTCAAAATCATCATCATTTACCGGAATCTGTAACGTTTCCGCCACGTCCGAAAGACTTGCGAACCCGCTCATGGTATAACTTCCATCTGTATTCTGGCGAATCAGCTGTTCTTCCTCATCATGCTCATCCTCGATGTTTCCGACAATTTCTTCCAGGATATCCTCCATGGCTACCGCACCGGATGTCTGTCCATATTCATCTACCACTATGACCAGATGGCTCTTTTTTGCCTGCATTTTCTGGAAAAGAGTATGAATATTTAATGTTTCCGGAACAAAATCCACCTCCCGGATCAGCCCCTTAATGTCTTTGATGGAAGTACGGAATACCTCATTTTTCTGTGCAAAAGCAAATGCGTCTTTAATATGTAAAACACCGATAATATTATCGATGTCCTCCAGATAAACCGGATATCTTGACTTATTGTTTTCAATGATGAACGGAACAGCATCATTATAGGAAAGTTCCCCATCGATCGCAATCAGATTCTTTCGATGTGTCATAATATCTTTGGCTTCTTTGTCACCGAATTCAAAAATATTGTGAATCATCTCTGCCTCCGAAGCACGAAGAACTCCCTGTTCGTGTCCTTCATTTACCATGGAAATAATCTCTTCTTCGGTCACATCATCCTCATGGGAAGACGGGTTTAAAAATCCTATAATTTTTTTTAAAATATTCGTCCTGCCGGAACTGGCACTATCGTCCATTTCGTTTCTCCTTTAATGTATATAATACTCCAAATCATACCATGGGAACTGTATTCCGTCAAGTTATGTATACAATTCCAGGCTGATCTCCAGTGCTTTGTCAATTTTCAAAAGAATCTGATGATCCAGATGACATACTTTATCTTTCAGCCGCTTTTTGTCAATGGTCCGCAACTGTTCCAGCAAAACGACAGAATCCTTTGCCAGATCGTATTTGTCACAGTTTAATTCGACATGTGTAGGAAGTTTTGCTTTATGCATCTGCGAAGTAATCGCCGCACAGATCACGGTCGGGCTGTGCCGGTTCCCGATATTGTTCTGAATGATAAGAACCGGCCGGACGCCTCCCTGTTCCGATCCCACGACCGGGCGCAGATCTGCATAATAAACATCTCCTCTTTGAATCAACATACGTTTTCACCCCATACTTTGTGATACTAAAAGTATTTCCATATTTCTCACATGTATTCAAAAAGATGATTTCATACTATATGTTATTCAAAAAGGAGACATCTGTGTAATCTTATGATTCCTGTATACAGATTCTTGGCACACGCGGTGTGATCAGACATGCAAATTCATAATTGAAACGACCGGATAATTCGCCAAGCTCTTCCATCGTGATACATTCGCTGCCGTCTTTTCCGAGAAGGGTCACCGGATCGCCTTCTTTTGCTTCCGGAATTTCGGTCACATCGACCATAAACTGGTCCATGCAGACTCTGCCGCAGATCGGAGCCTTCTTCCCGTGAATAAGAACATAGCCTTTATTGGAAAGCCCTCTTGCATAACCATCCGCATAGCCGACCGGAATGGTTGCAATTCTTTTTTCTGACGGTGTCTCATAGATACCGCCATAACTGATCTTACGCCCTTTTCCCAGTGTCTTGACAAAAGCGATATGACTCTTTAAGGACATCACCGGATGAAGGGAAATATTGTGTGCCACTTCCTCCGATGGCCACATACCATAAAGCGTGATTCCGGCTCTTACCATATCCATATTTGCCTCCGGAATTTCTACAATTCCGGCACTGTTGGAGCAATGATGGATCGGTATTTTAACATTCCGTTCCTCTAACATTGCAATCATCTTCTGAAAAAGTGCAATCTGCTTTTGGGTTGGAGTTTTATCATACTCATCTGCCTGGGCAAAATGTGTAAAAATACCTTCAATCTCAATTCCAGGAAGCTGCGCAATCTTTGCAACCAGATCGGCACTCTCCTCTGTGACCTGCAGACCGATCCGGCTCATTCCGGTATCAATTTTAATATGGATATGACAGGTTTTATTTTTTCTGACAGCGATATCCGAAAGAGCTTTTGCCGACTCATATTCACAGATTGCAGGACGTATTTCTTTTTCCACTATGAGCTCATAATGTTCTGGAAAACTGATTCCAAGGATCAGAATCGGTTTCTTTCGCCCATCCGCAATCAGCATCTCCGCTTCATCTGCAGTTGCCACGGCAAATCCCCATACATACGGAAGGTCCTCGATTGTTTTTGCTACGGTCAGTGCCCCATGCCCGTAAGCATCTGCCTTGATAACGGCGGCAATTTTGGTTCCTTCTTTAATATTTTTATGCATGGATTCCATATTATAGCGCAGTGCATCTAAATCAATGCCTGCATAAACACGATTTTTTTTCATGATTTTTCTACCTCTTTGAGTCCTTCTATGATATCGGAAGCCATCATTCCCCGGACTCCACATTTTTCTTTTGCGGCATCTCCCGCCAGCCCGTGCACATACACCCCAAGAGGTGCTGCTTCCTCTGCTTTCATTCCCTGGGCAAGAAGGGAACCGATCACACCTGCCAGCACATCTCCGCTTCCGGCCGTTGCCATTCCATTATTTCCCGATAAATTTACATACGTCATGCCATCCGAAACGGCAGTAACCGTATGAAAATCTTTTAATACACAAATCACATGGAAACGCTTCGCAAAGGTTTCGGCAGATTGCTCCAGTGTGATCAGAATTTCAGAAACCGGTTTTTTGGTCAGCCGGGACATTTCTCCGGGATGCGGTGTCAGAATAATGTCCGTCTTTGCCTGTTCTAAAAGTTCTGGCTGATCCGCAATGATATTTAACGCATCGGCGTCCAAAACCAGTGGAACGCGGCATTGTGCCAGAACGGTGGATGTTATGCGGCGTGCACGCTGTCCGGTTCCGATTCCCGGGCCAAATACTACGGCATCCGCCCACTGCAGCTGTTCTGCCAGCAAAGTTTCTTCCTCGTTTTCCTGCCCGGTGACAAGAACAGCTTCCGGAACCTTTGTCTGCAGAATCAGCCGGTTTTGTTCACAGGTGAATACCCGCACCAGGCCACTTCCCATACGATATGCAGCTTTTGCACAAAAGCATGCCGCTCCGGACATATTAACACTTCCGGCAATAATTAGCAACTTCCCATACGAACCTTTATTGGTATGTGCCATACGGGAGGGAAGTTTTTTTAAGTCTTCCGGTTCCAGCACAGCCGTATGCGGCTTATGATCCAGCCAGCTCTCCTGTGTAATTCCCATGGAAACCACATGTACCTTTCCGCAATATTCATTGCCCGGCCACAGATACTGTCCCTTTTTTCCAAATGAAAATGTAATTGTGTCGTCTGCACGAAAAGCCGTGCCAAGCACTGCTCCATCATCGGAACAGATTCCGGAAGCAATATCCACGGCAACTTTCCATCCGGATAATTGATTGAGCACGTCAATATCGTTTGCAAGCTCTCCGGATATTTCCCGGGACAGACCGGTTCCAAACAGGGCATCAATGACCACATCATAGGATGCCTCCCCTGCGGAAACCTTCTCCTTCTGTACAACCGAAATGGAATAGGCACTGCAGATCTGTTTTTGAACATCATAGGACGAACTGGTCCGATGCCCTTCTTCCTCTCCTGCCAGCCATACGAATACAAAAATCCCCTGTTCCCGTAAAAGTCTGGCAATGGCCAGTCCGTCTCCTCCGTTATTTCCGCTTCCACAGGCAATTAATGCTGTCGATAATTTATTTTGTTTAAGCAGTAAAAGCTTCTGCACAAAAGCCATCGATGCCTGTTCCATCAATACCAGTTCCGGTACATGAAACACCTGCGATGTATTCTGATCCAGAAGCTTCATTTCTTTTCCCGATACAAGATAACGCAAGATTTCTAACTCTCCTCTTCCTTTTGTGATTCTTTCGTATCGTTTTGTTTATTTTGTGCGCTGTCCTCTTCCACATCTTCATCTTCATAGTGAATATCGAACAGATCCAGAGTGGATGGTCCGAAGATATCGTGCAGATACGCATAAATCTCACGATTGTTGATATCCCGATTCTGCTTACGGATGATATTTTTCTTTAAATCCACACGAACCTGATTGATCCAGGCATCAATATCATCGGATTCCTTTTTATTGACACGTATTTTTTCGTAAAAATATCCCATGCTCTGAAGCATCAGTTTCCGGTTGACATCACGGATCTGACGTGGAATTTCCAGCAGTTCGTCCTCATTTTCTTCCATTTTCTGATTGGTTTCATCAATCAGACGTTTATCTTCATCCAGCTTTTTTTCCCGCTGTGCATCCATATCTTCGGATGTAGTTCCGTCCATGTTTGCGACAATGCTTTCCATCAGCTGCTTTTTTACTTTTTTCAGCTGTTTTAACTCTTCATTCAGTTTTCCCTGTCTGGCAAGCAAAGCATTCAGCTCGTTTTCCGTTTCATGAATTTCGTCCGGCTTACCATGCACAGCAAAAAGCCGATGCCACTTCTCATCAAGTACAAGAATCGGCACCTGTTTGTCTGCCAGCGCTTTTTTAAATTCTTCATCATCCTTCATCGTATCACCTCTTTGTGTGCTACTTGGAGTTCTTCACGATATTATATGATAACTGCATCAGACTATCCGACAGATGAACATTTTCGACAACCACACTTTTATCACTTAAATCCAGATCCACATGGGCAAAATTCCAGATGGCGCGAATTCCCAGATTCACAAGATGCTGTGCGGTATCTTCTGCCTTTTCTTTCGGGAGTGTTAAGGCTGCAATATCTACTTTATTTTTTTTGCAGTAATCATCCAGTTCATCCATCATATAAATCGGAATATCACGAACGGTCTGTCCTTTTAAAGATGGTTTTACATCAAACAACGCAGTAATGATAAAACCAAACCGTTCAAATTTTACATAATTTGTAATTGCCTGACCAAGATTTCCGGCACCGATCATGATAATATTATGGGTCTCATTTAACCCCAGTATTTTTCCGATCTCATCATACAGGTATTTCACATTATATCCGTAACCCTGTTGTCCAAATCCGCCAAAATTATTCAAATCCTGGCGAATCTGAGAGGCCGTCACCATCATCCGGTGACTCAGATCATTGGAGGAAATGCGCTCAACGCCTTCCTCCAGCAATTCTCCCAGATAACGGTAATATCTTGGCATACGACGGATGACAGCTTGTGAGATTTCCTTTTCCACAATTTCATCCTCCAATCCTTTTATTTATGAAAGAGAAGCTTCCAGTTCTGTCCGGATTGCCTTAATAAAATTCTCACTGTTTAATACCACCGGATTTTCAATGGTCGTAATCAAAGCAAGATCCTTTGTCATCTTTCCGGACTCAATGGTCTTTAAGCATGCTGCTTCCAGTTTATCCGCAAACTCACAGAGTGCCTGATTTTTATCCAGTTCTCCGCGCTTTCTGAGTGCTCCTGTCCATGCAAAAATGGTTGCGACGGAGTTTGTGGAAGTTTCTTCACCCTTCAGATGCTTATAATAATGTCTCTGAACGGTTCCGTGTGCAGCTTCATACTCATAATATCCATGCGGGGATACAAGTACGGAAGTCATCATGGCAAGAGAGCCGAATGCAGAACTGATCATATCACTCATAACATCACCGTCATAGTTTTTGCATGCCCAGATAAATCCGCCTTTTGACTTCATAACACGTGCAACCGCATCATCGATCAAAGTATAAAAATACTCAATTCCGGCTTTTTCAAATGCATCCTTGTAATTCTTCTCAAATACATCCTGGAAAATATCCTTAAAGGTATGGTCATATTTTTTGGAAATGGTATCCTTTGTTGCAAACCACAGATCCTGTTTTGTATCCAGTGCATATTTAAAACAGCTGTGTGCAAAGCTTTCAATGGAATCGTCCAGGTTATGCTGTCCCTGTAATACACCGGCTCCGGTAAAATTATGGATCAGCTCACGCACGATGGTTCCATCCTCTGCAGTAAATACCAGCTCAGCCTTACCAGGTCCCGGAACCTTCATTTCTGATGCCTTATACACATCGCCATACGCATGTCTTGCAATCGTGATCGGTTTTTCCCAGGTCTTAACATTTGGCTCAATTCCCTTTACGACAATCGGCGCACGAAATACCGTTCCGTCAAGCATGGCACGGATGGTTCCGTTCGGACTCTTCCACATCTCTTTTAAATTATATTCTGTCATTCTTGCGGCATTCGGAGTGATCGTTGCGCATTTTACAGCAACACCGTATTTCTTTGTTGCATTTGCAGAATCAACCGTTACCTGATCGTTTGTCCGGTTACGCTCTTCCAGTCCCAGATCATAATACTCTGTTTTCAGATCAATAAACGGAAGTAACAGCTCATCCTTGATCATTTTCCAGAGAATTCTTGTCATTTCATCTCCGTCCATCTCTACCAGTGGTGTTGTCATTGTAATCTTGCTCATCGCTTCATTCTCCTTTATTTTATTTCATCAGATTTTCCCAACCGATTTTATCCATGTTGGATATCGTATTGCGGATATGGAGTCTGGCACACTCCTCCGCTGTCCGGGCATCCCTTGCCTTTAATGCCTCGGCAATTGCCCGGTGTTCATTGATCGACGCATGAGCCCGTGCTTTCTCTTCCAGTGTGATCCGACGGATGCGCTGCAGATAATGATGATAGTCCCGAAGCACACGTGTCAGTTCTTTGCTTGCGCATGCTTCATATACCATTTCGTGGAAACGGTTATCCAGTTCCAGTATCTGATCCCAGTTTTCTTTGGAATAGTGAAAATCGGATAAAAATACGATTTCTTCCAGTTCCTCCAACTGTTCCTGCGTGATCCGCTCCGCTGCCCACCGGGCGCATAATCCCTCTAAAAGCGTCCGTATCTCATAGATATCTTTGACATCCTGAAGGGTAACCCCTTCTACAAACGCTCCCTTGTTTGGAATGATATGTACCAGCCCTTCCAGCTCCAGCTGCCGGAGTGCTTCCCGGACAGGAGTCCGGCTCACTCCAAGATCGTCGCCAATATTCTTTTCCTTCAGTTCCTCATTCGCCTGATATTTTCCATTTAAAATATCTTCCCGAATGGAATGAAAAACTTTGGCACTTAATGAATAATGATCTTCTGCCATAATTTCACCTTATATAATATCGAATTTTTGTCTATAACACAATACCAAGCTCTTTACAAACGGAAGTAATTTCTACAACAAGTTCCTGATCCGTCATAACCGTCACGCGTCCGTCATCGTATTGTGTGTCTACCCAGTCTTTGATCCGGTGTACAAGTTCTGAGTTTTTGTCCACTTTCCGGTCATCCGGTAAATGATAATAATTGTTGATCCAGTGTGCAATACCTGCCAGACCTGAGGTATTCGATACTGCTACCAGAGGTGGACGGTTTAAAAATTTTCCGGTATCGAAAATGTTATAGATTTCCTCGTTTTTCAGTAATCCGTCTGCGTGAATACCGGCTCTTGTCACATTAAAGTTACTTCCGACAAACGGCGTCTGCGGCGGCTGTTTGTATCCCAGTTCTTTTTCATAATATTCGGAAAGTTCTGTGATCACGGTCGTATCCATGCCGTCGAGAGTGCCGCGCAGCTGGGCATACTCAAATACCATGGCTTCCAGAGGCGTATTACCGGTACGCTCTCCGATTCCAAACAGAGAACAGTTGACACCACTTGCTCCGTACAGCCATGCAGTGGTGGAATTGTTGACTGCTTTGTAAAAATCATTGTGTCCATGCCACTCAATCTGGGAAGAAGGAACTCCGGCATGTGTTGTCAGACCGTAAATGATTCCCGGCACACTTCGCGGAATTACGGCACCAGGGAAGTTTACCCCATATCCCATCGTATCGCAGGCACGTACCTTGATCGGAATCTTGTACTCATCCTGCAGTTTCATCAGTTCCACACAGAACGGAATTACAAATCCGTAAATATCGGAACGTGTGATATCCTCAAGATGACAGCGCGGACTGATGCCGGTCTCCAGACAGTCGCGGATCACGCTCAGGTACAGATTCATAACCTCCCGTCTTGTCATTTTCATTTTATAGAAAATATGGTAGTCAGAACAGCTGACAAGAATGCCCGTCTCGCGAAGACCCAGGTCTTTGACCAGCTGAAAGTCCTGTTTGCTGGCACGAATCCAGGAAGTGACTTCCGGAAACTGATAGCCACGTTCCATACATTTATATACCGCGTCGCGGTCTTTCTTACTATATAAGAAGAATTCACTCTGACGAATCTTTCCCTTCGGACCGCCAAGTTTATGTAAGTAATCATAAATCGTCACGATCTGTTCGGTGGTATACGGAGCACGGGACTGCTGCCCATCACGGAATGTGGTATCTGTAATCCAGATTTCATCCGGCATATTATGCGGAACAATACGATCATTAAACGCAATCTTCGGAATCTCCTCATAGGGAAAAAGGTTCCGGAATGTATTCGGTTCATCCACATCTACCAGCTGATAAAAATGTTCTTCGAGCTGCAACAGGTTTGATTTGTCATTCATTACTACTTCTCTCATGTGCTGACTACTCCTTTTCATACATGAATAATTGTATACAATTATTACGTTATAAAATCATTTTATCTATTTACTATGTGAAAGTCAATGAATTTTTTTAGAAAAATATGGAACCCTTTTGCTGCCGTCTCATACATTATACTGTAAATATATTTATTTGGAGGTCACTTATGAGTGATTTAACTGCTACAAACTGTGGATGTTCAACAGATAACGGATGTGGATGCAATTCTATTATCTGGATCATTCTTCTTCTCTCCTGCTGCGGAAATGGATCTTTCTGCGGAAACAACAACGGATGCGGATGCAGTGGCG
>ENA-OPFJ01000646-OPFJ01000646.1-human-gut-metagenome-genome-assembly--contig:-NODE-646-length-10488-cov-1.913831_pt1 | contig 10488 bp, 8 predicted proteins | sample MGYA00241710_ERZ501551 | MGnify/ENA primary metagenome ERZ501551 (study PRJEB25962, sample SAMEA2042381) | human gut metagenome | biome: human gut; feature: human-associated habitat; material: faeces... | reverse complement strand
TTTGAGCTGATTTCGCTTTGCATAGATTATATTCAGAGTTTGCATTTTATCAGATGGATTATAGGAAATCAGTTATTTAAGATTACGTCCATTTTGCTTACGTTGATGAAGAGTGATGAGGTGGTCGAGGGCACGGAAATACTCTGCAATTTTCTTCTGTTCCGCCAATTCTGGCATATCTACCTCAAACTGTTGCATCTCCGAAGCAAGAATATGTTTGATGGTATTACCTGTCGTAATGTTCTCGATTTTCTTTTTTGACTTTAATGTCTGATATTGGTAATTCAGAAAATATGGTTCAATTTCTTTCTTTGGATTTCTGAACATAATCAATGCATGAGCCGCAGAATTATTGAGTTCTTCAGGGATTACGGCTGCATGACCAACATGACCTGACTGAACCATAACCATGTCACCAGTATGAAGCCATTTATCTTTTTGCTTTTCATAAAACTCATCATTAATAAAGATTTCTGAGTTATGATTTATCTGACCATCCTTAATATTATTTGACTCTAAATAAAAATGCCCACTTTCAACATAGTATGGTGTAGCAGTTCCAACGAATGCATTTCCTATAGAAGCATAAATATCAGATAACTTACGCTGTTCCCAATCGTCTTCATACCCTTTGAATCTAATTTTAGGTTTTCCCATCGCTATCACCCCTCCATCTTCCTAATCAGTTCATTCAACGAGGACATAATAGTTTCATCCGTAGATGTCAGATCTTTAAGTAAAGATAGAAATTCTCCCTGCGCCTGTTCCAATTCCTTATCCGTCTGATCCATCTGCGTTAAAAGAGCATTTATATCGACTTCTTCCTCTTTTTCAAAATTATCTACATAACGCGGAATATTCAAATTAAAATCATTCTTCTCAATATCCTCAAAATTTGCAAGATAGGACTCTTTTTCTACTGTTTCTCTTTTACTGTACAACTCCATAACAGCTTCTATATGTTCATCTGTCATGGCATTTTGCTTTTTCCCTTTGTCAAATTTCTTTGATGCATCAATAAACAACACATCTCTTCCATCTCTGTGTTTCTTTAAAACGATGATACAAGTAGGAATTGAAGTATTATAAAATAAATTGGCAGGCAATCCAATTACTGCATAAATATTCCCTGCACGAAGCAATTTTTCTCTGATTTTTCCTTCTGCTGCCCCTCGGAACAGAACCCCATGAGGTAATACAATTGCCATTGTTCCATTACTTTTTAAATGATACAGACCATGAAGTAAAAAAGCATAATCCGCTTTTGATTTTGGAGCCAATACTCCATAGTCGCTGAATCTTTCATCTTGTAAAAATCCGGCTGTTGCACTCCATTTTGCAGAGTATGGTGGATTCATAAGTACCATGTTGAAATCGGTCTCTTCTCCTGTCGGCCAGTCTCCATCCAGCGTATCACCATTGCGAAGTACCTGATTCTCCGGAGTAATTCCATGTAAAAACATATTCATACGTGCCAGATTATAAGTAGAAGTATTTAGCTCCTGCCCATAATACTTAATATAACCTGGTTCAGTGGCATACTTTTTGGCATTTAACAAAAGAGACCCAGAACCCATGCATGGATCATATACAGATAATCCCTTTTTGTTTTCCTGCCCTGCAATTGCAATCTTTGTTAATATCTTTGAAACTGCTTGTGGTGTATAAAATTCTCCTGCCTTTTTTCCGGTCTCTGACGCAAACTGTCCAATCAAATATTCATATGCATTTCCAAGTATCTCTGCGTCTGAATTCAACAAATCTGCCTTATCAATTTCCTTAACAAGACTGGATATGGTATCACTTTGCTTCTGATCTCCATTTCCCAAACGATTAGAGTACAAATCAATATCTGTAAATAAATCTACAAACAATGGATCACTCTGTTCAATATTGTTAAAAGCTTTTTGCAATAACTCCCGATTGAATGCATTGTTTCTCGCCGCATCAGCAAAACACGTATAGGTAAGTTGCGGTTCAATCAAGTAATGACATTCTGACTTTATCTGCTCTTTCAGTTCCTCAGCACTTTCGTCTTCCAGTGCTTCTTTGTATGCATCCAATGCAACTTTTAAACTCTTCGGCTTTTCATCATAAATCAAATCATAAACTTTAATTAAAAATGTATCCGAAAGATATTTATAAAATACAATTCCAAGTAAATAATCTTTATATTCATTTGCATCCATCTTGGATCGGAGAATATCTGCGCCACTCCATAATACACTTATCAAATCTTTACTACCTTCTACTTCTGCCATGCTCTTTCCTCCGCTCGTTTTTCAATTTCAATGATCTCATACTGCTCATATTTTCCAAACAGATAGATTTTAATCGTTTCGCCATTAAAACGCTGATAAGATTATAATAACAAATTACCTTTTTATTTACAATCAAATATTAGAAAGCCCCCCACAACCATAAAGCACACCATCGTGTGCCCCATAGCGCGAAGGGCTTTTATCCATTCTTTTATGCCTGTCTCAAACCAGGTTTTATTTTCCCTCGAACTGTACGACAGAGTCCACGTCATAGTCCTTTAAGACTTCCCGTCCGTTGAGATCGCTTAACTCTATGAGAAACAACATCTTTACCACTTCACCGCCAAGTTCCTCTACCAGTTCTGCAGCAGCTTTCATGGTTCCGCCGGTTGCAATCAGATCATCCAAAAGTACAACCTTTTCTCCTTTTTTAACAGCATCTTTATGCATTTCAATCGTTGCCGTACCATACTCCAGATCATATGTTTTTTCAACTGTCTCACACGGCAGTTTTCCTTTTTTACGAATCGGTACAAACGGCTTATGCATGACATAAGCAAGTGGTGCCCCAAAGATAAAACCTCTGGATTCTGCTCCGGCGATCACATCAAAATCAACGCCCTCTAAGCGTTTTGCCAGTTCATCAATGGAAAGCTTCAGTGCATCTGCATCCTGCAGTACACTTGTGACATCACGGAAAATAATTCCCTTCTCCGGGAAATCCGGGATACTGCGAATGTACTCTTTTAACTCTTTCATCCTCTTACCTCACTACTACACGAATTTCTTCGCGTTTTTGACTTTTGATGTTTCTATTATAAGACTTTCCCCGCACAAGCGCAACTCTCACTTGACTTTTTTCCATTCCTGCGTGCGCCTTGTGACCTCTTTTACCGTCAGGATTCCCTCTGCCACCGTAAACCGAATGTCATAATCATCAAATGCCATCCCGTAGATATAATCCGGCTTTTTGTTGTATGCTGCCCTGGGGTCCTGTGCAAGAACCTCAAGAAGCGGTCCTCGCAGATGTTCCGGAATCTGTGCCTGCAATTCCTCCGGAAATACTACCGGTATCTGAAACTCCCGGAATTCTTCCGCAAAACCGTTTTCTGCCTCCGGATGGGCATCCACGTACGGCAGATACGGTTTGATATCAAAAAGCGGTGTGTGATCAAGCAGATCCAGCCCGGAAACCGTAAGAACCGGTCCAAGCTTCTGATCGATGCGCACTTTTTCAAGTTTCACGCACGAAAGACCGATCGAATTCGGGCGAAAGGGGGAACGTGTGGCAAACACGCCCCGTTTTTCTTTTCCTCCCAGACGGGGAGGTGCTACCGTTGCATGAAAGGTATCCTGCTTTGCCCTCGAAAACTCCCAGAGAAGCCACAGGTGGGAAAACTCTTCGATTCCACGCACTGCATCCGGATTCCGGAATTTCGGTGTGAAAATGATCTCTCCACAGGTGCTCTCCGCCAGCCCGCTCTGTCTGGGAATTCCAAATTTTTCTTTATACGGGGTCTCTACATAAGCTATATATTCCATATCCGTTCCTACATCTGATAAAACCGTAGATTTTCTTTCAGTTCCGGTGTGATCTCTCCGCCGGCTGCTTCATATTTATCGTAAACAGAACGAAACCTCTGCAGTTTCTTTCTGTTTTCCGCATCAAGTCTGTGAAATGCATTCTGATACTGTGGATTGGTGGCCAGTCCCTGGCGGATATCCTTTGCAAACGGACAATACCTTACCAGAATATCTCTTGCCACTTTATTCAGTCGGAAACTTCCCTGTGACTCATACTTCATCCACGCCTGATAATCCTTGACAAATACCTCACGGTAACTGTTGCGCGCACGGGACAATGCAGTCTTGATCTTTTCCTTTGCATCTGCAGAAAGATCTGAATTTTTGCGATAATACTGAATAAAATCACAGTACTCCGCCGTAAGCGATTTCTCCCGGATATCGTTCCAGTATACACCCTGCACACGTCTGCAGATCTCCCAGCGGTATCGGCCGATACATTCCACCATCTGATCATCGAGATCCACTGCGGAAAAGATCGGAAACAGAAAACGCGCTGGTGTATCAATCTTGGCCCCGGATGTCTCCTGCCACATCAGGGTACGGGTTCCGGCATTTGGCATCAGAATCACATCCGGCAGAATTTCCTTTTTGATCCATTCCTGATTGATTCCGCGATCCGGATCGGAAAACATGACATCATGATAGAGTGCAGAATAATCCACACAGCGCACCTTATTGATGGCATCGGCAATTTTTTCTGCGGTAACTGCCATCTTTTCCACGGTGTTGATGAAATCCTCTTCCATCAGAACCGGACAGAATGTAGTCACACGGCCATAGGTCACACGGTTTCCGGAGGTAAACATATTGTGGATCTCAAACTGTACTTTCTGCCTGCGGTCATTTTTATACTGTTGCATCTGCTCTTCCGTAATATTCCCAGTTCTCTTTTCTTCCAGCAGAAATGCATTGAAATCCTGGTCAAATTCATTGCGGGACGGTTCTTTCTTTCCCTGATAAATCTGTACCAGCCAGTCATAAACCGTATAGACATTTGCAGAGTGAAACAATCCAAGCGAATCCGTCAGATTATACAGTGCATTTGTGTTAGTTTCCCCCAGCACCTCCGCATCCATAAACCCAAAATTGAAAAACATCATCATGATCGGTGACGGCTTGACCAGTTCCTCAACTGATCTCATAAACGCCTTGGTATAAATATCGTAAAAGACCTTTGTGATTTCCCTGCGCAGCTGTCTCGCCTCATTGTCTGTAGACATCATATCCGGCAGCTCCCGGTACTGCTGCACAATGCTGTGGAAATCCCTGATCATATCGCTGCCATATCCTGCATACTCCATAATATGTGCAATACAATCCTCACGCATAATATTGATACGTCCTTCGGACTCCTTGGTAAAGTCGTAATTCTCGCAGAGCTCATGTGCCTCCGCCATCTGCTTTTTGTCGTATACATCAAGCTTTGTCATGACATCCACCATATTTAACAGACGCTTTTTGATCTCGGAAATGTCCTGCTTTTTCTGCGACTGCTGGACTGCCATTGCAAAAAACAGACGAAAAATATCATCTCTGGAATCTGAAAATAAAATATCCCTGTTGTACTGCAGATAATTTACCATCTCGCCGATTCCCTGTGTCACACGACGCATCTGTGCCGCCGCCTCCATGATTGCTCCCACACACAGACTGTCATCTTTGATCATCAGCTGCATATATTCTTTCAGATAACTCCGGACCAGACTGTTACTGTTTGCAATCTCCCAGTTTTCCGCACGGTGCTGCATTTTTAAAGCTGCAAACTGTTCCATACGCGGAAAATCCTGTTCATCAAGAAGCTTCTCGCTGCACAGATTTTTGTATTCGCTGTACAACGTTTCCGCAGCATTATGTAAAAGCATGCATTTTTTCTGCAGACTGGCATACAGACACAGTGCCTGATGCCGCTGTTCCACTGCCGTACGCAAAAAAATCGGGCGGAAATTCTCATGTTCGGACAAAATCTTCCGCAGATCCTGTGCATTTTTACATGGAATCACAATCAATGTCGTATCTTCATTTGCCACATAATCGCAGGCAAACCATTCGTTCTCGAGAATACCCACAATTGCATTCCGGTGCATAATGATCTCTGCAAATGCAAACTGCCGGATCACCGATCCCTCCTGAATCAGATACCATTCCATCACCTTGTCCTGTTTTCTGGCAAGCGTTTCTCCCTTTTTTACCTTTAAAACATTCATGTCTTACTGCTCCTTGTCTGCGCCCCCGGACAGCTGAAACGCTATATGATCTACCGTAAGTCCGGTTGCCCCAAAATATAATTTCATATAATGATGTCCCTCGAATGTATCAAACCGGATCTGCTGTGTCACCCACTGCCCTTTCGATCCCCTAAATGACAGTGTTCCTTTGATGATATTATCCAGATATACTGTTACCGGAAGCTGTGCCAGATCATCCAGATTTGATTTCACTTTCATCTGCAGTTCATAACTTCCGGCTTTCATATCCAGATCCGCAAGTATTTCTTTTCCCTGATGTGTATCCCAGCCGCCACCGGAAATGCGGATATTTCCCTGCTCATCTGTCACAAATTTCATCATCTTTGAGACATCCGGATCATCTTTTGCAGCATTCTTCCGGTCTTTAAGTTCTTCCGGAGAAATCCTATCCATCTCATAAAGCATCGCCGGGGATTTTAGTACAAACTGCAATATATTGATGGCATTTCTCTGCAGCTGTCCTCTCGTAAGATTTCCCTTCTGGAATTCTTCGAGCATATCATCCTGCTGCATATCCTGCGCGTCTGCAGTCACCATATATACATCATTCTGTGCCGCTGCCATGACCGCATGTATACGCGGATCCGATGGCTGTCCCTCATGGTTTGCCTTTGCCCACCAGTCGGTCATAACGATGCCGGAAAATCCCCAGTCTTTGCGCAATACAATGGTATTGAGATCATAACTTCCTGCAGTCCACACCCCGTTGACCGGGCCATAGGTAGTCATAACAGAGCGAGCCGGCCCTTCTTTTACCGCAATTTCAAATCCCTTCAGATAAATTTCCCGCAGTGCCCGCACGGAAATAATCGAATCTGCCTCATGTCGTTTCGTTTCCTGATTGTTTGCCGCAAAATGTTTGATGGTTCCTGTGGAACCTGCAATATTAAGTCCCTGCAGCTGTGAGGCTCCCATTTTTCCGGTTAAAAACGGATCTTCGGAAATATACTCAAAGTTTCGTCCGTTCAACGGATTTCTGTGAATATTCAATCCCGGTCCGAGCAATGTATCTACACGGTTTAACCGTAGTTCAAGCCCTGTCATTTCATATAATTGACGCACCAGTTCACAGTTAAATGTACATCCGAGCAGCGTTCCGTTCGGAAGGGAAAACGCCTTTGTTCCGCAGTCCATACGTATTCCGGATGGTCCGTCCGATGCACATTCTGCCGGAATTCTAAACTTCCTCAAAGACGGAGTCAGTCCTGCAAATGCCGCTGCAGTACCCGGAGTCACCTTCGGACTGCACATGCCTTCTCCGCGGAACAGCATAATCAGATCCTCGTCCGACAATTGTGCCACAAATGTCTCCATGGAAATCTTTTTGTCATATACATCTTCCAGACGATAGCCTTTATCACCAGTCTGTGAAATCTCTGCCGGTTTTTCCACGCGGTCATACGGACCATAGATCCGTTCCGGTGTATCGGAATATCCGATCACATCACCCGGCTTTCTTGTCATACGAGCAAACGGTTTCTGCGGTGCACAGACTTCCTCAAGCTGTTCAAGTACTGTAAACATCTGCGGATAACTGCCTGCCTTTTGTGCCGTCCGCACATCGGTTCCCACATAAATGGTATAAGTACCCTCCAGCAGCACAAAACAGTCCCTGTGTCCGGTTACACCACTGTCATCATAGGAGGCAAATGTATTTTTCGGAATCTCCAGAGTAATATGCTCTTCTTCCCCTGCTGCCAGTTCCTTTGTCTTTGCAAATCCACAAAGAACACGCACCGGTGTATCCAGTACCCCCTGTGGGGCTTTGGCATATACTTCAAGCACTTCTTTCCCCGGTTTTGTTCCGGTATTTTTCACTGTTGCCTTTACACAGACCGTATGCTCGTCCTTTTCTTCTGCAGACGCTTGCACGGAAAAAGAAGTATACGACAATCCAAATCCAAACGGATACAAAACTTTATCTTTGGCAAATGTCTCAAAATACCGATATCCCACATAGATATCTTCTTTATAATAGTTTTTCTGTAAATCCCCGAAATTTGACGTGGATGGATAGTCACTGATATCCTCTGCAATCGTATCGGTCAGTTTTCCGCACGGATTCACACGCCCCGTAAGTACATCACAGACACCGTTTCCACCTTCCTGACCTCCCTGCCATGCATAGAGTACCGCTGCCGGATCAAATTCTCTGACCCATTTCATATCAATGATATTTCCCACATTTAAAATAACGGCCGTGCGTGAAAATTGACTGCTCACTTTACGGATCAGGTCTTCTTCTGTCCGTGTCAACTTATAACTGCCCGGCTTGTCCGTATTGTCCTGGTCTTCCCCCGCCGTACGTCCAAGAATCACCAGTGCCACATCATCCCCGGATGCGGTTTGAAGCATCTCTTCCGTCACGGGCATTTCTTCCTGTGACCACGGAACCAGCCCCCATCCCTCACCTTCGTCATATGGATGGTCTTTGATCCATTTTTGGTAGATCCCAATCAGTTCTTCATCCAGCGCAATATCTTTGCAGGCGCGCAGCGCATCAAGGATTCCAACCACATAGCGTGTATTTACCAGTCCGCCCGAGCCAAGTCCGCTCTTGTAATAATGAAACGCCATGCGCCCAAATACAGCAACTTTATCTCCTTTTTTAAGTGGCAGGGTACTGTTGTCATTTTTCAATAACACGCATCCCTCCGCAGATGCAGTCCTTGCCAAATCTGCATATTTTTCCATATCCAATGCATATCTGCCCATTTAAAATCCTCTCCTTTAGTCTGTAACTAATCGTACCTTTTATTATACGCCAGACACAAAGAAGATTGCAATTAGAAAATATGGATTTACCAATATTTTGGAAGCCCGTAACCAAAAAAGAAATAATAAAAAGAACCAGCCATTTTCCCCAGTGCCATGGCAATCATAACACCACTGAGTCCACGGTTGATATACAGACGCCGGAACAGGATCGGAAAAGTATTTAATATTTCTGCCAGTGCCACCGCAATACATCCCACAAAAATTCCCGCTGCAATTCCATAAGCGCCCAAAATGACATGCGCCAGCCACGGATACGGCAGCTGTGCCTTCCACTCCACCACAGAAAATACGGCACCGGTCAATACCCCCAGTATAACCGTATTTTCGACCATCAGTATCCGTTCTCCAAAATTGCAGCGTTTGATCATGCGCGGAATGACCCCGATCACCAGAAGAAACGCAAACGTTCCGGCAGAAACCGCAATGCCGCAGGCTGTCGCAAGGCCCGCCATAAAAATGTGTCTAAGAAACATCGTGTTCATGCCCCTTTCTTCCCGCGTTCTCTATAAACGCCATATCGACATCCTGTTCATACTTTCGCATCTCAACCTGAATCGGTGTCGGATCTGAAGTAATTTTTTTCTTTCCGATATGGTTAAAAAATACCAAAATTCCCACTGCCAGTCCCAGACAGTAAAAAATTTCGATTTCTGATACTTTCGGTTTTTCTTTTCCCATCACCTGCTGATAAAACCGGTCGAACACTTCCCCCACGGACACGTCATTGTTAAATGCCATAATCGTAAATGCCGCTCCAAAAAAGATTACTACAACCATCACAACAACTTTAAGCGTCTCCAGCCATTTCGGTGCCATCGGTGCATCTAACAATTGCACCACAAAATCCTGTTCCCCGATACTAACAATTTCCACATCCGGGTAATCCGTCTGTATCCGTTCGATCACATTTAGCATCGAAAATACTTCCATTCGTTTTTTCTTTTTTCCTTCTTTTTTCTGGTCATCGTTTTTCTTAAACGTATACAGTGTTTTATTTTTTATTCCGGCACAGATTGCAGGATCGGCACACTGTACAGACATCACATCCTGTATCTTTATTTTTGGATCATGGCAGACACTGTTGCGGTCTGCCTTCAGATAAACTATTTCCCGTTTTTCTTTCATTCTGCACCTCTTTGATTACCTATTTTCTATGGTAGTATGTGCAAAATCAGGAAAAGTACGCGGGAAAAAACATAAGTTTTCCCGATATGACGGAAGACGAGGGACATTCTCTTTCTCCAGAAAAATTTGCAAGTTAGCTCTGGCGTTGATTTCAAGTTCATAAAGTAAAGTTTTTCAGTTTACGCAATTTACTGTAGGCTGTGAGTGCCAGAACAAGTTGCAAATTTATTCTTCCGAAAGAAATGTCCCCCGTCTTCCTGTTGGTTGGATAAAATATAATTGAAAGGCATCCTGTTAAATCACTTGATGATAAGACATGGTATCTATAGATGAGAAATTAAAGTCTAAGGTGACGTTTTTCCAAAATTTTAGTGCTTAAAATTTTGAAATGTCACCTATATAGTAAAAATTGCTTCTCTGGATACCGCTTTTTTCACAAAAGTGGTATCTGGAGAAGCAATTTTTGATCTATAGAGACTTTCCGGTATCTG
>ENA-OPFJ01000644-OPFJ01000644.1-human-gut-metagenome-genome-assembly--contig:-NODE-644-length-10497-cov-1.992339_pt1 | contig 10497 bp, 7 predicted proteins | sample MGYA00241710_ERZ501551 | MGnify/ENA primary metagenome ERZ501551 (study PRJEB25962, sample SAMEA2042381) | human gut metagenome | biome: human gut; feature: human-associated habitat; material: faeces... | reverse complement strand
GACGCTCTCATACCGCCAACTGTACGGTGACCCTTGATGTTTACAAGACCTGCCGCTGTTGCCTCTTTAACAAACTTAGCGTCAAGGTCAGCATTGCCTGTTACGAACGGAACATTCATAAGTGAACGATCCTCAGGAACAACAGTACCCTTAAAGAGTTCTGAATTATCAAGGAAGTCATAAAGAAGTTTAGCCTTTTTCTCGTTAAGCTCTTTCATCTTTTCAAGACCGCCGATTTCGTTCTTAATCCACTCAAGAACGAGCTTTGCAATATAAATTGTGTAGCAAGGAGGTGTGTTGAAAAGTGAATCGGCGTCAGCGTGAGTTTTGTAGTTGAGCATTGTAGGACAAATATCCATAGCATTGCCGATAAGATCCTCACGAACAATTGCGATTGTAAGACCTGCAGGAGCCATATTCTTTTGAGCACCTGCAAAGAGTGCGCCAAACTTAGTTACATCAATAGGCTCTGAAAGAATACAAGATGAAATATCTGCAATAAGCGGAATATCGCCTGTATCCGGAAGTTCGTGATAAACAGTACCGTAAATAGTATTGTTCATACAAATATACACATAGTCGGCGTCCTCTCTGAACATTGACTTATCTGTCTTAGGAATATAAGAGAAAGTTTTATCCTCCGAAGAAGCAACAGCCTTAGCATCGCCATAGCGAGCAGCCTCTTTGTAAGCTTTTTTAGCCCACTGACCTGTGATTATGTAGTCAGCCTTATTGTTCTTGTTCATAAAGTTGAGTGCTACCATAGCAAACTGTGTAGAACCGCCGCCCTGGAGGAACATAACCTTGTAATTGTCAGGAATGTTCATAATCTCACGAAGTAAAGCTTCGGCGTCCTTAATGATTTTATCATATGTTTTGCTGCGGTGTGACATTTCCATTACACTCTGTCCGCTGCCATGATAATCAAGCATTTCATCTGCTGCTGTCTTTAATACTGCCTCCGGAAGCATTGAAGGACCGGCAGAAAAGTTATATACTCTTGCCATATTAAAAATCTCCCTTGAAAATATATTTTATTTACAGTTTTAACTAATACTGACTATTAAATTATACCGCCAACTTTTAGCAAAGTCAACAATATTTTGTGTTTAATACATAAAAACAACAATTTATTGTATTATTTCTTAATTTTGCCTATGCAGCCGATAATTTCGTCACGCATACGAACCGCCTCGTTGTAAGCAGCCTTTGCAAAATCATTCTCGGTAATGCCCTGTTTTTTCCATGCGCACATAATACCACGGCTTGAATTGATGATTGCACCAAGACCGTTTTCATCAAATGCGTTTTTAACATCATTTGCACCGCCGCCCTGTGCACCGTAACCCGGTACAAGGAAAAATGTGTGCGGACATTTAGCTCTCATTTCGGCAAGCTGTTCGGGATATGTTGCACCGACTACTGCGCCGACACCCGAGTAACCGTATTTGCCCTCAAGCTCTGTTCCCCACTCTTCGCACATTTTACCCATTTGCTCATAAACGGTTGTGCCGTCATCAAGTTTCTTATCCTGTAATTCGCCTGAACTTGGGTTAGATGTCTTAACAAGTACAAAAATGCCCTTATCACCGCTCTTGCAGATATTAACAAGCGGTTTGATACCGTCTGTGCCGAGGTAACCGTTTACTGTAAGTGCGTCTGCACCAAAAGCCTCTACCTCTTCGCCTGCAACTGTGGTTGAGCCGAGGTGAGCGGCAGCGTAAGCCTCCATTGTTGTACCGATGTCGTTACGCTTACCGTCTGTAATAACAAACATACCCTTTGACTTTGCATATGCGATAGTGTCTGCAAGTGCCTTAACGCCCTGCCAACCGTACATTTCGTAGTAAGCAGCCTGTGGCTTGATTGCAGGAACTACCTCATAAAGAGCGTCAATAAGAGCCTTGTTGAACTCAAACAAAGCTGCAGCCGCACCCTCAAGAGTTTTGCCGTACTTTGCAAAGCACTCCTCTTTGATAAATTCAGGTACATAGTCAAGCTTTGGATCAAGACCTGCAACTGTAGGATTCTGCATTTCTGCGATTTTATCAATAAGTCTGTCAAATGCCATTTTTTACTCTCCTTTTAAATTCAGTAATAACGCTTACGATATTACTTTTATCTCTATTCCCAATACGCCGTATTTTTCCTGCTGTTTTGCCGAATAATATGCAAGCATATCTTCGGGTGAGGCAGTCTTTACATCTTCCTTTGTATACCCGCATTTAAGTAAAGGAAGATCAGCGTATAATTTTTCAAAAGACTTAAATTTATAAATATTAACAATTTCCGTTTTTAATGTTTTTCGGTTGTCTTCCGTATTTATAAAAGTAATTTCATCTCCGACATTAATCAGTCTGCGTTTTTCGTCATTAAGTCTTAACTCAATGGTTTTTTTCTGTTTTCAATCATTGCAAACGGAGATGGATTTAATCTCATTATATGCTGCATCAGCTGTTGATAATGTCAAAAAGCTCGTGAGCAAAGTTTGTATAATCTTTTCTGTCATCTTTAACAAACGAAATAGCCGGACGAGGGTGAGTGTTATACTGACCTGTAAGCATATAAGGAACATCGTATCCCCACTTAACTCCGCTTTCTCTGAACTGCTGTGTAAACTCAAGCATCTTGAGAATCGGGTCAACCTTGTACTTAGGATTTTTGAGGAAACCTAAGAGTAGCTCAAGTGCGCAGTTACCTGCACCTCTGCCCATACCGTCTACTGTTGCGTCAAGGTAGCTGACACCCTGTGTCATTGCCTCAATAGTATTTGCGAAAGCAAGCTGTTGGTTGTTGTGTGCATGAATACCGACTGACTTGCCGTACTTCTCACCGTATGAACAATATAACTCTGCGAGTTTTCTTGATTCTTCGGGATATAAAGCGCCGTAGCTGTCTACAATATAAAATGCGTTTACAGGGCTTTTGCCGAGAATATCAAGAGCTGTAATAATATCCTCTGTTCTCGCCTTTGAAACAGCCATAATGTTGATTGTGGTTTCATAGCCTTTCTTTGCGCAGTCCTCAATCATCTCTACCGCTGCAGGAATTGTATTGATGTATGTAGCAATTCTTACAAGGTTAATAGGGCTTTCATTCTTGGGAAGAATGTCATTCTTAAAATCTGTTCTGCCAACATCAGCCATAACTGCAATCTTAAGGTCTGTATTGTTTTCGCCAACAACTTCTCTTATGTCGTCATCGTTACAGAACTTCCACTTACCAAAATCTTTTTCGTTAAAAAGCTCTTTAGATGCCTTGTAGCCGAACTCCATATAGTCAACGCCTGCTTTTACATTTGCGTTATATAAAGCCTTAACAAATTCGTCGGGAAACTCAAAATTATTACAAAGTCCGCCGTCACGAATTGTAGCGTCAACAACTCGTATATCTTCTCTTACTGATAACAAATCACCTTTTTGTGCCATTTTGCCAAATCTCCTTTAATCTGCGAGCGCTCCGATTATTTATCTTCAAATACGGTTTTTCCGCCCAAAATTGTATATTTAACCTTTCCGCAGAGCGTTTTGCCCTTGAAAGGAGTATTTTTACTCTTGCCGTGCAATTTATCTACATCAACAACCCATTCTTCGTTCAAATCAACGAGTGCAAGGTCTGCAGGCGCACCGACTTTGATATGTCCTGCATTGATTCCGAGAATTTCGGCAGGATTTGTGCTCATCTTTTCAACAAGCTCCGAAATTGTAAGAAGTCCTGTTTTTACAAGATATGTGTATGATACCGCAAATGAAGTTTCCATACCGATAGAACCGTTCGGTGCTTTTTCAAAATCGGACTTTTCTTCTGGTGTATGCGGTGCGTGGTCGGTTGCAATAGCGTCAAGCGTACCGTCTTTAAGACCGCTTATTATTTCAACAACATCTTCATGTGTGCGGAGAGGCGGATTCATTCTGAAATCTGCGTCCTTTGCAAGCAATTCTTTTTCTGTCATTGAGAAATAGTGCGGTGCGGTTTCTGCCGTAACCTTAACCCCTCTTCTCTTTGCATCTCTTACAAGTGCAACGCTTGTCTTTGTGCTGACATGACAAATGTGTATCGGCACATCAAGCGCCGCCGCAAGTGCAATTTCTCTTGCGGTACCGCAATCCTCTGCTGCGGCAGGAATACCCTTTACGCCGAGATTTTTGCTTACTTCGCCGCCGTTGATTTTACCGCCGTCTGCAAGGAAAAGATCCTCGCAGTGTGCAACAACCGTCATACCGAGCTGCGGAGCTTTTTCCATTGCCTCGCTTAAATACTTTGTGTTTTCAACCGGTCTGCCGTCATCCGAAAGAGCAATTGCACCTGCTGATTTAAGTTCTTCAATATCGGTCGGTTCAAGACTTTTGAGTCCCTTTGTAATACTGCCTGCCACATAAACATTGGCGTCGGCATTCTTTGCCTTGTCAAGAATATATTTTACAGTTTCGGCATTATCCGTAGTAGGAATTGTGTTAGGCATTGCAAGTAAACTTGTAACACCGCCCGCAGCAGCTGCTTTACAGCCTGTTATAATATCCTCTTTGTGAGTTTGACCGGGGTCACGAAGATGTACATGCATATCCACAAGACCCGGAATAAGTGTTAAGCCGTCTGCATCAATCACATTGCCCTCTGTAGAGATGTTCTCTGCAATTTTTGTGATTTTGCCGTCTTTTACAAGAACATCGGCAACTTTGTCAAGTCCATCTGACGGTGAAACTATGTGTGCGTTTTTAATTACTAAAGTATTTATTTTAATCACCTCTGATTACTTTCTTCTGTTATTGTTCTGCTGTGGTTTTCTGTTTGGTGTTCTGTGAGCTGACTGAGATGCTCTGCCGTTAGGCTGCGGTCTTCTCTGTGTGGCGCTGTGTACCTTTACAAGACCGTTGCCGTCACGCCTTTGCGCAGCCTGCTGTTTTCTCACACGCTCTCTTTCTCTGCGTTCGAGTTCAGCTTTTTTACGCTTTTTAGCCGCATGCTTACGCTTTATAAGTCTTGAAACATTTGTGCAGAAATATCCGCAGTGTACAAAGAAATTCTTTATTCCGTTACCTGCTTTTTCCGCAGCCGCAATAAAGCTTTCTGTCTTATCGTTATCCACAGTGGTTTCAACCTCTACGGCACGCTTTTCTTCCTCTGAAAGAACATCGTAATCGACCGCATTTTTGAGGTCTGAACTGTCAACATCAATGATACCTACAATTCTTCTCGGCTTTTCCTCAAAGAAATCATAACCTTCATCAAAATCATCGGCTGTATTTTTTTCAGCCTCTCTTCTCAGTTCTTCCTCGTTTTCTTCTTCGACTTTATCTTTCGTTTCTTCTTCGTATTCAGATTCAACTTCTTCAATCGTTTCTTCTATTTCGTCTGTCGGTTCTTCTTCTGTTGAAATTTCTGCCTGTGCAGCTTCTTCGTATTTTCCGTCGTCCGAAATTACTTTTTCTTCCGATTCAATTTCAAAGTCTGCGTTTTCTTTATCTTTGACCGATTGATTTTCAACGGCTGCATCGGTAGCATCCGCATCTGCCTCCTCGGTTATTTCCGAGTTTTCTTCAGCATCGTTTTCATCTTCGGGTTCGTCAACAGCCACGGTTTGAACAACCTCTTCGGTCTGTAAATCCTCCTTAGCCTCTTCAAGTCGGTCTTCAATTACTTCCTGCGGCTCAAGTTTTTCGGCACTTGTTTCTATTACTTCAACATCTGCGCCCTCATTCTTAAGCCTTTCTTTGCTCTCATTTACTATTTCGTCAATTTCATAATCCGAAACTGTCGGCTTTTCGTAAATCTTAACCTTTACTTCTTCTTCGTCAATGTCCTTGTAATCGTCAAAGAGGTCATCGTCTTTTCTGCCACTGCTTATGTCGTTGTTTTCTTCTTTTAACTCATCATAAGCCTGATGAATGCTGACAATATCATCTTCCTGTAATTTTTTTACAGGTTTATTGTTTGATTTGTATTTATGGGTAAGTTCACGCAAAATTTTTTCGTTTTTGCTCTTTTTGTTTTTCTTTCTTGTCTTTTTACCTGCAATCATAACTATGATAAAAAGAATAATAACAACAGCAACTATACCTATGTAAACATATTTTGTAAAGTCGCTTTCCGGGTCAGCTTTTGCATTAAAAGTAACGGTTGAAAGAATTGACTTTAAAGTTTGATAATCGGCAGATGTAACATCGCCGCCGTTATGCTGAATAGTAATATTAATACTCATTCCGTCATAAACGGTGTTTGCCTGATAAGTCTTGATTCTGTCACTGCCGCTCTCTACATTAAGGTCAAACATAAGCCATACAAGGTCTTGCGCCTGATCCGGCGTGCAACTGATATATTCCTCTTGAGAAATAAAACTTTCTCTCACTTCATAAAGCTTTTCGTCCGAAAGAAGTTTATAATTCTTAATACCCTCGCTGTCACCGTTGCGTGTCATAGTAACCGTGACCGTCGTGGTTGCCTGATTATCCATAGCCTGCATAAAAATATCACTGCTCTTGAAATCAGACATTGTTTTGTCATAATCAAGTCCGAAAACGGAAAAATACTTGTCGGTACTCTTGCTGTCCCTTGTTATGCCAAGCATATTGTCGGGCAGTTGAATTGTCATATTATCAAGTTTTTCAATCTGTATTTTACTGCCCGCCGCACTGCAAACAACGGCAGTACAAGCAACAAGTGCCGCACAAACAAATGCTGTAAAAAATCTTTTTATATTTTTAGCTGTCATACTAAAAGCCTCCGAAAAAACAGAATATTCTGTCAATAAATCCATATACATCAATTATTATACATAATACAAGTAAAAAATACAAGTGCAAGGCGGTGTTTTAAGAGAATTTTTTTGAATTTTAAAGCGCTAAAGCGTTTGTTTTTTTCAATAAAGAAAACAAAAAACCAAGTGACAGCCATTCCGTCACTTGGTTTTTATAATAAAATTTCTAATGTTTATTTTGTAAATTACTCAACAGTAACTGATTTTGCAAGGTTTCTTGGCTTGTCAGGGTCATTACCCTTATTGACCGCTGTGTAATAAGCAAGAATCTGGAGCGGAACAACCGCAGAAATCGGCATAAGAAGTTCATCTGTCTGCGGAACTTTAATAACATAATCCGCAATACCGTCCTCAAGAGTTCTTGCACAAGCCTCCGAGCAAACAAGAATATTCATAGCACCTCTCGACTTAACCTCAACAATATTACTGATAGTTTTTGCAATAAGGTCACTCTGTGTTGCAACAGAAATTACAGGCATACCGTCCTCAATAAGAGAAATTGTACCGTGCTTTAATTCACCTGCCGCATAGCTCTCGGAGTGAATGTATGATACTTCCTTAAGTTTAAGCGAACCTTCCATTGAAAGAGCATAGTCAAGACCTCTGCCAATGTAGAGTAAGCTGTCTGTTGTGATAAGTTTTGTCGCTACATACTTGCATTTTTCCTCTGTTGTTTCAATAACATACTTAACAGCTTCCGGCATTTTGAGAAGTGCAGACACAAGTCTTTTGCACTCTGCTTCGCTTACGGTTTCCTTTGCAAGAGCAAGCTCAAAGGCAAAAAGATACATAACGGAAAGCTGTGTAATATACGCTTTTGTCGACGCTACAGAAATTTCAGGGCCTGCAAGAGTGTAAATAAGCATATCCGCCTCTCGTGCAATTGAACTTCCCTTTGCGTTTACAATAGCAAGAGTAGTTGCTCCTTTCTGCTTTGCAAGGCGCATTGCGGCAAGGCTGTCGGCAGTTTCACCCGACTGCGAAATAATAATTACAAGGTCGCCTTCACCTACAATAGGATTTCTGTATCTGAACTCTGACGCAATATCAACTGTAACAGGTACTCTCGCAATACTTTCGATAATATATTTACCTACAAGACCGGCATGCATAGCTGTACCGCAGGCAACAACCGAAATTGATTTAAATTCTCTTAATTTTTCGAGTGTAATACCGCATTCTTCAAGGCAAGGCAATCCGGCTCTTACTCTCGGAGCAACGGTGGTTCTGATAGCTTCCGGCTGTTCTTTGATTTCTTTAATCATAAAATGCGGATAACCGCCCTTTTCGGCAGCCTCCATATCCCAATCCGCAACCTTTAACTCTTTTTCGATAGGGTCAAGGTGCTCATCTACAAATGAAACGCCGTCTGCTGTAAGTGTAGCAATCTCATCATGGTCGAGAAGATAGTAATTCTTTGTGTATTTAAGAATTGCGGGAACATCGGACGCAATAAAGGTTTCGCCGTCAGCTACGCCAACAATAAGCGGACTCTCTCTTCTTACGGCAAAAATTCTGTCCGGGAAATCTTTGAACATAATACCGAGAGCAAAAGAACCCTTAAGTTCAGCCATTACGCTGTCGATAGTTTCAAGCGGATTTCCGTTATACTTATAATCAAGTAGCTGTGCAACAACCTCGGTGTCTGTATCACTGAGGAAAGTTCTGCCCTTTGATGTTAAAAATTCTTTTAATTCAATGTAATTTTCAATAATTCCGTTATGAACAATGGTAACTCTTGCGCCGCTGTGCGGATGTGAGTTTACATCTGACGGCTCACCGTGAGTTGCCCATCTTGTATGGCCTATACCTACATGACCCTCCGGTTTACCCTCAACTGCCATCTTGTCAACAAGATTTTTAAGTTTACCTTTTGTTTTAACTGTTTCAATGCCGTTTTTTCCAAAAACAGCTATACCCGCTGAATCATAACCTCTGTATTCAAGCTTTGTGAGTGCGCTTACAAGCACATCACTGCAGTCTTTAGGTCCAACATATCCAACAATACCACACATTATGTATTCTCTCCTTTGCTGATGAATAAATATATCAGTTTGTCTTATGGTTAAAAGTAGGTACAAGATCCGCAAGAAGTTCTACCGTCTTTTCGCTGTCGTTGCTGTTAGCAACAACTTTAAGCTCATCAAGTTTTTTGAGCAGTTCTGCGGAATTGATATTTATCTGATTACCGATAAATATCTTTTCGTTTGCGGTAGACTTAAGTCCTTCTTCGTCCATCAAAAGTTCCTCAAAAAGTTTTTCACCCGGTCTTAAGCCCGTGAAAACAATCGGAACATCTTTATATGGAATCTTGCCGTACATACGAATGAGATTTTCGGCAAGAGTTGTAATCTTTACGGGCGCACCCATATCAAGAACAAAAATCTCGCCGCCGTGAGCCATAGCGCCTGCCTCAAGAACAAGCGAAACAGCCTCGGGAATAGTCATAAAATATCTGATTATGTCAGGGTGAGTAACGGTTACAGGTGAACCGCTTTCAATCTGACGCCTGAACAAGGGAATAACCGAACCGTTTGACCCAAGAACATTACCGAAACGAGTGGTTACAAATTCGGTATGAGTGCTGTGCTGAGCCTTGTGCTGAATTATCATTTCACATGCTCTTTTGGTTGCACCCATAACATTGGTCGGATTTACAGCCTTATCGGTTGAAATCATAACAAATTTATCGGCTTTGTACTTTTCTGCAAGTGTTGCAACATTAAAAGTACCAAAAATATTATTTTTAATGCATTCTTGTTGAAAAGGTAAAACCTCAGATGAATATCTTTCATCCTTAGGAAATGGCATAAGATTAATAATCCAGCAGTTAATTTTGTTTAAATTAATTTGTTTCATCAATAATTACTCCTTTTTATTCATAATTTTTCTTAGCAAAATCAATATCAGCCTTAATTTCATCAACAAGGCTTTGCGGAAAAATGACCTTGATATGCCTTGAATATTTCAGTGCCCACATTTTCATGGCAATCGGGTTTACCTTGACTGTCACCGTGACCTCATCGCTTGTAACGTTTTCGGGAATTGTTATGCTTTTCAATGATATACAATACATAAAAGCAAAATCACCTATGCTTGTTACGCCATCAGGAATGATATAAGATGTATCTTTTTCCCCTTCCGGATATTTAATAAGTACGCTTTTGGACTTGTCGAACAATACACCTCCACAAGACAAATAATTGGAATTACCCTCGCTTACATTTATGCTTTGCAACGAATTACATCCTGCAAAGGCATAATTTTCAATGTTTATTACACCGTTTGGTATTGTTATGTTTTCCAAGGTTGTGCATCCAGCAAAAACCTTATCCCCAATGCTTATCACACTGTCAGGAATTGTTATGCTTTTCAGTGCGTCACAACCCCCAAAAGCATCTTTTCCGATGCTTGTTACACCGTCAGGAATTGTTACAGTCACATTTTCTTCTACTCCCGACATTCTGCACTTTGTCAGAACACCGTTCTGAATTTCAAAATGCGGAGTACACATACAATCACCTCATAATAAAAGTATCATTATTTTACATAATAGTCAATCAGTTTTCTTTTATTTATGTGTTTATTTTAACAAGACAGATGAACCAAAAACAGGACATCCGTTATAAATTCTGATTTTGAAAAATGAAACGCTTATTTTTAAAAATGAAACGGTCAAAAAGTTTTGTGTCAGAATAAAAAATCGGCTCTAAAAACACACTCAACGGCTGCCTTTTTTATTA
>ENA-OPFJ01000643-OPFJ01000643.1-human-gut-metagenome-genome-assembly--contig:-NODE-643-length-10498-cov-2.826487_pt1 | contig 10498 bp, 10 predicted proteins | sample MGYA00241710_ERZ501551 | MGnify/ENA primary metagenome ERZ501551 (study PRJEB25962, sample SAMEA2042381) | human gut metagenome | biome: human gut; feature: human-associated habitat; material: faeces... | reverse complement strand
CCTTCACCCGGTACGAAAGTACGGGGCGGTGTTCCCGCAGCAGCTCCACCAGCCGCACCATCCGTCCATTCTCCTGTGCGAGCCGTTCCGCCGCAATCCATGTCACCGGACGCTCCGCATCCGTTTGCGGCAATACCTTGCGTACCTTTTCCATCCATTCCCGCCATCCCTCCCGGACGGCTTCATTCATTAGAATTAGTGTAAGATTCTGTTTCATTTTGTTTCAACACGATATTAAATAATACAAATCTTACACGAAATTACAAATTGTTTGCAATAGATGTCCTGCCGACACCCCGTATCGGTCACGATATTTCCTTGAATTACAGATTCGGATTTTGCTCCATAGGTTCGGATATTCAGTCGTGAAAAACAGAAAGGCTGTGCCGGTTCCACCCGCAGAACGGCATGACAGTAAGCAGGGGGAGCCGGAAGAAAGTCATTCGCCGGTTGGTGAGTGCGTCTTTTCCACGGGATATTTACCGTCCCGTATCTCCTGCAACCTTTCGATCAGCGGTTGCTCCTTGGAATGGTTCTTTTGTTCGGCTATAATGAAGAACGATGCAAAACTGCCGATAACATACAGCCAGAACAGGCATTGACCGAGCAATTTCCGGTATTCGCCCATTGTCTCGTACTTCGCCTGCATCGCTTTCAGCTTCGCAGGACGGTAATACAGCTTTCCGGCAATCCAGATAAAAGGGGCGAGCGTCGCTGCGGCGAACAGGTAGGCAACCGGGTTGAACCTGCTCCATTCCACCTTGTCCGTCAGGGAAGAGAACCAGCCCGTCAGCATATCCCATCCCCATGCCTCGAACAAAAGATGGAGAGCCATCAGGTTAAGAAACCACAGGATTGCCATCGTCCACGTGGCATTGGAGATAACCGCCTTGTCTTTCCTTGCACGTTTGTTCTTGCTCCAGAAGTAATACATCCAGTATGCCGGTTCCTTGAACATAGCTTCCTCCTTTCCTTGTTTTCCGCTTGCTTATCCCGTTACGGAGAACAGCAACAGGGCGCATCCCGTTGCGGCGGCAACGATCAGCCCCAGCCAGAAACGGTAACTCCTTTCACCCAGCGTACCCAGCCAGAAATTCCCTTCCCAACTTCCCGGACGGGAGTACGTCCACCGCCATCCGCAGACAATCCCCACAAGCCACAGCAGCAGGATTCCCGCCACGATCAGGTAGCCGTACCTCGGATGCGCCTGCAACCACTCCGGCAGACCCTCCATAAACTCGCTTATCTTATCGAACCATTCCATAGCAATAACAGAAAAAGCCTAATTCATACCTTACGGACGAACCGTTATACATCAAAGCAAAAATAGTGAAAAGTCCAATCACTCAAAAAGTTTCACCGCAAAAATCTTTTCCGTTTGGAAGAAATACGTTTTATTTGCACCTATATAGCCGCAACGTATGAAGAAAGCCTCCCCACATAAAAGAACCAGTCGGCCGAAGCTCCCCGGATTCTTCGACCACCTCTTTTATTGGACGTGGCGCAGTTGTCGGCACGGCTTCCCGGATCGTAGTTTTGCGGTCATCAGTGTGGTCCAGTTTGCCTGCCTCCTGTTTCCTGTCGCCATCGCTTTACAGTTCTTGGGCACTCCGGCTGTCCGCTTCCTTTACGAAACAGACGACCGCCTTACGCTTTTCCCGCTGATACTGCCGTTCCCCGTATTGCTCTGGAGGAATATGCGCATCTATACCGAGGAGCGTTACCGCATGATGCACGACTATTACGGGGCGTTCCATGTATCGGTGCGGCAACGCTATCGCCTCCGTTTCCTTGTCTGCACGGTGCTTGCAGTCCTTGCCATCCTGCTTGAAATACGGCTGTTCACCCTTTATCATGACCGCTGCACGGCCATATCCTCCGGCAACAGCCATCCCGCAAGCCTCTATGTCCCATACCGGTATGACAACGGCAACGACCCCGTGCAGGAAGGCGTTTACCGCATCGTCGATGAAAAAGGGCGTATCGGATATGCGGACGAGCATGGCAATACCCTCATAGAGCCACGCTTCGCTTTTGGCTTTCCTTTCGAGAACGGGAAGGCGAAAGTAACCGACACGGGAGAACAGAAAGAAGTTCCCAGTTCGGATGGGGAATACCACTATTGGGAAAGCGATGATTGGTATTACATCAACCGCAAAGGGCAAAGGATTGAATAAAAGCCCCAAGACTGCCCTAAGCCCGACATTCCAGCCACCCCACCTGCCAAGCCCTTGCAGGGCAAACACGAAGCCGCCAAGCCCTATCGGAACATCCCGTTCATCCCACCTTTCCCCCGAAACAAACACCAAAACTCAAAACCAACTCATTTACAGCAACTTAAAAGAATGTCGGTGCAAGCCGCAAAACAGCCCTGTGTGGCTGGTGCAAGGTGCAGCTATATATATAAATATAGCTGCACCTTGCACCACAGAAATACACACTGAAAATCAACACCTTACACTTTTGGTAAAACCACGGGTGCAACCTCGTTTTTTGCACCACCTCCTGATTTTATGCTTTTCCTGTAATCCGGTAATCCCGAAAAATAAAAAATCCCCGAAACATTTCCCTTTTTCGGTCAAAATCCCTATATTTGCATCAGTTCCAAGAGCAGAGCGAAGCAATGCAGCGAAACCCGCACAGCTACCAAATCGCTACCGGCTACCGAACTTTCTACTCTTTAAGTCTTATCTACCAACCGATTACAAAAAAACGATTGTTTTTCATTTATAATTAATCGATGTAACTTCCTCATATTTTTTATAGAACAAACAGGATAGTCTAATTTGACAAGCTTTACATCTGGTAGTAATTGACAAGCTAGTTCAATATGCGGTTGTTCTATTGAAGCTATGATAACACCATGTCCATCCTTTATAAAACGATTGGCAAGTACAGTTGTCACTACCTCAACACCACCATAATTAGGATAAACACGATAAAAAAACAATATATTCATATTACCATTCTCTTTATTACTGTAATAATGAAGCTAGAAATGCAATTTGTTTGTCCTGCATTTCTTTTAATCCTTCTATGCTGACAAGTCTTTCCCTTACATCAGGAATTTTCGCATTTTCAAACAAGGCTATCCTAGGACTATTGCTAAACAATCTTGCTTTATTTCCAAATGCCAAAGTAGGGATACAAGCATGTACTCTATCAGAATAAACTTCTGAAGCATTCCGGTAAAGGAGTAAATAATCCATTGGATTATCAGATACTATCACTCCATTTTTTACTAACTTACTAACTTTTGTATAAGGAAAAGGCTTATGATAAGAATAAACAATATTCTTTTCTTTAAAAATATTTTTCAGTTCTTCTTTTATCCTATAATGCTTAGGTTCTTCAATATTCAATACTACATACGGTGTTAAATCAGTATCTATTTGGGGTAAATTAAGTAAATTCACAAAGAACACATTATCTATTCCATTATAACTATTTTTTGTAAAATTTGCATAGTACTTATAGGCAAGGCTATCACGGGTCATTATAGCGTAAGGCCGCAATTTTCTTAAATATTCAGAAACAAATTTGACTTCATATTCTGTATAGAAGTTTCCGCTTGCACCTAAAAAAATAATCTTACTTCCTTGTTCTGCTTTTCTCTTTATTAAATCTCCATAAATCGTAAAAAATGGAACAGTTAATACACATCCCGGAATTATAAAATAATCACATTTAACCATACTGGCCATACTAAAGATATTTTGCGTTTTTACCGTTTTGTATGAACGGTCATGAAGCTTTTTAGCAGCCCTTTGCATGGTATGTACCCATAACCAATTTATTATTGGGTTTTCTTTCAGCATGAACATTTGTCCCATTGTAGCTGCAAAATTAGCATTTGAGCTAACTTTAAATAATTCAGCATTAAGCGGTAATGCTTTCATCAAAGCAGCTTCAGCACCCAAATCTATAAATCCGTTACCAATATTATTAAATGTAACAGAAGTCAACAATGCAATTTTCTTTTCTAACATATTAATAGTAAACTAATTTGTATGTAGTTATATTTCTTTCCAATCATGCGGTTTATTCTCTCATCAGTTCCCTAAACAGGTCTAACCATTTTTGCATTACCTTTGGTTTTGAAAAGCATTTTCCCGACATATAAGCCTGCTTACCCATATCTTCTAGTAATACTTTATTTTCTATCAATTTTATACAAGCTTCCGCCAAGGCATTTACATCATTATCCGGCACTAAAAATCCATTCTTACCATTGTCTATGATACTATTTGCTCCAGTAATGTCAAAACTAACACAAGGCAAGCCACAATTCATCGCCTCCACCAATACCAACGGGAAACCTTCATACAAAGATGACATGACAAAAAAAGAAGAATGAGAATATACTTCACCTATACTAGGTGAAACACCTTTCAGATGAACAACTGATGAAAGATGCAAAGCATCAATTTGTCGTTGAAGACTTTCTCGCAGACTTCCTTCACCCCAAATTTCCAATTGCCAGTCCGGACACTTTTGTGCAACTATCACCCAAGCTGCAATCAATCGATTATAACCTTTTACAGATTCTAATCTACCTGCTGATATAGCAACTTTGCTTTTTCTACCATTTCTTTCATGTAGTTGTATATTGCTAAAATTAGGTATTACAAATATATTCGGTAAATTCCACATTTTCTTGTCAGACTCTGTTAATGCAATTACCTTATCGAATTTTGTCAAACAACACTTTCTTAAATATTGAACTAAAAATTTCTTTCCTCGCGATTTAAAAATTTCCTCATCTAATATCTGTTGTCCTTTATAAGAAAAATGAAACTCATGGATCTTCTTTATCCGCCGACAAATAAATGGTAATATCCATATCAATAAAGGAGCATTGGCATTGACAGCAATATCTATCTTATATTTTTTAAATATGTGACGTATAATACTTATATTTTTCCATACTCTATTAATTTTCTTTCCAAAGCCTACCTTCCACTCTATATCAATAGGTAACAGTTGAATGTTCGGGTGCAAAGGATATATAGGTTTTTCCTGTCCATTACCATAATATGCCAAAAAAAGCCGTCCTTCCATATTTTCCGCCAAATAATTCATCTTGTCTGACACTATACGGAATATACCTCCTGCAATGGTAATATTGGGAACAAAATAAATGATATTCATTATTTACTTTTTATCCATGAAATTACTAGTAATAATAATCGCTCTGCCCATTTGAATCTCCAAACAATAGTTTTAACACTCCACAACTCGGCCAAACATGTATCGTAATCATGATGTATAAATGCATTTTTTGCATGTATATACACAACTAAAATCACATACTTTCTATAATAAGAACTTTCCGATGTAAAGTTAAACCACTCGTAATAAGGAAATTCTCCATTTTTAGAATAATCTGATGTAAGACTATCAGATAACCCTGTTCTATAAAAGACTTTCGGAAGGTTCAAATAGGCTACATCATAATTCAACGCTATTCTAAGCCAAAGGTCCAAATCCTCACCACGCTTAATACCTACTCGAAACATTGGTATCTCCTTTATCATTTCTTTTTTTAAGCACAAGGAGCTAGTCCAGCAAATGGATAATCCATTCATTACGGATTCTTTAAAATAATCATGAACAAGGAAGTGTGTGTGTTCGTTAATCAATACATTACGAAGTTTCCGTTTCCCCTTTTCCAAAGAGTAGAAAGCAGTAGAATAAATCCCAGCATCAGGATAGATTTCTATCAACTTCTTTTGGCATTCCAAATAATCAGATTCCCAAATATCATCTGCATCCAGAAAAGCAATATAATCATATTTAGCATGCATAATACCATAGTTACGTGCTGCTGATACACCTTCGTTTTCTTTTGTATAAATATGAATTCGTTCATCCTGAAAACTAGAAGCCACTTCCAAACTATTATCTGTCGATGAATCATTCACCACGATTACTTCATAATCACAATATGTTTGATTCAGAACTGACTTCAGTGTTTCTGCAATATAATCAGCCTTGTTATATAGAGGAATAATAATAGAGAACATTATCTTTTTAATAAATTAAGTTTCTGACTCTTATATATAATGAGCAAAAATATAATCGGAAAATTTATATATAATCCCACTGTTAATGATACGAAAGAAGCCAATACCCAGATACCAACAAAAACCATGTTGAACTTTCTATATGAAGGCAATAATTTGCACATTGAAATTATCAGCCATAGATATCCCAATATACCTAACAAACCACGTTCAATCAACAAATAAAATAATTGAGACTCCGCACCTGCAAGTTCCGGGATTGATATATCTGTCATTAAATAATAAATCATACTCAAGCCACCACCAAATATAGGGTTTTGTAAAAACAGAAAAAGAGAAATATCTAATTGTCTCATTCTCATATCCATAGAGCTTCCACCAACATCATAATTACCCGTAAAATCAAATATGGAATGATATACATTTAATATATAATCAGAAAACGGCAAGACCATGATTAAAAAGATAGAAAAAGCGATTAATAGAGTTTTAGGCTTTCTTATATAGTCAAATTGCAACAATCCAAATACTAATGCAAGAATAGTGGCACGTGAATTAGCAAGAAAAACACCGATAAGAAGCAAACACAAAGTCTTAATATAAGATTTCCTTGATATAAATACTCCTTCATATTTACTATAGAAGAAGGTAAGAAAATAAAAGAATACAACGCACGCATCTCCAAATGTTATGGGAAAATGAAAAAATGAATTATATCGCCCATATCCATATCGGATATCATTGGTATGATCTACCCAAAAAGATAAATCAGTCTGAGATTGCAGCCAATATAGAATTATATTATAATTTAATAGAAACTCTATAATTCCATATATACATAACACCCAAAACACTTTCAAATAAAGATTTACAATTAATTTAATATCGTTCTTTGTTCGCAAAAAATAGATAAATGCAAGTGGCAAAAGTATTTCATTTGATATTGTTTTCCACAACACATACAATGAAGTCCGTTCCGTTCCATACAAAGCAATTAATAACAACAATATAAAATTACCAAACAAAGGTAAAAACAATGGATTGCAGAATATAGCTTTCCTTGCATCTTTCCGACCAAGAATATACCCGTATATAACAAAATTTATCGCATCACAAAGACCAATATACGTACCCCCTATTCTTACAACAGGAAGCATTGTAAAAAACAAAGACAATGGTATTATATAAAGAACAGCCTTCTTTTTATATCTTATAAAAAAAATAATAAAGAGCAGAAAAATAAGCTGAGTAATTATCATCTATCCATTTTTTAGATTCCACACCATGATTCAGGAAAAATATCAGGAGTAAATGTATTATACCACTTTGAGGGATAAATCACCATATTAGTTTTTTTATTTAATCGTGCCGCCCAATAACTAAAAGTACTATTGGCTATAATGTTGTATTTGCAGGAAGACATCAAATACATGTCATAGATGCTGGATTCTCCTGTATTCCAATTCACATAAACAGCATTGGGTATATCCAAATGAGTTTGTACCCAGCTAATATCATCAGAAAAAACATAGAAGACAGCATCATTTACTTTCTCTGTTATTATTCTTATGGCATCATGATAATATTTCTGCGTACAAATATTTCCAAATATAACCAAATTTTGTTTGGTCATGTAGTCACCTCTTCTTATATGCACGCCAACACTATTTGAGTTTTGAATATCCTTCAGCAATGATTGGTTCTTTTCCGACAAAAGAAGATGTTTAAAATCAATAGTATTTTCGTCATAATACTTTTTGTCTAAAAAATATCCAGCTTGAAACAAATGATTAGGATATTGATACTCTACAGAACCTACTACATATATTTTCCAATGGTATAATTTTGATAAAATGGTTTTAAACAGAATTATCCAAAACCTACTACATTTTTTCAAATCATCAGTTTTAAAATATTTATCTAATTCAAATCCATTATGGCTCACATTATACCAAGCATCATTGTAGAAATAAAAGGTTTCATCCTTTCTTGAAAGGTATTTATAAAATGCATACTGAAAGAGTTGATTACCCAGTCCTCCTTTGAACACTACTATTTTCATAAATAAACTATTTAAATATTCTTACTATTTTAACCATTATTGCAAGCCCCTTTTTTACTAAAAATCTTATCCAATGATTATTAAATAAAAAAAGAGCGTTTTCAATAAATTCTTCTCCCAAACAGGATAAACACTGATAATCATTGACAATATAAGCTGGGAGTAGATCTTTAAGCACTTTTTCGCGTTCTTCTTTTATCCGGTTGTTATCACTGCTGGCTCCTCTGGGATTACATATCACAATAACATTGTTATACGCAGCCACACTATGCCCACCTAAAACGATTGATTGTAAATAGAATTTCCAGTCTGATACTATTTTTAAAGATGTATCATAATAATACTTTTTTAATAAAGAGGCCCTTATAAAGCAACTTTGATGAGGTATGGTAGTTATATAAAAATGCAGAAGATTATATCTTCGAGGTAATACACTGCGTGATACTATTTTATTATGTTCATTAACATGTAAATCCTGACCAACTATTATATCTGCCACATGATTAAAGTCCATGACCTGTTTCAATATAGATGAGGAACAAAATTTATCACCTGCATTGATAAAATTACAATATTCTCCATGCGAATAAGCAATTCCTTTATTCATCGCATCATAAATTCCCTTATCCGACTCACTCACCCAATAAGCGATTTTATCCGCATACTTTTTTATTACATTAACCGTTCCATCCGTACTTCCACCGTCAATGATGATATACTCAATATTCAGATAAGTTTGGTTAATGACGGAAAGAATGGTTTGTTCAATTGTTAAAACTGCATTATAAGAAACAGTTATGACAGAAATTAGGGGATAATTCATATTGTTTTTCATTTCACTTCAGCCAAATTCCTTTAGCCGTACCATTTATCATCTTCAATATCTGCACTCTTCCAATAAAGGCCTGCAAAATAAATACCGTAGTAGGAACTATCAGTATACCTTCTATACCATAATACTTACAACAATACTTCATCAACGGAATAGAAACCAAAGCAAATGACAAATAAATGATTAGTTGCAAACGTATTTTGCTCGTTCCATTAATAAGAAACATATACATATTTCCTCCCGTCTGACATAATACATATATTGCCATACAAAATGATAATGAAAAAGATACAGCTACAGAATCACCAATCCAAAATTTATATAAGAGATCAGAACTCAGTACCATTAAAACTAAAATAGGAATACATAACAACCATAATTTCTCCAGTTTTTCTAGCGTACCACGCATCCAATTATAATCTCTCTTAATATAAGCATCAGTAAATGCTGACCAAAACGGAGTCAAAATAATATTTGCAGCCATGTTAAGTACATTAAAATACTTATAAGCAATATTATATTGCGTAACTGCTTCTGGGCCTTGCACTCTTGACAAAATGATATTAGTAAGTTGAAAAATAAAAAGCATAGAAAACATAACAACAAAAAACTGTCCACCCAAACCAACAACACTCCGCACCAACGAAAAGCGAACGTCACGCAACGAAGGGGCTACAATCTTGTATTTTTTAGTTTGATACACAATAATAGAAACAATTAAAAGAAACAGGCACGGTATAGCTGAAAAAGAAACAGCCAAAGCACTCAGACTTCCCTTTGTGGTTTTAGTCAATACATAGACACAAGCAAAAGCCAGTACCTGACCACTTGTACTTATAAGCGAAGCTAAAGCAGGCTTTTGATCTGCCGTCAGCATGGTAGTAAAGACACTTGCCACAATGTTCAGGCAAAAGAAGCATGCCAACAAACCGAAAACCAGACTCAGCTCATCCTTATAAACAGGATCAATATTTAAAATACGACTCCAATCCAAATAATTATTCACCACCAAGGTTATCAATAAAATTACGGAAAAGAGCAAGAAGAGCACTGCATATGTAGTACTGACATATTCTTTTGCCAACTTCATATCCCCTTTTGCTTTTGCCTCAGCAAAACGATTACGAAATCCGTGGGCAAACCCCAAATCAAAATAAGACAGCCAGGCAATAATGGAACTCAACGTCAGCCAAATGCCATACTTCGTAGGATTAACATAACCGATGGTCAATGGAACGACCTGCAAGGAAACTAAAATACTTATACATTTCAACACTAATGAAACGGCGATATTTTTCTTCACCGCAACACTACGCTCATTCCCCTTAGTGAAATAAGCACTAACTTTATCTTTTATATACTGAAACTTCATACGTTTATGATTGTATCACTAGCAAGATATGCAATCTTCCGCCTGCAACATTACTAATCTTACACCCCACACATTAGTAACGTGTGGGGTGACACGTTACCAACCTTCCGGCATACACGTTACTAACCCTTAAAAGATCCTGTTCTTTTCCGAAAAGAACAAGGTCTTTAAAAAAAAGAACAGGACGTTTTCATTGAAAGAACAAG
>ENA-OPFJ01000641-OPFJ01000641.1-human-gut-metagenome-genome-assembly--contig:-NODE-641-length-10519-cov-2.036602_pt1 | contig 10519 bp, 7 predicted proteins | sample MGYA00241710_ERZ501551 | MGnify/ENA primary metagenome ERZ501551 (study PRJEB25962, sample SAMEA2042381) | human gut metagenome | biome: human gut; feature: human-associated habitat; material: faeces... | reverse complement strand
TGATTGCTTTGACGGCGACAGCCACTCCGAAGGTTCAGAACGACATCCTGAAGAACCTGGGGATTATGGATGCGCATGTGTTCAAGTCCTCGTTCAACAGGCCGAATCTCTACTACGAAGTACGCGACAAGATAGACCAGGACAAGGACATCATCAAGTATATCAAGCAGCATCCCGGAAAGTCGGGCATCATATATTGTCTGAGCCGCAAGAAGGTGGAGGAACTGGCCCAGGTGCTTGTGATCAATGGTATCCGTGCCGTGCCTTACCACGCCGGCCTGGATGCGAAAGTGAGGGCGGAGAACCAGGACAAGTTCCTGATGGAGGAAGTGGACGTGATCGTGGCCACCATCGCATTCGGAATGGGTATCGACAAGCCTGATGTGCGGTTCGTCATCCATTACGACGTGCCGAGAAGCCTGGAAGGGTATTATCAGGAGACCGGAAGGGCCGGAAGAGACGGGCGGGAAGGTGTCTGCATAGCATATTACAGTTATAAGGATATCCGCAAGCTGGACAAGTTCCTGATGAGCAAACCGGTGTCCGAGCAGGAAATCGGACGTCAGCTGCTCATGGAAATCGAGGCCTACGCGGAATCGGGTGACTGCCGCAGGAAGCTGCTGCTGAGCTATTTCGGTGAGGATTATACTCAGGACAACTGTGGTGCTTGTGACAACTGCCTGTCGCCTAAGCCGCGTTTCGATGCGAGAAAGGAGATGGCGATGGTCATCCGCCTGGTAAACTCTCTGCCTGAGCATTTCAAGGTGGAACATCTTGCCAATGTGCTGACCGGCATTGCCACGGCGATGATAAAGTCGTACAATCATGACAAGCTTCCGATGTTCGGCGCCGGGTCGGACCATCCTGTAAGATTCTGGGAAATGGTTATCCATCAGGGGATTATAAGGCATTTCCTGAAAAGGAACATTGACTCGTACGGGCTTGTTTCCGTGACTGACGAGGGACTGGCATTCGCTGCCGCGCCGACCGAGCTGATGTTGGCAGCCGACCGCAGTTTTTCCGAGGGCAATGCAGATGATGACGATGACGACGACGCTCCTGTTCCGGCGAAAGGCGCCGGCGGAGGCGATATGCAGCTTCTGTCAATGTTGAAGGACCTCAGGCGTGACGAGGGCAAGAGGCTCCATCTTCAGCCTTGGATAATCTTCAGCGATTCGTCCCTGGAGGACATGTCCATAATGTATCCTGAGACGTTTGACGAGCTCATCAAGTGCCAGGGTGTCGGCGAGGGCAAGGCGAAGAAATACGGAAAGCCGTTCCTCGAGCTGATTACCAGATATGTTGAGGACAATGAGATCTCCCGTCCGGATGATTTCCTGGTAAGGTCGATGCCGAACAAGTCTTCGGACAAGATATTCATCATCCAGAGCGTGGACAGGCGTATGGCATTGGAAGATATCGCGGAAGCCCGCAATATGGAGATGTCTGATCTTCTTTCCGCCATGGAGGGCATCGTGGAGTCCGGCACGAAGCTGAATCTGGATTACTATATCGACAACAATCTGGATGCGGACGTGGCCGACGAACTGTACGAATGGTTCAGGACTGAAGCCGAGTCCGACTCGCTCGAGGATGCCATCGACGCTCTTGCCGGCGACTATGAAGAGATGGAAATCAGGCTGGTGCGTATGAAATTCCTCTCTGAGGTGGCGAATTGAAGCCGGCGGCTTGAGCCTGCTCCTTTCGCCTTTTCAGCATTCGCGGGCTCTGAGTCACCGCTCGAGAGCCTCGCTTCGCTTCCACGGCTTAGGGCCTACTCATTGGGCAGCATCACGAGCTTGCGCTTCTCGTAATGTGCGAGGTAGCGGAATCCGCAGCTTTTCAGAATATGTGCGAACCTGTCGAAATGCAGGCCCACGTTCCCGGCATCGTGTGAATCGGAGCCGAGACTGACTATCTCACCTCCAAGTTCACGGTACCTGTGCAGGATGTTCTCGTCTAAGACCGGTGTCCTGCCTTTCAGCTCCTGATATGTCTTGGTGTTGATTTCCAATGCCTTGCCATTCTCAGCAAGGAATCTGAGCATCTCGTCCAGCACGTCCGGGAAATCTTTGTACAGGATGCTGGCCTCGGGATACGGGGCATATCTGGTGACATAGTCATAGTGCCCCATTATGTCGAAACGGTCCCCGAGCCAGACGATTTCTTCGTACAATGTCTCGAGATAATGTCTGTATGCAGTCTTCCAGTCCTTGCCTTCATAGTAGCCGCCCCAGAACGGGTCAGTACCGTCGAGATAATGCACTGAGGCAATGACCTCGTCGAAACTGTGCTCCTCCAGATGCCTGGCGATTTTCTCCCGCTCGCTTTTCTGGACGCCTATCTCTATGCCTTTGAACACTTTGAAGCCTGTCGGAATTGCGACATCTCCGTTTCCGGGAGCCGCAGCTTTTGCCGGTTCGCCGCAGCCCAGTATTTCTCCGGAATGAACAAGATCATTGACCCTGTCGATTTCGGCATCGCGCGCGTCCACGTCGAAGACTTCGGAGACATACGACTCGTATTTGGCCTTCATCGGCGGCACATAGAAGTCGCAGTGGTCGGTGAAGCAGATGCCGCCCAGCCCTTTCCAGATGGCCCTGTATGCGGTTGCTTCCACGCTTGTGCGTTTCCCGTCGAAGGAAAACTGGCTGTGATTGTGATTGTCGAAAAGCATTGACCTGACTCCTAACTAAGTCCGTCTATGGCACCGTCCTTCACGTCAATCCTGAGAGCCTGCGGCGATTTCGGCAGACCCGGCATGCGGATGATGTCTCCTGCGATGGCCACTATCATCTCTGCCCCGGCATTGATGACAACGTCCTTGATGTCGAACTCGAATCCTTCCGGCGCTCCGTAGAGCTTAGGGTCCTGTGAGAATGAATACTGCGTCTTGGCGATGCAGACAGGGAATTTCGCGTACTCCGTGCCCTCGATTTTCGCGAGCATCTTGCGGGCTTCCGGACTGAACTCCACAGCCCCGGCACGATAAATCTCTTTCGCTACGCGGGTTATCTTGTTTTCAATGCTTTCCTCATCCCGGTAGATGAATTTCACCGGCTCGGAAGGCTGACTGTCAATGGTTTTCACGACAAGTTCCGCGAGTTCCACAGCTCCTTCGCCGCCTCTGCTGAATGCGTCGTTCAATGCAAACGGCACTCCGAGTTCGGCGCAATGTTCACGTACCATCCGGATTTCGTCGTCTCTGTCGTCGCCGAACTTGTTGAAGCATACGAGTACGCTCTGTCCGAATTTGCGCATATTTTCAATGTGTCTGTCCAGATTGGCAAATCCCTTCCGTACGCCTTCCACCGAGGCCTCGCTGATTTTGTCCACAGGTACGTCTCCGTGCATCTTGAGTCCGCGCAATGTGGCTACAAGTATGGTGAGTGACGGGTTCAGCCCCGCTTTCCTGCACTTGATGTCGAAGAATTTCTCTGCGCCCAGATCTGCACCGAAGCCGGCCTCAGTCACCACGTAGTCACCATAGGTCATGGCCATACGTGTGGCGAGAATGGAGTTGCAGCCGTGAGCGATATTGGCGAAAGGACCGCCGTGGATGAATGCAGGTGTGCCTTCCGTGGTCTGCACGAGGTTCGGGTTCATTGCATCCAGAAGCAGGGCAACGATAGCGCCTGCGACTCCCATGTCCTTAACTGTAAACGACTTGTTGTCAAGTGTATAGCCGAGGAGAATGTTCTCGATTCTGCGTCTGAGGTCGTCAATGTCCCTGGACAGGCAGAGGATGGCCATTATTTCTGAAGCCGGTGTGATGTCGAAGCCTGACTCCTGTACAAGTCCGTTGGAGTGAGGTCCGAGACCGGTTACGATATGCCTGAGCGAGCGGTCGTTCACGTCCATCACGCGTTTCCACAATATCTGTTTCAGTCCGAAGCCTTCTGCCTGGTGCTGGTACAGATAGTTGTCCAGCAGTGCTGAAATCATATTGTTGGCTGATGTGATGGCGTGGAAATCTCCGGTAAAATGCAGATTGATCTTCTCCATCGGAAGAATCTGGGCGTATCCGCCGCCTGCCGCCCCGCCTTTCATTCCGAAGCAAGGGCCGAGAGAAGGCTCCCTCAATGCAGCCACAGCATTTTTCCCGATTTTATTGAGTCCGAGTGCAAGTCCCACCGAGACCGTCGTCTTTCCGATTCCTGCTTTGGTAGGTGTGATGGCCGTCACCAGAATCAGTTTGCTTTTCTTGACTTTCTCCTCATCTATCAGAGTAAGAGGCACTTTGGCCATATTCTTTCCATAGGGTTCAACCTCTTCCTGCGGCATCCCGAGTCTTTCCGCAATCTCGCCGATCGGCCTGAGCCTGATGCTTCTCGCAATCTCAATGTCAGATTTCATATTCCGTTTTGTTAAGTCTTACAAAGATAGTAAATCCTCAACAAATCTCTACAACTTATTTTCACTGCTTGCTTACAGCCCGAAATACCGCTCGAAGAAACTCTGGATCTTCTCGATGACGCTTCTCTTCTTCTCCTGCCTGTTGCCGCCGCCGAAACGCGACATCGGCGGAAGAATCTTGTCAATGTCCGTGCCCGTGGTCCTGACCTGTCCGTCCCTGAAGCTGCTTTCGATGAACTTCTCAGTCTCCTCCGGTTTAAGATGTTCACTTTCAATGATTTCATTCAGATCCTCAGCCTTGCGCCGCTGGACATATTCCCGCCATCCCCGGTCCACATCAGTACCTGCATTGACACTGCTTATGAAACTCTCTATCAGTTCCTTCTTGCTCCTGAGCTGGAGACTTGAACCGATGGCCTTCGAAATATTGACCAGAATCTCCTTGTCAGTGCAGTTCGTGTCGTGATATTTCTGCACCAGCAGGAGGATATAGTCAATGTTGATTTCTACCTGGCGGATCAGCTCGGTCTCGAAGATGAGGTCATCATTGATATTTTCCTTGTCCCCAGGTTTCCTGCGGCGCCATTTGTCCCGCAGATCGAGATAATGACTCTGGTAATCCTGCAACTGTCTGTCCGACAGCTCTTCACGACCCTCATATTGGTCGAATGTGGAGAGAATGTTGATGGATTTCAGCAGGCTTCCGAACAGAGCTACAAACCGCTTTTCCGCATCCTCGCCCAAAACAGGCCGGCCCTCCGGAAATTCGCTCTTGAGCTGATCGACCAGCTCATTGTAGCCGTAGCAATGCTTGCCGTCCTTGTTGTCATAACCGTTGTAGTATGACCAGAAATCCTTGAGCACGACTATACTGCTGGCATCCTTGTCCCCGAACAGGGCGATGGCATCGTCGGTAGCCTGTTGCAAATCCCTGAAACATACTATGTTGCCGAAAGTCTTTACGGAATTGAGTATCCTGTTCGTTCTGGAAAATGCCTGGATGAGCCCGTGCTGCTTCAGGTTCTTGTCCACGAACAGCGTGTTGAGCGTGGTGGCGTCAAACCCTGTGAGGAACATGTTCACCACGATAAGCAGATCCACCTGTCTGTTTTTCATCCTCAGGGACAGGTCCTTGTAGTAGTTCTGGAACTTGTCGCCGGACGTGTCGTAATTCGTGGCGAACATCTGGTTGTAATCCTTGATTGCACCCTCTAAAAAATCACGGGATTGCTGGTCCAGCTGCGTAGTGCTCTCCGGATTCTCCTCTGCCAGGATACCGTCAATGTCCTCTTCATTGGCACTGTAACTGTATATCGTGGCAATCTTGAGCCTTTGAGACTCAGGCAGATCGGCCTGCTGCTTCTTGAACTCATTGTAATACGCCTTGGCCATCGGAATGGAGGCCACGGCGAACATTGCATTGAATCAGTTCAGTTTCTGCTCCGTCTTGTGTTCCGAAACCGTTGTCCCTTTCTTCGCGCTGGCGACCTTGTGGATATCATCAAGAACTCTGAAAGAATAGTAGGAACTGCGTTTGGTCTTCTGGTCGAAATGGTCAATGATATATTTCACCACCTGCGACACTCTTTCCGGCGAAGCCATTGCCTTTTCCCTGTCAATGGCGGAAATCTGTTCATCCGCAATGCCGGTTTTTTCCTTGATGGTATTGACGTAGTCGATCCTGAAAGGCAGGACATTCTCGTCATTGATCGCATCCACAATGGTGTAGGTGTGAAGCTTGTCGCCGAAGGCCTGTTGGGTGGTCTTCAGCCTCAGGTCACCGCCTGTCCCTGCATTCTGTGCGAAAATCGGCGTGCCGGTGAACCCGAAAAGATGGTATTTCTTGAAGTTCTTCGTGATGGCTGTGTGCATCTCGCCGAAGTTGCTTCTGTGGCATTCGTCGAAAATGATCACCACGCGCTGCTGGAAAACAGGATGGTTCTTGTTCTTCTGGACGAAGATGGAAAGCTTCTGTATGGTAGTGACAATGATGCGGTAGTCATGGTATCCGCCGTTCTTGTCCCTGTTCTCCAACTGCCTCTGCAGTACAGCTGTAGAAGAATTGCCGTCGGCAGCGCCTTCCTCGAAACGGTTGTATTCTTTCATCGTCTGGTAGTCCAGGTCTTTTCTATCGACCACGAAAAGGACTTTGTCGATGTAGGGGAGTCCGGATGCCAGCTGCGCTGTCTTGAATGAGGTCAATGTCTTGCCGGAGCCCGTCGTATGCCAGATGTATCCGCCGCCTCTGATGCTTCCGTAGAACTTGTAGTTGTGTGCGACATTGATTCGCTGGATGATTCTTTCAGTGGCAGCAATCTGGTACGGACGCATCACCATCAGCATCCTTTCGCTTGTGAAGACGCAATACTTGGTGAGGATGTTCAGCAGGGTGTGCTTGGAGAAGAATGTCTTGGTAAAATCAAGCAAGTCATTGATTACCTTATTGTTGCTGTCGGCCCAGAAAGAGGAGAACTCGAATGAATTGCTGGTCTTCCTGGACTTGTTCCGCCCTCCAACTTCCTGCTCTTTCAGATGGTTTGCGCGGGTGGTGTTCGAGTAGTATTTCGTGTTGGTCCCGTTCGAGATGACAAATATCTGCACGTACTCGTAAAGTCCGCTTCCCGCCCAGAAACTGTCTCTCTGATAGCGGTTTATCTGGTTGAACGCTTCTTTCAGCTGTACGCCACGGCGTTTCAGTTCAATGTGTACGAGGGGGAGTCCGTTTACAAGTACGGTCACGTCGTACCTCGTGTCATAGTTTCCGCCTTCCTCGACATATTGGTTGATGACCTGGACGAAATTGTTGTGGATATTCTTCTTGTCGATGAGGTAGATGTTCCGGCTTTCCCCGTTGTCCCTCTTCAGGACCTGGATGTAATCTTCCTGTATTCTGGCGGTCTTGGCTACAATATCATCGTTCTTGTTGGCAATGCACTCGTTGAAGAAGTGCTCCCATTCATTGTCGGTGAAACGGTAGTCGTTCAGCTTCTCCAGACTTGTGCGGAGATTGGATACGAGGTCCGCCTCCGTATGGATCGGCAGATACTCATAGCCCTGTTCCCCAAGGAGCCTGATGAACTCTTTCTCCAGCTCAGCCTCGCTCTGGTACGCCTCGGACGTGCTCACCGCGTGCTCATATTCCGAGACCACAGTGTATTCTGCGCTTTCTGCAATGATATTGTATTGGGACATAGGCTATTATCTTTTTTCAAGTTTTAATCTTAAGTCATTCAGCACCTCACCCTTGTATTTGAACCATAGTGTTCCCTGGACAGGGTGGTCAAAGTGTTTCAGTTCCCGTGCAAGGGCTGACAGGGATGTTGTCTGTCCCTTATAAAGGATGTGCCTGTCATCAAGGACTGTCGCCACGACTGACTCGTCTTCAACGAAGGTAACCTCGCTGCCAAAAGGTATATTGCAATCTGAGAACCTGAAAGGACCTCTCTTCGATTCTGCTCTCACGTCTTCAGCTATCTTCTCATCTTCCACCTCATGTCCTTCCGGTTTCATTTTCTTCAACCTGTCAGTGGTGCCGCTAATCTTGGCAATGCAATCCAGAAGAGAGTAGGCATCCTCTGCCGACATTGCATAGAACTCCTTGACACGCTGTTTCCCGTCAAAGGTCTCAATGGTTCTCAAGTCGGGGTTCAGGCTGTCAATCAGCTTGTGGAGTTCCTTGTCAGTAAGATCACTCTCCACCTCATAGATGGCATACACCCTGAATGCAAAAGGGATGGTTTCACTCCTGTTGAGCTGCTTCAGTCTCTGTTCAATATCGGTGGCATACCCGATCTTGACGTAATCAGGAAAGGATGGATTGGTCAGAATGTAGATTACTCCTTTATGTTCTTTCTTTGCCATATCTTAAGCCTCTTTTCTTTTAAAGGTCAATAACTTGTCACGATAAAACTCATACTGCTGCCTGCGCTTTTCAATTTCGGCAGGAAGACCTGAAGTCAGGTCGTTGGTGAGGGTATCGAATCGGTCAAGGATGTCTGCGATTCTCTGTTGCTCCTCCATCGGTGGGATGGGGATTACGATTTCTTGCAAGGATGGAACGTTGGTGTGAACGACCTTGCTCTTAACTTTACCTTTGCCTTTCTGTTTTATTGCATCACTTGTCGAAAGTGCGTAAGCCATATACCTTGGGTCTTGATGGTGCTTCATTACTGCAATATCTCCTCCTACCATTATTTTCTCTTTTCCAAGATATGCGACACTGTTTCCGACTAATGGAATATCCTCGCTTGTTATAGCAAATAAAATGTCTCCGTACTCCGCATACTTTTTTGTGGCTTGTTTTGTTTCGTCTGTATGCGAGATGCAGTCTTTAAACCAAATATTATAGCTCGTATGTATTTCCCCATATCTAATACAAGGCATTCCTTCGTTGCTCACTTCCTCTCTTTTGATTCCTGCTCCTCTATACCATTGTGTCGCTACATCCTTCAGCCTCATCCACTTTATTTCTTGCCCCCCCCTATTTATATTCTTGAAATTCAACAAGTTATCAAGATAATAGTTGTATTGTTGCTTTCTTTTTTGCAGTTCTGCTTGCAGTTCTGCTTGCAGTTCTGTAAACGCATCCAGGATCCTCACAATCTCTTCCTGCACAGGAAGAGGCGGCATTGGGATTTCAAACTCTTCTGTAACACCAAGTGATATCTGTGGAAGGGCTCCCATACCAGATGCCGCATCTCTAAAAGTCTGTATGTTTGACTTTAAGATATAGTAAAGGTATTTTACAGATTTCTGGTTGAAAGTGGTGTATGCCCACATCTCATTCTTAAAAGTGAAAGGCTTGTCATAATAGACTGCATCAATCACACCTCTTGACTGGACAAGGACGGCTGGCACCCTTGTAATATTTGCATTCGGGATGTCTTTTTCATTTGCATTAATGACTGTCTTACCTCCTGCAAATATTCTCACAGAACCATCAGGAGTTGCTATCTCCTTCATCTTTCCTGCTGTGATGGGAGTTCCTTTTATCCTCTTATAAACATCCTTAATTTTATAATACTCCACCCCATCCGGACAGTACTGCTGTATTAACTTTTCTAACTTGCTCATGTTTCCTTCTGTCAAGTATTGCTTTTTCCCTTTAATTGCTTACCTTTGTGTCGGAGATTTTCATGTGAATGGTTGAGGGGCTCGTCAAACTTATTTTAAAAAGCATTCGCCCACGGGTGAGTGCTTTTTGCGTTTAAGAGATATACTGACGGAAGTACTCTCAAAGGCCGCTCTCAGCTCTCAAGCTTACAAATCATTTATGCAACATGAAAATATCCATTATCATCAAGTTTGACGAGCGCCCTGGCACAGAGTGCGGAGCAGCTCACGAACCTATTTTTGTCAGAGGTCATTTCAGAATGGTCGGAGGCAAAAAGGTTTACGTGAAGGCCCACTACCGTAACCGGTAGGCGGACAGCCTTGTCTGAACGCCCGTCAGTATCGGAGCCGCTCCCCACACGAGCGGCTTCGTCATTACCTTCCACTCCGAAATGGCACAATGACATCATATTTCTATTTCCTTTATTATCTTGTCAATTTCAGCCCTCAACACATTCTCCCTCTCCACTATCTCCGCAAGTTCAGCATTGAGCTTCACAATATCCACCTTTTCTCTGGTGTCCTCCTGCTCGACATATGTGGAAACCGACAGATTGTAGTCACTCTTCGCGATCTCGTCATTGGCCACCCGCCTGCTGACATACTGCACATCCTTTCTCTCCGTGAAAATCTCCAGTATGTGCCGGATATTCTCGTCAGTGAGCTTGTTGCTGTTCGTGACCTTGACACATTCCTTGGAGGCGTCGATGAACAGTGTGCTGTTGTCCTTCTTGGCCCTCTTCAGTACCATGATGCAAGTCGCGATGCTGGTGCCGAAAAACAGATTGTCCGGCAGCTGTATAATGCAGTCAACATAGTTGTTGTCAATGAGATACTGCCTGATTTTCTTTTCCGAGCCGCCCCTGTACATCACGCCCGGGAAACAAACGATTGCCGCAGTTCCGTTGCTCGCCAGCCACGCCAGCGAATGCATGATGAACGCCAGGTCCGCCTTCGATTTCGGCGCAAGCACACCTGCCGGCGCGAACCTCGGGTCATTGATCAATGTGATGTCGTCGTCGCCTTTCCCCTTGGTGGAGTACGGCGGGTT
>ENA-OPFJ01000639-OPFJ01000639.1-human-gut-metagenome-genome-assembly--contig:-NODE-639-length-10548-cov-1.832174_pt1 | contig 10548 bp, 9 predicted proteins | sample MGYA00241710_ERZ501551 | MGnify/ENA primary metagenome ERZ501551 (study PRJEB25962, sample SAMEA2042381) | human gut metagenome | biome: human gut; feature: human-associated habitat; material: faeces... | reverse complement strand
AAAAATCAGCAGAATAATAATGATCAGTGCCATAGAAATCAACAGTGGATTAAAAATGGCGATCTTTAATTTTTTCTTGATCAATACCCCGATCTCATAGGTAATAATACTGATAAATACTCCGAAAAATACAGAGTTCTGTAAAAAGTTATTCATTCTTGTCCTCTTTCTTTCCATGATGCATCATCTGCTGTGTAACCTGTCCTGACACGCCCATAACCAGTACGGTAGAAACGAGCAGCAGAACAATGACCGGAAGCAGAATCGGCCGCAGTTCTCCCCAGCTGTCAATCAGCCCGACACCCGCCGGAATAAACATCAGCGGCATAATCTCAATCAGAAACCGCGCGGCTTCATGCACCTGCGGCAATTTGACCAGTCCTGTCATCAGTGCAATAAATAAAAGCACCAGACCATAAATACTTGCCGGCATCTGAATCGGAATCACCGCGTGCAGGACTTCCCCGATAAACGAGAAAATAAGAATCATCAATAGTTGTCTTAAATACTTCATTTTTTAACTCCTTCTTTCGCTTTTCCCATTTTAGCACCTTTCAGGATTTTTAGGGCAAAAATAAGGATTGTATTAATAAAATACAATCCCCATTCTTAAATCCTTCTCCCTATTTTTCCTGTGCGGTGCAATCTTTTACATACTGCATAATGATATCTGCCGTACCTTCAATTCCAAAACGCGTATCATTAATGCAAAGATCATAATTTGCAGCGTACCCCCAGTCCTCCCCGGTATAATACGTGTGATACTGCTTCCGCCGGCTTTCCGTCTTTTCAATGACAGACTCCGCCTCATGTCTTTTCACCTTATGCTTCTCCATCAGGTGATGAATCCGGGATTCCCTGTCACCACTTAAAAACACCCGTACCACATCGTTTTCCTTCTGGTACGCATAATTTCCAGCTCTGCCGATCAGAATACACGATGTCTCCCCAATCAGTTCATCCAGAACTTTCCTCGGTGTCCGGTGCACAACACTGTCTTCCCCATCATCTTCCGCAATGACTGCCAGAAGCGTTCCTGCTGGATTCTCACCGAAATAATCCGGATAATGCTCCAGAATTCCCTTTTTCTTTGCGAGTTCTGTCAATGTCTTTTTATTGTAAAGCGGAACATTCAGTCTGTCTGCCAGAACCTGTCCGACTTCATCTCCGTAACAGCCGCACTCTCTTGCAATTGTAATCTTCATGCCATAATCCCCTTCTTTCCTGTTACCGCAATGTTAGCACAATTTTATCCAGAATTCCAGTCAAATGTGCAATTGTAATCCCATAATTTGTCATCGGAATGTTCTGTGCCTTTGCGCGGTCGATTCTTGATACTACATATCTGCGGTTAAACATACACGCGCCACACTGAATGATCAGGTCATACCCTTCCAGATCCTGTGGAAAATCCGTGCCACTCACATGATCAATCCTTAGCCGTTCTCCAAATCGTTTCCGCAGCATACGCGGAATTTTTACCCTGCCGATATCCTCACTCAAAGGGGCATGCGTACAGCATTCCGCTATCAGCACATGAGAGTTTTCGTTCATTGCATCGATCTGTCTGGCACCTTCCATATAGTACGGCAGATCCCCTTTGTATGCGGCAAACAGCACAGAAAAAGATGTCAGCATACTTTCCGCCGGTTTATTCTGGTATACATAATCAAACACCTGGGAATCGGTAATAATCAGCTTTGGTGCCTGCTGCAGCATGTTGAGTGCCGGAAGCAGTTTGTCCGTGGTCACACTCATAACCATACACTTTTTATCCAGTAATTCCCGCAGCGTCTGCACCTGTGGCAGAATCAGACGTCCTTTCGGTGCCTGAATATCCTGTGGCATAACAAGAAGCACAAGATCTTCCTCCGTGACCAGATCCCCCGTAATCAAACGGTTTCCAAAATTCTCCGGCACTCTGCGGCTCATTGCCTCCCGGACATTTTCCATACCGGCTCCGGTCAATGCACTGACTACCAGTGCATCTTCCTTTGTTTTTTCTTTCAGATAGTTTTTCAGAGGTGCTGCATCCGCCACGTCCGCCTTGTTAATGATCAGAAGAACCGGAATTTTACGCTCCTTAAACCAGGTGTACCATTTCAGTTCTTCCTCATAGGATTCGCCGCAAACCGGACATGCAGAAAAAACAATAATTGCTAGATCAGCTTTTTGGGCTGCAAGCCGCGTCCGTTCCACGCGCTGTTCTCCCAGCGTACTTTCATCATCGAATCCCGCCGTGTCCATAATCGTGCACGGTCCCATCGGATAAATTTCCATTGCCTTGTATACCGGATCGGTTGTCGTTCCCGCCACATCTGCGACGATGGAAACCTCCTGCCCGGTAAAAGCATTGATAAATGAAGATTTTCCGCTGTTTGTTTTTCCAAATACACCGATATGCAGACGATTTGCAGACGGTGTTTCATTCCATGTTGCACCCATATGCGTTCTCCTTCTTGTGCGTTTTGCTGAATCAGTGATAATCTCCACGGTTTACGACCACTTTGTATCCGACACTTTCCATGCGGCGCGCCATACAGTGCCGGCACTCTGCCGCCTCATCTCCCGTACAGATTTTATTATCATATAATTTATATTTTTCCCGCACTGCTACCGGGGAAAGATTCGGCATCACAACATTTGCCCCTGCCTGAATTCCTTTTTCCCTGCCCAGCGGATGAATGGTTCCCAGTGCAGTTGTTGATGGCAGCAGCACATGCGGCTGCAACAGCCGGATAATGGATAAAAGCCGAAGCGTATCTTCCATTGTTCCTGCCTTTTTTTCGCCAAACGGGGTATCCTTCTGGGGAATAAACGGACCGATGCCTACCATATGCGGCTGCAATTTCCGGATAAACTGCAGATCTTCATACAGCGTATCCACCGTCTGCTCCGGCGAACCGACCATAAATCCACATCCCACCTGATAACCGATTTCTTTTAAATCCCACAGACAGTCCATGCGGTGTTTCCAGAACATTTCTGCCGGATGCAGTTTTCCATAATGCGCCTCGTCCGCGGTCTCATGACGCAGCAGATACCGGTCCGCACCGGCATCAAAAAATGCCTGATAGCTGTCGTGCTCTTTCTCCCCGATGGAAAGCGTCACCGCACAATCGGGATACTGTGCCTTGATCTGCCGTATCAGGGCACAGATTTTATCGTCCGTAAAATACGGATCTTCCCCGCCCTGCAGCACAAAGGTCCGAAATCCCAGTTCATACCCATTTGCACAACAGGAAAGAATTTCTTCCTCCGTCAGGCGATAGCGTTCTGCCTTGCGATTGCTCTTTCGAATGCCACAGTAAATACAGTCATTCTTACAGTAATTGGTGAATTCAATCAATCCACGGATAAACACCTGCTTTCCGTAAATGGCATCTGCTGTCTTACGTGCCCGCTCGTGAAGAAATGCAATGTCCCCGGTATCCGTTGTCTCCAGCAGCAGAGCCAGCTGATCACGGGTTATATTCTGTCTGTTTTCAATTTCCGTTATGATCTGCTTTAACATTTGCATACACCGTTCTGGCACTTGCGCCATCCAATCTTTGAATTTTTATTTTGTGGATTCTTTAAGTACTACTTCATACGACAACAGTGTCCGATCCGGTACCGTCTCCCCTTCAATCTGCGCCAGCAGATTCTTACAGGCTTCCATTCCGAGTTCTCTCGCATTGAAAGACAACGAAGTGATCGATGGTATATTGTTCTCGAGCACGGAACTGTTGTAAAACGATGCCACACGGATATCCTGCGGCACTTTTATGTGTTCCTGCCGCAGCTTGCGAAGTACCTGTATGCAGATGGCATCATCCATGCAGACAATACAATCCGCCCCTTTTTCCAGCACTTCTTCCACTGCACGATCCATAAAGGCACAGCTCTCCAAATTCCGGTAAACAAGCGTTTCTTCCACTTCTCTTCCCGCTTCCTGATATGCCTGCTGGTATCCTTTATACCGGTTCTGGTTGACTACGAAAGATTCACTTCCTCCGAGCAGAGCGATATGCTTCATCTGGCGCATCAGTAAAATAGATGTCAGTTCGCGGCAGGCGCTCTGCTGGTCATTGTCCACCTGTTTGACTTTGCGGTAGGTAGTACTACCGGTTGTAACAAACGGAATCTTTTTCTCCAGAAGCAGTTCAATCTGCGGGTCTTTTAAAAAGGTCCGCAGCAGCACAATCCCGTCCACCTTGCGGTTTCTCACGATGCGCTCGAGACTGGTAATATCATTTTCCTGACAGATACACAACAGAATGTCGTACTCATTCATTCCTGCAATTTCCTGAATTCCTGTAATGACTTCCTGAAAAAACGGAAGATCTACCAGTGCATAATCCTCCGGCATAACCACGCAGAGATTGAATGTTTTTGACTGTGCAAGTCCTCTTGCAATTACATTCGGTTTATAATCATGCTCCTCTATATAAGCCAAGACTTTTTGCCTTGTTGCCTCACCGATTCTTCCCTTTCCGGATATTGCCCGGCTGACTGTCGTTTTGGAAACGCCAAGTGCTTCCGCAACATCCGAAATGGTGATTACATTTCCCTTTTTCATATTCTTCTCCTAACTGCACACCTATGCATCCATTGCATGTTAAACGGTTGCGCTGTTACATTTTGCAGTTTTTTATCAATTTTGTCAAGTATCCCCTATTCCTTTGAATTTTTCTGCAATTTTTGTAATTTTTCTTCTGCTTTCTTTAATTTATCATAATTTGTGACATACACCTTATCATTGGCAGTCAGTTTATCATACGCATTTCTTGCCTTTTGCACCGCTTCTTTGGAATCCTTTGTAATGGTTCCGAGTGCGTCAATCAGTTTTACGACCTTTTTTGCTTCTTCCTTATCTGTTGCATCGGTACTTTCCGTTCCAGGAAGTTCATACACCAGCACCGGATAATTCTTCTTAACATTTTCAAATACTACCTTTGCGACTTCCGGCGGAAGATTGATGCAGCCATGTGATCCTGCATATTTATAAATACTTCCTCCGAACTTGCTGCGCCAGTAGGCATCATGCATACCGACATTTCCCGCAAAAGGCATCCAGTATGTAACCGGCGTCTCATAGTTTTCTCCGCGCAAAGTTGCATTTTTCTCGGTATATGTCACGCCATATGCACCGGTCGGTGTCGCATTATTTTTCGATACATTTCCCGATACAAAATCCGAATCAATCACCAGTTTTCCATCTTTATATAAGAACATATGCTGTGCCGTCAGATTGATCTCAACGTAAGAATCGCCATAATCATTTTTTCCATGGGAATTGGCTGTCATGGAATAATTCAGTTCTCTTTCCACTGCTTTCCCGGCTTTGATCTCACTCGTAATCTGGGCGATTTCCTTTTCCGTATCAATCTTCCATCCATAATGGCTCTCCGGAATCGTAACCGCCTTTCCGTAAGAAGTCTTTAACGTTTTGGCACTGTAACAGGTATTATATTTTTTTGCAAGATCACTGACGTATGCTTTTACACACTCCTGGTCCAGTACCGGTTTTAACTTTTTATTTAACCGGAACCAGTCACCAAATACGGAAGCATCGAGTACCTCTTTGGAATCTCCCACGGTAAATGTAATCTTTGTCTTTGCATACCCGTTCATTTTCTTTACGGCTTTTACCAGATTCTCATCATCATCTAAAACCGTCGGATCTTCATAAACGCCGGCTTTTTCCAGAGAGAGGTTCTCTTTTAATCCTTCCACCGCCTCCTGCACTGCCTGATACATTTTCTCTGCATCAATGGTCGTTCCCATGACGCACCCAACCACGGTAAATCCTTCCGTCTTATCATAAGAAGAAACCGAAGCATTCTCCGGTGCCGTCTGTTTGTCTGCATCCATACAGTCCAATGCATCGATCTGTGTCTGCAGCTTATCTTTGTCATAGTCGACAAGTGTTGTATTTTTCAATGTCTGTTTCTGGAAAATTTTTACCGGCCATGCAAACATATTCTGTGCGTGTACCAGCTCTGTTATTTCGTCTCCCCACTGTGGTTCCAGCGAAATATCCTGTCCGGAAATTTTTTCTGTATGCTTGTCTCTTGTTGCTATCTTTAACTGGTAGGAATGGATTTCTTCCGTAATCTCATCCATCACTTTCTGCGCGGTATACCCTCCCGCTTTTCTTCCATTTAATGTCGTTTTCGGGAAAAAGTGATTGTGGAAATAAACGGCCAGTCCCAGATACAAAAGAACGGCCAGTCCTGCCACCATCCATATCAGTTTTCTTCTCTGTTTTCTTTTCATTCGTGCTTTTTTCAAAATTCTTATCCTCCGTCACTATTGTATTATACAAAAGCACAAGAGGTTGTCAATGTGCCAAATTTTTAAAGTTTTATGAACATTGCGGGTTTTATATTGTCGTGTTTTTTTCCCCGTGCTATAATCAGTTTCAGAACAAAAGAAAAAAGATCTGCACACAAATATAAAAGGAGTATTTATGTTGCCGGAAACCAAAAGTAAGCGGACGTTTGTGTTCCGAAAATATTATGAAAAATATAAACATTTATGGATTTTGTTATATTTTTTCGTGTACATGGCATGGTTTAACTATGTAGAAAAAACCGTCACGACACATTTTCATGTCATCCATGTACCGATTGATGATTATATTCCGTTTTGTGAATACTTTGTCATCCCTTATCTGCTCTGGTTTCCTTTTGTCGGATGGGGCATCGCCTATATGGCATTACATAATAAAACAGATTACTATAAATTGTGTGCGTTTTTGTTTACCGGAATGACAATCTTTTTAATCATCTCCACGGTATACCCGAACGGTCAGTATCTGCGTCCGACCTATTTCACACACCACAATCTGTGCACCATGCTCTGTGAACGCCTATATGCCGGTGATACTCCGACGAATCTGTTTCCGAGTATCCATGTATATAATTCGCTCGGCATTTATCTTGCGGTGACACACAATAAAAAGCTGCGCAAAAACAAGCTGGTCTGTCTCCTGACACTGATTCTGACGGTCAGCATCATTCTGGCAACGATGTTTATCAAACAGCATTCTTTCTTTGATGTATGTTGTGCATTTGTTCTTGCCGCAGTCATGTACCATGTGGTTTACCGCCACAACTGGGCGCGTGCTAAAGCTGCCGCCACCTCATCCAAAACCGATAACAATTTTTCTGTGGAATAATAAAAGAGCTGGCCTCTCTGGTCAGCTCCTTTTCTTTTTTCTTTTTCCTTTTATTTTTTGCGTTCTGCCGCATGCCGGTACACGGTTTCCATGGATTGAAGAAGTTCATCAAAATTTTTCTTCTGACTCTCCATTTCTTCTGTAAAATCCTCCATCTGCATCCGGTTGCGTTCCTCGGATTTGGCAATTTCCTCATCTGCATTGCGAAGCACAACAATCTGGTTTTCCATCTCTTTGAAATTTGGACATGGTTTTAAACGATTCCATTCCTGTGCCTGACGCGCAGCCTCCTGACAGGATTTCATCAGTTTGGTCATTGCCACATTGTTTTCTTTCAGCAATGTAACCATCCGGTGTACCTGCTCTTCCAGCTCTGCAATTCTTTCATCCGAATCTGCCAGCCTCTTATGTGCCTGATCAATCAGCTCATCATACGTTCCCGCAGATACACGGATCGTTTCTGCCGCCGTAACAAACTGTTTTCCTCCCTCTCCCATACGCCCGGCTTCAATCGCCGCATTGAGGGCAAGCACTCCCATCTGCTTTCCGCAATCCTGCATCTTTTCCAGTTCCTCTCGGGTCTTTTCATTTTCCGCCTTGAGTGCAACCGGAAATTCGTTCAGGAATTTGGATGGCGTGGTGAAATGTTTGTTTTCCTCCACCAGCTGTGCCATCTCCTGTTCGATCTGTGCAAAATTCTGCAGCATCTGCTCTCTTTTTTCCGATGACTGTACTTCCTGCTCCTGATATGACGCCAGCTGTCCGGTCAGCTCCTGCTCCTTTTCTCCGTTGTCTGCTGCCATTTGTGATGCTTCTTTTATATTTTCCTGTATCTGGGTGATTCCGGCTCCCAGCTGCTGATATGTTTCTCTGATTTCCCTTGCGGTTGCATCAAACATATCTTTTCCGTCCTTCATATGGGCAAAAAAGCCTTCATCCAGCTGTGCCAGGTTTCTCATCCGTACCAGTGTTTCCTGTTTTTGTTTCTTTTTTCCGAACATTACTTGCCCTCCATTGCATTTATTTTACAATTTCTTTCCCGTTTTTTCAATGGAATCAGCGATAATATTTCATCTCCAGCTGCAGATTTTCATTTCCCTGATAAAAATCAATCTTTGCTGTATACACCATAGAAAATAAAATCCGGTTTTTTCTGCCATGCAGCGCATTCTCCACCTCTTCCTGACCAAACTTTTCGGTAAAATATGCAAACAACGTCTCCACATCCCCAAAGAAAATAACCGGAACCGGCTGTCCGTATTCCGAAAGAACACTCATCCGAAGAACATTCCGGTTCTTTCCTATCACCCACATGCGGCTGATGGACAGATTCCGGTCTGCAAACAGTGGAGATGGATTGTCTTTTCCAAACGGCTCCAAAAGTGCAAACTGATGGACCAGTTCCGTACTCGCATATCCCACCGGCATGGCCATGTCAATGTGAATATCCGGGCAGACTTCCTCCACCGTAAGCGGACAGTTTTCATTGATTTTTCTGCGGAATTTTTCCACATTTTCTTCCGGAAGGGATAACCCTGCCGCCATCGGATGTCCGCCAAATTTTGTAAACAGTTCCGCACATCCACACATATTTTCATACATGGAATAATTTTCAGTCGATCTTCCGCTGCCTTTGACTCCCTCTTCTCCCCGCGTCAGCACAAATACCGGCCGGTTATACATTTCCCGGATTCTTCCGGCAATCAGTCCTGCAATGCTTTCATGGACATCCGGCAGAAACAGAACAAGTACCGGATCATTCTCATATCCACCTTCCTCACAGAGTTTCTTTGCCATTTCCACGCCCTGCAGTGTCAACTCCTTGCGTTCCTGATTCAAATCAACCAGATCCCGGGCAATCTCTTCTGCCTCCGTTTCCTGCCCGGTCTCAAACAGCCGAAGGGCATGCCTTGCCGTGTCAAGTCTGCCGGTTGCATTGACACATGGCCCTAAGACATAACCAAAATGGTATGCACTGATATTCTCCGGCTGTACATTGCATGCCTGCATAAGTGCCTGCAATCCGATGTTTTTCGTATGACGGATTCTCTTTAATCCCTCTTTTACCAGAATACGGTTTTCCCCGGTGAGCGACATGACATCACAGACAGTTGCCATAGCAACAAAATCCAGCAGATCTTCCGCTTCTCTTTTGTCCATATCATAATTTTCATACAATACACGGATGACATTCCATGCCACACCGGCGCCGCACAGCTCTTTATACGGATACCCGCAGTCCTGCTGATGCGGATTTACCACGGCATCTGCCAGACTCTTTTTCTCTGTTCTTCTTCCCTCATGTTCTTCAAACGGGACTGCATGGTGGTCGGTCACAAGTACTGTCATTTTCTGCGCTTTTGCCCACGCAATCTCATCGATAGCGGCAATACCGTTATCACAGGTCAGAATTGTATCCACACCATCTTCTTTCGCCTGTTGTAATAAATGCAGGCTTAGCCCATATCCGTCCTGTATCCGGTGTGGAATAACCACGTCCACTTTTGCTCCCACACGCCGCAAAGCCGTCAGAAACAGATGGGAGGAAGTCACACCATCCACATCATAATCGCCGATAATCCGGATATGCACCTGTTTCCGGATCTTTTGTGCAAGAATCTCCACCAGCCGGTCCATATCTTTCATCTGATGAGGATCTGACAGGTCCGAAAGGTTCCCACCCAGATAAATCCGGATATTTTTTTCTCCGATTACCTCGCGGTTTCTGATAATCCTTGCCACAACCGGATCCACATGAAATTTCTCTGCAATCGCATAAAAATCCGCTTTTTTAGCAGCGACCATCCATTGTCTCATATGTCACTTTCTCCAATCGTAATCCCTGCGGCGGTGCCGTATAGCCCGCCTGCTTCCGTTCCTTTGCCTTAAGAAGTGCCGGCATACTTTCCGGAGCCCGTTCGCCTCTTCCCACTTCAATCAATGTTCCCGTGAGAATCCTTACCATGTTCTGTAAAAATCCATTGCCACAATACAGGATCTCAATCTCACCGTCTCTTTCCACCAGATCAATGGAAAAAATGGTACGGACCGTTGATTTTTTCATATGACGGTTTCCGCAAAAAGAAGCAAAATCATGCGTTCCCACAAGTGCCTGTGCCGCTTTTTTCATTTTATCCACATCAAGCGTTTGTCCATACTGATACAAAAATTTTCGTTCAAATACATTCGGCACCGGACTTGTCCGTATCCGGTAACGGTAGGTCTTTTCCACAGCCTGATATCTGCTGTGAAACCGGTCATCGACCTCCTTTATTTTTGTCACTGCGATATCTTCCGGAAGGTGGATGGCTTCAAACGCTTCTTTGACCTGGTGTTCTTCATTATTTGCCATTAGCTGAGCACCTCCCGCAGCCGCTTGCGTC
>ENA-OPFJ01000624-OPFJ01000624.1-human-gut-metagenome-genome-assembly--contig:-NODE-624-length-10672-cov-1.736931_pt1 | contig 10672 bp, 7 predicted proteins | sample MGYA00241710_ERZ501551 | MGnify/ENA primary metagenome ERZ501551 (study PRJEB25962, sample SAMEA2042381) | human gut metagenome | biome: human gut; feature: human-associated habitat; material: faeces... | reverse complement strand
GCTGAATCTCACCTGCGATTCTACCATGTTCGGCGGCCAGAGGGCCGGGAAAGTGAAGGTGGCAGGAGTCTGGGACGAGGACAGGCAGGGCTTCAACTACGTGTGCCGCAACCTGCTGGACGGAAAGAAGACATTCGACGCCTTCGGCAATTTCTACCCGTCAAGCAGGCAGGTGGAGGGAAACATTTCGCTCGACGGCCTCAATGCAGGATATGCCATGCCGTTCCTGAGTTCCCTGTTCAGCGAAATCGACGGCAAGATATCCGGCGACATCGCCTTCAGCGGCCCGTACAATGCGCTGGATATCAGCAGCAAAGACCTCAGGCTGGAAAACACATTGCTGAAAGTGGACTTCACCAATGTCGGTTACATCACTGACGGCCCGGTATCACTTGACGGCAACGGCGTGAAATTCCAGAACGTAAAGGTCAATGACAGATTCGGCAAGACAGGTACGGTGAGCGGCGGCTTCAGCTGGAACCATTTCCGAGACATGACTTTCGACACAAATATACATTTCAACGAGATGGAAGTCCTGAACCTGGCCGAGAAGGACAACCCGTTCTTCTACGGAGGCCTTTCCGCTACCGGAAACCTGTCTGTCACCGGAGCGCTCAACTCGATCCTGCTGTCCGCCGATGCAAGAACCGCCGGACGTGGCGAATTCCATATCCCGACAAGTTCATCGTCTTCAAGCGGCAAGTCCAACCTGCTGACTTTCAAGGAACCGTACAGGGAAATCTTCATTGACCCTTACGAGGCTATGATGGAAAGGCTGCGCGAAAAGGAGAAACAGGCCAACAGCCTCGGCATCAGGCTTCATATCAATGCCACACCGGACGTTACTGCCAGCATTGAAATAGACAAAGACGCGGGCAACATCCTGAGCGGCAATGGAAACGGAGTCATTGACCTGGACATCAGGCCTTCAGCGGGGGCGTTCAGCATAAACGGAAACTACATCATCACGAGCGGAACCTACCATTTCGTCGCATTGGGCATCGCCAAGAGGGACTTCACCATACAGAACGGCAGCTCCGTCAGATTCAACGGCGACGTTATGGACAGCGACCTGAATATCAATGCATTGTACAAGACCAAGGCTTCTGTTGGCACGCTTATCGCTGACACCACGTCCACGGCAAGGCGGACAGTCGAGTGCGGCATTTCCATAACCGACAAGATCCGCAACCCGAGACTGGGCTTCTCAATAAACATCCCGGACCTCGACCCGACTACAATGAACAAGGTGGAGAGTGCCCTCAATACGCAGGACAAGGTCCAGAAACAGCTGTTGGCACTGCTCATCAGCAACAGTTTCCTGCCGGACGAGCAGTCGGGCATCACGAACACGTCTTCAACAATGCTCTATTCCAATGTCTCGGAAATCATGTCCGCGCAGCTGAACAACATATTGCAGAAACTGAACATTCCGGTCGATTTTGGGCTTGACTATCAGCAGAATGCAAGCGGAAGCGACATCTTCGACGTGGCACTGTCCACGGCACTGTTCAACAACAGGGTAATCGTGAACGGCACCATCGGCAACCGGCAGTACAGTTCCAACACATCCGGAAGCGAGGTCGTGGGAGACCTGGACATTGACGTGAAACTCGACAAACCGGGCGCGCTCAGGCTGAACCTGTTCTCGCACTCGGCGGACCAGTACACTAACTATCTGGACAATTCGCAGAGGAACGGAGTGGGTCTGACCTACCAGAAAGAGTACGATTCCATAGGCGAATTCCTGCGCAACCTGTTCCGCAGCAAGAAGAAAAAGCAGGAACTGGAGGCTGCCAGACAGCAGGAGATACAGAACGAAAGAAAAGTCAGAATAAGAATAGAGGCTCAGGAGCCTAAGAAAAAGAGAACAAATGGAAAGAAAAAATGACAGGGGAAGACTGTTCCTGATACCGTCACCGCTCGGAGAGAACGACCCGAAGGAAGTCATACCGGAAGGAGTATTGTCAATGCTGCCGAAACTGGACACTTACGTGGTGGAGGCGACCAGGACAGCAAGAAGGTATCTGTCTGCTGCAGGGCTGAAAGGACATATACAGGAACTTGATTTTCACGAACTTAACGAGCACACCAAGCCTGACGAGGTAAGGGCTCTGCTGACCTTGTTTGAAAACGGGAAGGACGTCGGCCTGATTACAGAAGCCGGTCTTCCTGCAGTGGCTGATCCCGGTGCCCAGCTTGTAAGTCTCTGCCATAAAGAAGGTATAGAGGTGGTGCCGTGCTCGGGGCCGTCCTCCCTGATGCTGGCGCTGATGGCCTCAGGACTGAACGGGCAGACATTCGCATTTTCAGGCTACATCCCGGCCAAGACTGACGAGAGGAGACAGGCGCTGAAATCGCTTGAGAGGCGTTCTGCCTCTGAGCATCAGACTCAGATTTTCATAGAGACGCCCTACAGGAACGAGTCTCTGTTTGCCGACATACTGAACATCTGCCAGAACAGCACCGAGCTGTGTATTGCGGCGAATATCACTATGCCTGACGCATTTATCCGGACCAAGACTATTGCGGAGTGGAAGAAATTCGCTGCCGGCAAGAACGAGGTCATAGGCAAGAGGCCATGCGTATTCCTCATTTTAGGACATTGAGGCATCCCTTTTAGGACATTGACATACTGCTATGACGAAAAAAGCATCATATATCACTCTCGGCTGCAAACTGAACTATGCCGAGACCTCCACATACGAAAGAAATTTCATCAGGGCCGGCTACGAATCCGTTCCATGGAACAGCAAGGCTGACCTATATATTATAAATACGTGTTCAGTGACGGAGCATGCCGACCGGAAATCCAGAAACATCATCCGCAAGATCCACAGGACCGCACCTGAGGCGACTATTGTCGTGACAGGCTGCTATGCACAGCTAAAACGTCAGGAAGTGGAGGCCCTGGAAGGCGTCAGCCTGGTGTTCGGCGCTGATGAGAAGAGTTCGCTGGTAAAGAGGACGTTGGATCTCATTGACGGAAAAGCCTCGGCCGGACCGGCTGAAAATGAGTACAGGACAATGCCTTCCGACAGCGCCACTTTCGCGGCTTACTCGAGCGGCGAGGAGCGCACGCGTTCTTTCCTGAAGGTGCAGGACGGATGCGACAATTTCTGTGCATACTGCACTGTTCCGTTTGCACGCGGCAGGAGCAGGAGCATAAGCATTGACACGGCTGTCAGCGAAGCTGAAAAGATTGCGGCCGCAGGTGTGAAGGAGATTGTGCTGACCGGGGTCAATACCGGTGATTTCGGTAGGAAAAGCGGGGAGAGTTTCCTGGAGCTGCTGAAGAGGCTGAACGATGTGGAAGGTATTGAGAGATACAGGATTTCATCGATTGAGCCGAATCTGCTGACTGAGGACATCATCGACTGGATCGCGTCAGGGACCAAGTTCCAGCCTCATTTTCATATTCCGCTCCAGAGTGGCAGCGACACGATTCTGAAGGATGTGGGCAGGAAATATACCACAGAATTTTTCGCGGAGAAGATAGACTATATCCGCAGCAAGATGAATCCTAAGCCGGGCGAGACATATCCTGACGGCAGTTTGAAGCCTTCGGTGTTCTTCGGAATAGACGTCATAGCCGGTCTGCCCGGTGAGACTGACGAACTGTTCCAGGAGACGTACGACTTCCTCAAAAACAGGATCAGACCTGCGTTCATACATATTTTCCCTTACTCGAGAAGGGCCGGGACCCGCTCGGCAATGCGGAAGGACCAGGTGCAGGACTGCGTCAAGACCAAACGTGTGGAGATGCTTGAGGGGCTGTGCCGCAGTCTGAATGAGGAATTCATTGACTCTCAGAAAGGTGTGAAGGAGAAGGTGCTTTTCGAGGAGAGCTGCACTGACGGAAAGATGAGCGGTTACACCGGCAACTATATAAGGGTGGAACGGAATTGGGACGAATCGCTCGCGGGAAAACTTGTGGAGGTGACTTTATGAAGGCGCGGCTGACTTTTCTCGGTACCGGAACGTCGCAGGGTGTGCCTATCATAGGGTGCAAATGCGCTGTATGCCAAAGCATTGACCAGCACGACAAAAGGTTCAGGTCTGCTGCTCTGGTGGAGTATGGCGGGCTGACTGTTCTGGTGGATGCGGGTCCTGATTTTAGGATGCAGATGCTCAGGCAGGGTGTTTCACACTTGGATGCGATACTGCTCACGCACAGCCACAGGGACCATACGGGTGGTCTGGATGATGTCAGGTCATTGAACTACATCGACCGCAGGGCTGCCGAGATATATTGCGAAGAGCCGGTATTGGACTCGCTCCGAGAGAGTTACGACTATGTTTTCGCTGAGAAGAAATATCCTGGCGCTCCGGAATGGCACGTGCATCTGATAGATGAGAGGCCGTTTTTCGTGGAGCCTGGAGACGATGACAGGGAGCTGGTCTGGGTGCCTGATGTCGGCTACTGCTATGTAGATGCGGACGGGAACCATATACCGACTGACAACAGGAATGCAACGCCTGCCTGTGTCGCAGATGACATTGACTTTCACGGCGGACTTCCGTCTCCTACGGGAAAGGGAGTTGAGATCATTCCGATTCGAGGAATGCACGACAAGATGCCGGTCCTTGGGTTCCGTTTCGGTGACATTGCATATATAACGGATATGAGTCTGCTGCCGGAGAGCGAATTCTGCAAGCTGAAAGGGCTGAAGCATGTTACGCTCAATACGGTAGGCTACAAGCCTCATCATTCGCATTTCTCTCTGTATCAAGCCATTGACCTTGCGAGGAAAATCGGAGCGGAGCACACTTGGCTGACTCATCTGTCTCATACTTTTCCTACATATCCGGAGTTCTGCGGACAGTTGCGGGAGATTGCTCCCGACATTGACATAAAGCCGGCTTTCGACGGGCTTGTCATCGAGGGATAGGGTTCCGGACTGTGACGGACTAGTTCTGGGCCGATGCAGGACTATTTCAGGACCTGTGACGGACTGCATTTCTTCCTTACGGAATCCTTCTGCGCCTGTCAGTTCTTGTAGGGAGGCACCTTGCCGGAGTCTATGAGTTCGCGCAGAATGGTCAGATAATCAGGAGAATATGATGCTGACGGATCAGCAAACCTGGCATTGATGTCACGGAGCGTGTAGGCGCCTTGCATTGTTTCATTGACAAAAGCAGTCAGCGCCTCGGCAGTCAAATTCTTTTCATTGACTTTTTCATTGACTTTTTCATTGGCACCGCCGGATGGCTTGGCAGCGTCCTCAGAGGCTTTTCCTTTGCGGCATATGTCGCAACGTCCGCAGTTCGCGGACTCGGTCTGGCCGAAGTACGAAAGCAGGAAGCGGGAACGGCAGGTGTTCTCCTCGCTCACGTATTCCACCATAGTTTCCATGCGCTTGTGCCAGGTTTCTTTCAACATCTGGTAGCGGGACGGGGAAAGCTTCACGTTGCCGGGCGTAAGGTGCTCACTGTGAAGGGTCAGCACATCGGCACGCTGCCCCGGAATGTATTTTATCACGTGCTCGAGGGAGAGGTTGTACAATGTCTGCCTCAGGTTCGGAACCGAAATTCCGCATCGTTGGGCGACATAGTCTTCTTCGATAGGAACCGAGAATGAAAATATTCCGTCATAGCGGCGCATAAGCACTTCCAGGACGTCCAGCATGGTCCTGTCGCTGAATTCCACATCGTACAGGTCGTCCCTGTTTACGGCTATGCGGACTCTTGTCGGGGCCTCAATGTCCTCAGTATAAGTCCAATGCCCTTCTCTTTCCAGATATTTGATCGCGTAGTAGGCAGAGGAACGGTTCAGCGAAAACCGTTTGCAGAACTCTATGAGGTCGAACCGCACCTGGCATCCAAGTCCCTGTCCGTAAGCGAAATTGCTGTTCGCGAACACCTTGTGGAATATGTCCTCCACGTATTCCAATGACGGAAACGAGACAGTCTCTATCTGCCTGAGCCTCTTCACGTCAGAGGAGTTCCACAGCAGCACGGCATATGAGTCCATGCCGTCACGACCTGCTCTTCCGGCTTCCTGGAAATACGCTTCCGGCGAATCGGGCATATCTGCGTGAATGACGAAGCGCACATCCGGCTTGTCAATGCCCATTCCGAATGCATTGGTACAGACCATGACTCTGGTTTTTCCGCTTTTCCACTCTTCCTGACGGAGCATCCTCAGTTCGTGGCCCAGTCCGGCGTGGTAGAATGAGGCTGAGATTCCGTGGGCGGAAAGCGCGGCCGCGAGTTCTTCAGTCTTGCTCCGGCTTCTGACGTAAACGATTCCGGTGCCCTTCACGCCGTTGCAGATATTCAGCATCTGCCCCATCTTGTCTTCGCATTTGCGCACGATATATGAGAGGTTAGGGCGTTCAAAGCCGCTTCGGATCAATGTCTTTTCACGGAATTTGAGTTTTTCCATGATGTCGTCGGCCACTTCCGGCGTCGCCGTCGCTGTCAATGCTATCACCGGCGCGTCCACCTGATCGCGCAACTCCCCGATTTTCAGGTAGTCTGGTCTGAAGTCATAGCCCCACTGGGATATGCAATGCGCCTCGTCAATGACTATGAAACTGAATTTCATGACCGGGATGTAGGACTGGAAGAGTCGCGTGCCAATGCGTTCAGGGGATATGTACAGAAAGCGCACGTCGCCGTATGCGGCATTGTTAAGGGCGAGGTCCACGTCCCAGCGGGTCATTCCGGCATAGATGGCTACGGCCTTGATGCCTCTGGCGTTCAGGTTCTGCACCTGGTCTTTCATCAGTGCGATAAGGGGTGTAATGACCAGCGCAATGCCGTCTTTCATAAGAGCCGGGACTTGGAAACAGACTGATTTTCCGCCGCCTGTAGGAAGGATGGCAAGCACGTCTTTTCCGGACAATGCCGTGCGCACTATATTCTCCTGCATCGGACGGAACGAGGAATATCCCCAGTATTGTTCAAGTATGTCTATCGGCTCCATAATATATTATTACTTAGGAAAGTCGTGGTAAAACAATTTAAATTCCTTATCCTCTTCATATGGCAAATTTTTTGCATACGTTCAGGGTTGGAATTTTTACAAAAATACGAAAAATTAAGTCTGCAAATGTGGCAGTAATCATAAAATTGTCTTAATTTTGCAGGCGATTTGAAAAAAGAAATCAGTTATAATATTTTAAACATATTATTTACATTATGCCAACATTGGATTTAAGCAAGTATGGAATTAAAGGTGTAAAAGAAGTCCTTTACAACCCATCTTACGAAGTTCTCTTCAACGAAGAGACAAGACCGGAGCTTACCGGTTATGAGAAAGGTCAGGAGACCGAACTCGGTGCCATCAACGTTATGACCGGTATCTACACCGGACGTTCTCCTAAGGACAAGTACATCGTTATGGACAAGACCTCTAAGGACACCGTATGGTGGAACACTCCAGAGTATCCTAACGACAACCATCCTGCTTCAGAGAAGACTTGGAAAGCCTGCAAGAAGCTCGCTGTAAAACAGCTTTCCGGCAAGAGACTTTTCGTAGTTGACGGTTTCTGCGGTGCAAACGAGAACACCAGAATGAAGGTTCGTTTCATTATGGAGGTTGCATGGCAGGCTCACTTCGTTACAAACATGTTCATCCGTCCTAAGAACCAGAAAGAGTTCGATCAGGAGCCAGACTTCGTAGTATATTGCGCAGCCAAGGCAAAGGTTGAGAACTATGAGGAGCTCGGTCTCCGTTCAGAGACTGCTGTTCTCTTCAATGTAACATCACACGAGCAGGTTATTCTCAATACTTGGTATGGTGGTGAGATGAAGAAGGGTATGTTCTCTATGATGAACTACTTCCTGCCTCTCAAGGGCATCGCTTCTATGCACTGCTCTGCAAATACCGACAAGAACGGTGAGAACACCGCTATCTTCTTCGGTCTTTCAGGAACTGGCAAGACTACCCTTTCTACAGACCCTAAGCGTCTCCTCATCGGTGACGACGAGCACGGCTGGGACAACAACGGTATCTTCAACCTCGAAGGTGGCTGCTACGCTAAGGTCATCAACCTCGACAAGGAGTCAGAACCGGATATCTACGGTGCCATCACCCGTGACGCTCTCCTCGAGAACGTGACAGTGGACGAGAACGGCAAGATCAATTTCGCTGACAAGAGCGTTACCGAGAACACTCGTGTATCTTACCCTATCTATCACATCCACAACATCGTACGTCCTGTATCACATGCTCCAGCTGCAAAACAGGTTATCTTCCTTTCAGCTGATGCATTCGGTGTACTTCCTCCAGTATCTATCCTCGATCCTGAGCAGACAAAGTACTACTTCCTTTCAGGTTTCACAGCTAAGCTTGCAGGTACAGAGCGCGGTATCACCGAGCCTACTCCTACATTCTCTGCTTGCTTCGGACAGGCATTCCTTGAGTTACATCCTACAAAGTATGCTGAGGAACTCGTTAAGAAGATGCAGAAGAGCGGCGCTAAGGCTTACCTCGTAAATACTGGATGGAACGGATCCGGAAAGCGTATCTCTATCAAAGATACCCGTGGAATCATCGATGCAATCTTAAACGGAGATATCAACAACGTTCCTACTAAGAAGATTCCTTACTTCGATTTCGAAGTACCAACCGAATTAAACGGTGTAGATACAGGAATTCTTGATCCTCGTGATACTTATGCTGATGCTTCTGAGTGGGAGACAAAGGCTAAGGATCTTGCAGCAAGATTCATCAAGAACTTCTCCAAGTATGAAGGAAATGCAGCTGGTAATGCACTGGTTTCTGCTGGTCCTCAGTTATAATTTCCCTGTATCAGGTAAATTCGATATGCAAAAAGAGCATCCCATGTGGATGCTCTTTTTATTGTTTACCAAAACCAAAACTCAATGCTGTAGATTCTGTTAAAAATCTAATTTAAGGCGTCAGCCCCGCTCTCTCTGGTACGGATCTTTGTAGCAGTACGGATCTCATAGCTAAAAATCTTTCCATCCCCGACTTCTCCGGTAAATGCAGCCTTCTGAATGGCATCAATGGTCGCTTTCTCCCATTCCTCGGACGATACCACAATCTCAAACTTAATCTTCGGCTGCATCATAACATCTACTTCTGTACCACGCACTCTCTTTTTATATCCCCTCTGTGCACCGCATCCCATCACTTGTGATACGGTGATACCATTCACATCAATCGCGTTTAATGCTTCCTTTACATCCTCAAAAACTTCTTCCCGGACGATTGCTTCCACTTTTATCATCATAAGCTTCTTTTTTCTCCTTATACATGATTATTTTATACTTCCAGATTTATCTCTGTTTCGAAATAACTGACGGATCCATTATAACATACGAGGTCTGTTTCTGGGACTTATGAATCCAGACCATTAAATGTCGGATACGCACTCTCTCCATGCTGCGAAATATCCAGACCAACTTTTTCTGCTTTTTCATCTACACGAAGCTCCGTAAACAATCTTACAATGCCAAGGCAGACCAGTGTACCGACAATCGCCACGGCAACTGTCACAACAATTCCAATAATCTGTGCAACAAATAAACGGTAATTTCCAAAAAACAGTCCATCCCAGCGGGCGACCGGATTGATAGAATGTTTTGCAAACAATCCGGTTGCAATTCCTCCCCAGACTCCTCCGATGCCATGGCAGCCAAATGCATCGAGTGCATCATCAATCTTTAATTTTCCTTTCAACAGGGAAATGGTACCACAGCAGATCGGGCTGACCAGTGCTCCGATGATAATTGCCGACCAGATCGGAACAAATCCAGCTCCCGGTGTAATTGCAACCAATCCAACAACCAGACCGGTAGAGGCACCTACTAAGGTAGGCTTTCCATCCTTGATCACATCAATAAACATCCAGGACATCATGGCGCTTGCACTGGCAAGTGCAGTTGTCATAAATGCATGTGCTGCCAGTCCGCTTGCTGCCAATGCACTTCCTGCGTTAAATCCAAACCATCCAAACCATAAAATAAATGCTCCGAGTGCTACAAACGGAATGTTATGTACCCGGTATGCCGTCTGTTCATATCCTCTTCGCCTGCCAAGGATAATGGAAAATACCAGTGCACTGACACCGGAACTGATATGTACCACATCTCCTCCTGCGAAGTCAACAGAGCCAATCGCTGCTAAAAGTCCGCCTTCTCCCCAGACCATATGTGCCAGTGGATAATATACAACAAAGGACCATAGTGTTACAAAGAGAAACAGTGCCTTAAACTTCATTCTTCCTACTAAGGAACCAGTAATCAGTGCCGGTGTAATCATGGCAAACATCATCTGAAGTGCACAGAATACAAGATGTGGAATGGTATCTGCATAAGGTCCCGCCGCCCAGCCTACACCATTCAAAGCTATCCAACGGAAATCTCCGATGATACCTCCGTGGTTGCCACCAAATGCAAGTGAATAACCAAACAGTGTCCAAAGCACTACCGACAATCCCATGATTGCCACACATGCCATCATCGTGTTACATACATTCTTTCTTCGTACAAGACCTCCATAGAAAAATGCAAGTCCCGGTGTCATAAAAAACACAAGTGCTGTTGCAATCAGCATAAAGGCTGTATCTCCAGTATTCATATCTAATCCTCCTTCTTTTCACTTGAGAAACTCTTTATGCGAGTAGCGCACGTAACAAAGCATGTGCCTTGGCACATTTTCGCGCCTGCGGCGGTCGCTTGCGATATCTACCTTATA
>ENA-OPFJ01000621-OPFJ01000621.1-human-gut-metagenome-genome-assembly--contig:-NODE-621-length-10725-cov-1.844705_pt1 | contig 10725 bp, 8 predicted proteins | sample MGYA00241710_ERZ501551 | MGnify/ENA primary metagenome ERZ501551 (study PRJEB25962, sample SAMEA2042381) | human gut metagenome | biome: human gut; feature: human-associated habitat; material: faeces... | reverse complement strand
AAAGGTTACAGGCTGCGCAATAAAATCATCCGCCACAGCAAAGTTAAAGTAATAAGCAACGATTAAGTTGCATTCTTTATACAGTGTAAATTTGAGGAGGAAAAAACATCATGTCTAAAGTAATTGGTATTGACTTAGGTACTACTAACTCTGTAGTAGCTGTTATGGAAGGCGGCGAACCGACCGTTATCACTAACCAGGAAGGCAGCAGGCTGACCCCGTCCGTTGTAGGTTTTTCAAAAAACGGCGAGCGTCTGGTAGGCCAGCTGGCAAAACGCCAGGCTGTTTCCAACCCGGACAGAACCATCAGCTCCATTAAACGCCACATGGGCACTAATTACAGAGTTGAAATTGACGACAAAAAATACTCTCCGGAAGAAATTTCCGCAATGATTCTGCAAAAATTAAAAGCTGACGCTGAAAAATATCTCGGCGAAAGCGTACATCAGGCCGTAATTACCGTTCCGGCTTACTTCTCCGACAGCCAGCGCCAGGCAACCAAAGACGCAGGCAAAATTGCAGGCCTTGAAGTTCTGCGTATTATCAACGAACCTACCGCAGCAGCACTTGCTTATGGTCTGGACAATGAAAAAGAACAGAAGATCATGGTATACGATTTAGGTGGTGGTACATTTGATGTATCTATCATTGAAATTGGTGATGGCGTTATCGAAGTTCTTGCTACAGCTGGTAATAACAAGCTTGGTGGTGATGATTTCGATAACGCAATTACACAGTATATGCTCGAAGAGTTCAAGAAGGCTGAGGGCGTAGACCTTTCAACAGATAAGATGGCTATGCAGAGATTGAAGGAAGCAGCAGAGAAGGCAAAGAAAGAGCTTTCATCCGCTACAACAACAAACATCAATCTTCCATTCATCACAGCTACCCAGGATGGTCCAAAGCACTTTGATATGGATCTGACACGTGCAAAGTTTGATGAACTGACAGCACATCTGGTAGATAAGACAAGAGTTCCTGTACAGACAGCATTGAAGGATGCAGATCTGACAGCAGCAGAGCTTGATAAGGTACTTCTGGTCGGTGGTTCTACACGTATCATCGCTGTTCAGGATATGGTTAAGAAGCTGACAGGCAAGGATCCGTTCAAGGGTATCAACCCGGATGAGTGTGTTGCAATCGGTGCTTCTATTCAGGGTGGTAAGCTTGCAGGTGATGCAGGTGCCGGCGAAATCCTTCTGCTGGATGTTACACCACTTACACTTTCTATCGAGACAATGGGTGGTATCGCTACACACCTGATCGAGAGAAATACAACCATTCCTACAAACAAGAGCCAGATCTTCTCAACAGCTCAGGATAATCAGGATGCCGTTGATATCAACATCGTACAGGGTGAGCGTGAGTTCGCAAGAGATAACAAGAGCCTTGGACGTTTCAGACTGGATGGTATCGCTCCTGCAAGACGTGGTGTTCCACAGATCGAGGTTACATTCGATATCGATGCAAACGGTATTGTAAATGTATCTGCAAAGGATCTTGGTACAGGTCGTGAGCAGCATATCACAATCACATCCGGAACATCCCTTTCTGATGAGGATATCGATAGAGCTGTTAAGGAAGCTGCTGAGTACGAGGCACAGGATAAGAAGCGTAAGGAAGCAATCGAGGTTCGTAATGATGCCGATGCTATGGTATTCCAGACAGAGAGAGCACTTTCCGATGTAGGAGATAAGCTTTCTGCAACAGATAAGACAAAGGTAGAGGCTGATCTGAAGGCTTTGAAGGATATCATCGAGAGCACAGATCCGGATGCCATGACAGACTACGATGTAGAGAAGATCAAGGCTGGTAAGGAAACACTGATGAACAGCGCACAGGAATTGTTCTCAAAGCTCTATGAGCAGAACGGTCCTGGAGCAAACGCTGGTACAGGCACAGGCACACCAGATTATTCAGACGATGTAGTTGATGGAGACTACAAGGAAGTCTAAGCGTTAAGACGGGGAGCAAGTTGATAAAAGCAGATTACGAATAATAAGGGTGAGTGCAGATGTCTGATAAAAGAGATTATTATGAAGTCCTCGGAGTCACAAAAGGTGTCTCCGAGGCGGATTTGAAAAAAGCTTACCGTAAGGTAGCGAAGAAATATCACCCGGACACAAACCCGGGAGACAAAGAAGCGGAAGAAAAGTTCAAAGAGGCTGCAGAGGCATATGCTGTACTGTCCGATCCTGAGAAGCGTGCAAAGAATGACCAGTATGGTCATGCTGCATTCGAGCAGGGCGGTGGTCCGGGCGGCTTCGGTGGATTTGACTTCTCAGATATGGGAGATATCTTCGGAGATATCTTCGGAGATATGTTCGGTGGCGGCAGCCGTCAGAGACAGTCCAATGGTCCGGTTAAGGGTGCAAATATCAAGACAACAGTGCGTGTAAGTTTTACAGACGCTGTATTTGGTACACAGACAGAGTTGGAGCTTCCGCTCAAGGATGAATGTACGGTCTGTCATGGTACAGGAGCGCAGCCGGGACATCAGCCGGAGACTTGTAGCAAATGTGCCGGAAAAGGTCAGGTTGTCTATACCCAGCAGTCATTGTTCGGTATGGCAAGAACCGTATCCGTATGTCCGGATTGTGGCGGTTCCGGAAAGATTATCAAGTATAAGTGCAGCAACTGTGCAGGTTCTGGTTATGTAAAGAGTAAGAAGAAGATTCAGGTCGCTATTCCGGCAGGTATTGACAATGGTCAGAGTATCCGTATTCGTGCAAAGGGCGAGCCGGGTATCAACGGCGGTGAACGTGGAGACCTGCTTGTAACCGTGCTTGTTGACCGAGATCCTAGATTCCAGAGACAGGAGTATGATCTTTACTCTTCTGAGCCGATTACATTTACACAGGCAGCGCTGGGAGGCAAGATCACAGTTACAACGATTGATGGACCTTATGAACTGGAGATTAAGCCAGGTACACAGACCGATACAAAGGTAAAACTGAAGGGCAAGGGTGTTCCGACACTTCGTAACAAGACAGTACGAGGCGATCATTACATCACACTGGTTGTTCAGGTACCAGATAAGCTGACAGAAGAGCAGAAATCGATTTTGAACCAGTATGCAAATACAACAGTAAATGCACGTTCCTCTACGGATGCGGCATCGTCTGGTCCTTCGATTTTTGGCGATCATAAGAGAAAGAAAGGGTTCAAAAAAGGATTATAGGTAAGGTAAAATGATGTGGACAAAACTGACCATCGATACAACGGTGGAAGCTGTTGATCTCATCTCTGCATTCTTGGATGAAAAGGGTGTGGAAGGTGTGATGATAGAAGATCATGTGCCACTTACCGAGGAAGATAAGGCTGCTATGTTTGTGGATATCCCGCTGGTTGATGGCGTGGATGATGGAACGGCAAAGGTTTCCTGCTACATAGATGACTCTTTCAATATAGAAACGTTAAGGGCGGATATAGCTGCAGAGCTTACCCGCCTTGAAGCGTTTATACCGGTAGGCAGCAAGAATATAACACTCTCGAATACAGAGGACAAAGACTGGATGAACAACTGGAAGCAGTTCTTCCATCCGATCCGTCTCTATGATGATATTGTCATCAAACCAACATGGGAGACGGTGGAAGATGCGAAGCCAGATGACATCGTGATCGAGATCGATCCGGGGATTGCATTTGGTACCGGATCGCATGAGACGACGAAACTTTGTATCGGACAGTTAAAGAAATATTTAAAGCCGGGCGATATGGTGTTTGATGTCGGCTGTGGAAGTGGTATCTTATCCATGATCGCATCAAGGCTTGGAGCAGGCTTTGTACATGGCATGGATATTGATGAGCTGGCTGTGCGGGCAAGTGAGGAAAATGCGAAACTCAATCATATGGGCGAAGATAAGATCAAGTTCTCGTGTGGCAATCTGCTTGCAGATAATTACATTGGAAAGGGAACAACCTTCCAGCTTGACCGTTCGACGATCAAGGAGACACAGCACCTTGATGTAGACAGACAGTATGATATCGTTGTTGCCAATATTCTGGCAGACGTGATCGTGCCGCTCTCTGCGGTAATCGGCCCATATTTGAAGGACGATGGATATTTTATTACATCTGGAATTCTGGATGTGAAAGAAAACGATGTTACAGATGCGATGAAGGCGAATGGATTTGAAGTCATCGATGTTGTGCATATGAATGATTGGGTATCCGTGATCGGAAGAAAGAAATAATTTGCGACAAATGGGGAGAACGCGGAATGATTGAAAGTCCGTCAAATCGCAGTATGAGTAACACCCGGTGTTTAAAGCCGGGTGTTATTTTAAAAGAGCGATATAAAATTGAAGAGGTGATCGGGGCAGGTGGATTCGGAATCACATACCGTGCATGGGATCCGCTCTTACAGTCGTATGTTGCAATCAAGGAGTATTATCCGTCCGGGATTGCGACGCGGAGCGCAGATTCGTCGAAGGTCTGTGTGCCGGTTGGACAGGAGCAGCGGGAATACCATCGGGGAAGAATTCGCTTTTTAAAAGAAGCGCAGGATGTGGCGCGGTTTCAGTCGGAGCCCAATATTGTAAGCATCTATGATTATCTGGAGGAAAATGATACTGCCTATATGGTCATGGAGTATCTGCATGGCTGTACGCTGAAACAATACATTCGGGAGCATGGAGGACGGCTGGATACGGATCATATCCTCCATATCTGTCTGTCGGTGTTGGACGCACTTGCAGTTGTTCACAAGGCGGGCATGATTCACCGAGATATCAGTCCGGAGAATATTTTTATCTGTGAGGATCTGACCGTCAAGCTGATCGATTTCGGCGCGGCAAAGCAGGTGTATCTCGATGGGGAACAGACGATGTCGGTTGTCTTAAAACCGGGATATGCACCGCCAGAGCAGTATGCAAAAAAGGATAAACAGGGACCGTGGACAGACATCTACGCGCTTGGTGCGACACTTTATTTTGCGGCGACCGGAGAGAAGCCGGAGGAATCGTTTGGACGTGTACTGGAGGATACGATAAAGCCAGTCTGTGAGGTGAACCCGGAGATCCCGCGTGCAATGTCGCAGGTGATCATGCGTGCGATGTCAGTAAAGATTGAGGACCGCTACCAGACGGTGGAGGCAATGCGGGAGGCATTGCTTGCCGGAGAGGGGCAGAATGCGCAGATGGAGCCGTATGTGATCCCAGCATCCCGGATTTCAAAGCGGGATTTGCCGAAGAAACGGGGCTTTCTGATTGGTGTAGCTTTCTGTATCGTAATTATGCTTGTAGTGACAGGAATCTGGATGGCGGGGCGTGTAGCGAAGAAGGCAGGGACGGCAACAGCAACCGAAATGAATGCAGCATCGACAGAGGCGCAGACAGCAACGATGGCGGATGCACAGACTGCCACGGACGCTGAACAGGCAGCAACAGAGGCGGAGAAAACGACACAGGCGGACAATCCGATGGTTATGCATGTGCCAACGAAGGAGGAGCTTGCCGAGCAGGAAAAATCCGATGCGATCCTGAATATCACGTCCTCGGAGACGGAACGCGTCAGTATTGATGCATTTGAATATATGAAGGATGGAAATCAGGGATACAGGATGGAATCCGCAGATGGTCTGGCGGCGGTTGCATATGAGGGAGACTGCGTAAAACTCTGCTTAAAGTATTATGACAGCATTCTGGGGGATACGCCGCAGGTGGCAGATGATTTGATCTATTCCTATACCTTTGAACGATATGATTCCGACTATGGAATATACCGGGCAATCTATGATGCGGATGATACATCGGGTTACTGGGACTATGCAACTTTATATCCGCCAGAGTTTCATTTTGCAGATGATTCCTTTACATTGTATATTCCGCTTACTTCGGGGCTGGAGGATGGAAGGTACAAGCTATATTTTTCTTACGAAGATCCTGCTACACAGAAATCGGTGTTTCAGGCGACAATTGAATTTTATCTGAACAGGAGCGCGATGTAATTCGCGCTCCTGTTTGCATAAAAGCGTAAGATATACCAAATTTTACAAATTTTTGTATATTATTTGCATTTTTTGTTTGAGATTCCTCGCTTTTGTTAAGATGTGTTCAATCCATATTTGTAAATAAAACGTAAATTATACCGAATATATAGCCAAATTAGCAGGATTCAGTTTTGATGGTATTTTTTATGATACTATTTATAAAATGAATATTTGGGACTGGGGAAGAGAACAAACGATGAAAATTGGAATTTGCGATGACCGTTATGAAATACGGCACAAAGTAAAGGAAATATTACAGGAAACATATACAGAGGAACAAGGATTCTTAATTCATTCATATACTCCAAACGAAATAAAAATTGATATCGAAGATATGGTATTTGACTGTGAAATCCTGATCATGAATACGGATTATCCAGAGAGCGGCTTGCGGGGGGTGGCGATTGCCAAGCAGATCAATGCAGCATTTCCATTTTGTAAGATTATCTATCTGACCGAGAATGAAAATGCAATCAAGGATGTGTATGAGACCAATCATTGCTATTTTGTCCGGCAAAAGGATGCAGATCAAGTCATGGAGCTTGCAATGCAAAAAGCCGTTAATATGGTAAAGCAGGATACGGCGCGGAAATCACTGGAGATTATCTGTGACGGGCATCATGTATTTATCAATCGTCCGGATATTATTTATATCGAGAAGTGTGGAAGAACCATTAAAATCGTGACGCGGTTCCGGGAATACACCAGTTACAAGTCATTGGCAGGCATCCGCAAAATGCTGGGAGACAATATGATACGTGTGCATGGTGGATATGTTGTGAATTTGACGTATATCACTTATTTAGGTGTGGAAACGCTGGAAGTACAGAATGGAAAGACAATCCCGATCGGCAGGACATACGACAAAGAAGTCAGAAAAGCCTATCAGGAATATTGGAAAAAATAAAAGAACATGGTAAAATAAAAATCGAGTATGTAAATACTCGATTTTTTTATGTGAGGACAAAACGATGTTGCGAATTGGAATCTGTGATGAAAATACGAAAGACCGGACGGTAATCCGACAGATTGTGACGGACACATTGTTCCGGGAAGAAGAATTAAGCTATATTGAATATGCGGAAGCAGAGACATTGGAACAGGAGATACAGGCAAGTACAGTGCCGTTTGATCTGTTGCTAATGGAAATGAAATATAAAAATACAAGTGGGTTACAGCTGGCAAAGCAGATACGGGAGAAAAATCTGGATGTTGATCTGCTGTTTGTAACAGATGAGTCAGATCATGTGTATGAAGGCTATCATGTGCAGGCACAGGGATATGTCTTAAAAGAAGATATGAAGACACAGCTTCCAGACTGTCTGCGGCAATATATGAAACGACGGGCGCAGGCTGGTACGATTCTTGTGAAATCAGAGTCGGTTGTGCGCAGTATTCCGATTGCCACAATCCGCTATATAGAAAGCCGCGCCAGAGTGCTGTTGTTACATACAAAAAACGAAGTGATTCCATTTTATGGAAAGCTGGCGGATATTGAACATAAGGTGTTACAACATGGATTTGTGCGTATCCATCAGAGCTTTCTTGTACGGAAGGCCGCGATTGCAGCAATCAATGGATATGAGGCCGTTGTCGGGGAGGATACGCTTCCAATCAGCCGGAAATATTATAAAACGGTGCAGATGCAGTTTCAGCTCAAGCAGAAGATACAGGTGGCAGAGGAGGATATAGATCCGACAGTCACACGGAGTCTGGCGAAAAGCATGGAAAATAATGGTGCAATCATTGGAACAAAGGGCGAGTTGCTTGGAATCATCTACCGCATGAAAGATGGTGAAAGTCTGACGATTGGCAGAGATGCCGAAAAATGTCAGATCGTGCTGAAAAAATCCAACGTGAGCCGGGAACACTGTATTGTAAGACGGCTTGACGATGACACCTATGAAGTGGAGGACTGCTCAAAAAATGGTGTCTATGTGGAAGGTGCCTATCTTGGAAAAGGAAATAAGGTACAGGCGGAGACCGGAAACCGGGTATGGCTGTGTGATGAATCACAGGAATTTCGATTGGGATAGTGGAAAGCGGGAGTGAGACAAATGATCATAAAATGTGAAAAGGGAAAACATTACTATAACACAGTGGAGCATAGTGTGTGTCCATTTTGTGTACAGGTGGAGAAAAAGATAAATGAGCAGAAAAGTGAATTAAATAAACAGGAAGATGAATCTATTTGTATAACGGAAACAACAGATCTGTAAGAATATATAAAATATTCTTTCAAAACGTTATCAGATAAGGTATGATAGGAGACGTGCAGAAAAGCAGGAGGTAAATATTCGCTATGCCAAGGTTTTATGTGGAAGGATGTCAGGATGCACAGACTGGTATTACGATTATGGGAGAAGATGTGAACCATATAAAAAATGTATTGCGTTTGACAATCGGAGATACCATTACTGTGTGTGATGGTGCTGGAAAAGAGTATGAGTGTGAGATCGCGGAGATATCCAAAGAGCAGGTATATGCAAATATCGTAGATATCAATCAGAATGCAGCAGAACTTCCGTGTAATATCACATTGTTTCAGGGAATGCCAAAATCAGATAAAATGGAATTTATCATCCAGAAGGCGGTAGAACTTGGAGCAGCCGGGATTGTTCCGGTTATGATGAAACGGACTGTCGTGAAACTTGAAGATAAGAAGAAAGACAAAAAAAGAGAACGTTATCAGATGATTGCGGAGTCTGCGGCGAAACAGTCCGGACGAGGTATAATTCCTGAAGTCACCGGATTTATGTCATTTCGTGAAGCACTTCAATATGCAGGAAAGTTTGACCTGCTGATTGTACCGTATGAGAGTGCGGATGGAATTGCATACGCAAGGGAGATAATTGCACAGGCATCAAACCTTCCAGACGGCGCGAATATCGGAATTTTTATCGGACCGGAAGGTGGATTTGCAAAAGAAGAAATTGATGTAGCAAAGGAAGCTGGTGCGAAGATTATCACATTAGGAAACCGGATTTTGCGGACAGAGACTGCAGGGCTTGCAGTTTTATCTATTTTGATGTTCCAAATGGAGCAGTAGAGAAAATTAGAAATTTGTTCAGCACAGATTGATAGAAGGAAAAAAGTTATGGAATGTTATTTTGATAATGCAGCAACAACAGCTGTATTCCCAGAGGTAAAGGAACTGATGATGACACTGCTGGACGTGGATTATGGAAATCCATCGTCCCAGCACAAGAAGGGATTAACGGCGAAAGACTATGAGCGCACCGCGACAGAACAGGTCGCAAAGACGCTTAAATGTATGCCGAAGGAGATCGTATTTACATCCGGCGGCACAGAGGCAAATAACCTTGCTTTAATCGGAGCGGCACTGGCACACCGCCGTGCGGGCAAGCATATTATCACGACACCGATCGAGCATGCGTCAGTTCTTTCCACGGTGGAGTTCCTGCAGAAGGAAGGCTTCGAGATCAGTTTCATGGAAGTCGGTTCTCACGGAAAGGTAGATTTAGACAGCCTCTCGAAGCTGTTGCGTGACGATACGATATTAGTCAGCTGCATGTATGTAAATAATGAGATCGGAAGTATCCAGCCAATCGAGGCGCTTGTAAAGCTGGTAAAGGCGCACAATCCGCAGACACTTGTGCATGTCGATGCGGTACAGGCATATGGCAAATTAAAATTCACACCGAAGCAGCTCGGCGTGGATCTGCTCTCTGTGAGCGGGCATAAGATTCACGGACCGAAGGGAAGTGGAGCACTCTATATCAAGGACAAGACGTTGATCCGCCCGATCATTTACGGAGGTGGACAGCAGAATTTCATGCGTTCCGGTACGGAGAATCTACCGGGAATCGCAGGCATGGGACTTGCCGCAGAGATGATCTATACCGACCATGAGGCGAAGATGCAGCATGTACGCGAGGTGCGGGATTATCTAGTATCGGAGGTAACGAAGATCGAGGGTGTCTATGACCATTCCGGTGAGGCACCGCATATCGCGAGTATCAGCTTTGAAGGGGTGCGCGCTGCCGTTTTGATGCGTGCGATCGGCGATAAGGGTATCTATGTATCAGCAGGTTCTGCCTGTTCATCGAACAAACCACAGGTAAGCCATGTCCTGACCGCAATCGGATTGTCACAGGAGCAGTTGGAGTCGACACTCCGGTTCAGCTTCTGTGAGTGGAACACAAAGGAAGAAGTGGATTATTGCGTGGAAGTATTAAAGGAAACCCTTCCAATGCTGCGGCGCTATACACGGAAGAAATAATTGCTATTCCTCGTTATTTCTGTTATAGTGAAACGATGGAAATAAAACAACTATGGTAGTAGGAAATGAGGATTACGATGCAGTATAAGATGTTTTTGATCAAATATGCGGAGATCGGAACGAAAGGAAAGAATCGTTACGTCTTCGAGGAAATTATGTGCAAGCGTATGCGTGCACGCTTAAAGCCACTGGGCAAGTTTGAGGTACGCCGGGAATACGGACGTATTTTCGTCGAGGCGTTCTCGGATTACGATTACGAGGATGTCATGAAGGTACTCACAACGATCTTCGGTATCGTCGGTGTGTGCCCGGTCAAGGTTGTGGAGGAGTTGAGCTACGAGGCAATCTCCAAGGCAGTCGTTGCGCATGTGGCAGAAGAATATAACGATAAGCATTTTACATTCAAGGTAAATGCAAGAAGAAATAATAAGACATTTCCAAAGACTTCGATGGAGTTAAACTGTGATCTTGGAGCCGATCTGCTGGATGC
>ENA-OPFJ01000618-OPFJ01000618.1-human-gut-metagenome-genome-assembly--contig:-NODE-618-length-10742-cov-2.893703_pt1 | contig 10742 bp, 10 predicted proteins | sample MGYA00241710_ERZ501551 | MGnify/ENA primary metagenome ERZ501551 (study PRJEB25962, sample SAMEA2042381) | human gut metagenome | biome: human gut; feature: human-associated habitat; material: faeces... | reverse complement strand
TTGTTCTTGGATAGCTTTATCAACATTGCAATCATCCATAATTATTTTGGCGTTTGTAAGTTTCTCTGCATTTTCCATACCAAATAACTTATAATCATCTGCATCATGAAGTAATGCTATTAATGATACTATATATTTATTTGCATTTTCTTTTTCAGCAAATTTTAAAGATAAATATAAAACCCTATTAATATGTTAAAGTCCATGTCCAGAGTTGTCTCCCTCTAATAGTTTTGCTACTTCATTTTTTACTTTTTCTATATGATTACTAACATTATATTTGTACATAACTTCAGAACTCCTTTTATAGACATTTGTTATTTTTGATAATTCAGAAATAATCATATCTTCATCACTATTTTTAGTATAAAACAATTCATTTTTATTTGAAAAATGAACAGTTTCTTCGGATATGTAATTTGTAAATATACTTCCGATTACTACATCTTTAATATTATATTTTTCAATATATTTTTTATACTCATCAAGAGTTGTTGCACCGATTACTCTGATGTTACCTCTTGCAAGCATTGGTTTCAAAAGATTTCCTGCGTCCATTGAACCTTCTGTTGCGCCGGCCCCTACGACTGTATGCAATTCATCAATAAACATTACAATCTCGCCGTTTGAATCTTCAACCTCCTTCAAAACAGCTTTCAAACGCTCTTCAAATTCCCCCCTGAACTTTGCGCCGGCAACCAGTGCGCCCATATCCAATGAGAAGATTTGTTTGTTCTTCAAGTTGTCGGGTACATCACCTCGGATGATACGGTGTGCCAAGCCTTCAACAATGGCGGTCTTACCGGTACCCGGCTCACCGATTAAAATCGGATTATTCTTGGTACGGCGGCTTAATATTTGTAATACCCTACGTATTTCTTCATCACGCCCGATAACCGGATCAAGTTTTCCGCTGCGGGCAGCCTCATTCAAATTAATGGCATATTTGCTTAAGGATTGATAAGTGTCTTCACTGGATTGTGAAGTTACTTTTTCACCTTTACGTAGTTCTGCTATGGCGGAGCGCAGCTCTTTGTCTGTCATTCCCGCGTCTTTCAATATGGTAGCGACAGTACTCTTTACATTCAACAAGGCCAGGATAATAGCTTCCAGTGAAACGAATTCGTCACCCATCTCTTTGGAATACTGTACGGCTCTTTGTAATATCTCGTTGCTTTCACGGCTAAGGTAAGGTTCTCCTCCCGAAACCTTAGGCAGCGAGTCAATTTGCTTGTCGATGACCAATGCGATCTGCTGGGCGTTCATTCCCAATTTCTGGAAAATGAAGTTGGTGACGTTTTCACCTACTTTCAGTACTCCGGCCAACAGATGCACAGGCTCGATAGCTTGCTGTCCGCGGGCTTGAGTTACGTTCACCGCTTGTTGCACTGCCTCCTGTGATTTAATTGTGAAGTTGTTAAAATTCATATTGTATCTCCTTTCTAAATATTATTCAAATACCTATTGAAAACGTAACTGTCACTGCTTTGTTCAGTGGCTTTTGCGATTTCATTTGATAATCGTCAAATAGTTTGCCAAAAAGAAAAAGAAAGCTAATGAAGTAAAATAAGAAGACAAAATGGCAGGCTCTCCGGCTTTTAAATGAAAAAAAGTCCGAATTGTACACAAAAAGGCAGATAACTCTTTTTGCAAGCAGATGATAATTGCTATCTTAGCATCGAAATCATAAAATGAAAACGAGATGACAAATGAAATAAAGTTTGCAGATACTGTAATTCTGGTGGATGTAGCCTATGTAGACAGGGTGGCGGGTGATTTATCCAAACATTTTGGTGACGTGGTGGGCCGTAAGTTGCCGAAAGCGGATTTACCGGTGTTGTTGGAATGTCTGTCACTGGATAGTGGAATACCCTTGGGGGAGAATGCAGTTCAGGTATTATTTATTTATGACGAGGAAAGTAAGAAAATGGATGCTTTTCAGCCGTCGGATTTGGAAAAGGAATTAAATAACGTGGCTTTCAAAAGCCAGTTGGGAGAGTTTGCACTTTATTCTTTCGAACCATCGGATATGGCTAGTCGCGAAGAGTTGTTTCTGGAGTCTTTGAGAGTGGTGGTTGATGCAAAAGAGGTGAAACGGGTGATTATTGTCCCTGCCGAAGAAGAATATGGAGATAAAGTTCCTGCTATATTAAATAAGGTGGACGGAAAAGAAAAAATGACGGTATTCGGTATGAATCCTCCAACCAGTGAAGTCGCTTATCAGTGGGAGATGTTTGGATTCGCTGTTTTACAGTCGTTAGGAATTAAAGCAGACGAACTGTAATCATTAAAAAACATGTCTGATTTCAGGTTAAGAGTATTCAGTAGTGTTGCGAAAAACCTCAGCTTTACAAAGGCTTCGCAAGAGCTGTTTATTAGTCAGCCGGCTATAACCAAGCATATTCAGGAATTGGAGACGATGTACCAGACACGCCTTTTTGAGCGAATGGGGAACAAGATCTTGCTGACTGATGCAGGCAGGTTGTTGTTGGAGCATTGTGAGAAAATTTTGGAAGATTACGGACGCTTGGAGTACGAGATGAACTTATTACGTAATGAGCATACCGGTGAGTTGCGCTTGGGAGCCAGTACTACAATTGCCCAATATGTGCTTCCCCCTTTGCTGGCCCGCTTCATCGAGAAGTTTCCGCAAGTGTCTTTATCACTTTTCAGCGGGAACTCCTCTGAGGTGGAAAAGGCATTGCAGGAACATCGTATAGATTTGGCACTGGTAGAGGGAAATACCCGGCAACCTAATTTGAAATATACTCCTTTTCTGCAAGATGAGCTGGTGGCTATCGTCCATACTCATAGTAAGTGGATGGATTATGATGAGATAACTTTGGATGAATTGAAAGAAGTTCCTCTTGTACTTCGTGAAAGAGGTTCGGGAACATTGGATGTATTGATTACCGCTTTGCATAAACACAACATAAAGTTATCGGACCTTACTATCCGTATGCACCTGGGAAGTACAGAGAGCATTAAATTATTTCTGGAAAATAGTGAGTGCATGGGGATTTTGTCTATCCGGTCTATTAATAAAGAACTGTATTCAGGGAAGTTTAAAGTATTGGATATAAAAGACCTGGTGATGTTTCGTGAATTTGATTTTGTCCAATTGCAAGGGCAGGATACAGGGCTACCGGCTCTGTTCATGCAATTTGCCAATCATTATAAGGAAAAGTTATAACTTATAATTAAAAACGATTAGATTGTTTTTGAAACATATATTACCTTTGCATCCCGAAATGGAGAAATAATGTTAAAAAGTAAAATATATGATTTCAGTAACAGCTTTACAGCAAAACAGCAAAACTATTTATGTAGGTTTGCTTTCCACGTTAACGGTCTTTTTGTTGATGGACTATATTCCGGTATTGGCTTCATTTTCCCAGTGGGTCACTCCCCCCGTATCTTTATTTCTGGGGTTGATATTTGCATTAGTTTGCGGACAGGCCTATCCTAAGTTCAATAAAAAGGTTTCTAAATATTTGTTGCAATATTCTGTAGTGGGATTGGGGTTCGGTATGAATCTTCAGGCTTCTCTGGCTTCCGGTAAGGAAGGAATGGAATTCACGATCATTTCTGTAATCGGTACAATGATTATAGGTATGTTTATAGGGCATAAACTTTTGAAGGTAGATCGTGATACGGCTTATCTTATCAGTTCGGGTACTGCAATTTGTGGGGGAAGCGCTATTGCTGCTGTGGGTCCTGTATTGAAAGCTAAAGATAGTGAGATGTCTGTGGCTTTGGCTACTATCTTTGTATTGAATGCCATCGCTTTGTTTATTTTTCCGGTGTTAGGTCACATGTTTGGGTTAGATCAACAACAGTTTGGTACTTGGGCAGCTATTGCTATTCATGATACGAGTTCTGTGGTGGGAGCAGGTGCGGCATACGGTGAAGAGGCGTTGAAAGTGGCGACAACAATCAAACTGACCCGTGCACTTTGGATTATTCCTTTGGCATTCGCTACTTCTTTTATTTTCAAGGGAAGCGGTAAGAAAGTAAGCATTCCTTGGTTTATCCTTTATTTTGTTGTGGCTATCGTTCTGAATACTTATGTGCTGGATGGTGTGCCTCAATTCGGGCAGGCTGTTTCCGGACTGGCACGTAAGGGATTGATTATTACCATGTTCTTTATTGGAGCTTCCTTGTCTATGGATGTATTGAAGCAAGTAGGTATGAAACCTCTGATTCAAGGTGTTGCTCTTTGGGCGGTGATCAGTCTTAGTTCATTGGCTTATATTCTACTTTTCTGATAGGGATTTATTAGAATATTAAAAAGTATGCGGATGATATGGATTGTTTGAAAAATCCTGTTATCCGCATGTTTTTTTATGAGAATATAATTTAGAAGTAATAGATGAGTAATAGTACAGCGTTTACTCCAATGACAGTGAGGAATCCTTTCCATACATAAGGCAGCATTTCTTTTCTGCGGGAGGAAAAAAATATGGCATAGAACATATTCACTACGATGTTGCTGATGATAGCTTGCATGATACAGGCCCCTACAATGGTTGCCGGAATGTTTCCGCCTTGTAACAGGTTTAGTATGAAAGGAGTGATATCACTTAATCCTGTTGCAATGGAGAGAATACTCAAACCTCCTGTTCCTGCATAAACCAATGTATAGTGAGTCAGAAATGTAAATACTACAAATAATAAAGCAAAGATCAGAGCGACTTTGAATTCCAGTGGATTACTTTCCGTTTCCGTTTCTTCAATAACTTCGCGCTCGCCTTTTATAGTATGCTTTTTATGGATGAATATGCCGATGCCGGCGGCGGTTGCAGACATGATGAGCAGATAGGGGTAAATATTCAGAAAGATGGAAGTGCTGAATATAAGGATCAAAATCATGAAACGTAAGAACATCATGCTGACAGCAAGCATCATGGCAGATACATATTCCGGTATTTCATGCGCTTGTACCCGTTTGCATTTGCGGGCAAGGATGGAAATGGTAGCGGTGCTGCTATACAGACCACCGATAATGCCCGAAACCAAAGTGCCTGATTCGCGGAAAACATATTGCTTCAGCAGGTAGGACAAATAGGAGATACCCGATACGACTACAGTAGCTAGCCAAATGGTGTATGGAGTGAGATTGATACCCGGTATGAGAGGTTCCTTGGGTAGCATGGGCAAAATGATACCGCTGATAGCCAGAAATTTTGCCAGTGTGATCATTTCATCATTCTGCATCCGTTGTACAAGTTCTGTGAAGGTGTGTTTCATTTCTGTGAAAAGAAGCACGGTGACTACCATCATCACGTAAAACCAGGAAGGCTGTGTACTTATGATAGGAGCCATACAATAGGTGATAAGGGCGATGATGATTGTTGTCACTCCAAACACGTGGAACTGGGATTGCTTGACATAATAATTGATGCCCAGTAACATACCTAAAATTATTCCGCCTCCCATAAATAAATGCATTTCCTTAGGATCAAGTATATAGAGGAGATATCCCAAAATGCCGATAAAAGTAAAAGTCCGGTCTGTGCCGAAAAGCGTAGTTTCCCCCTCTCGTTTCAGGCTGATTCTCCGTTGGGATAAACCGATGAGTAAAGAGAACAAGGTCACCAGAATGAAAGTAACCAATTGCTGGGGAAGGTAATCGTACAACTTTTCCATAAATCTGTCAAGATTAGGTTGATGTAATAGGTTTTCCTTTTAAACTGCATTGACTCCTCTGATGGATTCAAGTGGCTTTAAAACGCTTGCTTAAACTGGCTTTCTTCAAAAAGTCCTTTTAATTTATCATCACTTTTTATTTGGTTGATGATTGTGGACAGAACTCCTGCTTTAGGCAATTCTACCACAACGTCTGTTTTATATTTACCACCGCTCTGCCGGCTGTTTTCACAGATTACTTTTAAGTTAGCAGCCTCTTGCTGGGTAGCCATATGGATCAGATCTGAGAACTGTTCCCACTCTGCATTACCGAATTTTTTTTGAGACTTGGCAGCCATTTCCGCCTTTGCTTTGATCTGGCTGGTTATTGCAGTACGGGCTGCAATGACCGCCTTCTTTTGGGAGGCAGTGGCATCACCGCTCTGAGCTGATGCTGAGGCACGGAAGAAGTCTGCGTTTGTGCTATATGCATTTCCGGTACAAGGAGTGCTTTGTGCCTGTGCCCATGTTGACATTCCAAGGACGAAGGCTAAAAAATAGATGAATTTATAATATTTCATAGTTGTAATTTTATCAATCTATTGCGAAGATAGAAGAATATTTGATAATATAAACAAGAAAAGGGAAAAAAAGATGGAGCTTGCTTTATGAAATGATTATATTTGCAGAAATTAAATGAAAGGTTAGTATTCATGGAATCAACAACAAAACTCTATTCGTTAAATTACACAAACGCAAATACTTATTTATTTGCATTCGTGTTTATTGTAGGTAATGTGGTATTGCCGCAACTTTGTCATTTGGTGCATTTGGGTGGACCTGCTATGTTACCCATTTATTTCTTCACATTAATAGGTGCTTATAAATATGGATTCAAAGTGGGGATGTTGACGGCTGTTCTTTCTCCGCTTGTCAATAGCTTCTTGTTTGGAATGCCTTCTGTGACCATACTTCCGGCTATATTGGTAAAGTCGGTATTGTTGGCGTTGGTGGCGGGATATATGGCAGATCGTTTCCGTAAGATTACGATTCCTGCATTGCTGGGGACTGTTATGGCATATCAGGTGGTGGGTACCTTGATAGAATGGGCTCTTGTCGGTGATTTCTATTTGGCGGCACAGGATTTCCGGATTGGAATTCCGGGCATGTTGCTCCAGATTTTTGGTGGCTATGCTTTGTTGAAAGCTATTGCAAAAAGATAAGTTGTAAACATTTGATGTTATGCTGCAAATTGTGAAGCAGCCTGAAAATGGTGGCGCTGGCTATGTTCTGGTAGCTGTCATGGATGGAGATCCCGGTAAATGGATGACTTTGGTTTTTGATAAATCATTTAATAGTTAATAGATAAAATGACAGGCACATTATTATTTTTAGGATTAGGAATGCAGGAAATATTATTCATTGCATTGATTGTTCTTTTATTCTTTGGTGGGAAGAAGATACCCGAACTGATGAAGGGGTTGGGCAAAGGGGTTAAGAGTTTTAAGGAAGGGATGAACGGGGTGGAGGATGATATAGATGGAAAAGATAAGAAAGGGGAAACGAAAGAGTGACAAATGATGGAACAACAGCAGAAGATACTGACTTTTTGGGATCATCTGGAAGAATTGCGCCATGTCTTGTTCCGTATTGCAGTGGCTGTGGTATTTCTAATGTTGGTAGCATTCTTGTTTAAGGATGAGCTTTTTGCTATTGTTCTAGCGCCTAAGAATGCTGATTTCATTATTTATCGTTTTTTTTGCCGGATAGCTGATTTCATGGCTATGCCTTCATTATGTCCGGAAGTGTTTTATGTGAAAATGATCAATACCCAATTGGCGGCTCAATTCATTACTCATATGAGCGTGTCTTTTTATACGGGTTTTTTGCTGGCATCTCCTTATGTTATTTATCAGTTGTTCCGTTTTGTTTCGCCGGCTTTATACGAGAATGAAAAGAAATATTCTATCCGGATTGTAGGATGGGGCTATTTCCTTTTTATGATGGGAGTTCTTTTGAATTATTTTTTGATTTTCCCTCTTACTTTCCGTTTTCTTGCTACCTATCAGGTCAGTATGGAAGTGGAGAACACGATTACTTTGTCTTCGTATATGGATACATTGATGATGATGAGCCTGATGATGGGGATTGTTTTCGAGATTCCTGTCCTTTGTTGGCTTTTTGCCAAACTGGGATTTCTTACGGCTGATTTTATGAAGCGGTATCGTCGTCATGCTATTGTTATTATTCTGATAGTTGGAGCTGTTATCACTCCTACGTCAGATGTCTTTACATTGATGATGGTGTCTGTGCCTATGTATTTGCTTTACGAAGTCAGCATTTGGATTGTAAGTCGGATTGGGAAGAAACAGCGGGAAGAATCCGTAGAGGAAGTACTTGAAAAATCATGAGATGATAATCCTTATAAATGTTATTCCGTAAAAAAGGAAGACCTTTCATGATAGGCCTTCCTTTTTCCATTAGGATCCATACTTTATTAAATTTTCCAGCCAAAGGCTTCTGCTACGGCCGGAAACACAATCTTTCCGTTTACAATATTCAAGCCGTTTTTTAGTCCCGGATCGTTTTCGCAAGCTTTTTCCCAACCAAGATCTGCCAATCTGATAGCGTATGGCAGTGTAGCATTGGTTAATGCCAAGGTTGAAGTACACGGCACGGCTCCTGGAATATTTGCCACACAGTAATGGATGATACCGTCTACTTCGTAAATGGGTTCGGCATGAGTTGTGGGATGGGAGGTTTCAAAACATCCTCCTTGGTCAATGGCCACATCTACCAGTACAGTACCCTTTTTCATCAGTTTCAGCATAGGGCGTGTTATGAGGTGGGGAGCCTTTGCACCGGGGATAAGAACTGCACCGATTATCAAATCAGTTGTTGGCAGTTCTTTTTCTATATTGTGGCTGGACGAGAATAATGTTTTTACATTTTTAGGCATGAACTCACTCAACTGACGCAGGCGGGGTAATGAAATATCACAGATTGTGACATCAGCCCCTAATCCTGCAGCCATTAAAGCTGCATTGGTTCCTACAATGCCGCCGCCTAATACCAGCACTTTGGCTGGCTTGACACCGGGAACTCCACCTAGCAAGATGCCACGTCCTCCTTGAGGCTTCTCCAAAAAACGTGCTCCTTCCTGAGTGGACATTCGTCCCGCCACTTCACTCATGGGAATCAGCAGAGGCAGTCCTCCTTGTTTGTCTGTTACAGTTTCGTAAGCTAGGCATACTGAACCACTACGCATCATTGCCTCCGTTAATTCTTTGTCACAGGCAAAATGGAAGTATGTAAATACCAGTTGGCCCTTACGTACCAGGTTATATTCACATTCGATGGGTTCCTTGACTTTTATAATCATCTCGGCAATGGCGTACACATCTTCTATAGTAGGAAGGATACGCGCTCCGACTTTCTCATACTCTTCATCGGAAAATCCGCTGTTTATACCTGCGGTGTGTTGTATATACACCGTGTGACCTCTCTGTACCAACTCGTGTGCTCCTGCAGGGGTTAATGATACACGATTCTCGTTGTTTTTGATTTCTTTAGGAATTCCTACTATCATAATTGTCACATTTAAGGGGTTTGACTGCCTCAAAGATAACAAAATGTCAGAAAAGTAGGTTTTGTCCGGATATGTTTTTTTCGTAATAAATGTATGTTTAGCAACATTGTTTTAAGGGATATTCTGTTTTTTATTTGTAAGTTTGCGGAGAGATTCAAAATTTTTGTGATGAGTTCTCCATAAAATAAAGAAAATGACTTTACGAAATTATATAATCATAGCAGCTTTGGGCAGTGTTCTTGCTGTACGGGCACAGGAAGAACCGGCTGCTCCTGTATTCCGTCCTCCTTTTGATTTTCCGCTTATTCTGAGCGGTAATTTCGGTGAACTGCGTTCTAACCACTTTCATGGAGGAGTGGATTTTAAAACCCAGGGAGAGGTGGGAAAACCTATTCATTGCATTGCCGACGGATATGTGAGCCGTGTACTGGTTACTCCCGGAGGATATGGGCAGGCTATTTTTATTACGCATCCCAATGGATATACTTCAGTATATGGACATGTGTTGAAATTTGCTTCTGCAGTGGCAAAAGTGGTGGAGGAATATCAATATCGGCATGAAACTTTTGCTGTGGATTTGAAATTCGAGCCTCATCAGGTCAGTTTCAAAGCTGGAGAAATCATTGCTTTAAGCGGTAATGAAGGGTATTCTTTCGGACCGCATCTGCATATGGAGATACGCCGTACGGATACTGGTGAATTGATAGATCCCTTACAGTTCTATACCGATAAAATTAAAGACACTACTCCGCCACGTGCGTCAATGATTATGCTTTATCCGCAGCGGGGCGCTGGAGTTGTGGAAGGCTCACAAAGAAAAAAATCCATATCTGTTGCTTCTTTGGGACAACCGGTTTCTGCTTGGGGGAAAATAGCCGCTGGCATTAAGGCATACGACTATATGGATGGCACACATAATAATTATGGTGTGCGTTCCGTGGTACTCTATGTGGATACGACAGAAGTTTTTCGCAGTACGGTGGATGGCGTTTTGCCCGAAGAGAACCGGATGATTAATGCCTGGACAGACTATGAGGAGAATGTAAAGAGGCATAATTGGGTGATGCGCTCACAGATTCTTCCCGGAAATAGTTTGCGCATGTTACAAGCCAATGATGAAGGAGGGGTGGTTACGATTGATGAAGAACGCGATTATCATTTTCGTTATGAATTAGCTGATTTATACGGGAATAACTCGACTTATCGTTTCATTGTGCGTGGCCGTAGGCAGCCGATAGAGGAATATCATCCGCAGGTAAAACATTATTTGGCATGGAATAAAGGTAATGTGGTTCAGGAACCGGGTATGGAACTGGTTATCCCCCGAGGAATGTTGTATGAGGATGTGGCACTGAACTGTCATGTGGTTAAAGATACAGCCGCAATATCTTACGAGTACCAGTTGCACGATGAGCCAGTAGCTTTGCAGGCTGGGTGCACGCTGATGATCGGGGTACGCCATCTTCCTGTAGAGGATACGTCGAAATATTATGTGGCCCGTAAGTGGGGAAAAAGGAAAGGTTCA
>ENA-OPFJ01000597-OPFJ01000597.1-human-gut-metagenome-genome-assembly--contig:-NODE-597-length-10967-cov-2.182643_pt1 | contig 10967 bp, 7 predicted proteins | sample MGYA00241710_ERZ501551 | MGnify/ENA primary metagenome ERZ501551 (study PRJEB25962, sample SAMEA2042381) | human gut metagenome | biome: human gut; feature: human-associated habitat; material: faeces... | reverse complement strand
CTGAACCGTGCGGAGAAATTATATGACATTTTGTCGGTAAAGTAGCGAGGTGGCAGAATTATTGCAGAAAGACCTGCGGATTCAGTAAGCGTTTAGGGCTTACGTAATGTTCATTGAAATAATTTCTAATTTTTATAGAATATGGTTTCTTATAAAGAATTAGGCCTTGTAAACACAAGAGAAATGTTTGCAAAGGCTGTAAAAGGCGGATATGCTATTCCTGCCTTCAACTTCAACAATATGGAGCAGCTTCAGGCTATTATCCAGGCTTCAGCAGAGTTGAAGTCACCAGTCATTCTTCAGGTTTCTAAGGGTGCCCGCAACTATGCGAACCAGACTCTTCTCCGTTACATGGCAGAAGGTGCTGTACAGTATGCCAAGGAACTCGGTTGGGAACATCCTCAGATCGTTCTTCACCTCGACCACGGCGATTCTTTCGAACTCTGCAAGAGCTGTGTGGATATGGGCTTCTCTTCAGTTATGATCGACGGTTCTGCTCTTCCATACGAGGACAACATCGCTCTTACAAAGAAGGTCGTAGAGTATGCTCACAAATATGATGTTACCGTAGAGGCTGAGCTCGGTGTTCTCGCAGGCGTTGAGGATGAGGTTGCTGCTGAGGAATCTCACTATACAAAGCCTGAGGAGGTTATCGACTTCGCTACCCGTACAGGTTGCGATTCACTCGCCATCTCCATCGGTACTTCACACGGTGCATACAAGTTCAAACCAGAGCAGTGCACACGTGACCCTAAGACAGGTCGTCTCGTTCCACCGCCGCTCGCATTCGACGTTCTCCACGAGATCGAGAAGAAGCTCCCTGGATTCCCTATCGTTCTCCACGGATCATCTTCAGTACCACAGGAGTATGTAGATATCATCAATACTCATGGCGGAAAACTCCCAGATGCAGTAGGTATTCCTGAGGAGCAGCTCCGCGAGGCTGCCAAGTCAGCTGTCTGCAAGATCAATATCGACTCAGATTCACGTCTTGCAATGACCGCTGCCATCCGCAAGGTATTCGTTGAGAAACCGGGCGAGTTCGATCCACGTAAATATCTTGGTCCTGCACGTGACGAGATGAAGAAACTCTACGAGCACAAGATCAAAGACGTTCTCGGTTCTGACGGCAAAGCTGAATAATCAGCCGAACATATAAATAAAAAGTCCAGATATCTGTAACGGATGTCTGGACTTTTTATTTGTGTCAGATGGATAATTTTGCAAACAAATTTTTCATGTCGTCTATTGTCTTGGTAGTGACATACGGCTGAGGTGCGACCTTGGTTACTGAATTATGTTGCGTCTTACTTACAACTTCAAGCATTGCGGCCAAATCGTTACTCATAGCCTCAATATGCACAACTTTTCCAGATGGTTTCTGGAATAGTATTATGTTGTAAAACTCATCCATAAAGCTTCGAGTGGTAAACTGGACACCCTCAAAATTCAGTGTGATGGTTGTATCATCCAAATTATTGATTGCATCCAAGATATCCCTCGCGGAAATTCGATTCAATATGTCTCGACCGATTAAGTCTTTAATGTATATAACTGTCATAATTCTATTCTTATTCTACGTAATTGAGATAATAAAACCCATTACCAACATGCGGGATTCTAAAAGCAACGATCGTGCCTTCAAATCTGATACCATATGGTAGTATAAGTGATTGCCCTTGAGTCTTGTTCACTGCAAAAGCGGAGTCGCCCGAGACTAAAAGGTATTCTCCTCCCAACCCTTTTGTCAGCATATTTATAGATGTTCTGAATCCATAGCCTCGATTTTCAGCATCAGGTAGATTCTTTGCCGAAATACCATTAATAGCTGCTTGAATAGCCTCTATGTCGGAAGAAATCTCTGATGTGCGCGGATTGCTTGCGTAGCTGCCTATCAGTGTGTTACCTGTGTCTGCAATGCAGATGTCGGTATAGCCTCCATTTTCATAACTTTGTGCTACAATATAGCCGAACTTCGAATTTGCATGTTCGACAATATTGTCAACAGCTTCTCCGATAATATATTTCAATGCTTGACGAACATTGTTTCCGAATTTCACTTGTCTTCCCAGAATGTTATCAATGCAATCCAGAATCGCATTGCGAGTATCACTGCCGGAGAGATCTGTAGGAAATTTAATAATCGGTATGAAACTTTTCGATGCATATGACTCCATATAGGATTTGAATGCCGAGCTCCTTAAAAAACGGGACGAATCTACGCCGCCGTTTTGAAAAGATACTACGGATAGATAAGTACCTATATTTGTCATATTTGGCCAATATGGCAGATTTTGCAAATATACCATAGCGGGGAGTAAAAATGATGGAGACACAAATCGCACTTCTGACATATCCAAGTCAGAATCACCGGTGTTGCGACTTAATTCTCTGCAAAACTCTATTGCTTCTGTGAAGCCAGAAGACAATTTGTTTGGTTTGACATTGACAACTGGTTTTGCACTCATTATTACTCCTCCTCTACTGCAAATATACTTAATTTCAATTATTTGAGCAATTCTTGTCTATTGTCTCGCCGAATCTTGAAATGCTATGACGGCGTGTGGTGGCTGTCGGAGATGCCGAAATGGCGGCGGTACTCTTGGACCGAATTCTGGAGGTGCTTTTCCACGGCTCTGGTGGAGATTCCGAGAATCTCGGCTATCTCGCTGTGCGTCATGCCCTCAATGCGGCTCATGTAGAAGATGTCCCTCGTACGCTCCGGCAGAAAATTCGAAAAATCCAGAACGTCCGTAATGTCAGGCAGCTGCTTAACTTTTTCTCCAGGAATATCGCTCTCATCTCCGAAATCAGCAGCTGCGATTATTTCCCTTGCCGACAATGGCAGTTCATCAAATCGTATTGCCGAATTTTCTTCCTTGTTCCGGCTGATGATATTGTAACATTTGTTTCTTACTGCCTTGAAAAGATATGCCGGAACCTTGTCTGAACTGATTTCAATCCGCTTGTCGAGAAATGCGCAAAGAACATCATAAAAAATGTCTTCGGCGTTGTTCGATGTAGAGCATTTTTGCCCGCCTCTGGCTAGTAAACTGTTGATATACGGCACTATGCGCGGGTGGATCTTGAGGACGAGATCCCTCACTTCATCTTCTGAATATGTAAATAACCGCGTGTCCATAGTTCAAATTTGTCGGCAAATATAAAAAAAATTGAAAAAACAGGTTCGGGATTTTCAAATGTCGTGTCTATTATGATGAACCCGGAAAACTGAGGCCGGCCAATGAATAAGATGAATGAATATATTAAAATACTGATAAGCAAATATGTCAGCGGAACTTTGTCGGATGAAGAAGCCGTGAGACTTGCAAAATGGATAAAAATGTCAGGGGACAATGCGGAACTGTTCCGCAATGAAGTACGTGCCATGGAGAAAAACCGGACAACGACCTCCGATGCGGTCGAATTCTGGAATCGCCTCGCGAAAGACAAATTCTCTGGCAAGGATAGCACCAGAAAATCTTTCAGGAGAACGTGGACAAAATATGCCGGTGCATTTGCCGCTGCAGTAGCGGCCATCGTCAGTGTCTCAATCTTGATTATGAACATTGACAAGAAGGATATTCCGGAGCAGGACATTGTCGCTGAGCACGTGCAGATGCAGGAAACTGCGGCCCCGGCCCGTAAGGAATCGCTCATTTACACGGCAGCTGCCGGTGAAAAGAAAACCGTGATTCTCCCGGACAATACGAAGGTCATGCTCAATTCCGGAGCGAAATTGATGCTTTCGGATGATTTCAATGAAACCGAACGTCGCGTGGACCTGGACGGCGAAGCATTCTTCGATGTCGCGAGGAATCCCGAGAAGCTGTTCATCGTATGCTGCCGTGACAATGAATATATCGTACGCGGTACATCATTCAATGTTTCCTCATATGTGAATGACAGATTCTCTATAGTGACACTGCATACCGGACGTCTTGAAGCCCGGGTTCATGACGATGTCATCATGCTGAAGCCCGGTGACGAGTTGAGAATTGACAGGAACATGAACCAGATTACCAAGCAGACGGTCGATATCTCCAATTCTGCGAAGTGGAGGGACAGCGGAAAGTTGTCTTTCTCATCACTGCCGCTTAAATACGTCGCCAACCAGGTTTCACACAAGTACAATGTGAAAATCAATGTGCACAGCTCGATTGAGGACATTGTCTATGACGGATGTCTTGACCGTGAATCCCTGCAGGATGCTCTGAGGCTGATTTCAATGACTTCTCCTGTTGAACTCTCCGTCACGGAATTCAAGGGCGAATACTACATCTCCAAAAAATCAACAAGACAACAATTAAATCACTAGAATATGAAACCAAAAGTTAAAACACTAAAACCGAGTTATGAAGCACCGGTCATTACCGGCATCGACTTGTCGCTTGAAGCGGATATCTGTAATATCGTCAGCAGTTCCCAGACTCAAGAATTCAGAATTGACGACAGTTGGATTTGGGAAGAAGAATTAGATAACAAGTAAGCCTATGAAAAAGACAATATTGGCGGCATTTTGCCTGATGGGGGCAATTGCCTGCTCGAACGAGCTTGAATATCAGAATGATAGCCGTACAGTGCTGACAGTGGAATTACCTGGAACCACCAAGACTGTTCTCGGAGAAGCACAGGACGGAGTGCGTCCGGTCCTTTGGTGCAAAGGAGACAAGATTTCTGTCAATGGAGTCGCTTCCCAAGCCCTCGCGATTGAAGAAAATGTTCCGACAGCAAGTTTCGTGTTTGAAAAAGAATTGATAGCGCCGTATTCCATCATTTATCCTGCCACCATGGTCAAGAATGGCGGCTCAGTCATCACCCTACCCTCACAGCAGAAAGCTGCATCCGGTGACAATATCGTTTCCGGTTCAATGCCGATGGCAGGTTATTCCGACATAGGGGCATCCGTTATTAAGATGGGACAGCTATGCGGAATCTTGGGAATACATCTCAAGGCAGGTTCTCAGACAGGTCTGATTCGCTACATTGAAGTCACAGCAACGGGTGGCGAGCCGGTGAGCGGAGATTTCAGCGTGGATTGTCAGTCCTGCAAACTATCTTCGGAAGCTCAAGGTGTGAATGTGATTAGAATGGAAGTTCAGAAAGCCCTTTCAGCGGAGTCCGCAAGCGCATTCAATGTCATTCTTCCGGCCGGGGTCTATTCCCAAGGATTCAGCGTCAAGGTCGTTGACGAGAACGGACAGTCTATGATAAGGAACATCGGAGGAAGCCGTAAACTCGAAGCCGGGAAGTTGATGCTTATGCCGGAACTGACATTCGTGCCTAACGGAGAGGAGAAGGGTGTGGAGATTGCCACGCCGGAGGACTGGAACTCTTTCGCGACAGCTTACAACGCAGGCGAGTATCCTGATTCACAGATTGCAACCATCACTGCTGACTTGGATTTTTTATCAGTTGGCGCTGATAAATTTGTCACATTGGGACTTCGTGACGGAGCGAAGCAGTCCCCTGATGGAAAGGCCAAAAAATATTTTGCCGGAACTCTCAACGGAAACGGGAAGAGGATATTGAATCTGAAAACCGATGTGCCTTTCATTCAGGCTATTGGAACAGGCGCTTTGGTGAAGGACGTGATTATCGACGCCTCTTGCGAGTTCGGCGTCTGGTACGGAACTAAGTCTATCGAATTTGGCCCTCTAGTCGGATATTGCTCTGATGGCAAGATAACCAATTGCTCAAGTTCAGCTACTGTAACACTTTCACAATGCAATTCTCTTGCGAATAATAATGATTTGTATGTCGGGGGACTAGTCGGCAGAAACAGAGCTGCAGAAATCATAGGTTGCACTAGTTCTACATCTATTGTTGCTGATGCTACTTATGTAGTAGATGCGGCGTCCAAATCAAATTTATATATCGGAGGCTTTACAGGCTATTGCTCAAATACTAACGGTGTACTTGAGAACTGCTCCAATACCGGGAACATTTCCGTGGCATCGACTGCTCTGAATATTTATGTAGGCGGCATCTGCGCAAGAGCTTCTGCCGGGACAATTACCGAATGTAGTAATTCCGGAGCTATAACGGCATCGACCGTCAAAGCAGACGGAGATCCATGCCAATCCATTTATCTCGGAGGTTTGTTCAGCATTGTTGACGCAAATAAAGATCAGTCTATAGAAGTCACCCGATGCTCAAATTCTGGAGACATAACATCAGCATCAGATGTGAAACAACAGACAATTGGAGGAATTGCTGGTAGATTGAGCACATATAATGTGAAGTTCACAGGCAACACGACCTCGGGGAACATCACAACAAAAGCAGCACTTCAAAGTCTCTTTTGCGGAGGTGTGTTCGGGCGGGTTACTGCATCTCAAACACTTACTTTTAGTGGTGAACCATGTACTGGAAATATAAAAATAGGTGCTACCGAATCCTCAAATCAGGCAACCATATATTGCGGCGGTCTAATTGGTCAGACGACTAAGAATATTACCATTGACGGTGATGTTACCTGCAAATCAAACATTACTTATGATATAAGTGCTGCGGCGAATATAGCTGCGGAATCTTTCTTCGGAGGAATTATCGGCTGCGCTTATGGCGCTCCTATAAACATCTCCGGTATGAAGGCTTCAGGAGTCTTAACAATTCAATCTCCTTCGAAAAAAGCCATGCAGCACAAACTCTCGGGATTTGGTGGAATTATTGGAGGTGCTACGAAAGGGGCAAAAATATCGGATTGTTCAAGTTCAGTTTATGTGAAGATGACAGCCCAAACTTCGAGGACGAATGGTTGCGCTGTACATTTCGGCGGAATTGCCGGCAGACTTTATGGTGGAAATGTCGAAATAAAGCATTGCACGAATTCCGGACGCCAGCAGAACAATCATTACAACAATAACATTTGGTCAAATAATTTTTCCGGAAATGTGACTGGTGGAATCGTTGGCAGTATAGGATATTCAGCAGGCAACACCGAGTATTCTGCAATAATAGATGATTGTCATAACACCGGTTCCGTCTATGCTTACCGCGGCGCTGCCGGAGGAATTGCAGGTTATCTGTCAAACGCGACTATCACAAATTGTAGTTCGACAGAAGATATCACTCGTTCAGCTCCTGGTGGCGGAATTGCCGGTGTCGTATCAAACTGCAAAGTATCATCTTGTTATGTAAAGTCCAACATTACAAGTGCAGATGGAGGAAGTGCATGTGCTGATGCTGGAGGAATTATCGGAGAAGCTGTCTCGTCTTCAGTTGACGGATGCCGTTATTATGGGACAATTATCGAGAATTCCCAAACAATCACAGGTAAAAGAGTCTTCGGCGGCATCATAGGCAAGGCCGACACGGCAAGTTCAGCCGGCGTGACGACAGCCTGCGGATTCGGCGGAACCATCAACGGCACCCCGGTCACTAAAGACAACCTCAACACCTGCGCCATCGGCAGCACCACCGGCACACGCGGAACATTCTATCTGTGGGACGGTGTTCTCCAATAAAGAGAAAAACCATAAATCACGACAATATGAATAATTTTATGAAAAGATTGCTTGTCGCAATGTTTTCTGTGGGGGTGGCAGTATGCCTCGGGGCTTCCTCTTCCGTCAATGCGGCGGAAGTTCGGCAGGAACCGGTCATTAGCATATCTGTCAAGGACATGCCGCTGCGGGAATTTGTAGCGGAAGTCGAAAAGAAATGCAGTTATACCTTTTTTTACAGCGTTCAAGTACTTGAACAGGCGGGGAAGGTGACGGTCAATGCCGAAAACGAGCCCGTAAGCGAAGTGCTTGAAAAAGCATTGGCAGGAACTGGATGCACGTTCGAAGTGATCGGGAACAAGATTGCCATCAAGACGGATACGAGTTTGAAGCCTGCCGATGCAAATATTGCGGCAAAATCGCAGACGGTGACGGAACAATCTGCCGGCACCCGGGAAACTCGCATTGTGTCTGGAGTCGTGAGAGATTCTGAAGGGAAACCTCTTCCGGGAGTCGGCGTGTTAATTGTCGGAACAACTACGGGTGTCATTACTGACAATGATGGTGCATATTCCATCAAAGTAGCCGCGGGGCAGGAATTGAGATTCAGTTCAATGGGCTACAAAGACGAAACTGTCAAGGTCGGCAGCAGGTCGGAAATTAGCGTGAGAATGATGGACGATGCGCAGGTGCTTGAATCTGTGGTCGTTACGGCGTTCGGTATGAAGAGGGATGAAAAATCGCTCGGATATGCTGCCACCAAGGTGGACGGCGGGAACTTTTCCAATGCCGCCACATCTTCCAACTGGGTAGGAGGACTGGCCGGCAAGGTCGCAGGTCTCGCCATTGACAGGACAAACTCTGGCCCGGGCGGATCAATGCGTGTGACATTGAGAGGCGAGTCATCGGTGGATCTGGCCAACAACTCGGCATTGTTCGTCATCGACGGCGTGCCTATGTTCAATACGTCCACATCATCTACTGCAGGTGGTGATGAATCCACCTTTGCCATCGACTATGGTGACGGAACCAGTGATGTCAATCCTGATGACATTGAGAATATTACGGTATTGAAAGGGCCTGCTGCTACGGCACTCTATGGCTCGAATGCCGCCAATGGCGCAATCATCATCACTACCAAATCAGGAGGAAACCAGGATGCAAAACTCAGCGTTTCATACAGCACGAATGTGATGTTCGAAACATTGACGACATCGCCTGAACTTCAGTATGAATATGGTCAGGGTACCAATTCCAACTATTACTACTATCTCAGAGGCGGTGACAATGTCAAGGGATTGGGCTATCATCCTGTACCGGATTATACCAGTACCGTGAGTCTGGAGTCCTGGGGGCCGCGGATGGACGGTTCATTGCAATATCAGTATTACGATGACAGGCTTTCAATCGGAGGCGCCAAAAATGAAGATGGTGATTTCCAGAGAACTGCAACTCCGTTCGTCAGTCGCGGCGACTGGTTCAAGGATTATTTCAGGACCGCTTACGTGGTCAGCAATTCACTGTCGGTTTCTGGAAAAATCAGTGGAAAGAACTCTATCCGCGCGACATTCAGCGATACCCGTGGAGACATGATGGTTCCCAATACCGATTACAGCAAACAGTATGTTTCGCTCAGGACGAGCAACAAATTGTCCAACTGGATGACCGCCGAAACTTCCATAACTTACAAGAGGCAGCAGTGTGACAATATTCCTACGTCTTCCGGTTATGGTTCTACCTCCGTCATGTACAGCCTTTGGACTTATGCTCCTAACGTGGATATGTCGTGGGTGAAGAATTATTGGCTTCCGGGAATGGAAAACCTCAAGCAGGACAATAGCCTTTCTGGCGGAAAGAACAATGCATACTTCGTTGCAAACGAGTGTGTCAACACCCAGCTGCGCAACAGGGTATATGGAAATGCCAAGTTCGACATGACCCTCTGCAAAGGCCTTACCCTCATGCTCCGTGGCGGCCTCGACATGAACCTGGACTTCCGTACGCAGCAGCAGGCGACCTCCACCCAGGCCAATCCTGACGGATGGTACCGGGAACAGAACATTTCTTCGGTGCAGATTACGGGAGATTTTCTCCTGAAATATGACAGGGAACTCGGCGCGAATTTCCATTTTACCGGAAACTTCGGAGGAAATATCATCAACCAGAATTATCGCCGTCAGGCACAGACTGCGGATAAACTCAAGCAGGCTGCTGTGTACTCTCTTGCCAATTCGCTTGGCGAAATCAAAGTGGACAATTACGGGTATAAGACCCAGACGAATTCACTCTACGCCCTTCTGCAGTTCTCCTGGAAAAATGCCATTTTCCTGGATTTGACAGGACGTAATGACTGGTCCAGCACGTTGCCTTCAGAGAACAGGTCATATTTCTATCCGTCCGTGTCCACCAGCATTGCCCTTAATGACCTGCTGGATTTCGGCCGCACCAACGGATTGGTCAACCTGATGAAAATCAGGGCGTCATGGGCGCAGGTCGGTCATGATACGTCGGCGTACCGGATCGAGGATTACCTTGCAAGTACCAAATTCCCGGGCGGGGTGTCTCTCCCTACGTCGAAGTCAAACGGCCACCTGAAGCCGGAAATCGTAACTTCATGGGAAGTCGGCGCGGATATCAGGATGTTCAAGAACCGCCTGAGCCTGGATGTGGCGTACTATGACGGCAATTCGAAAAACCTCATCGCCAACATGCCGGTATCCTATGCTACCGGAGCGACCAGCGTTTATACCAATGCCGGTACTATCCGGAACTGGGGTGTGGAACTTACTGCCAACGGAACTCTGTGGAAAACCAGTTCAATGCAGCTGGACCTCGGTTTCAACTGGTCGCTCAACAGGAACAAGGTCCTGTCCCTTGGTGACGGCATCGACTCATGGATTGTCGCAAGATACTCTTCGCATGCGCTTATGACTGCTTATGAAGGCAGTTCTCTTACATCAATGTATGGTAAAGGTTACAAACGCGCACCTGAAGGCTCATATGTAATCAATGCTGACGGCACGATGCAGGACGTCTCAGGTATGGTGGTCCTCGACAAGCAGGGAAAACCGCAGACAAATGAGGACTTGCAGTACATCGGTGACTGCAGCCCCAAGTGGAGAGGCGGGTTCAATCTGTCGTTCCGCTGGAAAGATCTGAAAGCTTCCGTAAGTTTCGACGGCCAGTTCGGCGGACATGTGTTCTCTTATACGAATTGGGTGCTGAATTACAGGGGAAAAGGTGTCGGCACTCTTGCCGGTCGTGAAGGCGGAATGATTGCCGAAGGCGTTGTCCTCCTGGATGACGGCAACTATAAGATCAATGATTATGCGATACCGCGCAATGATATTTCAGAATACTACCATTCTGCTTACAGCAATACCAATGCGGAGGCAAACTTCGTAAGCACCCAGTTCCTGAAACTGCGTGACGCAAGGATTGAATACGCATTGCCGAAGAAACTTCTCGCCAAGACGAAGGTGGTCCGCGGACTGTCCATAGCTGTCTATGGCAATAACC
>ENA-OPFJ01000586-OPFJ01000586.1-human-gut-metagenome-genome-assembly--contig:-NODE-586-length-11065-cov-3.575386_pt1 | contig 11065 bp, 8 predicted proteins | sample MGYA00241710_ERZ501551 | MGnify/ENA primary metagenome ERZ501551 (study PRJEB25962, sample SAMEA2042381) | human gut metagenome | biome: human gut; feature: human-associated habitat; material: faeces... | reverse complement strand
GGTTGTAACCGGGCTTCGTCTGTCCGTTGCGCATGGCATCCTCCTTCATTCTCATGAAAGTAGCGTCATTGTCCGTTTTGGAATAGGAATTCCTGTCCTGCAGCGTGTCCAGACGGTTGTCGTATTCCTGTAGCTTGTCCCTGTGCTCTTCCAACTCCTTCAGCTGTTTGCGTTTCTTTTTCAACGCAGTCTTTTCCTCTTTCGTGGAGGGTTCAGGAACCTGTTCGAGTGCTTGACGCAATTCTCCTGCCATTTCAGTCAGCATGGCCGGAGTGAACTCAATCTCCTCATTGCTTTCCGATGAGTTCTCCTGGGCGATGACATTGTCTATCTGCCCTAGCAGGATATGTATCTTCTTCATCAGGCGTTCACGGTTCCGCTCAACCGTTTTCCGCCAGACGAAAGTATACTTATTGGCTTTGGACTCAATCTTTGTCCCGTCAATGTATTCCACATTCAAGCTGATGAAGCCTTTGGAAGAGAGAAGGAGTACGGTTTGGGTAAACACCTCGTTGATTTCATTCTTCACCCGGTTGCGGAAACGGTTGATGGTGATGAAATCCGGTTTCTCATATCCGGCAAGCCAGATATAATGGATGTCACGGTGAAGGAGCTTTTCAATTTTCCGGCAGGAGTAGATGTTGTTCATATAGGCATACAGAATGACCTTGAGCATCATCCTGGGATGGTAAGGGCTGCGCCCGCATTCCTTATACAACTTCCTGAAACTTTCAAGGTTCAGGCTCTCAACCAGAGCGTCAACCATCCGAACTGGATCATGCTCTGCAATATCCTCGTCAATTCTTGGAGGAAAAAGCACTGTTTGGTTGGGATTGTAAGGACGAAAATGTATCTTTGTCATAGTATAAAATGTTATGCTTAAAGATACAAAATCTTTAGGTAATAACAAAGCCCCTGCTTGTGAAAGTCGGGGCTTTGTGCATAAAAAAAGAAGGTGCGCATTTTGACACACCTTCTTTCCTTTATGATTAAACTCCGGTTACCTGTTTTTATACAAACTGATCTCCTAGTTTGATTTGTACGTCATTTACGAATTTTCGGATAGCGCTTTCGTCATCTTTTTTGCATATGAGTAATACATTGTCTCTTGCGGCTACTAAATAACCTTCTAGATCCTGTATTACGGCTAATTTCCCTTCTGGCACTACTATTACATTATTATAGCTGTTATATAATAAGGAGTTTCCGTTTACTACGACGTTACCTTCTTGGTCCTTGGATGATATATCATACAAGGAGTCCCATGTACCTAAATCTGCCCATCCGAAGTCGCACAATTGGACGAAAACATTGTTGGCTTTCTCCATGATTCCATAGTCAATGGAGATATTAGGACAGGAGGCAAAATCTTCTTCTCCGTTAGTCAGTTTGGTACAAACTTCGGGCATAATCTCATTGAAAGCTTCTAAAATTGTATTGATATTCCATAAGAATATTCCTGAGTTCCAATAGAATTCTCCACTTTCTACGAATACTTTGGCAAATTCCAATTGGGGCTTTTCAATGAATGTTTTTACTTTAAAGAATTCTCCTTGTTTTTCTTCCTCAATCTGAATATAGCCATAGCCGGTTTCCGGTCTGTTAGGTTTGATACCTAATGTTAGTAATTGAGGAGAGTTTGAAACAAATTCCAGACCTTTCAAAATTGCATCTTTGAACTCATCTTCTTTTAAAATCAGGTGGTCGGACGGTGCGACAATGACATTGGCATTTGGATTGAGTTTTTTTATGTGATAAGAAGCCCAAGCTATACATGGGGCAGTGTTTCTGCGGGTGGGTTCCAATAAAATTTGTGATTTGTCCAATTCTGGGAGTTGTTCTTGGATCAGTTCTTTATACAATACATTGGTTGTAATAAAGATGTTTTCTATAGGGACTATTTTTTTATAACGATCAAACGTTTGCTGTATTAGAGAACGTCCGGTCCCGAAGAAATCAAGAAATTGTTTAGGAAGGTTTTTGCGGCTATATGGCCAGAACCGGCTACCTATACCTCCCCCCATGATGACACAATAATTATTGCTGTTTGTCATGATATAAAATCGTTTTAAAGTTTCCGCTAATATAGGGCTTATTTTTAGAAAACCATTGTCCGTTATCCCATAAATCGTAGTATATTTATCTTTTTTTGAAAAAAAATGCCGAAAAGTTTGCAAGTATGAAAAAAAGTCGTACCTTTGCAACCGCAATCGAGAAACAAACAATGTTTCAAGAGATGCCCAGATGGCGGAATCGGTAGACGCGCTGGTCTCAAACACCAGTGGATTCACTTCCATCCCGGTTCGACCCCGGGTCTGGGTACAAAGATAAAAGCTAAGTGTTGAGAAGTCAATCACTTAGCTTTTTTTGTTTAAATTTTCCCCACACGTGCAAAAAATATAGCAGTAAGTCATTATTTCTTTTGGTTGAACGTAGTAAATAAGTTACCTTTGAAAAGAAATAAAGCCTATTAAATAAAAGTAATGGAACAAGGTGTTTGGCAAGAAATAGAACTGTTGTACCAGAAGTTTCAAAAACTTGGTATCAGTGAAGCGGTGGACTATGATAAGTACTACCTTTATTCTCTCATTACCCATTCCACAGCCATAGAAGGCTCCACATTGACCGAACTTGATACACAGCTTCTCTTTGACGAGGGAGTAACAGCGAAAGGGAAACCGCTTGTGCATCATCTGATGAATGAAGATTTGAAGCAAGCGTACGAACTTGCCAAAGTTGAATCAGACAGCCTTGTACCTATAACTCCTGCTTTTCTGAAAAGGATGAATGCAATGCTGATGCGTACTACTGGCAGCGTTCACAGTGTGATGGGTGGCTCTTTTGATTCTTCTAAAGGAGAGTTCCGTCTATGTGGTGTTACGGCTGGTGTTGGCGGACATTCTTATATGAACTATTTGAAAGTTCCTGCTAAGGTGGATGAACTTTGTGCGATTCTTCAAGAGAAGCAAAAGAAAATGGGAACATTTCGGGAACAATACGAGTTGAGCTTTAATGCCCACCTTAATTTAGTAACTATTCATCCGTGGGTGGATGGCAACGGAAGAACGGCTCGATTACTGATGAACTACATCCAATTTTGCTATCACCTTTTTCCGACCAAAATATTTAAAGAAGATAGAGAAGAATATATTCTTTCCCTGCGCCAATGTCAGAATGAAGAAACTAATCAGCCGTTTTTGGACTTTATGGCAAGGCAGTTGAAGAAATCACTTTCTATAGAAATTGAACGATTCAATGTATCACGAAAGAAAGGGTTTAGTTTTATGTTCTGATACTATATAAAACAAGGATTGCTATTTATGAGTTTATGGTAAACTTGCATGTGGGAAAGTTTGAACATCCATAGAAAGTGCCGTACTTGCCTTTCCTCAAAATGAGATGTCCTCCGCATTGAGGACAAACACCTTGATTTATTAGGCGTGAACTTCTGTATTGCCGAGCCTTTGCGTTATGCTTATGCTGTTTTAGTTTCTCTTTATCAGCGATTATGCGATTCTGGTTAATTGTCTGTATTATCCAATTTATGGTCTCCTGATTAAGAACAGCAGTTCTGTATTGTAATATAGCACGTTTTAGATTATATCTGTTTACAACTATGTTATTGTCAGCATGCACTTTTAATTCCGCACTGTTATTGAAAACGACAATTGGAATAAAAAGTATATCCGTTGAACATTTGAGCAAATGATGCAAAAATCTTACATGTCCAGCGTTTTGTTTTATCGGATTGTAAAATTGATGTTTACTTTTATAGATGGTTTGCGTCCAGTATTCACCGTTCTCTCTGCCCAAAATCCAACCTTTATATCCCTTTGTTTCAATTACAAAGACACCATAAGGTGAAACTACAATATGGTCAATTTGTGTTGAATATCCGTTACTTTCGAATAGTAAATCATTAAAAACAACATATTCTTCTGGTAACTCTTGAATCTTGTTATTCACAAGTTTTTCAGAATACTTGCCTTTCCACATTGGCATCTTCAATTTAATAAAGATTACCACTGCAAAAAAGATAACGGTGATGGCAATATGCATATTACTGATTTAATAGATTCTTTTTATCCATCTTTTACTTGATTCAAATCCCCATTGAACATGCCATCTTCTTCCTGTTACTTTATCTAACAAAAGAAATTGATATATATTTTTTGTTGGATATAATTCAAATGTTCCACAGCCTGTACCAAGAGATAGGTCTTCGTTATTAAGGGTTGCAGAACCTTCTTTATCATCATCCAAAGACCATTGTACAATTTCTATTTTCCCTGTCATTGTATCTAATTGCAGAAAATTATATATATTTTCTGTTGGATATAGTTTGTATCTATCAAGTCCATGCATACGAAAATCTATATCTTCTACAATAGCATGTATTTTAATCAAAGTAGAATCATTAACTGTTTTGGTATGTGAAATGGAACTTTCATTTTGTGCAAAAACACATAATGGAATTAAAAATAAATAAAAAATAATCGTAAGTTTCTTCATAGGTAAATCATTTAAGTGATTAAAATTAAGGGTAATAGTATAGCTATTACTGTATTTATTTCTTCCTATTTACATCCCATTTGAAAGTATAAATATAATCTCCGATGGGAATGTTTACAATCAAAATCTTACCTTTTTTCCTTTTAATATTCATATAGCCAATAATAGCTTCATCGGGATAAATAGTTGTGGTTTTTAAATATCCTTGTTCACGTATAGTTCGGTCATTATCCATCATTTGTCCTAATGTAAGCATTTGATTGGTAGATGCGACATTTGCTTGGTATGCTGCATTAGCGTCATAATGATTGGTTATGGTAGTGTAAGCATAACCATTAGAAGAATAAGACGTAGAATAGGATGTTGAATATCCTGCTGTTCCTGCATTAATGCCGGCAGAGATTCCATATAATGCCATAGCCCATGCTTGTGAGCGTTTTATTTTTTTTTGATATTCTTCATTTGTATATACTTCAAGTTTTAAAGTATCATCTTTTTTTGTTAGTAGATTAGAGTGTACGCTATCAGGTTGGAATACAATTGGGGTTTCACTTAAATTCTTGATAAAAATATCCAAGTGATAGTATTTTCCATAATCATCTTTTTCCTCAAAGCATGAAAGACCTACAACAAAATCATTTTTGTTTAAATAAGCCCAAAATTTTCCATCATTATATTCTGTCAGGATAGAATCGTTTTGGGGGTATATGAATGTTTGGGCTTTACATATGGTTGAAAGCAATAAAAATATTACCACGCATATATTCTGTTTCATATCAACCAACTGTTTTAATTATACACCTCCAGCTGCCACAAGGACTTTATAATATCACGAAGCGTGGAACTGTAATGCCACCTCTTTGAATGAAGGTCCTGAGAAAACCTTTGTGTACAGATGTAACAATAGCAGCCCACGCTATAGCGTGAGAACCACTATGCTATTCTTGTACACGTTTGAAAGTTTCTCAGGTTTTCATTCGCAAGAAATAAGCATAACGCTTCTTCTAAATTCTAATATGTCTTGGAAAGAGTAGCCTCAATCCGCTTACAAAGATATGCAATTTTATTGAGGTACAATCAAATACTATCAAGATTACATTCTGAATCCTCTACTTTTTCTTGGTTCTTCTGCTGATTGTCGCAAACCATGCCTTAATTTTTCCCATTGCTCTTTGAACCATTCACCTATCGGCTGCCTGTTTATAGTTAGCACTAATTTGTTTTCATCAACCGAACTCTTCTCTATCTTGAAAACATCATTCTTGATTTCAAATCTTCGTCTATGCTCTTCGGAATAGATTTTTCCATTACACCTGATAGCTTCTTTTTTGGTCAAAAGACTGTTTACCATATCTTTGGTAAATCCGATGGCATAGCAAAGCTTTTCCATTCTCAACATCTCTTTGAGCAATGGAAACCAGTTGAATGCTTTTTCAAGAATGGTGTTCAATCGCGATATTTCCTTGTCTTTGGCTTCAAGCTCTTGATTATGTATTCCTTGCAGGTTACGAATCTGCTTGCCATGCTGTTCCTGCATTTGTTGTATCTTGGCTTTTAATTCATCAATACCTTTGTCACGCTTGGCAATTTCATGATGTAAATTCTCGTTGGTTTGTTCCAAATCTTTCAATTTACCGCTGCCGAAAAGAGAACCGACACTCTCGGCGATGTTGGCGGCTGCGACGGTTGCCGCCCCTTTCAGCTTCTCGGTCTGTATTTCTTTTTTCGCCCGTCTTAGTTCCTCCCGTGCCGTTTCTTTCTGCTGTTGCAAATCCACCACTTCCGCTTTGAGGTCGTCGGAGAGTTTCTGTATATCCCGATAATACTGCTGCGTGGACTTGTGGCGAGCCTTCGAGCCGTCTACAGGCATAACCTTTAGGGGTACATTCTAAAAGGTGAAGATTTAACCTTTTTATTATTTCTTAACACTCAAAGAGCGGTGGTAGAGGGTATTTTCCCTCTTTTCGGTACTTTATTGATGGTTCGATGTTCCCATCTTTCCACATTGCTTGGCTCGTTCGCACAAGCCACTACAAAGGTACTACAATTTCCAATAAAGGCAAGAGGACAGCAATTCAAATCTATTATTTTTGAGGGAGTGAAATCTGCCGCTTGCCAAATTTCTCTCTGTCGAAAATAATAGTCCTCTGAAAAGAATGAAAACAGCATTGATAAAATTGCCTTATTAGGGGGGGCTATGCTGTTTTATGCTATTATTTCGTCAGTCGTTTATCTCCGTTGCCGGATGCAGTTTTCAGCCAAGCCGATGAATAAGAAAAGGTTTTGGAGCTGTTTACTCTCCAACGGAGGACGAAACTGCTCCAAATGGTTTACCGCTTGAACTTTTCGTTTTCTAAAAGAGGTTTGGCAACCTTTGCATCCGACAAAAGGAGATAAATGACCAGATATATAACAGTAGTATTACATTAAGGTAAAGAACAACCATGGTATAGTATTATTGCAATTTAACTATTTAAAGTTTGTTTATAATCAAATCATTTAAAGATTTTTGTCCTTCTATGATTTTTTGTATTTGATAAATGTCGTAATTAAATAAAAAATATCACGCATAATGACTTTTTCTTTTTTCTAAATTTCTTCAAATGACAAATTATTGTTACCTTTGTAATGTAATGTAGTTAATGGTTGCGCTTATAAAGTCCTTGGAAAGGATTTATGTATAAAAGAGGTAGATGTTTACTCTGTTCTTGCCTGGATTATCAGCATCACTGATATGAAATAACAGAAAAAAATATACAATGGCTAAGCGGACGGACAGGCAGGGAAATAGTACAGATTCCCAATCCCCCTCTTTATAATACATTGCGTATAAGATTTATTAACTGTCTGGTCTGGGGAATCTACAGAGATTTAACGAATCAAGATGGGAAGAGTCAGTCTTTGTCTTGTCATAATGTTCTTCATCTGTAGTGCTCAAAAAATTGATGCACAAGTACAGAATATCAGAGAGAAACAAGATACCATTTCGGCGACTAAATCATTAGAGCATATCAGGCCCGAGAATATCAAGAAGGGACCATTGAATAATGCTTTGGATGTATTGAGTGGTCAGTCTGCCGGTGTGAACGTCACCACTAATGGGACTGACAGGCTCGCTATGCTGAATAGTATCCGTGTGCGTGGTACCACATCCATTATGGGTGGCAATGACCCGTTAGTAATTATTGACGGAGTGACATCTGACATCGCTACGCTATCTACCATATATCCCGCAGACATCGAGAGTTTCACTATTTTGAAGAATGCTACCGAAACGGCAATGTACGGTTCCCGTGGTGCTTCAGGTGTAATTGAGATTAAGACCAAGAAAGGAACGGGGCGAGGTTTCGAAATATCATATGATGGCAACTACGGATTCGAGTCAATGTATAAACATCTGCAAATGCTCAACGGCCCGGAGTATATAGCTACAGCAGAGGCACTTGGATTAGATTACAATAATGGTGGCTACAACACCAATTTTCACGATGTAATTACTCGTACGGGCTTGATACATCAGCATCACTTGGCTTTTAGCGGTGGTTCGGAAAACTCAAACTATCGAGCATCGTTCGGTTTTATGGATCATAATACAATTGTCAAAGTTAACGATTACCGAAATTTAGTGGTAAAACTTGATGCTACACAAAAGGCTTTCGATGGTCGCTTAGTTGGCGATTTTGGTGTATATGGCTACTCGTCAAAGATACACGACATTTTCGATACACGAATGCTGTTTTACTCGGCAGCTGCACAGAATCCTACATATCCAGCAGGAACTGATGTTAATGGCAACTGGGTGAAGAACTCGGCTGCATCACACATCAACCACCCCGGAGCACTCCTCTATGAGAAAAATGACTCCGAAGAACGGAATTTCAATACACATTTGGGGCTGAAATTTAATATCCTTGACAATTTGATATTGTCGGCTTTCGGCTCTTATTCATATTCATCTACGGGAAATGCTCAATTTTGTCCTACATGGGTGTGGGCGCAAGGCAATGTTTATCGTGGAGAGTTCAAGGGTGAAGACTACTTTACAAATGTGTCCCTCTCATATAACAATGCTTGGGGAGACTCACACCTTGATGCTGTTGTTGGCGCAGAATATCTTAAACAGGTAAGGACTGGTTTATGGGTGCAGGCAAAAGGAATAACAACAAATGATTTCTCCTATAATAACATCGGAGCAACATCATCGCGTCCTTTCGGTGGTACGAGCAGTAGCTATGAAGACCCGTCACTTGCTTCAATAATGGGTAGTGTCACATATAGTTACAAGGATAGATATTCTATTGCGGCAGCACTCCGTGGAGATGGCTCTTCAATGGTAAGCGATAACAATACTTTCGGATTCTTCCCATCAGTATCACTGGGTTGGGATGTAAAAAAAGAAGGCTTCCTCTCTGATACTGACTTTATAACAATGTTGAAACTAAGAACCGGATATGGTCGGTCAGGAAATCTTGGAGGTATAACATCCTATACAACACTTAATACCGTAAAGGAGAATGGTATCGTATCCATCAACGGTGCACCTACCGTAACAATGGGAAGTATACGCAACACGAATCCGGACCTTAAGTGGGAGACTCGTTCAACATTTAATATCGGTTTTGACTTAGGTATATGGGATAATCGGTTGATGCTTACCTCGGAATTATATTACTCAAAGACAACGGATATGCTCTATGAGTATGATGTTCCCGTTCCGACCTTTGCGTTCGATAAACTGATGGCAAATATCGGCTCGATGTCTAACCAGGGTGTCGAACTAGGAATCTCGGTAGTTCCCATTCAACGAAAGGATATGGAGATGAATATCAACTTCAATATGTCCTACCAGAAGAATAAGTTACTTTCGCTTAGTGGAGAGTATAATGGTATGCATATGACAGCTTCAGATATTACTCCGATTGGCTCGCTTTATGGTGCAGGTCAGAACGGTGGAGACAATAATGTAGTATATCAGATTGTAGGTCAGCCATTGGGGGTATTCTATCTACCTCACTGCAAAGGGCTTAAAGAAAATGAACTTGGTGGCTACAGTTACGATATTGAAGATTTGAATGATGATGGCGAGATTGATTTTAGCGATGGCGGAGACAGGTATATAGCAGGTCAGGCAACCCCCAAGGTAACTATTGGATCAAACATCAGTTTCCGTTACAAGTCCTTTGATATTGCCATGCAGATAAATGGTGCTTTCGGTCATAAGATATTCAATGGCACGGGCTTGGCTTATACCAATATGTCTATATTCCCTGGACTACAATGTATTGAAGGGTGCTCCTGAAAAAAATATTATTGATCAGAATGTTTCAGACTATTGGTTGGAAAAAGGTGACTATGTAAATATTGAACATATTACCATAGGCTACAATATTCCAATGAAATCCAAGGCTGTGAAGTCATTGCGTCTTTCGGCAGGCATTAGCAACCTTGCAACAATCACAGGCTATAGCGGTCTTACTCCAATGATAAACAGTTATGTAGTAAGCAACACTTTGGGCATTGACGACAAACGCACCTATCCTTTATATCGTACCTATTCGTTAGGTCTTAGTATTCAATTCTAACCGCTTACAGTTATGAAAAGATATATAAACATATTGATGGTTGCTTTGGCAACGATGATGACCTCTTGTCTTACTGAAGACCCTAGAGATCAACTTTATGAAGAAGACATTTACAACAATGCCAACAACATATATATTAATGCAGTGGCTGTGCTCTACAATTACATTGGTGGCAGTGCAGACAGTGAGGGTTTACAGGGGACCTGTCGTGGAATTTATGACTATAACACACTTACTACAGACGAAGCCATGATACCTATTCGTGGTGGCGACTGGTACGATGGAGGTTTGTGGACGAATATGTATCAGCATAAGTGGAGTCCTAATGATTTACCACTCTACAATACTTGGAAATACCTCTACAAGGTTGTTGTGTTATCGAACAAATCTCTGCATATCATCGATAAGTATAGCCATAACCTATCTGAGGAGCAGAGAGTGGCCTACGAAGCTGAGGTGCGAGCTCTGAGAGCACTTTTCTACTACTACATTATGGATATGTATGGCAGAGTGCCCATCGTAACATCCTATGAACAACCGCAGGATGAAGTTGTGCAGAGCGAGCGTAGCGAGGTTTTCCGTTTTATCGTGAATGAGTTGCAGGAGGTTGCCGAGTTGTTGCCAAATGAGCGTAGTAATAAGATGGGTAACTACTATGGTCGTATAACAACACCTGTAGCTAATTTCCTTTTGGCTAAGTTGGCTCTTAATGCCGAGATATATTGTGATGATAATTGGACTGATGGCGTTCCACGGAACGGTAAAGAGATATTTTTCACCGTCGATGGTGAGAAACTCAACGCTTGGCAGACCTGTATCAAATATTGCAATAAACTTGCCGAGGTAGGTTATCGGTTGGAGGACGATTATAGCTATAATTTCTCTGTGCATAACGAGAACTCCAACGAAAACATATTCACCATTCCGTTGGATAAGAACCTCTATGCTGCGCAGTTCTGGTATCTCTTCCG
>ENA-OPFJ01000545-OPFJ01000545.1-human-gut-metagenome-genome-assembly--contig:-NODE-545-length-11436-cov-1.876549_pt1 | contig 11436 bp, 8 predicted proteins | sample MGYA00241710_ERZ501551 | MGnify/ENA primary metagenome ERZ501551 (study PRJEB25962, sample SAMEA2042381) | human gut metagenome | biome: human gut; feature: human-associated habitat; material: faeces... | reverse complement strand
TCAGTCGGAAAAAATGAATAATGACCGATCAGGTCAAAGGATTGAGCCGATGTATTTGGACTTTTGTAAAAGTTGAAATTGCGTCGGCTTTTTTATTTTCACAAAATCCGATATAGAGGATTTTTGAAAAACAGACGGAACAGAAAATCTTGCTGAAGGGACAGCGGCAGGAGTTATGTTTTGTCTGCCGGGAGTACAGAGGGCTGGAAGTCCTTTGGGGCAGAATTGCAAAGGGTGGCAGCACCTTGCTGGGGTTAAGGGGCAAAGCCCTTAGCAGGTTAAGGGCGGCAGCCATTGCCCAGTGATATGGCGTTTCGCCATATGGTACTGGGTACTATCTGTAACGGTGACAGAGCCTTTAAGCAGCTTCGCTGCAATCCCTTCGGGGAAACAACTTGAAAGAAAGGAGAAAAGTGAAATGAAAGGAACAAGGCATAACGGACGATCTGGAAAAGATGGAGTTTATAATCCGCTTCACAATGATCGGAGATTTGATCCAGAACACAGTGAGCATATCGACAATGAAAGAGTTCGCCAAAACATTTACTGGGACTGCTATCAGGGATATACCACAATGGAAGACCGGGGAAAAGAGGATAATTTTTCTTTTAGCCAGATTGAAATGGCTTACTATTCGGAGCATTACAGTGACTATGTGATTAACCAAAATAAGCGACATGAGAAAGCTCGACACCCAGACAGATGCAAAGGTGTGGAAGAGATTTTGAAAAATAAAAAGACCTGCCCTGAAGAAAGTATCTATCAGCTGGGGACGATAGATGAACATGCTTCTGTAGAGACACTGATCAGGGTTTTTGATGAATTTAAAAAAGAATTTGATGAGCGGTTTGGCTCTAATGTTCATATCATTGACTGGTCACTGCATATGGACGAATCAACTCCTCATATCCATGAGCGTCATGTATTTGATGCTACAAACCGATATGGAGAGATTGAGCCAAAACAGGAAGCAGCACTGGAAGAACTTGGCTTTGAACTTCCAAATCCAGAAAAGAAGAGGTCAAAGACAAATAACCGTAAGGTCGTTTTTGATTCTGCCTGCCGGGCGATGTTTCTGGATATCTGTAAACGGCATGGATTGGAACTTGATGAAGAACCAGCTTATGGTGGACGACAGTATCTGGAGAAACAGGATTATATCCGTATGAAGCAGAAAAAAGAGATTGCAGACCGACAGGAAACAATCCTTATGCAGATAGATAAGGTAAATGAAAATCGTCTGGAACTTGCAAAACAATCAAGTCGTGTAAATGCAAACGAAGAAATTATCCAGTCACAGGAAGAAAAAATAAAACAGCAGGACAAAGAATTTGCAAATAATTCTGATCGGATATTTAAACAAGGTGATCTGATTGAAGAACAGAAACAGGAGTTGCAACAGCTTACAGTTCGTATTGAAGATGTAGAAACTTTGCTTGATGAAGTCTCCAGTGAAACATATGACAAGGCAGTGGAGAAAGCAGCAAAAGAAGCAATGCTGGCTACCAGAAGAGATGATATCCGTCTGGTGGAAGATTCAAAAAAGTGGATTCAAGATCCGAAGCATAAAGCTTCCCGAAGAGAAAAGGAATACGCAATAAAAAGATTGGATGGTTTGATACAGAAAATTGAAACTGCGATGGAGAAGATAGTCATAAGGATTACCAGCCAGTTGAAACAGCCGGAAAAGAAAAAAGCGGTTGTGGAGGAAATCAAAAAAGAAGTGAAGCCATCTATCAGAGAAAAACTTGCACTGAATGTAGCAAAGATTCAAAGAGAAGAGGCGGAGAGAAAACAACTGAAAAGAGGAAAATCACATTCCAGTGATTTAGAGATGTAGGGCATTTTGTTGATTCCGTAAGGATAGGATAGAGTGCTTTTTTGTTTTTATTGAAAACTTGCTTCCCAGATTTTGGAAGCAGATTTGAGAAAGTGAGGAAATGAATTGGGATTATTTGATGAAGTGAAACAGAATGTAACCGTCCGGCAGGCTGCGGAGATGTATGGATTGAAGCCAAACAGGAGTGGGCTGATTCGCTGTATTTTTCATAATGATAAATCGCCCAGTATGAAAGTAGACCGAAGATATTACTGCTTCGGCTGTGGCTGCACAGGAGATGCGATTGATTTTACAGCACAGTTATTTGGACTGGGATTAAGAGATGCGGCAATGAAACTGGCAGATGATTTTGAAATTAACTACTCTGCCAGAGGAAGAGATTCCTTGCCAAGCAGAAGAAACATTTTGGTGAGAAAGCCAGAACCGACACCAGAAGAACAATGGGAAAAAGAATATATGAGATGCCTGAAAGCTTATCTGGATTATCGGATTATGTTGCTGGAATGGAAAGAAAAGTACAGACCCAAAACAAGAACAGAAGAATGGAACGATAGATTTACAACTGCCCTGAGAGAACTTGTGATTGTTAATTATTATCTGGATACCTTGCTGTTTGGAGAGCCTGCGGACAAAGAAACAATAGTGAGAGAAAAGCGAGAGGAGATAGAGAATATTGAGCGAAAATGTAAAAGATATTTCAATGAAAGAGGAAAAAGATTTGATAAAGAAAATGATTCTTATGGTGAACCCAGGGGACTGTCGGGAAATCAGAGAAACCCTGAATATGACGGAAAAAGGGACAGTCAAAAATTCAATGGAGAATTATGTGACCGTATTAAGAAAAGATCCGCTGTTAGTAGGTAGTCTTCGATATAACCGATTGACAGAGAAAATTGACGTAACAAAAGTTCTCTGGTGGAATAAAGAACCATGTGTATTAACGAACAAAGGAAGAAAAGCACTTCGGTATTTCTTTGAAAAATATTATGGTCTGTTCAATGAAAGTGTTATGGACGATGCATTGGATCTGGAAGCATACAGTAAAGAATACCACCCCATTTGTGAATATTTAGAAACTCTTGAATGGGACGGGAAAGAAAGAATCCGTAATGTATTGAAAGTGTATATGGGTGCGGACGATTCGGATATGGTTTATGAAATGCTGAAACATTTTATGATGGGAGCCTTAAACCGTATCTACTGTCCAGGGTGTAAATTTGATGAAATGTTATGTCTGGTAGGACAGCAGGGGGCGGGAAAATCCACTTTTTTCCGCTTTCTGGCACTGGACGATCAGTGGTTTTCAGACAGCTTGAAAAACCTGAATATGGAAAAACCTTATGAATTACTTCGGGGACACTGGATTTTGGAGATGTCGGAGATGACAGCTGCAATCAGTGCAAAGAGTATCGAAGAAACAAAATCTTTCTTATCAAGAATGAAGGAAACCCACAGAAATCCTTATGAAAAATATGAGGAAGACAGACCAAGGCAATGTGTGTTTGCTGGATCATCAAATAACCGGCAGTTCATTCCGTTTGATCGTACTGGGGCAAGAAGATTTCTGCCGATTGAAATTGATAGCAGCAAAGCAGAGAAGCACATTCTTGATGATGAGCCAGAAGCCAGAGAGTATTTTGACCAGCTGTGGGCAGAAGCAATGGTATTGCTTAATGCAGCTGAAAATAAATCGGAATTACTGCGGTTTGACAGTGAGATGGAATTTAATATCAATGAATATCGGAAACAGTTCATGCAGGAAGATACAATGGCAGGAATGATTCAAGGGTGGCTTGACAGCTATGACGGAAATTATGTCTGCTCTATTCAGCTTTGGAAAAATGCCTTTAACCATTATGACGGAGAGCCGAAGAAATTTGAGACAAATGAAATCTGTCAGATCATGGATACTCAGATTATCGGGTGGAAGAGAGGCGGATATCATCGCTTTACAAAGGAAGGATATGGGAAGCAGAGATGCTGGATTCGGGGAGATACAGATGGTGGCAACAACGAAGGAGGAGAGGGATTTATTGACCTTTCCGAAGCCGAACAGATGGCACTTCCTTTTAACTAGCCCGACAGAGAAAGAGGACAGTTTTTGAAGCCGGAAGGCTGATTTTTACCCGGTTGGTTATCGGTTGTTGCCACTATTGTATCCGCCGAAAACTACTGATTTTAAAGGCTTTACAGCTATTTTTACTAGGTGGCAACAAGATATTTCAAAAAAGAAAATAGTAGTGTTATAAATTGGGAAAATGAGTGGTGAAAAACACTTGAAAGAAAGTTTCAACCATGTTGTTGCCAGTTGCAAATTACAGCTTTAAATGAATACGTCCGGCAGAGACAAAACAATCATTCTCTCTGTCGGGCAATTCAGCGAAAGGAGAAAAATTTTATGGAAGACAGAAATATAGTTCAGACTACAGAAGAAAAAAATCCAGACTATGAAAAGAAAATCGGGAACACCTGCTATCAGGTTAATTACTATTTTAATCAAAACTCTAGCATGACCATGCAGGAAAAAGTAATGAAAATTATGAAGGCAGAGTTAGATATGGAAGTCCGCAACCCAGCGTAAATACTGGGTTCGCAGTCATTTTGAAAAAAATAAGCATTTATTCAAATTCCTACTTGACGAAATGGTGCCCAAAGGAACGATCATCATTGAGTGCGGAAAGATGCTGGTGCGGCATGGATATAAAGTGAAAGTATTGAATACGATCAATTTTTCCAAGAGTATGCACTATAACCCGTTTGCGTATTTGCGCACGGAGAAAGACATTTTGAAACTGGTCAATACCATCATTGTCAATACCAAGGGCGAGGGCGCACAAAGCACCGAAGATTTTTGGGTGAAAGCAGAGAAATTGCTCTACACAGCACTGATTGCTTTTATCTGGTATGAAGGGGATGAAGAGGAAAAGAATCTGAATACCCTTCTTGATCTTTTGAATGAAAGCGAAACCCGTGAAGAGGATGAAACTTACCAGAATCCAGTGGATATGATGTTCCAGGAACTGGAAGAAAGAGATCCGCAGCACTTTGCGGTCAGACAGTATAAAAAATACAAAATGGCCGCCGGCAAAACCGCAAAATCGATTTTGATTTCCTGTGGAGCCAGACTTGCCCCATTTGACATCGCAGAGCTTCGTGAGATCATGTCTTATGATGAAATGGAACTGGATAAGATCGGTGACAGGAAAACAGCCTTGTTTCTGATTATGTCCGATACAGATACAACCTTCAACTTTGTGATTGCGATGCTGCAGTCACAGCTTTTCAATCTGCTTTGTGATAAGGCAGACGATGTATATGGTGGAAGACTTCCGGTGCATGTGCGTGTCATCGCTGATGAGTTTGCCAACATCGGGCAAATTCCTCAGTTTGACAAGCTGATTGCAACTATCCGAAGCAGGGAAATCTCTGCTTCTATTATTTTGCAGTCACAGAGTCAGCTAAAGGCAATGTACAAGGATAGTGCAGATACCATTCTGGGTAACTGTGATACTACACTATTTCTTGGTGGAAAAGAGAAAACTACCTTAAAGGAAATGAGTGAACTTTTGGGTAAGGAAACCATTGATCTGTATAACACTTCGGAAACGAGGAGCAATCAGAAGTCTTTTGGATTGAATTACCAGAAAACAGGCAAACAGCTGATGACAGAAGATGAGATTGCAGTCATGGATGGAGGAAAATGTATCCTGCAGATTCGTGGTGCCAGACCATTTTTCTCAGACAAATATGATATCACGAAACACAAAAATTATCGGTTTCTTGCAGATGAAAATGAGAAAAACCGATACAAAGTAGAAAAAGAGTTAAATCCGCAGTACACACCGAAACCCGAAGAAGAGGTGGAGGTAATTCAGGTGGAGCTGTCGGAGTAACCTTGGGAATGAACGAAAAATAATGAGGAAAGGAATAACTGACATTAGGTGCGCCGGCTTTTTAGTCGGTGTTTTTTCATTCCCGTAAACACCTGAAAGAAGTCAGTTTTGGTGAATGTATATGGCATTTTTTAGCAGTGCAATTACAACTTTAAAAACTCTTGTAGTCGCAATCGGCGCAGGTCTTGGCGTGTGGGGTGTCGTAAACCTTCTGGAAGGATATGGAAATGACAATCCCGGCGCTAAGAGCCAGGGCATCAAACAGCTGATGGCTGGTGCCGGAATCATGCTGCTGGGAACTACCCTGATTCCACAGCTGGCAACATTGTTCTCTTAAGAGGAGTGGTAGATGAACACCATCATTGAGAGAATTACGGAAGCGATAAAGGATATCCTGATCGGGCTTATCAAGTCAAGTTTGGATAACATGTTCACGTCTGTCAATGAGCAGGTGGGAACCATAGCCGGGCAGGTGGGACAGACACCGCAGGGATGGAATGCAGGGATTTTTAATCTGATTCAGAATATATCCCAAACGGTGATTGTCCCCATTGCGGGACTGATCATCACCTTTGTCCTGTGCTATGAATTGATCACGATGGTAACACAGAAAAACAATTTCCATGAATTTGAGACTTATAACATTTTCCTCTGGATCTTCAAAGCGTATGTAGCCATTTATCTGGTGACAAATACGTTCAATATCACGGTGGCGGTCTTTGATGTTGGCCAGCATGTGGTCAACAATGCCGCCGGGGTGATATCAGGAAACACTGCGGTGGATGCAACAGAAGCAATTTCACGGATTGTGGATGCCCTGGAGGATATGGAGTTAGGGGATTTGTTCCTGCTATCCATGGAAACGATGTTGATCAGTGTTACCATGCACATTCTGTCAATTATCATTACGGTAATCTTGTACGGAAGAATGATAGAAATTTACCTTTATACTTCCATAGCACCAATTCCGTTTGCCACCATGACCAATAAGGAATGGGGCAATATCGGAAACAACTATTTAAAAGGCTTGTTCGCACTGGCATTTCAGGGATTCTTCATGATGGTCTGTGTGGGAATTTATGCAGTTTTAGTAAATGCAATGACCATATCCAGTGACCTTCATGCAGCAATGTTTTCAGTAGCGGCTTATACCGTGATTCTTGCATTTTCATTATTCAAGACCGGAAGCCTTAGCAAATCAATATTCAATGCCCATTAGCGGGCAGGAAAGGAGCGCATACCATGGCGTATGTACCAGTACCAAAAGACCTTACCAAGGTCAAAACAAAAGTAGCGTTAAATCTGACAAAGCGGCAGTTGATTTTCTTTTCACTTGCCGCAGTTGTGGGAATTCCGTTTTATCTGGTCATGAGAAAACCAATCGGTTCCAGTATCGCAGCCATCCTGATGGTAACGATCATGCTTCCGTTTTTCTTCATGGCAATGTATGAAAAAGACGGTCTTCCCTTTGAAAAAGTGGTGGCAAATATCATTCGACAGAAGTTTATCTGTCCGGCAGTAAGACCATATAAGACAGAAAATTTTTATCAGGAGATTTCCACCCTTGTGAAAAAGGAGGGTGTGCCGGATGGCAAAAAAGACAAAGCAGGAGGCTCAGCAGGAGCGTCTGTCCCTGGCGGAAAAAAGAAACCGTCAGGAAAGAAGAAACAAAAAAAGCAGAAAAGAAAGAGAACAGGAAAAGCGTAGAAAGAAGCAGGAACGGGACCGCAGGAAACAGAAAAACATTCCTACAACTGCACAGCAGAGTATTCCGTATATTCGAATGCTGCAGGATGGTATCTGCCAGGTGACAAAGACCTTTTTCTCCAAGACGATTCAGTTTTATGACATCAACTATCAGCTTGCTTTAAATGAGGATAAGACCACGATATTTGAAAATTACTGTGATTTCTTAAATTACTTTGATTCTTCCATCAGTGTGCAGCTGTCCTTTATCAATCAGCAGGTGGATGTGGCAGAATTTGAGAAAAGCATTGATATTCCGGATCAGAACGATGACTTCAATGCCATTCGTGAAGAGTACCGTACTATGCTGAAAAATCAGCTTTCCAAAGGAAATAATGGTCTGGTAAAGACAAAGTATATCACTTTTGGAATCGAAGCAGAAAACCTGAAGGTGGCAAGACCAAGGCTTGAAAGAATCGAAACAGATATCTTAAACAACTTTAAGGTTCTGGGAGCACAGGCACATTCACTAAATGGTCTGGAAAGGCTGGAGATTCTGTATCATGTGTTTAACCAGGATCGGATCGAACCATTTAAGTTCCAGTATAAGATGCTTCCAGAAACAGGATTAAAGACCAAAGATTTTATTGCACCGACTTCCTTTAACTTTTCCAAGAATCAGACATTTTTGATGGGAAGAACGATGGGAAGTGTGAGTTATCTGCAGATTCTGGCACCGGAGCTTACAGACCGGATGCTTGCAGATTTCCTGGATGTGGATGACAGCATCAATGTCAACATTCATATCCAGTCTATTGACCAGAGTTCTGCGATCAAGATGATCAAGAGCAAGATTTCAGATCTGGATAAGATGAAGATTGAAGAGCAGAAGCGGGCAGTACGTTCCGGTTATGATATGGACGTGCTTCCATCGGACCTTGTGACTTATGGAGAAGAGGCGAAGAACCTGTTGGAAGATCTGCAGTCCAGAAATGAACGAATGTTTCTTGTAACGGTTCTGGTGATGAATACCGCAAGGAAGCGTCAGAAACTGGATAACAATATTTTCCAGGTGCAGGGAATTGCACAGAAATATAACTGTTCTTTAAAACAACTGGATTATCAGCAGGAAGCAGCACTCATGTCCTGTATTCCACTGGGAGTCAATCGGATTGAAATTCAGAGAGGGCTTACCACATCTTCAACAGCGATCTTCGTGCCATTTACGACACAGGAACTGTTTCAGGAAGGGGAAGCTCTTTATTATGGATTGAATGCATTATCCAACAACATGATCATGGTTGATCGGAAACGTTTGAAGAACCCGAATGGACTGATTCTTGGTACACCAGGTTCCGGTAAGTCTTTCTCAGCAAAGAGGGAAATTACAAACTGCTTTTTGATCACGGAAGACGATATCATTATCTGTGATCCAGAAGCCGAATATTCGGCACTTGTGCAGGCACTGCATGGGCAGGTAGTTCGGGTTTCGCCAGTATCTGACCAGTATATCAATCCAATGGATCTGAACCTGAACTATTCCGAGGAAGATAATCCACTGTCATTGAAAGCAGATTTTATTCTGTCTTTGTGTGAGCTGATTGTTGGAGGAAAGAATGGACTGGAGCCGGTAGAAAAGACCATCATTGACCGTTGTGTGCGGTTAGTATATCAGGAATATCTTGCCGATCCAGTACCGGAGAAGATGCCAATCTTGGAGGATTTATATAACCTTCTGAGAAAACAGGAAGAGCCAGAAGCACAGCGACTGGCCACTTCGTTGGAAATCTATGTTACAGGTTCTTTGAATGTGTTTAACCATCAGACAAACGTGGACATCAATAACCGCATTGTCTGCTTTGATATCAAGGAACTTGGTAAGCAGTTGAAAAAGATTGGGATGCTTGTCATTCAGGATCAGGTCTGGAACAGGGTAACAATGAACCGTTCTGCTCATAAGTCCACCAGATACTATGTGGATGAGTTCCATCTTCTTTTGAAGGAAGAGCAGACCGCAGCTTATAGTGTGGAGATATGGAAGAGATTTCGTAAATGGGGTGGTATTCCAACTGGAATCACCCAGAATATAAAAGATTTATTGTCTTCCAGGGAGATAGAGAATATATTTGAAAATTCAGATTTTATTTATATGCTGAACCAGGCTTCCGGAGACAGGCAGATTCTGGCAAAGCAGCTGAATATCTCACCAACCCAGCTGTCCTATGTAACCAACAGTAATGAGGGGGAAGGACTTTTGTTCTATGGAAATGTCATTATCCCATTTGTAGACAGATTCCCGAAGAATTCCCTCTATAAAATCATGACAACTCGCTTAGAGGAGACTTCCGAAGCAGGTTAAATCAAAGGAGAAAACAATGTTACGAGCAATTTCATATGTATTAACTTTTAGTGGCGGTGCTGTTTTCGGCATCGCTTTTCTCTGCTTATTACAGGCAGGGAAAGGGTATCCGAAGAAGGAGGAGTAAGTAGTGGCAGAACAGAGAATGAAAGTCAGGGACAAGAAAGTCCAGAAGATGACCAAGGATGGTCTGGTGGAAGAAAACCTGACAGATAAATCTTCTGTTCGTGTCAGTAACCGTGCCAGTGATGTGCAGATGGGAAGAAAACAGGGGGAAAAAGAAGAAAACCTTGTGGATAAGTCTCCCCGCCAGTCTGAACGGAGTGGGAAAAATATTCGTCCCTCTGTGCAAAAATCCAGAGATGCACCGGAACTGATACGGACAGAGAAGCAAAGTGAGGATTTTGGACAGAGTAGTAAACAGCAAAATAGAAAAAGAATCCGTGCTGAAGTCGGAAAAGAATCCAGACTTGCAGAAAAATCCGAAGTCGGACAGTTAGGGAGACTGAAAGATAAACGTGCTGATCTATCAGAAAACAGGGGAGACAGCCGGAGAAATCAGACCGGTGGCAGCAAAAAGCCTAAACAAAAACAACGTTTGAAGTTTGCTTATGAGGAAACTGGTGCTTCTGTGAAAAATGACAAAGATATGGAGAAATTGAACCAGATGGATACGGATGGAGTCAATTTCCGCCATCAGAAACAGAAAGAAAAAGCCAAAAAGTTTTCTTATGAAGAAGCAAGAAAGAAAAAGGAAGCAAAGCAGCATTCCAAGAAAGCACAGGTCTATCAGGCAAATGAAGGAGAATCTCCTGGAAAGAAAAAATCCCGTTTGAAGTTTGGTGAAGGGGAATCTGTGAAAACAGAAAAAGCTTCTGTTGTCAAGAAAGCAGGAAGTGCAACTTCCGTAGCATTGCACCGTGAGATCAGCAAAAATGAAGACGATAATGCGGCGGTAGAAGGTGCCCATAAGTTGGAAGAAGGCGGCGAAGGTATTTACCGGCTGGAACAGAGAAGTGCCAGACGAAGGAAACAGAGGGCTTCCAGAAAGAGAAGCAGACTGGAGAGACAGGTAGAGAAACAGACACAGGCGGCAGCCCGTCAGGAGCAGAAGAAGCTGAAAAAGCAGATTCAGAAGCAACAGATCAAACGGGATTATGCCAAAGCGAAGCGAAGTGAACAGACAGTAGGAACAGCTGCAAAAGGTACGATTGATTATATCAAGAAGATTGGCGGCAAAGTGACCAACTTCTTTAAAGAAAACCGGAAGGTGTATATCAGTGTAGCAGTTCTGATCGGATTGATGTTTCTGATCATAACGAATGTCACGTCATGCTCTGCAGTGTTTTTACAAAATGTGATCACTTACACAGGAACCAGTTATCTGTCATCGGATCAGGCAATCCGGGAAGCGGAACTGTATTATACACAGCTGGAAGCTAATCTGCAGGAGCGGATCAACAACATGGAATCTGAAGAACCGGGACATGAGGAATACCGATATAACATCGGACCTATTGAGCATGATCCGTTTATCCTGATCAGTTATCTGTCAGCAAAGTATGAAGAGTTTACGTTTGAACAGGTAAAGCCAGAACTGGATGCTCTTTTTGCATTGCAGTATCGGTTAGAAACAGAAGCAGTCAATGAGACGGGAA
>ENA-OPFJ01000518-OPFJ01000518.1-human-gut-metagenome-genome-assembly--contig:-NODE-518-length-11757-cov-1.973936_pt1 | contig 11757 bp, 7 predicted proteins | sample MGYA00241710_ERZ501551 | MGnify/ENA primary metagenome ERZ501551 (study PRJEB25962, sample SAMEA2042381) | human gut metagenome | biome: human gut; feature: human-associated habitat; material: faeces... | reverse complement strand
CTGCACCTGACCTATCGGTTGTCGGGTTCTTACCCATATCTACGAATCCACCACCGATCGTTCCATCAAAGCCCTCGTAATCCGTTGGATAATCTGTCTTTGGCATAATGATAATCTGGATTGCTTCCAGTCTCTTTGCCTGTCCTGCAGTTCCTGCATAAGCACCATTCTTTACCCAGCCAAGCCAGCCATAAGTCTGTGCCTGTACACGATAATAAATGTCATACTTGTTCTTGTTTGTACCAGTCAGGCGGATCTGAATTGCCTCCAGACGTTTTGCCTCTCCACTTGTACCAGATGTTTCGCCATCTTTTTTCCATGTTTTCTCCCAGCCCTTTGACTGAATATGTGTACGGTACTCAACGCCAACACCATACCCTGGCTCTACAATGATCTGGATTGCTTCCAGACGTTTTCCTGCTCCGCCTGTTCCGGATGTTCTTCCGTTCAAAGTCAATGTTCTCTCCCAGCCTTTTGACTGTACATGGGTTCTATACCCAACATTCGGATAACGCTCACCCTCACTGTTATACCAGTATGCTTCCGATGTAATGCCGTTTGTCATTACAAGTCCGACCAGCATCATGAATGCCATCAGGACGGCTGTCACCCTTTTCCAACATTTTTTGCCTCTCATCCCTTTAAATCCTCCTTTTTTATCCTGCGTTTCCACGGTTATTAAAACTATATAGCCAGAAACTATATTTAGTATATCACATGAAATTTATTTTGCAATAACTTTGTTATTTTTTACATTCTATTTACAAAAAAGAAGGAGCACAAGCAATACCTGTGCTCCTTATCGTCAAAAACAACGTTCTTTATTTCACTGTTAAATTTGGATATCCCTCTTTAATCATCGCTTTCAACATTGATTTCATATCATCCTTCGACTCGTGGTGTCCACCCTCACATCCATCGATAACTGTATACAGATATCCATCAATTACCGAATCGTACTGTGTTGCCTTTGATCCATCAACCTTGACTGCTACATTATACCATGTCTGCAATGGATTTGCGCCTCCCAAAATCGGAGTTGCACCCTTTCCATTCGCAATCATCTTCTGAACGACTGCCTTGTTGTTTACAAAATCCAAGGTCTCGTCCTGAATCTTATACATCACATCGGTATCGCAGCAAAGTGTCTTTAATACAAGCGCTGCAAGCTCTTTGTTTGGACACTTATCCGTTACAGAAAGATATGTACCACCCCAATTATAAGCGGAAGGGCCTGCACAGATATTTCTCTTTCCTGCTGTAGCGGAACCACTTTCCTCATCGTTGATTGTCCAGTATACAAACCAAGGGCATCCGAAATAGCCAAATACATCACCTGTGAAATCACTTACCCAGCCATCGGTCCAAGGATCATTCTTGTTTGTATAACCATTGTCGATCAATTGCATTGCCAGCTCTAAATATTTGTCAACAGCCGGATCGATCGTAACAGTACCATCATTTACCCATGCACTCTTTCGATCTGCCAATGCCGCATTCTGGATTTCCTTTGGTCCGGATACCATCTTATAGCCTGCCTGCTTCATCTTTTCTGCAGTCTGCATAAAGGCATCCCAATCCTTTACATATGTCTGTACCTTTGCCGGATCAGAAGTTCCAAGCACCTTCTGTGCAATATCTGTACGATAGACAAAACATCCCGGTGTTGCCTGCCAGCAAAGTCCTTTTAACTTGCCATTTACGGTTGCATAATCAATGGTGTACTGGAATGCATTGCTATAATCCTTCTTTGTAATACCAATGCTGTCCATACTCACAAACATATCCGAAGACATAAAATGTTTTGAAACATCCTCATCCATCGCTACAATCGAAGGAACCTTCTGACCGCCCTTCTGATATGCAGCTTCGATTTCTTTCTTGTATTCATCGCTTGTTCCGCCAAGTCCCAGATTTTCAAATTTTACTTTGTCTGCATACTGTGGATATTTATCTTTAAAATACTCCAGACGTTCTCCCAGCTCTGTGTTCCATGAATATACATAAATGATACTATTATCTACTGGCTCCGGTGTTCCCTGATAAGCCTTGGCATTGGAAGCTGCCGGCAATGCATTTGGAGCATCGCTGCCCTTTTCTACCAGACAGATCTGGATTGCTTCTAATCGTTTTCCAAGTCCTGCTGTACCTGCAGTCTCTCCGTTCTTTGCCCAGCCCATCCAGCCGTATGACTGCGCGTGGACACGATAATATACATCATAATAAGAAGAAATCGTGCCGGTCAGCTCAATTCGAATGGCTTCCAGACGTTTTGCCTTTCCGCTCGTTCCAGACATCTGACCATCCTTTTTCCATTCTTTCTCCCAGCCAAATGACTGTACATGTGTCTTATAACGGATACCTCCGGTATAGCCAAGCTTCGATGCATTTAACTTGATATAGATGGCTTCCAGACGCTTCGCCTCTCCGCTTGTTCCGGCAATACTGCCATCGCTTACCCAGTTCTGGTTTCCATAACTCTGCACATGCGTTTTGTATGTTACCACACCATTTGCATCGGATGTATTTGTCTTTGCTGTTCCGACAAATCCACAGCTTTCAGAGCCCTTTAATGACTCTCCGCTTGCATTGTACATGTAGACTGGAGATTCCCATTTCTGAACTATAATAATCTGGATTGCCTCCAGACGCTTCGCCTGTCCTGCTGTACCTGCTGGCTCTCCATTTTTTACCCAGCCCATCCAGCCATAGGTCTGTGCATGTACACGATAATATACATCATATAAATCTGCATTATTACCAGTCAGACGAATCTGAATTGCCTCCAGACGTTTTGACTGTCCACTTGTGCCGGATAACTGTCCATCATGCTTCCAGCCCTGCCAACCAATGCTCTGCACGTGCGTACGGTATTCAATTCCAATACCATAACCACCGTCTACATGAATCTGAATGGCTTCCAGACGTTTTGCCTTTCCAAACGTACCGGAAGATTGTCCGTCCTTCTTCCAGCTTTTCTCCCATCCAAATGACTGCACATGTGTCTTGTACATAACACTTGGAACAGTTACTTCGATTTCCCCGTCTTCTGTCCATGCAGTTTCTTTCCTCGCTGCTTCGGAGGTGATTCCATTTGTCAGAACCAATCCAAGCACCATGACGAATGACAACAAAAATGCAGTCAGCCGTTTCCAACATTTCATTGCTCTCATATAAAGCCCCCTTTGTTATTTTTTATTGACAAAGCAAAAAAGTCTGCAATTACGCAGACTTTTCCGATATGTGCAAGGAGTTTATATAATCATTGTCACAAACACGTATTACATTCTCCCCTTTTCTCCGTCTACCTTGCCAATACAGTTCCAATTATAAGAAAAAAATATGCATTTTCAATATGTGACAAAAAATGTGACGGTTTTTGTAATTTTTAGCGATAGCATTTTATATAGTTGTGTTTTAAAATATACATAGCATTAAAGTATAGTGAGGAAAATTATGGATACAATACAGGCTTTGATCAAGCACTACATCGAATCAAACGGATATACGGTATATTCTATCTCTCAACAAAGCGGCATCAATCGTACAACACTTCAGAAGATCTTATCCGGGCAAAGAAAAATCACAAAAGAAATCTACGAAAAGCTTCTTCCGTTTTTCGCACTTTCGCCGATTGACAAGGAAGAATTAGAACAGGCTTTTTTGATCAATCAGATTGGAACCGAGCGTTTCCAGACACATATGGAAATCAAGCGTATTTTGGAAATGTCCACATCGACGCTCTACCAGACAGACGATTCCCCTTATGATTTGGTTGTATCAAATGTCGATACCTGGTCGAACTGTATGTTGATTCAAGGCACCTATCAGATTGTAAACGCAATCTATTCTGTCGCCCTGAAAAATGTGACAACCGAAGATCATCCATTTATATATACATTTGCTGATATGAGTCACCCATACGCGTCTATCTTCTTCAAACCACTGTATCACCCAACCTTTCAGCCGTTGCATGTGAAGCACTTAATCGAATATCAGAAAACGCAGATGGACGGCGAAAACTATGATAATATACACAACATTCAGATTTTGAAGAATCTGCTGCCATCATTTGCCGCATTTCCTGGCACATTTGAAGTGCACTATTATTACTCTGCGCGAAATCGTTTTAAACAACAGGCAACCGCGTTCCCATATTATGTCATCACGAATACACACGTCATCCTGCTGTCCCCAACCTATGAGACAGCCTTGATATTGAGCGACAAAGCAATTCACGAGTATTATCTACACAACTACGAGCAGCTTCTTGCCCGGTCAAATATCCTGACCTCTGGTGCGCAGACACCACTTGACCTGTTAAATGTATTAAATGGAGTAAATCCGGCATTAAATTATCCAATCTGCCTGAATATCCAGCCCACCATCGAGAAATATCTCACGCCGGAAATGATTGACAAATACATGTTGGAATCCCCTTACAAGGATGTCATCCGCGCCAAATTATTAGAACGGATCGGTCAGCTTACGAAGGAAAGCCATACGATTCTCTTCACGCTGGAAGGCTTAAAATTATTTACCGCGGAAGGAAAAAATGTGAATTTCCCGGATACGCTCGCTGCCCGCTTTGATATCGAAGACCGTATTTATATTCTCCGCAAATTTATGGAGGCAAACCAAAATGATACAGACTATCATTTTCTGCTATTAGATCCTTCCAAAATACATACGTCTCTGAATATTTCCATCGCGTTTACACCGCCATCCATGACGTTCCTGATGCTGGTACGAAACGATGGGAATTCCATGATTCTTCCACTGGAAGAGCACACACTTTGCAGCAGTATCATGGACTTCATCCAGACGCTGCCAGAATACGGATATGTGTGCAGCGTAGAACAGACGAACCGCTATCTTCAGGAAGAAATCGAGCAATTAAAAAAGCAGCTATAAGCGGCTGCAAGTCAGATATCAAAAAAGAGGGTAAGCTGCCCTCTTTTTTCATCTACCACAAATCTTCCCGATTTCGAATGGAATCTGCCTCCGTGATCTGCCGGATTACCTTACACGGATTTCCAATCGCCAGGGAATGTGGCGGAATATCCTTTGTCACCACACTGCCTGCACCGATCACACAGCCTTCGCCGATCGTCACACCACCGGTCACAACGACATTGCTTGCAAGCCAGCAGTTATCTCCGATCGTAATTGGCTTTGCGTACTCATCATCGTATGCCGTGCCATCCTGCCTGAACTTGATGTTACGCTCCTGATAGCGAAACGGATGCATCGGTGTCACAAGCGATACATTCGGTCCGATGAAGACGTTATTGCCGATATGCACCGGACAGGTATCTAACACCGTGAAATTAAAGTTCGCAAATGTATTTTCGCCGATCGTCGTAAATGCACCATAATCAAAATAGATCGGTCCCTGCAGATACACGCCCTTCGCGCATTCAGGGATCAGGTCACGCATCATCTGCTCGCGTGCTTCCTCCTCGGTGTCTGCAGTCTGGTTATAAGTCTGACACAGCTTATGTGCCTTCGTACGGATGGCAAGTAACGTCTCGTCCGATGAATCGTAGATCTTGCCTGCCAGCATCTTTTCCTGTTCTGTCATAATAGTTTCCTCCTGTAGTTGATAGCTGCCGGTCATTGCCTGTATGCAATTTCCCGGTTATGGTTCTGGCTCTTAATCATTTATAGCATAGTAATACACACCCCCTCAAAAAAGCAACTACATATCATGCGTTTTTTAACATTTATTTTACTTTTTCTGCGTTATAGGGTATAGTAGGTTTTGGTTTTAAAAAATGAGAAGAGAGAGAATATTTATGAACAAACGAGAGTCTTTTACAAACCGTCTTGGATTTATCCTTGCCTGCATCGGCTCTGCCGTCGGCATGGGCAATATCTGGATGTTCCCGACACGTGTATCCCTCTATGGTGGCGGATCGTATCTGATCCCATACTTTATCTTTGTCGTTTTGATTGCATCGACCGGTGTCATCGGGGAAATGAGCTTCGGACGAGGCACACGATCCGGCCCGATTGACGCCTTTGGTGCCGCATGTGAATCCCGCGGCAAACGAAAGGTCGGCGAAACGCTCGGTTTTATCCCGGTGCTTGGTTCTCTTGCGATGGCGATTGGGTATACCGTCGTCATGGGATGGATTCTGAAATACATGATCGGAACATTTACCGGAAGCACGCTTGCCCCGGACAATATCGATTCCTTCGCCGCATCGTTTGGTGGAATGGCTTCTGCCTTCGGCAACAATCTGTGGCAGATCATCGCACTTGTAGTTGCTGTTATAATCCTGATGTTCGGTGTCGGAAATGGTATCGAGAAAGCGAATAAGATCATGATGCCGGTGTTCTTCCTGCTGTTTTTGATCCTTGCAATCTACACGGCATGTCAGCCGGGCGCCATCGACGGCTATAAGTACATCTTCCGCGTCGAACCTTCCGCTCTGGCAAAGCCGGAGACATGGATCTTCGCTTTGGGACAGGCATTTTTCTCCCTGTCTGTTGCCGGAAACGGAACGTTAATCTATGGTTCGTATCTGCCGGATAACGAGGATATTCCTGCTTCCGCCGGTCGTGTTGCCTTGTTCGACACGATTGCCGCGATACTTGCCGCACTCGTGATCATCCCTGCCATGGCTACAACCGGTGCACAGCTTGACCAGGGTGGTCCGGGACTGATGTTTATCTTCCTTCCTAGCTTATTTAAGTCTATGCCGGGCGGACACATCGTAGCGATCATCTTTTTCGTAGCGGTATTTTTCGCAGGACTTTCGTCTCTGCTTAACTTATACGAAGCACCAATCGCAACGGTGCAGGAAAAGCTTCACTTAAACCGCAAGCTCTCCTGTCTTCTCATCGGTGTCATCGGCGTGATTGTGTCCATCTGTATTCAGGGAATCGTATCCGACTGGATGGATATCCTGTCCATCTACATCTGCCCGCTTGGTGCAGGTCTCGCCGGTATCATGTTCTTCTGGGTATACGGTAAGAACTATGTCGAGGAGCAGGTCAACCTTGGACGTAACAAAAAATTTACAGACAAGTATGTACCTGTCTGTAAATATCTGTACTGTCCAATCTGTATCCTTGTGCTGATCCTTGGTATCGCACTGGGTGGGATTGGGTAATGATTCGTAGATTCACTATTCTGCTTCCATCGCAAGCTCGGTCTGTCGTATGAGTTCTGCATCACTGATAATTGTAATTCGTCCCTCGTCGTACTGCTCCTGTACCCAGTCGTACACACGACGCACCAGGGGCGATTTCTTATCAACCGGTTCAAGCCCCTTCTTCTTGCGGTACTGGTTGATCCAGTAGCCGACACCTGCGATGCCGGATGTGCTGTTGACTGAAACCTTTGGCGGGCGGTCAAGCAGTGTGTCAGTGTCGAAGATATTGTAAATCTCATGATTTTTGAGCATGCCATCGGCATGGATGCCGGCTCTTGTCAGGTTGAAGTTTTCGCCGACAAACGGTGTCATCGGCGGAATCTCATAGCCGGTTTCTTTGCTGATATATTCCGCAATCTCTGTGATCACTTTCGTATTCATCCCATTTAAGTGTCCGCGCAGGGATGCATATTCAAATACCATCGCTTCAAGCGGTACATTTCCGGTACGTTCCCCGATGCCGAGCAACGAACAGTTGACAGCACTTGCACCATACATCCAGGCAGTCGTCGCATTTACAACACCTTTGTAAAAATCGTTATGACCATGCCACTCCAGCATCTCGGATGGCACACCGGAATAATGCTGCAATCCATAGATGATACCGGACACGCTTCGTGGTAAAGATGCGCCCGGATACGGCACGCCAAATCCCATCGTGTCACAGGCGCGGATCTTGATCGGCACGCCGCTTTGCTCGGACATTTCCATCAGACGGTTTGCAAACGGAACGACAAATCCATAGAAATCCGCACGTGTAATATCCTCAAAATGGCATCTTGGGCGAAGTCCTGCTTCGATACAGTCTGACACGATCCCAAGGTATTTGTCTAATGCCTGCTTTCTTGTCAGCCCCATCTTGTGAAAGATATGGTAATCCGAACAGCTCACAAGCACGCCCGTCTCCTTGACTCCAATGGATTTCACCATCTCGAAATCTTTCTTGTTCGCACGAATCCATGTCGTGATCTCCGGGAACTCATAGCCTAACTCCATACATTTCTCAAGTGCCTTGCGGTCCTTCTCCGAATACACAAAGAACTCGGTCTGACGAATCATGCCGTTCGGACCACCAAGCTCATGCAAGAGCTTATAGATATGCACCATCTGCTCCATTGTGTACGGAGCACGCGACTGCTGTCCGTCACGAAATGTCGTATCCGTGATGAAGATATCTTCCGGCATCTTTTCAGGCACCCGGCGATAATTAAATGCAATCTTCGGCGTCTCCGTATACGGGAACATCTCGCGGAAAAGCTCCGGCGATTCCACGTCCTGTAACTGATAGCTGTATGGGTCTAATTCCAATTTGTTCGTCTTGTTGCTTAGTCTGATTTCCTGCATATGCCGTCCTCCATCCTTCGGATGTTTCATCCAATTTTGTTGCACTCATTATAAACACATGCTATATTATATGTAAAATAGATAATTTTGATAGTAATAATCGAATTTGCGAATAATAGGAGATTTTTATGGATATCGAAGCATTAAATACGTTCCTGACACTTGCCAATACGAAGAACTATACGCGCACTGCCGCACAGCTTTTTGTCGCGCAGTCCACCGTGACAAACCGTATTCACGAACTGGAAAAAGAGTTGAATATCGCACTCTTCACGCGCAACAACCGCAGCGTCGAGCTGACAGTGGAAGGGGAACAGTTCAAGGACTATGCCGAAAAGGTCATCACACTGACGAATGCGTCACTCTCCGAAATCAGTTCCTTACACAAATACGCAAACCACCTGCGCATCGGTTGCTCTGATTCGATCTACGAAGGACATCTGGCGCCGATCATCTTAGAGCATCAAAGACAGTTTCCAAACGACGCCCTGAAGATCACGATTGGTCTTTCCAACCTGCTGATGGAGCAATTGCAGAACGATATCTTCGATGTGATCTTCACCTATCTTCCTATGAAAAAATCATCCTATCACTGCGAGGTCTACAAGCAGGATAAGATGATTTTAGTGACTGATTATTATAATACGATGTATGCACGCGGTATCACGAAGCAGGCGTTGATTGCCGAGAATTATCTGATGTGCAATTTCGCCCTGCAGGATGTCGGACAGTTCATCCGAAACTTATTTCCGCGCTACCATCAGTTTTCACTGGAAATCGATGACTGTTCCAAGATCATTCCTTTTTTGCTCGGCTCGGAAAGCTATACGTTCCTGCCCGCGGATACAGCTCGTCCATTCTTAGAAGCGGGCAAGCTCCGCGTCATTCCATTACTGGACTTGGAAACACCGGTCATCAACAGTTACATGATCTGCAAGAACAGTAAGCGGGAATTGTGCCAGTCGATTTTTATGTAATTTCATGTCACCACGCGGCAGCGTGCCTCATTTTATTTTATCACCATGCAATAGCGTGATGACCTGCGCACGCATCAGTGTGCTTCATTTTATTATAACCAAATGGTCACTTCAAACACACCATCTTCCATCCGGATCTCCCCGGTATATCCGCAGGCATCCAAGAATCGACGCACAATGCCAAGTCCCATGCCTCCGCCATTTCTGCCGGTCCGCACATCATCCCCCTTCTTGGTCGGACTCCACAGTTCCTCCGGCGTACAGTCCGGGATATGCGCTGCCTGATTCCGCACGGTCACGGTATCTTTGTCAATCTGAATCTGTACCTCCGTCTCTGGCTTTGCGTATTTGACTGCGTTCGTCACCAGATTATCTGCGATATAACCAAACATCTTCGCATCCGTCTGCAACTTCACATCTCCGCAAATCGCGATCGTCAGCTTGTTTTTGTCAATCAGATCCTGATATAGCGCAGCTTTCTTCTCGAATATCTCCCGGACAGAAACCGCGGATTTCTCGTTTTTATCTGTCTCCTGGTCTTTCAGATAACAGATCATGTTCGTAATCATCGAGTTCATATATGAGACATTTGACAGGATTTCGTCCCGATAATGCCTGCCCTCTTCTGCTTCGATCAACTGTCCCATATTCTCCGCATATCCGCCGATTGCCATCAAAGGACCGCGGATGTCGTGTGCGATGGCAAGCATCAATTTCTCATTTTGCTCTTTACTAAGCAGCTTTGCTTTCTTGTGCCGACAACTGATCAGCAACAATAACACTGATCCTAACAGTAAAATCAGACAGCTATAAGCTCCAACAACTAAAATACGAAACATCTGCGGATACCAGGTATAGGGATTCGCATACATTGCCGACAGAACAACATATCCTTTTCCTGTCCCATTGTATACGCGCTGACCATACATCAGATAATTTCCACGTAACCTTCCATACAGAGCCTCATTATGTATTCCTTCTGATATTACGCCAATGGAACCGCTCTCCGTTTCTGACTCGCCTGCAGCATTATATAACTGGACTTGAAAATATGGTTTATTTGCACCGGAAATCATCTCCATTCGTTCATCAAGAAATCTCTGGAGTTTATCATCGGCTTTCTGATTCTGGTTTTCATAGATTAATCCTCCCGTACCAAGTTCATACACCCGTGTCAGAAAGGAAAATCCATCCGGATCCTCTTGTCTGTCTCTGATTTCAATTTTGTTCTCTATTAATTTCTCTCTTGCTTCAAGCAATCCCGGATCCGATAACGCACTGATTATATAGTCCTGTACAGAAGTCCGCGCATCCGTAAAGTAATTTCCTATCTCAACATTTGCTTTTCCGCGCACCCACAAGCTTACCGCCATAAATGCCACCAATGCCACTGCATTGACCAACACTACTTTCCAGATCAGATTCCAGCGGTACTTCCGCATTTCCCGCTTCCATCTGCCGGTCAGTTTCTTCTTTTTTCCTTCCATATGTTACGCCCCTTTCTTCGGTAACGTCTCCTCGATCTTATAACCTTTTCCTACCACTGTTTTAATGCACCTGCCTGCATTACCAAGGTGCTTTCGAAGTTTCCTTACATGGTTGTCCACGCATCGGTCTGTGCCCTCATAATCATATCCCCAGATGCCGATTAACAACCGTTCCCGTAGCAGCAATGTGCCTTTATTTTCAAGCAGCATCCGGAGCAGAGCGAATTCCTTTGGTGACAAGTCTACTTCTTTCCCGTCCACAGTCACACGATATTTCAGCACATTCATGCGGATGGCGTCGCACACCAGCTCATCCTCGCGTATCGTACCCTTCGCGCGCTTCATAATCGCCAGACATTTCGCATATAAGACAGACAGGGAAAATGGCTTCACCATATAATCATCGCACCCGGTCGCGTATCCCTGCATCATGTCCTGCTCCGTGTCCTTCGCCGTCAGGAAGATGATCGGCACAACACTCCGTCTGCGCATATAACGACATAACTCCAATCCATTCATCCCCGGCAGCATAATGTCAAGCAGCACAAGATCAAATTCGTTTTCATAGAATTTTTCCAATCCCTGCTCTCCATCCTGTGCGGTTTCCACCTGAATCGTTCCCTTACTTTCACGTGCAAAAAAATCCTGCACAACCTCGCAGATCTGTAAATCATCCTCTATCATCAAAAATCTGTACATGCATTTCCTCCTTTCGCGGTATTGCCTCCTCACATTCGTTCGGCGGCAGGTCGCCGGACGCATCCTAAATATGTGCTTCGCACATAT
>ENA-OPFJ01000512-OPFJ01000512.1-human-gut-metagenome-genome-assembly--contig:-NODE-512-length-11821-cov-2.641339_pt1 | contig 11821 bp, 13 predicted proteins | sample MGYA00241710_ERZ501551 | MGnify/ENA primary metagenome ERZ501551 (study PRJEB25962, sample SAMEA2042381) | human gut metagenome | biome: human gut; feature: human-associated habitat; material: faeces... | reverse complement strand
TAAACGCCAGTATGAATATTCGTTTCAGACATAACCAATTTTTTCTTATTATTCTACAACCCCAACTCCACATCCTTGCCGAAGGGCGCAAGCGAAAGGCCAGCCATCTTGAAATGCTGGTTCCCCCAGGGAATGCCGATAATCGTGATACATAAGAGAAAACCGAAGAGCAGATGCTGGAGGCAGGCCCACAATCCTCCGCAGATCAGCCAGATTATATTCAGCGGGATGCGTATGCAACCTGTAGGACTATCCGTTTCTCTCACCGTAGAACCAAAAGGCCATAGGCAGAGCAGACCGATCTTGAAAGTCTGCAACGCAAAGGGAATGCCAATGATGGTACATGCAAGGGCAAGACTGCCAGTGAAATAACCGATGGCTGCTTCGAGACCTCCGAAAAGCCACCAAAGTAAGTTTCCTATAATTCGCATAAGATTATTGTTTTATATTCTGTATGGGATATTGTTGTTTTTCTTGTATCAATTAGAAGAAAACCATATTTGACTGAATCTCTTCAATCATCTTTTGCGGCACTTTATTCTCTCGGGCAATCTCCGGCCATTTTGATGCCGCTTGGCAGACTTCGTCGATAATTCGTGCTGCATTTTTGATGTAAGCATGTAGATATTGTCTAACATGTTAAATTTGATACTTTATGTGGCATAATATAATAATAAAAGTTCAAAATTGAAATGTTAGTTAAAATGGTTTTTGAGGCTCGCAGGATGCCAGACATTGTGCCACATGTTTACTGTTTCCCGTACCTGAGAAATAAAAAAACATTTTTTGGGGATCTGTTATCTTTTATACTTGAAAATCTTAACCATGTCCTTGTCGCCACCAACGAGCTGGCTGCATCTGTTCAGCCTTCCGGTGTCCGTGAAACCGCATTTCTCCATGACCTTTCCCGATGCGGGATTGCCGGTGAAGTAATCTGCCCAGATGTTTTCGAAATGCTTCACTTGAACGCAGTAGTCGATCATCAGTTTCAATGCTTCGGTGCAGATCCCTCTGTTCCAATAAGACTTTCCTACCCAATAGCCCACCTCACAGTCGTTTTCTCCGATAGGGATATTGCTGGATTCATGGGTGTAGTAGCCCATGCAGCCGATAGCCTCGCCAGTCTCTTTCAAGACAATTGCCCATGTCGTGTCATTATGGAAGAATGTCCGGATGATTTCCCGACTTTCCTCTACTGACTTATGTGCCGGCCATCCTGCACGTGGCCCTACGTCAGGGTCTGAGGCGTACTTGAAGAGCGCCTCTGCATCAGATTCCTGCCAATGTCGAAGTAAAATTCTTTCAGTCTCCATCAGATTATTTCAATGCCTTGCCGTCGGAGAAAGCGTTACCGACTTTCTCGCCCAACTGGATATAGCCATGATGAATAGGGTCGAATACAATCAGTTCCATCTTCTCCATGTCTGGATTTCCGTCTTCAGCCAGGTACTTCTCATCTACAAGGATATTGACGATTTCGGCAATGAGATAATAGCCCGTTTCGCTTTCATTGAACTTTTCCTTTATGCGGCACTCCAGGGTCATCGGGAAATCGGTGAACATAGGGGCATTGACCTTCATCGCCTTCTCGATGTTCCATCCCGTCTTCTCCATCTTCTTCGGGTCGTTCTTGGCGGAAACAATGCCTACGAAATCAGCGGCCACCATGGTTTTCCTGGTCGCGAAGGCAACAGTAAACTCGCCGTCAATCTTCAGGTTGTCAGTGGTGGCATGCTTTCCCATGGAGATCATAATCTCATTCACGTCCCACTGTCCAGCCCAGGCGGCGTTCATTGCATTGGCAACTCCATCTTTGTTATATGTGCCGATAATCAGCACAGGCTGCGGTACTACCCACGGCTTAGGTTCAAAAGTTTTCATACCTATCGATCCATATCAACTATTTCTGCTTGAAACCACACGTATGGCCTCAATACAAAGTTAGTGAATTTTATGGACTAGACAGTTATCCGATGGGCTACCGATGGGACATTTTTACATTGACCTGACCCACTACGTTTTCTGGGTGGCATCCGCAAATGAAAACCTGGCGGCTCAGCTTATGGGCCGACCGCCAGGCAAACCTGATACCCGCATCGTTCTACAAGAATCTCTTTGGCCTTTGCGGGAATATATTTATATCAATCTGTCAGAATACCACTTCCATCTGGTCGGCGTCGGATACTGTGAATGTTCCGACTTCGCGGCCGCCTTCACGGAGTTTGAAAACTTGGCCATAGCGGCAGACTAGTTTGTCCGGTGCGGCAATTGTGAAAGTGACGAGATGGTATGTTTTGTCCGGTTTGATTTCTTCCTCTTTGAAAATTTCGCTGAGTTCTGCACTGACGTCTATTGTTCCGTCGAAAAACTGTAGCTTGTGGCCCGGAGTGATAGGGGCTGTCTTTCCTGTAATGTGGAGTGTTCCGACGACTTTCCGTGTCACGATGACTCTTTTAGTCTCAGGTGATGTGATGACAGCTCCTCTTTCTATGTCGGAAGTTGACATCTGCTTGGTTTCGGCTAATAAAATTCCCGGTTCGTCACCCTTTCCCGCATATTCCAATACTTTGCCAAAGAGTGAGAGTTGACCGACAGTCATATTATAGTTATTCTTATTATCCGATCTCTGGAGGACTTTGATTTCGTCGTTGGGATAGAGTTTTCCCGATAAAATCTTACTTTCAAGCACCAATCCCTTATCTTTTATCTTATAAACATCCTTTACAGAGCCGAGGAATGTGTCTTCGACTTCGATGGTGAATGAACCGATTTCCGGGTTTTTGAACCTGTTCATTGTCACGGTGATTAAGGCTGTGCCGGCTTTATTGCCGATGATGTTGAAATCATTGTCAACTGTGGCGACTTCAGGGTCGTCGCTGTTGAATGTGAATTGGCTTGGGAATTCGGGGCGTACGTTAAAAAACGATCTATATACCTTCCATAAATAAGGTTTGAGATTCAATTTCTCGCCGACTCCTATTATGCCATAATTCGGCGAAAATTCGAATTTTCTAATTTCATTTTCACCAGGATTTGATACCATCAAGTTGCAGACAGAGACTGCTCCTCCATCCTCTGAACTGGCAAAGATTCGGGTGCCTCCTCCTGCGATTGCTGTCACCAGCCCTGTTTCATCTACTGTGGCGATTTGCGCATTCTTGCTGCTCCAGACGATATTCCGGTTGTAGGCATAACTTGGTTTTATGGCGGCAGTCAGCTGGAAAGTCTCCCCGACTGCAAGTGTCAATTCAGTCTCGTTAAGTTCGATTTCTTTCACGAGATGGGCGGTGTTGCTTACGTATACCTTGCAACCGGCTTTGAATTGACCGTCTTCGGTGGTTACCCGGACTATAGCAGATCCTTCGCCTACGGCACTGATCTCGCCGTCTTGTGTCACAGTCGCAATGTTATTGTCATCGCTCTCGTACGACACATTTTTATTTGTCGCATCATCCGGAATGACCGTCGCGACTAGTTTTACTTTGTCTCCAACTTTCAGTCCCACAGTTGTTTTGTCCACTGAAACACCGCTCACTTCAATAGCTGGAGGCCCTTCTGTGCCTTTTTCCTTTTTGCACGATGGTATGGCAAGTAACGCTACGAAAATCGCCAAAAGTATAAATAAACTCTTTTTCATTTTTTTAGATATTAAATAGTTTTAGTTTGTTCGCATTTTGCATTCTGATTCGGCAAGGTAGGACTTTTTTCCGAAGAAATCAAGACGATACTTCATTATGCGGACGGAACAGATTGCAGAAATCATAAATAAGAGACGACTTCATGTCCGGAAGGATGGACAGCCTGTGACTTCAGCCCAGGTTTATGCGGTAGTGATGCACTATCCGGACACATTCGTTAAGGCTGCAGGGCGAATTATGCTGATGGTATGACGTTGTTATTTTGTCAGTATATAGCGCAACGCTTCCATAGGGTGGTGGAATAGCATCCGAGGTCCGCTGAACCGCATGACTTCGCGTATCTTTTCCCTCATGTCTGGACGGTAGCAATGGACATTGCACTTATGGCATTTGGTCTTTCTTTCACCGAACTTGCATCGGTCGAGTCTGGCCGTTGCATACGTCAGTAATTCTTTGCACTCCGCACAGAGTTCCTTTTTGCCATGCTTTTTTCTGCACCACAATTCGATCATGTGCCGTGCTGTGGTCTTCTCCCACTCTATTCGGTTCATTATGTGTTTGTATTATTCAGCTTGCAAAGTCAAAGATACGACTTAATCTGATAAATATTGACTGCAAAAAAATTTTGTACTTTGATAAAAGTTTGCTATATTCGCAAAAGATGAAAGAGGGTTCTCCTCTTCGATTAATTTCCTTTTATTAACATACCGGCAGCGGGAACAAACTTACGGGCTGCCAGCGCGCGAGGCAGCAAGATGGGTTTTGTGACCGCACAGTCCAATATGGCAGCTCATATAGTTACTGTTATGACAAGAATTGAAGAAACATCGAAAATTGCGCTTGAAGCGCACGCTGGAAAGAAAGACCTGGATGGTAATCCTGCGATTCTGCATCCGCTTGCAGTCGGACTTATGGGGAACTCTGATGCTGAGATCAAGGCTGGGTTCCTGCATGACGTTGTGGAGGATTCCTCAATGACGCTTGAGGATTTGAAGAGCAAAGGTGTTGAAGATGAGGTGATTGCAGCATTGGCGCTTTTGACTCATGACAAGGAAAAAGTTGGATATTTCGAGTACGTGGAAAATATCATCGCTTCCGGCAATGTCACTGCAATCCATGTCAAACTTAATGACCTCCACCACAATCTGCAGCGTGGCAAAGTGTCTTATGAAGCAGCCGTCGCATCAAATGACGCGGCAAAGATCAAAGAGCTAAAACGCATAAACGCCAAGCACGAGAAGGCATTGGCAATGATTAAAAATGCAGATTATGAACAATGATTTTGCAAAGTCCATCCTTGACAACCCTTATAACAGGGTTGAGGATGGACAAAAAGTTACATTGATGGATATTTTGCTCATGTATGACCACCATCTCGCTTCCTCTGTCACAGGGGTTTTCAACGCTTCACGATATTGATGCGTTCAGATGCAGCGTTGCGGAAATTTCAGACTACCTGGCGGGTAATAAAAGACTGACAGTTTTGATTGTCAGCTACTGCGAAGACAAAGCGTGGTGGCTATGAATAATGCAGGATTCTTGTTTTTATAAGAGGAAGAGTCACGTATCTATTCGCATAATTGCTTCTGGGATACAGGGCATCTGATGGTAAAAGTGCGTCAGGTGCTGATGGTGTATAGTTATGTCGTGAGCACACATATTTTACCCATCCGATTTCGGCTTGGCTTTCAATACCGATCCGGATGGGGATTTGGAATACGGTATGTTCACCTCTGCCAACACAGACTGTATCTGATGATTGACCGTCAGGAGAAACACCTTTGATAGGATTGACCAGCGGGTCAAGAGTCTTTATGCGTTCGGATGATTATTCTTCAATATGGTTAACGGTTCTTGGGAAGACCGTAAGTCTGAGTTCGGTAGAACCATATGGTACAAGGTCCAGCCATACAGTATTATCCTTTATGGGTTCTGCAAAGCCTCCTTTGGGCATAACAGGGGTATATCGGCTGGAATCCAATTGCCACGCTATTTCTTTTGCTGGAACCTTCAGAATGTATGGCGAATTGCCTTCATCATATGGATAATCACCAACAGAGTAACTATCATTCTTCTCTGTTATAATCTCTGAGGCATGACTTAGATCAAGAGCATAGTTCCATTTCCCTGTAGGAATCATAGACCAACACTTGAAATCAGGATTTCCTGGGACTTTGCCATTCATGTTCGCATATATGTTAGTATCCTCCTCTTTTGAGTGTGGGACACTGAAGGAATAAAGCAGGGGGCCTCTTGTGATGAACAGGCCTTGATTACGAACATCAGTAATTCGAGGACTCATATCCAAAGACAGTGTGATGTGATCACCATCAGAGAACGCTCTCTCTATCTTGACAAAAGTTCCCGGAACCATTTCCATATCCATCAACTTTCCATTCACCCGGATTTGAGAATCTGCTGACCATTCGGGAATCCTCAGACAAAAAGATAAAGTCGTCGCCGCAGACAGAGAGAATTTGAAATCTATCAATCCGTCAAATGGATAAAGAGTCTTTTCCTCAATCGTACAATCAACTGCATCTTTTGTCTTGAACCGATACGTTGTAGGCGCGTATAATGCTGCTGTAATCTCATCATGATTGCCACGCAGCCAAGTATATGCTGTATAATCCGGCATAAAACGATGCACGTTTCCTGAACAGCATTCTGTTTCATGTGTCGGTCTGAAAGCCATCCATGTAGAACCGTGGAAGAATTCATTGTGGTTGCTATTTCCAGTAGCGATTACTTGATTGACAGATGAAAAGTACTGGAGAGACTTGAAGTCTTTTGTGATAGCTCCAGGTCCAGCATTGAAGACAGCACGTTCTATCTTATCAGCCCACTTCGCATCTCCGGTTACCGTCAAAAATTTGATCAGGCTCCATGTATAGTCTGTTATATCACACGTTTCATGACTGTTAATAATGTTCTCATTCCCGACAAGGGCCTCAGCACTGGCCGGAACACCATCAGGAAGCATATGGTCGCGGGTCAGTTTGTATTCTGCATTCAACGCCAGATCACGGTACATCTCATTTCCTGTGTATGCATATAACAACATCGGCAATTTCAATTCTTCGGCACAAGTTACACCATGCATCACCAATCTTTCATCATTCCTACATGTTTCTGGAACAAGATCACCAAAAGTCCCGGCATTCCATGCTTTCTCACACCTTTCAAGAAGTTTCCGGTCACCAGTCTTCCCATAAACCCAGAGCATTCCCTCCAAGCTGACAATATTTCGCCAGTTACCAATTTCCTCAATCGTGAAATTCAGATAATGTTTGTGGAGTGCATCAATGACTCTCTGGTCACCAGTTCTTTCGTAATATGCCTCAAGGACACGAAAATACACGCACATAGGCCACATCGATTCAATTTTAGGATTACCAAGTACGCCTTTGTCTGAGGCATGCGCCAATGTGTAGTTTATCCCATCTACTGCTGTGTCAACCATATCTTGATCATCGATCAAGTAACCAAGTCTTATGAGCCCGTCAGTATAATATGCCGTTTGCTCATAACGCCACCAATCACTACCGTAAGTTTCGGTATTACGTCCTATTTCTCCGTTCCATAAACAGGAATCATAAGGATATGATAAAGCTTCCGGATGCCCTGTCATACCGGATTTCTGTCTCAACAGAAACTCTTTGAGCCATCCCTCCGGTCGTATATTAGAACCTGCTCCACCCTGAAAAACGGAAAAATCCTGCGCAGATGCAGTAATCGCTGCTATCAGCAATAAAAAGGTTATCAATGTATTTTTCATGTTCATGTATTGATGCTTATCTATATTTTTTCACTCTGTTATCATCAATCTGACCACTGGCGCACATAAATGTTGAACGCCGTGTTGGTGCTCATACCGAATTCTTCGCAAAGACTGTCGAATTGCATTTTCAAATAGGAGTCCAATCTAATTGTAAGAGCTGATTGCGCCATTTTTCCTCAAAGATAGCAAAATGATTACAGTGTGCAGCTAAAATGTATTAATTTTACTGTCAATAGCAGATTCGTATTGTCCAGAACGACAGGTGTTTTATAAAGAAATTTGCTGGTTCTCAAGAAAAACCATAATTTTGTAGAGTTGATTGAATCAAAAGAAATAAAGTTTACAATGCAGCAAAGAAGGATGAACAACCGGACAAACTTATCTGATCAAGGGATCAAATGCCTTGAAGGGATGTCGCATGTCCACACTTCGGGCATTGAAACATTCAGTACTTATTGCGAAATTTTCCGACTAACGTTTGATAAACCATCGGGGATACATTGATGCAGGTATCCCATTGATGCGATATGCGAAAACCGTCGGAGAGTCTTTACCAAACTTTTCGACGGTTTTATTTTAGATCTTTGATCTACAATTAACGCTACGCCTCAGCATATTCCGGACAATGCCCGGATCTGCATTCGGCTTGCAGTTTATTTTTGTGCCTGTTGGTGACGTTAGGGCGATGAACTCTTCTCCGTCAATTCCGTCCACAGGTAGAATTGTAATATGTTATTAACCGCGCAGAGATGCGCATGAATGAAAAAATTATGAATTTTAAATTTGATGGAAGCAGGGTGTTCTTTACATCCGACACTCACTTCAACCACGCCAATATCATCAGGTTCTGCAACAGACCTTTCAAGGATGTGTCACACATGAATGAAGCAATTATTTCCAACTGGAACCGTGTGGTAGGTCCGGAGGATATCGTATTTCACCTGGGGGATTTCTGCCTGGGAGGTTCTGCCGAATGGATAAATGTACTGAGCCGGCTGGACGGGAAAATATACCTTATTTCCGGCAACCACGACATCAAGAATCTGAGGCGAAATTATACGAAATACTTCGAGCATATATCAATGCAGATGTATATCGACGTAGATAAACAGAAGATGTATCTGAATCACTGTCCGTTCCTTTGCTATGGCGGCTCATACAATGGTACATGGCAGCTTTTTGGACACGTCCATACAAGCAGAAACAATACCGGAAAGGATGCGCCCAGGCTGAGTATGCTTCTTCCGACACAATATGATGTCGGAGTGGACAACAATGATTTCACACCGGTCTCTTTTGCGCAGGTGAAAGCAATTATCGAAAAACAAATTGAGCAATCAAAGAAAGGAGAACAATAAGATGAAGATACAATACATGAGTGATTTGCACATGGAGTTCCAGGAGAACAGCAGATATTTGAAAAACAATGAATTGCCTGTAACGGGCGATGTCTTGGTGCTGGCCGGGGATATTTTCTATCTCAAGGACAAGTTCGCTCCGTTGACGAAGTTCTGGAAATGGGCCTCAGAGAACTACCGGCAGGTTCTGATTGTCCCGGGCAACCACGAATATTATAACTATTCAGACGTGATGGAGCGAGGCCTGCAATGGCGATGGATGTTCCGGGAGAATGTCGGTTACTACCAGAATCAGGTAGTTCGTGTCAATGACATTGACTTCGTCCTGAGTACGCTGTGGTCTCGGATCAATCCTAACGACGAGTATTTCGTGTGGAAAGGCATGAATGACTTCCGCCAGATAAAGTTCGATGGGAAGTTGCTTCAGGTGGATGACTTCAACCGGATGCACGAGACTAGTATTGGCTTTATTCGGAAAAGCATTGAGGATAGCACTGCGGCCCATATTGTCGTGGTTACACATCATTTGCCGACACTTCAGGTAGTGGCTCCGTATCATAGAGTTTCCGTGCTGAACATCGCCTTTGCCAGTGAATACGGCGAACTGATAGCAGACAGCCGGATCGATGCATGGATTTACGGGCATTCGCACACCAACATTGACACTGAGATTGACGGTACCCGTATAATCAGCAATCAAATGGGGTATGTTTTTGAAGATGAACACCTGATGAACGGGTTTGATCCGGCCAAGTTTGTTGACATTTAATGGGCATATAGAATGAGGGATGCGTGGACGAACTGCCGTGGAATACGAATGCGCTGTCCTTCATTGATTTCTCCAAGTCAGGAGTAATCAGGTGGTTGTTGTAACCTGTTGCCATAGTCATAAAAATTATTTTTCTCCCTTTCGTTAAGCCTTTTCGGGCTGGGATCGGGAAGATTTTTCTGCTTTACAAAGTGCGCCAAAGGCAATAGAGCAAGTCTGATGTGAAGAATACTCTTTTCATGACAAAGGAAGAACGTGCCGAGCAAAGTGTTTAGTTTTGCCTGGCACCTTCTGACTAAGGCATGGAGGAATGTTATTGTCGTACCTTTGGCAGAGTGTTATTCTTTCGTAAGTCGATACAATCGACCTGCGTAAGAATAACTTTATGACAAACTGTTAATGCCTATGGGACTATGGTGTGGGGCTGAGCATTATAAGTGTTTTTTCATTATGTTGATAAAAAGCTACTCTCATTATCGTATGAGGCTTTAAAGTGTATTCATGTACACATTAACACACGGACATATGTATTCACGTCCACATGAATACATTAAATTATCAAGAATAGCCAAGATGATTATAAGAGAAAGCCTATATATTATAAAAGGAGAAAGGGAGGGAAATGAAGGATGTTGCTGTGAGCCAGTGCACCTTCCCGACGAATGGACATGCAGTAGTGTCAAACTGAATAAGTGGGAACCGCTTGCGTCCCACCTACTCAGTTTGTAAGATACCGTATGTCGTTTCGTGGTGTACCTTCCTGCTGTATAATTTTGCTCTTACGTCACACTCTGCTGACATAAATGCAAAGTCTTTCAGGTGGAACTCCAGTAGCATCTTTTATGGTGTGGGGCAAAGCATTATAAAGACTTATATAATGAGCAAGGCCACTACATTTTATATAAATATTGCATGTTCATACCATTTTATAACGACTACGCAAAAAGATTTCGTTTCATTTTTGTACCTTTGCACGCAAATTAGACAAAGAAATAAAAGAAACAAGAAAAATCCTATACGGAATGAGACTTTATATGCACATAACATCACAATCATTCGTTCAGAGTTATCGAAGCTTTGAACGGAATAGTTATGTACATATATCATGTACAACAGATACAGCCGGTATAGGATTTCCACATCATTATTCGCATAGTTATTTCTATCGGGTATCATAACAGCGTGCCCCACAGAGAACACAGATAATATTGAAGAGTTGGAGTTTCCTTGCCGGGAGAATCCAACTTTTTCTTTTTAGTCAACTGCTTGCATCAGCTCTGACATTACGAGAAAAAGTCGGATGAAATCCAACCATTTTTTTTACGTTTAAATGAAAGAACTATGCCAGCAAATAAGAATGCCTTAATAAGGTACAAAACTATAGACAACTGTTTGAGAAACAGATATAGAAGATGGACTCTCGATGATCTTGTGGAGGCATGTAGCGATGCACTCTACGACATGGAGGGAATCACCAAAGGAGTATGCGCCAGAACTGTTCAGATGGACATACAGATTATGAGATCTGACAAACTGGGCTATAATGCTCCTATCGAAGTTTATGATAGAATATACTACAGATACGCTGATCCAGACTATTCTATCACTGAAATGCCTTTATCCATAGAGGACTGCAAGCTGATAAAGAAGGCTATCATTCTTCTTGAAAACAAGAAGGATAAGAATAACGAAGACACCATCCAGGTGCTCAATAAGGTTCAGGACAGGCTCAAATCTATTCTGAACTTTGTGTAAGGATAAAGGAGGAAAATTATGAGTGGACAGCAACGAGACATCATCTTACAAGAAAGCTGAAAGGCTTCTTTTCAAGCAAAATTGCCTGAAGAGAAGCCTTTCTTATGTAGAGCTTCAAGTAGGATTCGAACCTACGACCTGCTCATTACAAGTGAGCTGCACTACCACTGTGCTATTGAAGCCTTTGGGAGTTTGATGGGGATCGAACCCACGACCACCAGAGCCACAACCTGGCACTCTACCAACTGAGCTACAAACTCCATATAAACTCCAGATGGATTCGAACCACCACCTCCAGAACCGAAATCTGGCGTGCTACCAATTACACCATGAAGTTGTTTTTTAACTTGTCGCCCCAGAAGGAATCGAACCTTCGCTAACAGTACCAAAACCTGTTGTGCTACCATTATACCATAGGGCAAGTTGAGTTCGGGAGGTAGGACTCGAACCTACGAAGTCATCAGACAGCGGATTTACAGTCCGCCCTCGTTGCCACTGGAGCACTCCCGAATTTTTAAGT
>ENA-OPFJ01000509-OPFJ01000509.1-human-gut-metagenome-genome-assembly--contig:-NODE-509-length-11876-cov-2.166822_pt1 | contig 11876 bp, 8 predicted proteins | sample MGYA00241710_ERZ501551 | MGnify/ENA primary metagenome ERZ501551 (study PRJEB25962, sample SAMEA2042381) | human gut metagenome | biome: human gut; feature: human-associated habitat; material: faeces... | reverse complement strand
CCTTTTCAATGCAGTGAAGAGCACCGGCAAGCCTGTGGTCATCCTTCTTGTCACCGGACGTCCCATGACTATCGCTCCTGAGACACAAGCCGCTGACGGACTTCTGGTTACATGGCATCCTGGCTCAATGGGAGGCGCTGCACTTGCGGATGTCCTGTCCGGCGACTATAACCCTTCCGGACGCCTGAGCATAACATTTCCGCTCTGTCTCGGACAGATCCCGATCCATTACAATTACAAGAGCACCGGTCGCCCACACCTGAACCCGGACAGCGACGCGAAATACCTTTCCCGCTACCTCAGGACCCCGAACGAGCCTCTGTTCGCATTCGGAGAAGGCTTGAGTTACACTGACTTCAGCTATTCCGACCTCGAAGTTTCGTCGCAGGAAGTCAAGCTCGGAGCCAATGTTCAGGTCAATGTAAAGGTCACCAATACCGGCTCCCGCGGCGGAGAGGAAGTAGTGCAGCTCTACCTGAAAGACGTGGTAGGCAGCCGCACCCGTCCGGTCCGTGAACTGAAGGGATTCAAGAAGATTTATCTGGAAGCAGGCGCATCAGCAGTCGTCACGTTTGAGATTACACCTGAAAGCCGTTCATTCTTCCGCGCAGACAAGCAGTGGGGCGAGGAACCGGGCGATTTCGAAGTATTCGCCGGCCACGATTCCCACGCCAGCCTCAAATGCGGATTCAAGGTCGTGGAATAGAGAGCCTCTCTTCCGCCTCCCGGACTGTTTCGAAATGGAAGCCGCCAATGACGGCTTCCATTTTTTTGCGTATCAGGTCATTGCACAGATTACCTATGGAGCCTTCATGGGTATGATGGATATCCCCATGGAATTCAAATTTTCCGGCAAGGATGTCCAGGCCTACTTTCTTGTACGCATCCCTGAACGGAACACCTTCCTCCCGGACAAGGCGGTTCACCTCCTCCACACTGAACGCCGGCTGATATTTGGGATCATCCATTATGCCTCGGACGATTTCCATATTGCGGATGGCATAGGCTGTGATGTCCAGGCAGTCGTCCAATTCTTGGAAAATAGGGATGAACACTTCTTTAAGTATCTGCAAATCACGGAAATAGCCTGACGGAAGATTACCGGTAATCAGTCGTATATCATTGGAAACGCCCTGAATTTTATTGCAATGCGCCCGTACAAGCTCGAACACATCCGGATTCTTCTTATGGGGCATGATGCTGGACCCGGTCGTCATGTTGTCCGGCAGATGTATGAATCCGAAATTCTGGCTCGCATAGAGACAGCAGTCCATCGCAAGTTTGCCAACCGTCTCAGCCACAGCAGCATAGGCGAAAGATATGGCACGTTCCGTCTTGCCACGCCCCATCTGGGCATATACGACATTGTAATCAAGGTCGGCGAATCCCAGAAGCCTGGTAGTCATTGTCCTGTCCAGCGGAGCGGATGAACCGTAGCCGGCAGCTGACCCGAGCGGATTCTGGTTCGTGATTTCCCACGCGGCCTGCATCAGACGCATGTCATCTGTAAGGCTTTCGGCATAGGCGCCGAACCAGAGGCCGAATGATGACGGCATAGCCACCTGCAGATGCGTATAGCCCGGGACCAGCACATCCTTGTACTGTTCGCTTTTCTGCTGGAGGACATCGAACAGGTCCTTAACCTTCTCTACAGTCTTCATGATTTCCGCACGCGCGAAAAGCTTCAGATCCACGAGAACCTGGTCATTGCGTGACCTGCCTGTATGCACCTTCTTCCCGATGTCGCCAAGCTCACGTGTCAGCATCAGTTCCACCTGAGAATGAATATCCTCCACATCCGGTTCGATGACAAGTTTTCCCGCCACTGCCTGCTCATGAAGTCTCGACAGGACAGGCAGCAGTTTAGCCAGTTCTTCAGATTCCAGCAAGCCGACGCTTTCCAGCATGGTAATGTGCGCCATAGTGCCAAGTATGTCATATTGAGCCAGATACAAGTCCAGCTCACGGTCTTTTCCCACCGTGAATTTATCGATCAGGGCATCATCGTCATATCCCTTGTCCCAGAGTTTTGCCATATCCTTGCGTTTTTATCGGAGACGGAAGCCGTCAAGCAGTTTCACGTACAACTCCATTCCTTTTCTGATTTCCTCTATTTCAATGTATTCGTCAGCCGTATGCGACCTGGCGGAATCTCCCGGCCCTATCTTTACCGTAGGAAACGGAGAGAGTGTCTGATTGCTGGTAGTGCTGGACCCGAACGTACTGATTCCCAATTCCTTGGCACGCATCACGATCGGATGCCCCTCTTCAATGTGGGAGCTTCCGAGCCGCGTCGAACGTTCTTTCACATCGCAGCTGACCGAGCCTTTTATAAATGAAAGCAGTTCCCGGTTCGTGTACATACCGTTGGACCTGACATCCACCACGAAGGTACACCTGTCCGGGACAATATTGTGTTGCGTTCCCGCATTTATCTGAGTCACTGTCATTTTGACAGCTCCGAGATACGGGGAGACCTTAGGAAACCGACAGGTGCGGAACCATTCGATATCCTCGATGGCCTTATATATGGCATTGACACCCTCCTCTCGGGCTGCGTGGCCGCTTTTTCCCTCGGCCGTACAATCCAGCACCATCAGTCCCTTCTCCGCCACCGCCATTTCCATCTTCGTCGGTTCGCCGACAATACCGAGGTCAATGTTCCCGATTTCCGGAAATATCATTTCGATGCCGCCTTTGCCGCAGACCTCTTCTTCAGCCGTAGCCGACCATATGAGCATGTACGGCTGAGGCCTGGATGTCAGTTCAATGTAGGCGGCAAGGAGTGCGACCACCGATGCGCCGTCGTCATTGGTACCAAGTCCATAGAGACGTCCGTTTTCATTGACAGGAACAAACGGGTCTCGGGTATAGCTGGAAGCAGGGCGGACAGTGTCGATATGGGCATTGAGCAGAATCACAGGCAGGTCCGCGGAGTTTTCACCGGATTCCAGCCAGAGATTGTTGCCGGCACGATGCGGGGGCAATCCGTTACGGATCAGCCACGATTCCAGCATGTCGGCGACTTCATTTTCCTGCCTGCTGAAAGATGGTATCCTCACCATCTCCTCCAGAAGTTGCAAAAGACTGTCCATATCCGATTATTTTATAATGGTTCCGGACGGCGCACCGAGCGACGTCGCATCTGTGATTACCACTTTAGAGACGCCTGAGCGGATGGCCGAAAAGGCATTGTCCAGTTTCGGAATCATCCCGCCCGAGATTATCCCATTGGATTTCAGCAAGTTATAGCTTTTCTGCGTAATTTCCGGGATGACGCTATCCTCATCTTCAGGGTCAGACAGCACGCCTTTCTTCTCGAAGCAGAATGTAAGCACGGTTTCTTCGCGGGAGGCCAATGCCGCAGCAACTGAAGTGGCGATCGTGTCGGCATTGGTGTTCAGCAGACCGCATGACGAGGAGAATGACAGTGGTGCGACAACAGGTGTCACCCCGTCCCTGACCAGACGCGAAAAGACATCTGCATTGACCTCATCAATATCACCGACATAGCCGTAGTCAATGGTTCCAGCCGGGCGTTTATGTGCCTTTATGCAGGCAAAGTCTGCACCTGTAATACCGACAGCATTTACGCCAAGTGATTGAAGGTCAGCGACAATGCTCTTGTTGACCAGACCACCGTAAACCATTGTCACCACCTTCAAAGTTTCTGCATCGGTAATACGACGTCCGTTCACCATCTGGCTTTCAATTCCCAACTGTGAAGCAATACGAGTGGCAGAGCGGCCTCCTCCATGCACCAGCACCTTATAGCCAGACAGAGATGAGAAATCATCGAGCAACTGATTCAATGTATCAGGCTCCTCTACGATTTTTCCTCCTACTTTTATAACTGTCAGTTTTTCTTTCATAATGCTACTTTCTTAAATTACTCCAGATAAGTATATCCATACAATCCGGAACGATAATTTGCCAGGAATTCCTTTCCTTCCTCCAGCGAGATACGGCCTTCTTTCACAGACTTTGTCACCCAGGTTTCCAAAGTACGTACCAGCTTCTTCGGGTTATACTGCACGTAGTCGAGTACTTCGGCCACAGTTTCTCCATCAATCACCTGGTCAATGCTGTAACCTTTCTCATCCACACTGACATGTACGGCATTGGTATCGCCGAACAAGTTGTGCATATCTCCCAGAATTTCCTGGTAAGCCCCCACCAAGAACACACCGATATAATACGATTCCTTTGCCTTGATGGTATGTACAGGCAAGTCGTGTGCCACATTACGGCTGGTCACGAAGTTGGCAATTTTTCCATCCGAGTCGCAAGTAATATCCTGCAAAGTAGCCGTGCGGTCAGGACGTTCATCCAGACGCTGAATCGGCATGATGGGGAAAATCTGGTCAATCGCCCAGGAATCCGGCAACGACTGGAACAGAGAGAAGTTACAGAAATATTTGTCAGCCAACAGCTTGTCCAAATTACGGAACTCATCCGGTGCATGCTTCAAACCCGATGCAATCTGGTTAATCTCACGTGTAACCGACCAGTACATACGTTCAATCTGTGCACGTGTCTTCAAATCGACAATACCGTGGCTGAACAAGTCCAACGATTCTTCACGAATCTGCTGGGCATCATGCCATGCCTCCAACATACGGCTCTGATTCAGGTTATCCCAAATCTGATAAAGTTCCTGTACGAGTTCATGATCGTCTGCACTCACCTCAAAGTCTTCGTCCATAGAAGGCAGTGAAGCTGTTTCCAGCACCTCAAAGATCAATACCGAATGATGGGCAGTCAATGAACGGCCACTTTCTGTAATAATGTTCGGATGCGGAATATTGTTTTTGTTGCTGGCATCCACCATGATGGAAATAGAGTCGTTCACATATTCTTGGATGGAATAGTTCACGCTACTTTCACTGTTAGCAGAGCGGGTACCGTCGTAATCCACTCCCAATCCTCCACCTATATCTACGAATTCTACCGGGAAGCCCAGCTGATGCAACTGCACATAGAACTGAGAAGCCTCACGCAATGCAGTCTTGATGCGACGTATCTTTGTCACCTGACTACCTATGTGGAAATGAATCAGCTTCAGGCAATCTTGCATTTCTTTCTTTTCCAGGAAATCAAGTGCCTCGAGCAACTCACTGGAAGTCAATCCGAACTTGCTGGCATCGCCTCCGCTTTCTTCCCACTTCCCGCTGCCGGAGGAAGCTAATTTGATGCGGATACCAATATTCGGACGTACATTCAGCTGCTTGGCCATCTTGGCAATCAGTCGAAGCTCGTTCAACTTTTCTACCACCAGGAAAATACGTTTACCCATTTTCTGCGCCAGCAAAGCCAGTTCAATGTAGCTTTCATCCTTATAGCCGTTGCAGATAATCAGTGAATCTGAATCCGTATTAATGGCAATTACAGCATGAAGTTCCGGTTTTGAACCGGCCTCCAGTCCTAAATTAAATTTCTTTCCATGACTGATAATTTCCTCCACTACCGGTCTCATCTGATTTACCTTAATCGGGTAAATAATGAAGTTTTGAGCCTGATAGCCATATTCTTCAGAAGCCTGTGTAAAGCAATTGGAGATTTTCTCAATCCGGTTGTCCAGAATATCCGGAAAACGTACCAGCATAGGAGCGGTTACGTCCCTCAACTGCAACTCGTCCACCAGTTCCTTCAAATCGACGGCTACTCCGTCTTTTCGTGGAGTTACTACCACATGACCTTTGTCATTGATACTAAAGTATGAAACGCCCCACCCCGTGATGTTGTAGAGCTCTTCAGAGTCTTCAATACGCCATTTTCTCATTTCACTACATAAAGTCTAGATTTATACTTCTTTAATTTATCAATTCATTCAAGCGGCTTACCGCTCTGTCAATCTGTGCATAACTTTCAAGTTCTTCTGCGTTGAAACGCCATTTGGCCTTAGAATAATAAGGAAGTCTTTTTTCCAACGCCGAAGTAATGACCTGCATCAGCTCTTCATCCGTTTTATTCGCCAACAGCGGACGTTTGGCCTTTGCTATCTTTAAACGACGGAACAGTACTTCCGGACATACATCCAGAAATACTGTTTCGCCTGTATGATTCATATAGTCCATGTTATCGAAAAAGCAAGGAGTGCCTCCTCCGCATGCAATCAATACATTCTCAAACTCTCCCGCCTCGTGCAGCATCTTCTGCTCCAGCAAGCGGAAACCGTCTTCTCCTCTTTCCGCAAACAAGTCGGAAATGGATTTATGCATGCGTTCCTCGATGTACCAGTCGAGGTCGACAAACTGTAGTCCGGTAGCCGCACTGTAAGCCTTGCCCAGTGTGGTTTTTCCCGAACCCATATAGCCAATCAGGAAAACTCTTTTCATTTCTTTGTCTTCGCCTTTGCTCCTTTCGCCTTGCGCATCTCGGCTTTCTGTGCCTGCAGTTCTATTACCTTGAAGCAAGCATCCAGGTTCAGGTCTGCCGGATTTACGTTTTCAGGAATCTTATAATTTTTCTTCTGGTAAGCAATGTAAGGTCCGTAACGACCATTCAAAATCTGCATATCCGGATTTTCGGGGAACTGCTTGATGATTTTCTGTGCCTCTTTTTCTTTCTTCTCAGACAACATCCGTACGGCTTCTTCAAAAGTCACAGCCATCGGATCCATCTCCTTCGGAATAGACACATATTCATTGCCGTGGCGTACATACGGGCCAAAACGTCCGACTCCTACCGAAACGGTTGTTCCGTCAAGTTCGCCCAATACACGCGGTAATTTAAATAAATCAAGCGCTTCTTCCAGTGTAATTGTTTCCAAAGAGTGTTCCTTGTTCAGCTGCGCGAATCTTGGTTTTTCTTCATCGTCCGAAGAACCAATCTGTACCACAGGTCCAAAACGCCCGATCTTCACCGAAACAGGTTTACCGCTTTTCGGGTCAGTACCTAACATACGCTCGCCCACTTTATGCTCTGTCTTCGTCGCCAGTGTAGTTTCCACAAGCGGATGGAAATTCTCATAGAACACTTCCATCAGATCGGTCCATTTCTTCTCCCCTTCGGCCACTTCGTCGAATTCCTTTTCTACACTGGCCGTAAAGTTATAGTCCATAATTTTCGGGAAATACTGCATCAGGAAGTCATTGACTACACAACCTACATCGGTAGGAATCAATTTGGATTTCTCACTTCCACTCATTTCCGTCTGCACCGTTTCCTTAATTTCTTTTCCCGTCAGTTTCAGCAATGAGTATTCACGCTTCACTCCTTCCTTGTTTCCCTTTTCTACATATCCTCTTTGCTGGATTGTGGAAATAGTAGGAGCGTATGTAGACGGACGACCGATACCTAATTCTTCCAGCTTACGCACCAGGCTTGCTTCTGTATAACGTGCCGGAGCCTGACTGAAACGTTGCACTGCAGCAATTTCTTCCCGCTGCAGAACCTCTCCTACCTCCATTTTAGGAAGTCCGGTAGCATCTTCCTGTTCTACTTCTTCATCAAATGATTCTTTGTAGACTTTCAGGAAACCATCGAATGTGACCACTTCACCTACAGCCTGAAATTCATCCTCACAGCCACTCACCGAAATGGTAGCTGTCGTCTTCTCCAGCTCTGCATCAGCCATCTGTGAAGCTAGCGTACGTTTCCATATCAGTTCATACAGACGTACTTCCTGTGAACTCCCTTCGATGGATTCATTTGACATGTACGTCGGACGAATGGCCTCGTGTGCTTCCTGAGCCCCTTTTGTCTTTGTAGCATACTGACGTGTATGTACATAACGTTCTCCCATCAAAGAAAGAATGGCATCCCGGCTTGAAGACAAGGCCAGTTCAGAAAGGTTTACCGAGTCGGTACGCATGTAGGTAATCAATCCGCTTTCATACAGACGCTGTGCAAGCATCATCGTCTGTGCCACGGTAAAACCAAGCTTACGGGCTGCTTCCTGCTGAAGTGTAGAAGTAGTAAAAGGAGGTGCCGGTGATTTTTTAACCGGTCGTGTAGTAATATCTTTGATTTCGAAGGTAGCATCCTTGCATTTTTCAAGAAAACGCTGTGCTTCTTCTTTGGTTTTGAACCGTCTGCCAAGAGTTGCACGAATCACAGCCCCTTCCGCATCCTTAAAGGTAGCCACTACCTTATAAGAAGCTTCGCAGGTAAAGGCATTGATTTCGCGCTCACGCTCTACAATCAGGCGTACAGCCACTGACTGTACTCGTCCGGCTGAAAGAGCCGGCTTGATTTTACGCCAGAGCACCGGTGAAAGTTCAAATCCCACAATGCGGTCGAGTACACGACGAGCCTGCTGGGCGTTGACCAAATCAATGTTGATATGACGCGGATGCTCTATAGCCTTCAATATAGCCGTCTTCGTAATTTCGTGGAATACAATCCTTCGTGTTTTTTCCGGGTCCAGTTTTAATACCTCAAACAAGTGCCAGGAAATGGCTTCTCCTTCGCGGTCCTCATCGGATGCGAGCCATACCATGTCGGCCTTGGCAGCTTCTTCCTTCAACTCTGCCACCAGTTTTTTCTTATCTTCCGGTATTTCGTAAATCGGCTTGAAATGCGACTTTATATCAATACTGAACGCTTTTTGCTTCAAGTCACGGATATGACCATAACTTGACAATACTTTATAACCCTCCCCCAAAAACTTTTCAATAGTCTTAGCTTTTGCCGGAGACTCCACTATGACCAGGTTATTTTGCATGATATTCTGTATTCCGTTTTTATATAATTCCGTGACAAATGTAGAAAAAAAATTATAACATACACGATAAACAAACTGAAAATAACTTACTTTGCAAAGGAATATACATTATAACTACCTTAATTATGAACAACAAAAGTATCAACAGCAACAAACAATTCATGATAGGAAACGGGATACTGGCTTTCGGGGTATTCTTTATCGTATGTCTTTTTTTGTACTTAGGCTTTCGTAACCAGTCTAAAAACAATGACAAGGAAAAAACATTTGCCGGAATTTATACGGTAGAAATAGCTGACTCCTTTACCGGAGACAGTCTTTCGGTATATATCAATGACAGTCTGCTATTTAATTCAAACATCGAGAATGCAACTGTTAAATTTCAAGTGAAACGTTTCGCAGAAGAAAGTACGCTGATGGTGGTAGATAATCACACCGATGAAATCACTCCTTTCAACCTGAATCCGGAAGGTAGCCAGATTACAGTGGAAAAGAAAAACGGTAAAATCTTTATTCAGGAAACGGCAAACGACTAAAGAAAAAACGACACACGTTACTCCATTTACAAGTAAATTTTTTGTTATTTTCTACGTTTCTCGAAGCGAATCCCTATGTCTCCCTTATCGGAAACGTAAGGCTCCGCTTCGGGCAACGTATGTTTCAAGGCAGAGAAACATAAAAATCATCCTGACCTCAGAAAAAATCTCCTTTGGCATTTTTCTTTTATTTTTTCACATTTCAACTTTCTTTTTTATTCCTTACAGAAATTCCTCCCTCTTCAAATTGAAACAAATCAAACAAGGTTTCTTAGAGAAAGTCCGCCCGTGTGCGTAAACGAAAAAAATGTTATTAAATCAGCAAAGTTTCGAAAATAACGGATTTGCAATTGGAAATTAGAATAAAAGGCTGTACTTTTGGGTCGAAATCATTTATTTTTAACCTAAATCCACATTTTTAAAGGACAAAAGAAAAGACATGGAACAAGTATTTAGCTATATCATCGGGCTCGGGGCAGCCGTGATGATGCCTATTCTGTTTACCATTCTGGGAGTATGTATTGGAATTAATTTCGGCAAGGCGCTGAAAAGCGGTTTGCTGGTCGGAGTCGGATTCGTCGGACTTTCTGTTGTAACAGCTCTTTTGACCAGCAGTTTGGGGGAACCGTTGAAAAAGGTAACGGAAATCTACGGACTGGAACTGGGTATCTTTGACATGGGGTGGCCTGCTGCAGCCTCTGTAGCCTACAACACTTCTGTAGGTGCATTCATCATTCCTGTATGTTTGGGAGTGAACATCATCATGCTATTAACGAAAACAACTAAAACTGTCAATATCGACTTGTGGAACTACTGGCACTTTGCCTTCATTGGCGCAGTAGTTTATTTCGCCACTGAAAATATCTGGTGGGGATTCTTCTCAGCAATTATCTGCTACATCATTACCCTGATTATGGCTGATTTGACTTGCAAGCAATTCCAGTCATATTACGAAAAAATGGACGGTATCTCTATTCCGCAGCCTTTCTGCCAAGGATTTGTACCCTTTGCCCTTGTCATCAACAAAGCATTGGATATGATTCCGGGATTTGACAAGCTGAACATCGATGCAGAGGGTATGAAAAGAAAATTCGGTATCATGGGTGAACCGCTATTCCTCGGAGTAGTAGTAGGTTGTGGTATCGGTGCTCTGGCCTGCAAAAACAGCCAGGAGCTGGTTGACGGAATTCCGGCTATCCTGGGACTGGGTATCAAGATGGGAGCTGTAATGGAACTTATCCCGCGTATCACTTCTTTATTTATCGAAGGTTTGCGTCCGATTTCTGATGCAACTCGCGAACTGATTGCCCGCAAGTTTAAAAACAGTGCAAGCCTCAACATTGGTATGAGTCCGGCACTGGTAATCGGTCACCCGACTACACTGGTAGTTTCTTTGCTACTTATTCCCGTAGCTCTGTTCCTGTCAGTAGTATTACCCAACAACCAGTTCTTGCCATTGGCTTCACTGGCTGGTATGTTCTACTTGTTCCCAGCCGTATTGCCTATCACAAAAGGTAATGTGCTGAAAACATTCCTGATTGGTCTTGTATCGCTGATTGTAGGTCTGTATTTTGTAACCGACCTGGCTCCATTCTTTACACAAGCTGCTCAGGACGTATTTGTCAGAACAAACGACCCGGCTGTACAGATTCCGCAAGGATTCCAGGGAGGTGCACTCGACTTCGCTTCCAGCATCTTCTCTTGGCTGATATTCCACGCAGTATACAACTTCAAGATTGTAGGTTCAAGCATACTGGTTATCGTGGCACTGGCAATGGCTATCTACAACCGTCGCCGCATTATCAAAGAAGCAAAACACATTGAAGAATAAAAACCAATAAATAAACAAACGCTTATGAAAAAATTAGCTATGGCTATGATGCTGGGCGTAGCAGCTCTTTCTGCTAATGCTCAGGTTAACTACCGGATGCAGACTGCCTGCAATCCGCAAGACGTAAAAACATACGACACACAGAGACTGCGCAGCAGCTTCATGATGGAGAAAGTGCTGGTAGCCGATGAAATCAACGTAACTTACTCTATGTACGACCGTTTCATCTTCGGTGGTGCCATGCCAGTAAACAAAGAGCTGTCACTGGATACTATCGATCCGCTGAAAGCTCCTTATTTCTTGTTCAACCGTGAACTGGGTGTCATCAACATCGGTGGCGACGGTATCGTAACTGTAGATGGCAAGGAATATGAATTGAAATTCAAAGAAGCCCTCTACGTAGGACGTGGCAACCAGAAAGTAACTTTCAAAAGCAAGGATGCCAGCAAACCGGCTAAGTTCTACATCAACTCTGCCATTGCACACAAGGAATACAAGACTCAGTGGATTACCATCGATGGACGCAAGGGTTCTTTGAAAGCTAACTCAATGGCTGCCGGAAAGATGGAAGAAAGTAACGACCGTGTCATCAACCAGCTGATTGTAAAGAACGTACTGCAGGAAGGTCCTTGCCAGTTGCAGATGGGTCTGACAGAGTTGAAACCGGGAAGCGTGTGGAACACCATGCCTGCTCACACTCACAGCCGTCGTATCGAAGCTTATTTCTATTTCAACGTTCCTGAAGGCAACATGATTTGCCACCTGATGGGAGAACCACAGGAAGAACGCCTGGTATGGCTTGCCAACGAACAGGCTATCATGTCACCGGAATGGTCTATCC
>ENA-OPFJ01000502-OPFJ01000502.1-human-gut-metagenome-genome-assembly--contig:-NODE-502-length-12034-cov-2.025044_pt1 | contig 12034 bp, 7 predicted proteins | sample MGYA00241710_ERZ501551 | MGnify/ENA primary metagenome ERZ501551 (study PRJEB25962, sample SAMEA2042381) | human gut metagenome | biome: human gut; feature: human-associated habitat; material: faeces... | reverse complement strand
AGACTCATAATAAGCATCCGCCATACCGCGTATCTGGAAGAATACGGCATTGATACCCAGCCGTTTGTACATATCCAGATATGAAATGTACAGTGCTTTCTGGCTGGCTTCGTCGTGTTTGCCGGAAGGCCAGTCGATGCCCCACACTGTAGCCATCCACGCTCCTCTGAGCTGTGGGGCCGGCAGTACAGGCTTTTCTGTAACTACTTCAGGTTTCTCCGGGTCTTTGTTTCCTCCGCCCGGTCTTTCAGGCTCCGCCCTCTTTTCATTGCAGGCAGCCGCCAGGACGACGGCTGCTGCATAAACAAGATGTTTCAGTTTCATTAGTCTTCTTCTTTCTTGATTCCGAACTCGGCAATCACGAATCCGGTATTCAAACGATATCCAAAGATAATGAGTTTTTCGTCATTTCCATTACTGTCCTTGACAATATGGTAATTTGTGGATATTCCAGGAGCAGTGTTGCCTGAATCTCCGCCGATGATTGCAGAGTAGTCAGGCTTATGGGATTCTGCTGCCTTGAAGTTTTCCATAGCCTCTTCCGCATTCGCTCCCTTGGTAAGGTTATAGACATCCAGAGTCGGCGTTACCTTGCTTGCGCTTCCGAATTTCGCAACACATGCCATGAGGTATCTCTCCTGGTTGAATGTGAACATTCTGGCAGCTACGGATTCTTTAGGAAGAATATTGTCGTCCAACGCCAATGATGCCCCGCCAGGGGTGACGTTCTCGTCTGACAATGTTACAGGAAGACGGAGACCGCTCCACAGGTACTTGTCGGTATCCTCGATCCTATAGACATATGTGTTGGCTGTAGCATTGACATTGCTTGCGAGAACCGTCGGCTCGCTGGTGGTCTTGTGATTCGTGACTTTTATTCTGACAAAATCCGTCCCTCCATTATCTCCGAAGAAAATGTAACCGTTTCCGTTCTTGTCAATGTTGCCTGAGATAGCGTCACCGTGTCTTTTCGTAGTACCAGGTATATTGGTGAAGTTTCCGATTACCTCCGGCTTGGAAGCAGGAGTTTCATAATAGTAAATCTTCAATGGTGATGTGGCTCCACCTGAAAGGGACGCAATGTAGATATGTCCGTTTGCGAGGAAACCGCAGTTTACAGGGAAGGTTCCGCCATCAACTCCTGTCATATCAAGCTCTTGCGGTTCAATCTTGCCGGCCTTCAGATCTTCATATTTCAGGACATAAGGAGGAGACCTTCTTACTATAAGCACGTGCTCGCCGTCGAAGTCGGCACATCTTGAGATACCTCCAGCTACTCCCGGTAACTTGTCGGCATCCAGGAACTTGTATTCAACAGGTGTTTCAAAGTCGGCTCCATAGACAGGGATACGGCGCTTGATGGTCATGAAATAGTCAGTGTATCTCTGATGGTTCTGGATTCTGATGACCTGAGTCTTGCTTGCGATGCCTTCCTCCATGGAGTAGTCATAAACTGTTTCCGTGATTTCAGCACCTTCAGACGCAGTGGCTTCTACGCGGAGCTGGTCGAAAGGAGAGTCCTTGTCCAGTTTCGGGAATGTGATTTCCTTCTTGTCCTGGTTTATGGTACCTTCCACGACAGTGTTTCCGTCTGCACCTGCATTGAGAATCTTGATGGATATAAGTTGTGTCTCATACGGGTACACCTTGTTCTCAGGCAGTTTTTCCTCACAGGAAAACAGCATTGACGCTCCTGCAAGCAATACGCCTATCTTGAATATGAGATTTTTCATAATCTGTTCAGTGTTAAATGATTATAATTCGGTAGGCCATCCCTCAGTCTGAGTAAGCTTGTAACCTCTCATTTCATAGTCGCTGATCTGGTTCTTGCCGATCGGGCAGAGATAAGGGTTTACATTAGGGAGGTCCAGATATGGCTGTCTGCCGAGTGTCTGAGGAGAGTAGAAGAATCCGTTGAGGGATGCTCCGTTCTTTCCGTCATAGACAACTTCCTTGCCGTCAGCATTGACTACACGGATTTTCTTGATATTCTCAGCCTTGAGCTCTTCCGGAAGATCTGACTGGAAGTTTACCCAAGTGCCCATAAGCAGGTCAGGTCTTGCGTCTGTGTCCATGTACTCGAGCTTGCCCCATCTCCTGAGGTCGATGATTCTGGAGAACTCGAATGCGAATTCCATTCTGCGCTCGCGTCTGATCTCCCAGAGCAGAGGAGAGACTGTAGCGTCTCTTGAAGGGTCCGCGTTCAATGAAGCCAGGTCCATGGCAGCTGTTTTGGTTACGCCTAACTTCTTGGCTTCCGCTGCGATAGGACGATTCCTTATGGCATTGATACTTAAGTCAATGTCAGCCTGAGAGACACTTTCTTCGCCGAGATCAGCAAGCTCTGCCTTGGCCTCGATCCAGTTCAGGAGAACTTCTGAATATCTGAGGACAGGGTAGCCTGTGACGTTCTTTTCTCCCTGGAATTCCGGAGCAGGTGAAGCGCCCTCTTCATCCAGATATTTGAGAGCTGAACGAGGAATGAACTTGGTGACATACAGATACGCCGACTTGTTCTTAGGGGTAACCTTGTTGAAGAATGTGCCTTCGAATCTCGGGTCACGTGTCTTGAGCAATGTGCTCAATGAGAAATCCTTCGCATCGCCCAATGTAGATGTCTGCCAGTCCTTTCCGTCAGTACAGATGAATGACTTGATGAGGTCGAGAGTAGGTCCGATGTCAGTAGGCTCGTTGGCGTTGCAATATGAAGCCACACAATGCGTTATGCTCTGGGATGCATTGTATTTCCTGTAAAGGATGCACTCTTTGCTTGTAGTGAGGTCTTCAGAGCCGAACAGGTTGCGGAATTCTTCTACAATGGCGAATTTGCCGCTGCTGATCACCTTGTCCGCAGCCTCGGTCGCGAGGTTGAAGAATTTCTTGGCGCGGGCTTCGTCCTTGTAATAGTATTTCTGCCAGCTTCCTTCATAGAGAGCCCATCTGCTGACAAGCGCAGAAACTACATATCTGTTCACGTTTCTGGTGCCGTCGTTGAGGCGTACGTTCTCCATTGCGAACTTGAAGTCGTCATAGACGTGGTCCATCACCTCGTTGCGCGGAGTCCTGTCCTTATAGAGTTCGTCCAGCTGGGTGTTCAACGGTGCGAAATCATAGTAAGGAACGTCTCCGAAGACATTGACAAGTCTCGCATATTCGAGGGCTCTGAAGAATCTTGCAATCGCGAACCAATGGTTGTACTGCTCTTCATTCAGTACGTCTTTCATCCGTTCCTGAATCCTGTCGGACATGATATTGGCCTTTCTTACCCATGCGAAATTCCATGTAGGGCCGGTATATTCGCTCTGCCATTCACCGAGGTCAAGGCTTGTGCTTTCCTTGCTTATCGGCACTGTTCTGGTGAACTGGGCCTGGGAGGAAAGTCTTACTACGTCATCGCTGAACGCGTAGTTGTTGCCCGGAGCATAAGCTGTGGTCCAGCCTACACCATATCCCGGGAAGAAGTGTCCATAGAAAGAGTGGGCATACAGCCTGACGCTTTCTTCGCTTTGCCAATAACTGTCATCCTCTGCAGTTGTCAGAGAAGGACGGTCGAGCACTTCGCAGCTTCCAAAAAGGATTGCGAGAGCTGACAATGTATATAATAATCTGAATTTCATTGTATTGTATGCATTAGAATGATAACTGTACACCGAATGAGACTGATTTGAATACAGGTGTTCCTGTACCGGTACGTCCCAGGTTGTAATTGTTTGAATCTGTGAACATCGAGTAACCTGAAATTGCTTCAGGGTCGATAGGCAGTCCTCTGAGGTGGTCGAAGGTGAAGAAGTTTTCGAGGGAAACATATACCCTTGCCTTGCTTATCTTCGCTTTTGAGAGAACTTTGGTCGGTACTGAATAGCCCAATGTGATGTTCTTGATTCTCAGATAGGCCATGTTCAGGAGGTACCTGCTCTGAACCTGCATTCCGAAACCGGAGTCAGCACCGCCGAGGTTCCATGCACGTGGATAGAATGCGTCGGTATTGTCCTCTGTCCAGTAGTCTTTTGTGAATGTCTTAGGCAGACCGCCGTCCTTGGCATGGTAGCCAGGAATTGCAAGCTGTCCGCTACCCCAGATTTTTCTCTGTCCGATGCCCTGGAAGAAGATGGAGAAGTCCACGCCTTTCCAGTCTGCGCCGAGGCGGAAACCGTATTCGTAGCGAGGTGTTGTGTTTCCGATAACTACGCGGTCACCAGGATTGCCGTTCGTGCCCTCACCAGGAGTGATGTATCCGTCGCCGTCCACATCCACGAATTTCACGTCGCCAGGTGCGAAAATGAGCTTGTCGCTATTCTCGAACTGCACCTGATATACAGGATATTTCGCTGTCTGTCTGTGGGTTGTGCGTGGTGTGCCGTTGTAGATGACAGTTATCTTCTCTATCTGTCCGTCTGCACCATAGACGAAATCGTCTTTCTGGAACAGTCTGTCGGTAACATAACCGTAGATGTCACCATAGCGTCTGCCGGTAGAGTAAGCGTTTGAGAGAAGCCTATTCTCCCAAGGTGTAGCCCAGTCAGCACCTTTGGTGATGTCCGTGACAGCATCTGACAATGTGGCCATACCATTGATGCCCAAGCCGTTGCTGAATCTGAATCCCCAGTCGAGGGCGATTTCCCAGCCTCGTGTGCGGAGACTTCCGTAGTTGCCTCGAGGTGCGGTTGTTCCCAATGTTGCAGGAAGACTCTCACCCGGAATAATCATATTCTTCGTGTCTCTCTGGAACCAGTCGAATGTTATACCAATCTGATTCTTCCAGAATCTGAGGTCGGCTCCGAAGTCCAGAGTCTCGATTCTCTGCCAGGTGATGTCGTAGTCCACCAGTGTCGGTGTGCCGTACTGTGTGACCTTGTTTCCTGAGCCGTCAAGCCAGTTTGACTGGGACTGTGAAAGGGTGGAGACATAGAGCGTATTGGCTACAGACTGGTCTCCGATACTTCCCCATGATGCCCTGATCTTACCGAAGGAGAGCACAGGCTCGATGCGTTTCATGAATTTCTCATTGGTGAAAATCCAACCTCCTGAGAATGAAGGGAATGTCTGCCATCTGAGGTGCGTAGGGAATTTGGAAGAACCGTCGCGGCGGATATTGGCCTCGATGAAATAGCGGTTGCCGAATGCGTAGTTGATACGTCCGAAGAAGCCAAGCTGTGCATCCCAGTTGGTGTTTCCATCTACGAACTGGTCGCCGGTGGCTGTCTTGAACTGAGGGTTCGACAGGTTCATCAGGTCAGTCCTGCGTGCAGATACGGACTCCCATTTTGTAGCTACCCTGTTAAGACCTGCCATAACCTTGAAGTCGTGCTGTCCGCCTGCTCCGAACTGGCGGTGATAGGTGGTGTAGGCATTGACAGTGTTGGTAGAACTTGCGTATCTGTATCTCTTGATGTCTGTTGCTGTTGCATTGGAGAAATACTTCTGTACAGGGAAGCAATATCCCGGCATTGCACCGTCAGCAGCTGCATCTACAACTTCTCCGAGTCCGTTCACATAGATTCTGCTGCCGTCTTCCGCGAACCACTCGGTAGGTGCATACCACATCTGGCCGCCTTCGAATTCAGGTGTTGATGTGTTTTCTTCCTGTGTCCTGTGGTCGTAGGTGTAGTCGAACTTCACGTCCCAGTGCTTGGTGATGTTAACAGTCGCTCCGAGATTGACATTGATATATTTGTTCCTGAGGTTGTTGGTATTGGCAGCGCCTATCTCGTATGATGCCTCACGAAGGTTGTTTCCGTTTTCCTTGACACCGATAGGGAAGAGCGGGCTCCATCTGTAGAGATATAGCCACGGGTCGGCTGTCGTGGTGCCCATTCCCGGATATCTCTTGTTCCTGTCTGAGAATATGGAACTTGCGCGGAGGCTGAGGTATTTGTTGATGTTAGAAGTGAGGCTGATGGATGAGTTGTATCTCGTGAAGTCATCATGCTTTGCTGTTCTGGACATACCGCTCTGCTTGAGGTAGCCGAGACCTATATTATAAGAGGTCTTGCCTGAGGTGCCGCTTACGGACAGGTTGTGTGTCTGGCTTGGTGCCCAGTCGCGTATCATTGCATCAGCACCGTCATAGACGCGGTAACCATATTTGTTTACACCGTCATAGTACCAGTCACGTCCATATACTACCGGGTCGCCGTTCTTGACTTTTCCGCCATAGAGCTTCTGCCACTCGACAGCCTTTTCATAACTCTCAGGACTGATTCTCCAGAAACCTCCGGCAGGCATTGCCGCACCCATGTTCGTATGTGCGTCAAGGGTATATTTCAATGCTTCGAGACCTCCGAATTCGATAGGTTTCGCTCTGTTCTGCCAAGAGAAGTTGTCAGAATATGTCACTTCGAGTTTCTCTTTTCCGACACCTGTCTTGGATGTGATGAGGATGACACCGAATGCAGCTTTTGCACCATAGATGGAGGCGGCTGCCGCATCCTTCAGTACTGAAATGGACTGGATGTCGTCCGGGTTCACCATCTGGATACTTGGAATTTCCACATTGTCCAGGAGAATCAGAGGGCTGTTGTTTCCGGAGATGGAACCTATCTGTCCACGGATATTGATGATAGGGTCTGAACCTACTTCACCGGTAGGGATTCTGATATTCACGCCTGGAACTGAACCCTGAAGTCCACGTCCTACGTCCGCTATAGGTCTGCTGTCCAATGTCTTCTGTACATCGACCACTGCTACTGAGCCTGTGAGGCTGGCTCTTTTCTGGCTACCGTATCCGACAACTACCACTTCCGAGAGCAGCTCGCTGTCTTCTTCCAATGTCACTTTCAAATTGGCGGTCGCCTTCACTTCCTTGGAAATGAAACCGATGGAAGATACTTCCAATATGGCTCCGTCGTTTACTGTTATGATGAACCGGCCGTTCGAATCGGTGAATACACCGTTCATCGAGCCTTTCTCCACAATGCTTGCTCCTGCGAGAGGTTCTCCTTTGGAGTCAAACACTTTTCCTGAAATCTCCACTTTGCGGGATTGGGCGGATGTGCTGGCAGAAATTGACGTTACTGCCGATGCGAAGCAGTCGGCTCCGCTCAGGGGTAAAATCGTCAAAGCGGCCAATGCTGATAGGAAACAAGTCCTCCTTGTTTGTTGCCGTCTATGATCTTTAGTCATAAGTTGTTGGTTATTAGAAATTATGTATTAGTCATCTGCATAAAAACCGATGATTTGGCTAAGTTAAAACATTTTAATATAAAAACCAAACACCAAAAAATGTTAAATTTGTATTTGGGATGTATATTTATAGGAGATTGTTATGACAGATGAGACAGTGACCCTGCTGCGCGGATGGGCAGAGAAATACAATGACGCCTGCTACTTTCAGGAGGACCCGATAATATTTCCGAAGCGGTTCGTGTCAATGCTGAATGACGGCAGGAGCAACCTTGCCGATGTGGAAATCGCCGCTGTATTCGCAGCGCATTTCGCGTGGGGGAGAAGGTCAATGATAGTGCGCGACTGCCATCGCCTGTTCGATGAAATAGACTGGAAACCATACGATTACGTGATGCGCGGACAGTGGAAGGACGAACCGGTCAGCATACACAGGACCGTCAAATGGTCTGAAGTCGCGGCGATATGCGCAAGACTGAAAGACCTCTATTCGGAACGAGAAAGTCTTGAAACATTGACAATTCCCCAGTTCCGGACATTGGTATTCGGGCAGAAGGAAGACAAGAAGGCGCCGAACAAGAAGATCAATATGATGCGGCGCTGGATGGTCCGGAATGACGGCAGAGTGGACCTCGGAGTCTGGAAGGACATTGACCCGCAGACATTGTTGATTCCTCTGGATGTGCACGTGTATCAGCAGGCCTCGGAACTTGGCCTGACCGCCCGTAAACAGAAGGACATCACTACGGTAGAGGAAATTACGGACGCCTTCAGGGACATTTTTCCCGGCGACCCGTGCAAAGGTGATTTCGCGCTTTTCGGTTACGGAATCGACAAGTAAACAGTTAATAACGCAAAGCTATGCCACAAATGTATGTAATATCAGGATGCAATGGAGCCGGCAAGACGACAGCCTCCTATTCATTGCTTCCGGAGATGCTCAAATGCAGCCAGTTCGTGAATTCAGACGAATTCGCCAAGAGCCTTTCGCCATTCAGTCCGGATGCTGCATCGATTCAGGCCGGCAAGCTCATGTTGCTGAAAATGAACTACTTGTTCAAGCGTGGTGAAGACTTTGCGATAGAGACGACATTGGCCACACGCAGTCTCAAGAGGACTATCACCCACGCGCACGAGCAAGGGTACAGTGTCACGATTCTGTATTTCTGGCTGAATTCTCCTGAACTTGCCGTGGAGAGAGTCCGCGCAAGGGTTGCGGCAGGCGGTCACAACATTCCGGAACAGGTGATACGGAGAAGATATACTGCCGGACTGCATTATTTTTTCAATGTTTACAGAACATTGGCCGACAGATGGATTCTTGCGGACAATTCCAAGATACCTTTCAAGGTGGTGGCGGAGGGCTGGAAGGGCATTCTCAATATAAAAGACGAAGAAATCTACAGTACGATAGAAAAGAAGGCCGCAGAGGCCCAAAACTATTTCGACAATGATAGCAAATAAGGAATATTATTATAACACATTCAAGGTCAATGACATTGACCTGAAATCTCTTGTGACGACGGCACTCTCGCACGGCGGGGACTACTGCGACCTGTATTTCGAGAACACCTCGGACCAGGTCTATCAGCTCATGGACGGGAAGGTCACGTCTGGCGGTCTGAATATCGATTACGGTGTGGGAATCAGGGTGTTGTGCGGTGAGAAGACCGGTTATGCCTACTCTGAAAGTACGGAACGGAAAGATATGGAAGCAGCTGCGCTTGCGGCTTCGGCGATTTCGCAAGGCTCTGCTGTCACGCCACGTGAAACCAGAAGCGTGGGGGCCACGTACACTTCCCAACAGAACAATGGCGGCCGTCTCGTCAGGAGGCTTTATCCGGGACATCCGAATCCGGCGGCGGACCGTTATCCGATACTGAAAGACTGGAGGGAAGAGAGTCCGTCCGTGGTCGTGGGGTATCTCGACCGTCTGGAAAAGTCCATCAAGGCGAAGGACAGCAGGATAGTGAGCATAATGTGCTTTCTGAGCAGTCAGACAAGCGATTATATGATGTACAATTCTTTCGGCGAACTCAAATACGAGACCCGTCCGCTGACTACCGTTTCCGCTATGATTGTGGCTGACAACGGAAAGCGGCGTATAAAGAGAAATGACTCCATCAGTCTTCGCAAGGGCGCGGAAATGCTTACCGATGAAGTGATGGAAGAACTTGCGGCCAGTCTGACGGACGGCATTGACAGTGCCTTCGAGGCAAGCAGGCCTGAGGGGGGACAGATGCAGGTGGTGATGGGTGCGGGTGCTTCTGGCATTCTGCTTCACGAGGCCATGGGACACGCTTTCGAGGCTGATTTCAACAGAAAGGGCCAGTCCATCTTCTCGGACAAGATGGGGAAGCGGATTTGTCCGGAAGGAATCAATATCGTGGATGACGCGACCATCCGAAGTAACCGCGGCTCCCTGAATTTTGACGATGAGGGCGTGCCGGGACAGAGGACAATGATGGTCGAGAACGGAGTGCTGACATCGTATCTGCACGATCGGATCAGCGCGAAGTACTACGGCGTGGCCCCGACCGGCAACGGAAGACGTGAAAATTTCCGTTCAAGTCCGATTCCGAGAATGCGCGCGACCTATATGGAAAATGGCAATGCCGATCCGGAAAGCATCATTGCTTCGGTTTCCAAAGGCATCTATGTCAATGAGTTCAGCAACGGGCAGGTGAAAATCGGCGAAGGTGATTTCACGTTCTTCGTGCAGAGCGGCTTCCTGATAGAGAACGGAAGGCTTACCAGACCTGTCAATGATGTCAATGTCATCGGCAACGGGCCCCAGGCATTGAAAGATATTGTAGCTGTCGGCAATGACTGCAAGCTGAAGGATGCCGCATGGACTTGCGGAAAAGGTCAGTCAGTGCCGGTTTCGTGCGGAATGCCGACGGTGCTGGTGAATAATCTGGTAGTGGGAGGAGTGGCAGATGAATAAGGAATTCAAGATGAAAGAAAGTTTGGACTTCGCGATAAGCGATGCGGAGAGAGAAATAGCGGACAAAAGCGTGCAGATGGCGCTGGATGCGGGTGCTTCGGCAGTCATGGTGTCACTGGACAAGGCGAAAACCGAGATTTATGCCTTGCTGGACGGGGAGATTGACAATATCAGGCAGACTGGAGACAGGTCATTGACCTTCAACATCTACGCTGACGGCAAATACGGCACTTTTTCCACGAACAGGTTCGAGGAGGAGAGTCTTCGCGATTTCCTCTGCAAGGCAGTCGAGACAGTGAGGATGCTGGTGGCTGATCCGTTCCGTGGATTGCCGGACAAGAAGGACCTTGCCACGGATGCTGTCAATGGTGATGAGATGGGGCTGTGTTGGTATGGTTATGATTCAGTTACGCGTGAGGAGAAGTTGGAGATGGCAAGACGCATTTCCGTGTTCGGGGAATTCTCGGCACCGTCTTCTGACAGGAACTGGCGTGTGGTATCCGAGGAGATAGAATACAACAATACATTGTCAGACACATACTTGACGAGTTCTGACGGATGCCGATGCCGCCAGACGGAGACTTCATTCGAGGTGAGCAGCCAGGTTACTGTCGAGGACAATGACGGGAACAAATACACCGGCCTTTGGTGGGATTACGATGTGAGTCCGGAGAAGGTGCTGACTTCCGAATGTGGCCGCAAGGCTGTGGAAATGGCCGTGATGCAGATCGCTCCTGTCAATGCGGACAAGGGAAAATACACGATGGTGGTTTCACGTCTGGTTTCAGGCCGTCTTCTCCAGCCGGTGCTCAATGCGTTGAGCAGTCTGTCCGTCTATCAGAAGTCTTCATTCCTGGTGGATGCGCTGGGCAAGCAGGTCTTCAGCAAAGGCTTGAATGTGATGGATATGCCTCTGGAAAAGGGCAAGAGCGGGGCAATCCTGTTCGAGACCGACGGTCGTGCCTGCAGGAACAGGGAAATTATCACTGACGGCGTGGTGAAGGAGAATTTCACGAGCATATACATGTCCAGGAAACTGGGCATTCCGCCGACTTCCAGCTGCCCTAACCGCCCTGTCCTCCAGCCGTTTGTCTCCGAAGAACTGCTTGGCGGGGGGCGTGGAGGTGGACATTGTGGCGTGAGTGGTGCTGGGCTCGGTGCAGAGAATGGTGGTGAGCGTGGTGCTGTGAGTGGTGATGTGTTCGGTGCTGTGAGTGGTGACGGACGTGGAGTTGAGCGTGGTGAAATGAGTGGCTCCGGTCTTTGTGGTGATTGTGGTGAAGTGAGTGGTGCTGTGTTCGGTGCTGTGAGTGGTGGTGAGCGTGGAGTTGAGCTTGGTGTTGTGAATGGTAGTGAACGTGGAGTTGAGCTTGGCGTTGCGAGTGGTGACGAACGTGGAGTTGAGCTTGGTGTTGCGAGTGGTGACGGACGTGGAGTTGAGCTTGGTGCAGTGAATGGCTGTGGTCGTGGAACAGAACTCACTGGTGCACTTGGCGCAGAGCGTGGACTGAAGGCGGAATCGTTTGTAAATGAGATCGCGCAGCGGGATATTATGGACCTCTGCGGAAGCGGCATCCTGGTCACTGACTTCAACGGCGGCAACTGCAACAGCGCCACCGGCGACTTCTCCTACGGCGTTTCCGGCTTCCTTTTCGAGAACGGCAAGATAACCTCGCCGATCGACAGCATGCTCATAACCGGCAACATGACAGACCTCTGGAGCAGCCTCCTCGCCGCCGGCTCCGACCCGGTCCCTGGAATGAGCCGTCAGGTCCCGACCCTCGCCTTCAGAGACGTCACCTTCAATGCATAAAACCGGAAAGTGTGAAAATTACCCGTAATTCATCACGGAAAATGTGAAATTTATGAGGGTTTTTAGTGCTGATTATGTGAAAACCTCGGTTGCGCGATTCGTCCGTAAAACCCCGCCTTCTTCCGGACAAGTTGTATTTTCCTGATTTTGGT
>ENA-OPFJ01000491-OPFJ01000491.1-human-gut-metagenome-genome-assembly--contig:-NODE-491-length-12195-cov-2.217875_pt1 | contig 12195 bp, 8 predicted proteins | sample MGYA00241710_ERZ501551 | MGnify/ENA primary metagenome ERZ501551 (study PRJEB25962, sample SAMEA2042381) | human gut metagenome | biome: human gut; feature: human-associated habitat; material: faeces... | reverse complement strand
CCTGCTTGCGAGAGGGATAGCGGGAGCCGTAACCCCTACCGGCAAAATCAGATTCGATACAGCCAAGATTTCCGGACATGGCGGGGCGAACTTCTTCATCCTGGAAACATTCTTCCTCGCCATAGGCATCACAATCCTCGCAATATCAAGCAGTTGCCTTCCTTACATAAAAACGGCAGCCTATATTTTCACAGGCCTGCTTTTTACTGTCAATCTCATACGCAGATATCAGATTATCACTCAAGATTGCGGATTTTTCACAGCAATTTCGTACCTTTGCAGCGTCGAAATATTACCGGCAGTGCTGCTGGTGATTTCGTTGGTATATTTGTAGGATAGGATTGGTATGGCAACAAAGAAGATTTTGATCTCGCAGGAGACGCCTATGAATGTCGCTCCTTACGAGACTCTCAAAGAAAAATTCGGTGTTCAGATAGATTTTATGCCGTTTTTTCTGATTGAACCGCTCACATCACGAGAATTCAGAGGTCAGCGACTTAACATTTTGGATTACACTGCGATTGTTTTTTCCGCTCGACATACTATCGACGCATTCTTCAAGCTTTGCGAAGAACTCAGAGTGAAAGTACCGGAGACAATGAAGTACTTCTGCACCACCGAAGCAGTCGCAATGTACCTTCAGAAACACATTGTATTCCGCAAACGCAAGATTTTCTACGGAAACGGCACCCCGGCATCAGTCATTGAGCAGATAGGTACGAAACACAAGGATGAGAAATTCCTCATAACCACCTCAGACACAAGCAGCAACGATGCACTGCGCGGACTGTTCGAGGAGCACAAGCTGGACTACAACACAGCAGTTTTCGTCAAATCAGTACCGCAGGACCTGAAAGGTGTGGACCTGAAGTCCTATGATATGATAGTGGTTTACAATCCGGCAGACTTGAAATCACTGTTCGAGAACTACCCGGACTACAAGCCGGAAAACACCAAATTCGTAACCTTCGGCAAACTGATTGTCAAGGCCATGGAAGAGGCCGGACTGCCGATTGAGATAAAGGCGCCAACGGCTGAAGCACCGTCTGTGGCACGCGCACTGGAGCTTTATCTCGAGAAGAATCACTGAATTTATGGACATTGACTTCCGGAAAACATTGAAAAAGAAGGAGAGGCTGTCAGTCGGGACAGACCTTTCCAGGCTTTTCGCGTCCGGACGTTATGGCTTTACTGATGGATTCAGATACTGCTACCGCATAGGCAACGAATTGCCTTTCAACAGGATAGTCGTATCCGTCCCTAAAAAATGCTTCCGCCGCGCCGTCAAGCGCAACCTCCTGAAACGCCGCATCCGCGAAGCCTACCGGCTGAACAAGAATCTTCTTCCTGTCAATGCAGAGAAAGGCGGCACAGACATACTTTTCATCTACAGTTCCAAGGACATCCTCGACTTCAACACTATAGTCCTCTCCGTCAGAAACATCCTTGAGAATCTCGCGGCAAAAGTTACTGCGATGGATGCTACTCCGAAATCGACACGGGAAGAAACCATAAAAGAAGCACCGGAGGCAGCACAAAAAGTGGCACCGGAAGAAACACCTGAGAGCGATGAACAGCATTGACACGAAACCGAAGAACAGATTTGTCGAGACACTGAAGAAGGTTTCGATCTTCCCGTTCATTGTCCTCATCAAATTTTACCGGACCTGCATATCGCCTTATACACCACCGGCTTGCAGGTTTACGCCTACGTGTTCAGAATATGCGCTTCAGGCTTTCCGCAAATGGGGACCGTTCAAGGGGTTCTACCTCACTGTGCGACGCATACTCAGATGCCATCCGTGGGGCGGCTCAGGATACGACCAGGTTCCGTAATCAGCCACATCGGACAGCCTGGGTCCGGAAGCCATACACTCCTGACTCCGTAATCAGCCGCATCGAACGGTCGGGTCCCAGAATCCAGACACAGCCGGTTCCGTAATCAGAAAATTATGTGTATCTTTGCATAATACACATATAATAACGATGCGCATCTTTAGAAAAACCATCATTGCGGCAGCACTTCTTGCGACAAGCGTCACAGGAATGACCGCACAGAACACAAGAAAAGAAGCAGACGGACTTCTCACGGAAAAGAATTCACAGACCATCTACAACAAGGAACTCAAGGCTGACGTCGTCGTGGCCGGAGGCGGAATCGCAGGCGTTTGCGCTGCAGTTTCCGCAGCAAGACACGGCAGCACGGTCATCCTGGTCCAGGACCGCCCGGTACTTGGCGGCAATGCATCCAGCGAAATCCGTATGGGCATCGTCGGAGCAAAAGGCGACCAGAACGCCGAAGCAGGACTCCTGGAAGAAATCCAGCTGAGGAACTTCCGATACAATCCGCTTATGAGATACACCCTCTGGGACGACGCCTTCTATTCTACAGTAATCTGCGAGAAAAACATCACGCTTCTCCTTAACACATCCGTGGAAGACGTGGTCATGGACGGAGACAGAATTGCCGCAGTAAAAGCATGGAACACAAATGCTTACACCAAATATCTCATAAAAGGCACCGTATTCCTCGACTGCACCGGCGACGGCATCCTCAGACTCTCAGGCGCCAAATACCGTCACGGAAGAGAGTTTGCAGATGAGTTCAATGAGTCATTTGTAGGAGAAAACGGAGGCGATTCCAAGACAATGGGCAATTCCATCCTGCTCCAGCTAAGAAAGACAGATGAGGACCATCCGTTCACAGCTCCTGACTGGGCATACCATTTTACCGATGACGACTTCAACTATGACAAGCCGAAATCCACGATTCCCGGCGTCAAGTTCAACTACAAGAAGCCTTTCCCTAAGGACAACAACTACTGGTGGATAGAATACGGCGGCACGATCAACACCATCAAGGACGCCAACGACATCCAGTTCGAACTCAAACGCATTGCCTATGGCGTATGGGAATATATGAAGAACCATCCTGACGGCAGATGCAAGAACTACGACCTCGACTGGATAGGCTCACTTCCGGGCAAGCGTGAATCCACACGTTATGTAGGCCCGCACATCCTTACCCAGAACGACGTCATGTCAGGAGGACACTTCGAAGACGTCATTGCTTACGGCGGCTGGACACTGGACAACCACAACCCTGAGGCATTCCACAGCAAGGGCAAAATGTCCGTCGAATATACGACTCCTACACGCTTCGGAATACCTTTCGACTGCCTGTATTCTGTCAATGTTCCAAACCTCATGTTTGCCGGAAGGGACATCTCCGCCACACACATGGGACTGTCATCGACACGAGTGATGGCCACTTGCGCATTGCTCGGACAGGCTGCAGGAACAGGAGCCGCACTGGCAATAAAATACGACACGACACCGGCCGGCGTGCGCAAAGACCACATTGCCGAACTTCAGGACATGCTGGAAGATGACGACAGCATGCTCCCATACAGATGGAGAAAGCCATCAGCATTGACAATGAGTTCCACCACCTCCGAGGAGAACATGATTCTCCGCAACGGCATTGACCGTCAATGGGATGGTGCCGACAATGGCGTCTGGGTAGCACCTGGCGAAGAAAGCATCGTCTATACATGGAAGAAGCCTGTCACTCTGACAGGTGCCAGGATCATCTTCGATTCCGAGTTCAAATACAGAAGCAAGAGAATGAGAAAATTCGAGGCGACTACCGAGAGGGTGGAAATGCCGAAGATGATGGCCAAGGACTTCAGAGTCGAGGCTCAGGTCAATGGTCAATGGAAGACCGTCTATGAGGGTAAGGGCAATTATCTGAGGCTCCGCAAAGTCGAATTCGCAGCACCTGTAAAGGCCAATGCATTGAGACTCGTGGTGGATTCCACCTGGGGCGCAGAAAAAGCTCACGTTTTCGCATTCGACGCATTGTAGAACGCCAAGCGGATACAAATAATAAGGGGAGGCCTGATCGGTCTCCCCTCTTTATTTATATCGTATCGCTCAGCGATTACAGATTAGCATTGTCCTTCTTCCAGTCAGCGACTGCAGGAACGATTCCGAGAGCAACGATCTCGTCACGCATCTTGCAAAGGTGTGCATAAGAAGCGTCGAGAGCAGCAAGCTCGTCAGCAGTTCCCTGAGGCATCACGTAGTGGCAGCCTGTAGCATCGATAGTTGTAGGCATGGCCATCATCACGTTCTTGTACTTCTCATTGTTCACATAAGTACCTGCAGGCAGCGTGAACGGTGCGCCGCCCATAGCAGCCTCGATCATCTTCACTGCATTGTAAGCAGGGCTCTGGAATGAAGAACGACCACGGAGTTTGATGATAGCTGAACCACCCTGGATGGTGTTCTGCTTGATCTCTGCCATTCTTTCAGCTGAAAGACCCATCTCTGAGAGAGGTTTGCCCTCAACCTTAACCTGTGAAGCGAATACTGCCATCTGCTCACCGTGTCCGCCATAAGTGTGTGCGCCGGTAACTGAGCTCTGAGGAACACCGAACTCTTTTGCGAGATTGCTCTGGAGACGTGTAGAGTCGAGAGCTGCGAGAGAGGTGAGCTGCTCAGGTTTCAGACCTGAATGGATCAATGCTGTAAGAGCGGTAACGTCAGCAGGGTTGAAGATAACGACAACGTGCTTTACATCAGGGCAATACTTCTTGATGTAGTCACCGAACTGAGCTGCGATCTGGCAGTTTCCTTTGAGAAGATCCTCACGGGTCATACCCTCTTTACGAGGAGCTCCACCTGAAGAGATGATGTATTTTGCGTCCTTGAATGCAACCTCAGGATCTACTGTCCAAGTGATGTTTGCACCTTCGAAACCGCAGTGGTACATTTCTTCAGCAACACCGTGAACACCCGGCTCAAAAATATCATAGAGGCAGATGTTAGGGGTGAGACCAAGCATAAGCGCTGTCTGAGCCATATTGGAACCGATCATTCCGCCGGCACCAACGATGGTCAACTTCTCATTAGTCAAATACTTCATAGTAAATGTTATATTATTTAGTTATACTTTATTGACATTTTCACGGCAAAGATAACAATTTCAATCAATAGATTGCCTACTTCGCTACTGTTTTTAACTCAATTCGTCTGCAAATTTTCAGCCAGAATTCCTGATTCTGACAAATTTTATGCAAAATCAGAAAAATGCATTATCTTTGCACCGATAACAAAAACGCTTAAGGTTTTATATGGAACCTCCCAGTTCTGTAAACGATAATCAAAAAATGACAGCAGGATCGCCAGTTGACGACCCCCTGTCGTGTTTCTCTACGACAGAATCATACATTGTAGTAAATAGTCTCCAGTCCGCAGATGACGACGGAGACCATTATGTCGTGTGCGGTTACTCACCGTGCACTGGCATTTCGTATTTCGGAACTACAAGAACATCCATCAAATCCTGAAGCAGAAAAAATTATGGGACTATATCTTAAAAAAGTACTTGAAAACAAAGCGGAAATCGCAGTATGGCAGATAACTGAAAGTGAAGAAGAACTCAAGGCATTGAGTTCCACTCCATCTGATGAAATGGAAGAGATTTCCTGGATCAAAAGCGAATCACTCCGCAAACAGAGGCTCGCAGTAAGAGCTCTCCTGAACGAACTGTTCGACGAAAAGGTCTATCTGAGCCATCACGATAACGGAAAACCGTTCCTCGAGAACAGAGTCACCAATATAAGCATTACACATACAGACAAATATGTTGCTATCATCCTGCACGAAAGCGAGGATGTCGGCATTGACATAGAGTCATTGGACCGCGACTTCGCGGCAGTGGAGCTGAAGGCATTGTCCGAAGACGAAATCGACGACCTCGACGACGACAAGAGGAATGAGCAGCTCGCCATCTACTGGTGTGCAAAGGAGGCGATTTTCAAGAGGTTGTCCATATACAATGTGGATTTCGCGGAGCAGATCGAGATCGAGCGCTTCCGTCCGAGGGGCGAAGGCGAACTCGAGGCCACATTTATCCACAAAGACGGATACGAGGATGAGTTCGAACTGGAATACACCACATTCGACCGCCACGTGCTCGTATGGGTCGTAGGCTGATCACCAAAACCATAACGATATTTATTCACTGTCCGGTGTTGAAAACTTTCCTTTCAGCACCGGATATCGCTTTGTTAAATCTCCTATCTTTGTAAGAACCGCCTTGCACCCTGACCTATGAAGCCTGCAAGACAGTGCAAACCGACAAATAACACAAACCTCTAATATTAATATTATGGTCAAGTATGTAATCAAACGGGATGGACGTCTCGTTGACTTCAACAACCAGAAAATCGTTGCGGCCATTCTCAAGGCCATGAATGTGACCGAAAACGGCGAAGACATTGTCCTTGCCGCAAAGATTGCTGATGCCATCTCCAAGAAGGACACCGAAAAGATGGGTGTCGAGGAGATTCAGGACTGCGTAGAATTCGAACTGATGAAAAGTCCTCGCAAGGAGGTCGCGAAGAAATACATTGCATACAGGAACCAGCGAAATCTCGCGCGCAAGGCCAAGACCTGCGAGATTTTCAAGGAAATCATTGACGCTCAGGCCAATGACATTACTCGTGAAAATGCCAACATGAATGCTGACACGCCTGCGGGAATGATGATGAAGTTCGCGTCTGAGGCCACGAAGACCTATGTGGACGAGTGCCTGCTTTCTGAGGATGTGAAAGAAGCTGTCTATAAAGGATATATCCATATTCATGACAAGGATTATTACCCGACCAAGAGTCTGACCTGTCTCCAGCACCCGCTCGACAAGGTTCTGGACGAGGGCTTCCACGCAGGTCACGGAGAGTCACGGCCGGCCAAGAGAATCGAGACAGCAGCAGTGCTTGCATGTATTTCAATGGAGACTGTCCAGAATGAAATGCATGGCGGCCAGGCGATTCCGGCATTCGACTTCTATCTGGCTCCTTACGTAAGGAAGACCTACAAGGAGGAAATCGACAAGCTCGCCGCGTTCGAAGGCATTGACCTCGACCATCTGAAGGATGCTCCGATCGACGACTACATCAAGCGTGATCTGGTAGGAATAAAGGGCGACGAGAGGCTGAAACAGCATGCCATCAATATGACTGTCAGCCGCGTACACCAGGCTATGGAGGCATTTGTGCACAACATGAACACCATCCATTCCCGTGGAGGTAACCAGGTGGTATTCAGTTCGATAAACTATGGAACTGATGTTTCCGCCGAAGGACGTTGCATCATCAGGGAGATTCTGAACACCACTTACGAGGGTGTGGGAAACGGCAGCACCGCCATCTTCCCTATCCAGATATGGAAAAAGAAAAGGGGCGTCAGCTATCTTCCGGAAGACCCTAACTATGACCTCTACAAGTTCGCCTGCAAGGTTTCCGCGAGACGTTTCTTCCCTAATTTCCTGAACCTTGACGCCACGTTCAACCAGGATCCTGACTGGAAAGCGGATGACCCGTACAGGTTCCATCATGAGGTGGCCACTATGGGCTGCAGGACCAGGGTCTTCGAAAACAGGTTCGGCCCCAAGACGTCTATCGGTCGAGGCAATCTGAGTTTCACGACTGTCAATATTGTCCGTCTGGCTATCGAGTGTATGGGTATCAGCGACAAGGACGAGAGGATCAAGGAGTTTTTCAACAAGCTGGACAAAGTGCTGGATATCACTGCTCAGCAGTTGTGCGAGAGATTTGATTTCCAGAAGACTGCGCTGAAGAAGCAGTTCCCGCTGCTGATGGGCAAATTGTGGATCGGAAGCGAAAACCTGTCGCCGGACGACACCGTGGAATCAGTGATAAACCAGGGAACTCTCGGCATCGGCTTCATCGGACTGGCAGAGTGTCTTATCGCGCTTGTCGGCAAGCATCACGGAGAGTCTGACGAGGCGCAGAATCTCGGACTCAGGATTGTCACATATTTCAGGGACAAGGCCAATAGCTATTCCGAGAAGTTCCAGCATAATTTCAGTGTGCTCGGAACGCCTGCGGAAGGTCTGTCCGGAAGGTTTACGAAGATGGACAAGAAGAAGTTCGGTATCATAAAGGGAGTTACGGACAAGGACTATTATACGAATTCAAGTCACGTTCCGGTTTATTTCCATTGCACTCCTAAGCATAAGGCGGAGATCGAAGGGCCTTATCATGAGCTGGAGAGGGGCGGACATATATTCTATGTGGAGATTGACGGGGATGCGACGCACAATCCTGAGGCCATCATGAATATCGTGGACCTTATGGACAAGTACAATATCGGTTACGGCAGCGTAAACCATAACCGCAACAGGTGTCTTGACTGCGGATATGAGGATGCGAGTGAGAACTTGACGGAATGTCCTCATTGTCACGGACATAACATCGACACGCTCCAGAGGATCACGGGCTACCTGGTAGGTACGACGAACCGCTGGAACAGTGCGAAGCTCGCGGAGCTGAAAGACCGCGTGGTACATAAATAACGCTGGACGCGTTATTTACGTACCAGTACGTTCGGTGGTCCCCCGTCAAGCAGATGCTTGACTGCCACCGGGGGCGATATCGCTCCTCTGGAGCGGGCTGTAGCCGGGGTTTTCGCTGAACGCGTTATTTACGTACCAGTACGCCAGACAATAATATGGAGGAACTGTATATAATGGAGGTGATGGAGCAGACCATGGCTGACGGCCCGGGCCTGCGCACCTCTATTTATTGTGCCGGATGCGGACATCATTGTCCCGGCTGCCATAACCCGCAGTCATGGAAATTCGAGAACGGACACAAGATGAGCGTCGATGACCTGATGAAGGTGATAACCGACGACGAATTCAGCAATGTTTCGTTCAGCGGAGGCGACCCGTTCTATCAGGTGGAGGGATTCACTGCATTGGCCAAGAGAATCAAGGCCGAAACCAATAAGACCATCTGGTGCTGGACCGGATTCACCATAGAAGAAATCCGTGCGGACGAGCGGCTTTCCATGCTCCTCCCATACATTGACGTTCTCGTGGACGGCCCGTTCATCAAGGCATTGAAAGACCCTCAACTCCATTTCCGCGGAAGCTCAAACCAGCGGATCATCCACCTCACGCCGGAAGAAGACGATGAGATTCCCGGCACAGTAAAAATCATCCCGTTCAAGTAAACGGAGCAGCAAATCACGGCAAATATTGGCGATTTTCGCCCTGTAAACGCAAAATATACGTAAAATTACGTATATGTTTTTCTGCGTTGTTCGGCTATATTTGCTGCGATGCCATTGTGCAACAACACTAAAATTTCATTTAAAGTAGAACTCTAATACGTACTTATACTATGAACGTCCACAGAATCAGCAGAACACTCATACGCTTGGGCGCAGCCATCACCGCTGCAGCATTACTGATACCGGGATGCCGCAAAAACGAAAAGAATGACCTCACGGTAACCGAGATCATCATCGTTAATCCGGACAGCAGATATCTGGACATGACGCAGGGCGACGGCGCCTTGATCCAGTACGATGTAGTACCTTCAGAAGCGCTCACCACGGCTGTAATCGAATGGAGCAGTGACAATGAGAGCGTGGCGACCGTGATGAACGGATATGTCTCGGCCTATGCGCCGGGCAATGCCACCATCACCGCCAAATGCGGAAACGCTGAAGCGACTGTCACTGTCTCGGTGAAGCCTGTTCCGGGAACATCCTTTACCGTGCCGGAAACATTGTTCCTGTACACAGGATATGAAACCGTATTGGAAATGACCATTGAGCCGGAAAAGGCCAATGCATCATCTCTTGACTGGGAATACGATTCGGAATATCTGTCAATGTCTTTCAATGAAGGGAAGGCAGTATTTACCGGTCTGAAAAAAGGCAATACGGCCATAACCGTCAAATCTGAGAAAGCCGGCGCCAAAACTGTCCAGGTCGCCATCAGGGATATAGAGTCCCGCCTGGTTGTCGGTTATAATAAGCGCACCGCCGGTAGTTATAAGACCATCATACTGAAAGATGGAGATGAAGTCATCTGGGACCAAATCTACCCGTCCTCAGATTCGTACGATCCTACTTACTATCCGGATATTACTGTCGTCGTAGGACCGGACATCAGCATATCCAAAGATGTTAAAATTTCCTGCTCAAATGAGTCCATCTGCAAGGAGTTCCGGCCTCTGCCTAAAGGGACCACTGACAAGCGTGCGGCTTATACATTGTACAACGGCGACGGATTCGGAACTGCGGACGTAACTGTCACTGCATACGACCAAAAGTTCGATACGGAGAGGAAATTACAGTTCAAATTGACAAGAGAGGCCAAAGGCTTCCCTGGTGAACTGATTGTGCGCGGACCGAAATCTACTACTATAAGAAACGGCGACACCTACAGAATGGATATGAACACCAGCGCGTATTTTTACGTGGATGACGGATATCAGGTCAAGTGGAGTGTCGAGAGTGGGAATGCCCTCACGTTGAAGCATTCTGGAGATGTGTATTGGTCACAATATGCAAAAGCGACGACCGCTGACAAGACCGGCCCGGTTACAATAAAAGTGACGGACCAGACAGGCAAGTCAATGTCATTTACAATCAATGTGACGGAGCAGGTTTTCCCTGACGACATCTATGTGACGTATGAAGACGGCACGCGGCTCAAAGATGGTGATGAACTTCTTATCGGTCATGACTATAATTTAAAGCTCTCGAATTCCGATTATAGAGGCAAATGGACAATTGAAGATGCGAAGTACTCTGGTGTATGGGATCAGGACAACCCAGAGTACTATAGTTCTATATCTTATCGCCCTACAGAGTACAACTATTCGGGGTCTTCCAAACTTACAGTTACAGACAAATCCGGCTTGAAGAAATTAGAATATAACTTGAAGCACAAGTATTCTTTGGAAGACTGTAGGTTCTCAATATCTGATAAGGGGCCTAATAGTATGACGGATGGCGTATCTGCGACAAATTATATTCCGTGGACAGGAACATCCACCAACAATGAGATAACCCTTTATCTGTATTATGGTAATAAAAATATTAATCCTTGGCAGCTTTCCGGTGCAGACCAGAACATGAATTCCGGTCGGCTGAAAATAGATATTGAGTATCTGAGCAATGGTTCAGCCCTCAGACAGAATAATAGGGTGGTGCTTCAGCAGTATTATTATCACTATAAATTGACTTGGAAAACAGCTGCCGGGGCATTCAATATCAGATTCACTGATGGCAATATCGTCAGAAAAGTTCCGTTCTACAGTACGATTGATGTGAAAAATCTAAAGGATTATGCCTTTTTCGAATACTTCAGCGGCAGTAGTGCCGGCAGGCTTATGAAAAATGGAGATGTATCGATTCTTTGTGCGTACACAAATAAAGCTAACTACAATATCATGTTCGCTCACACATCTAATCTGACGAAGGATGCCGACGGAGATTGGGTTTTCAATGCTGGTCTGCGTGATCTAGCTTACTCGACAGAGACAATGGGCGATGTTGTGGCTATCGAATCCAAATGTTACCAGCCAAGGTCGTCAATATATGATTATTTGATTTTTCATGGAATAACTGGTAAAGAGGTCGCGAATAGCATTGCGTATAAAGGTTTTTCGTATAAAAGCACAGAAAAGCCTTTCTATCTTTATTTCAAATTTAAAGGAGCTACTGATTCTTATGGCAACACGTGGCCGCACGATAAATATAATTTACAACGTCGTAGCCTCTGGTACCTTTAGGTTGAGGTTTCCCGCCCACGCTGGTGCACAAAGATAAACAGAGCAGAGCAAAGCCGAGCTGTCCAGTCCCGAAAAAAGTTTACCAATGTCGCACCTGGTGCAACGCATAAATCGCTAATTATCACTACTTTAGGCATTTTCAGAGTTGGTATTTTCGCAACTCTGAAAATGGCTAAACAATTATCACTCAGTAACTTACAGGTTGCGCTTCATGAGGAAGACGAAGTCTTCTTCTCTCGGCGTTCACTATATACCAACTTACAAATATCCTTGCAAGTCATAACAATTCGTATTTTTGAAAGAGTCGGATTACATCCGCTTTGAAGCGATCTTTATCGAAGCCGGCTGCTTTCTTTGAGAGATTGTCAAGATTAGCGAGTGACTCTACCACTTTCCGTGCAATAGTACGCTTAGCCTCCTCATCAGTGGATTCTATAAAAGCATCATACTCTTCAAAATCAATCTTGAAACCGCAAGTATAAACCCCATAGTAGTCCGTGAATGAGTTGTCTAAATTAGGGATTGTCGTTTAATGTTTTCTTTTTGACCGAAGCAGCCGACTGATCCCATC
>ENA-OPFJ01000474-OPFJ01000474.1-human-gut-metagenome-genome-assembly--contig:-NODE-474-length-12458-cov-1.976860_pt1 | contig 12458 bp, 10 predicted proteins | sample MGYA00241710_ERZ501551 | MGnify/ENA primary metagenome ERZ501551 (study PRJEB25962, sample SAMEA2042381) | human gut metagenome | biome: human gut; feature: human-associated habitat; material: faeces... | reverse complement strand
GAGCCACGGATGGCGAATTGGCGGCGGTTGCGTATTAAGCATATATCTTAATTAAGAACACTTAGTAATTCTTGGTTGAAATACATTGCTTCTGCATGATATCACTTGCCAATCTATTATACGGGTTTTACTTCCCATAAACTTTCGTCAGATGCGAAACATCCAAGTAGTCCGCGATACCGTCCGCGTAGTCCGTTGGAACTTCCCCAGCGACGAGCGGTTTCAGATACGCAATCATTTCTGCGGTCACGTCGTGGTGGTCAGGCGTGATCCAGGAGACAGGCACTTCCTTTGCCTGATTTGCAACTTCACTGACCGGAGTATTGGAAAGCTCGTAGGTGTATGGAGCATTCGACAGACGATGCAGACTTACCATCTGTGCGCTTTCTCCGTTCTTGGCGAGAACAACCGCATGCTTGCCGGAGAGGAACGACTCCGTTAAGTCTGTCATACTTGCCATGTGTCCGGCACAACGCTGCAGAACATTGACTTCGACGGAACGAACCTTGATGCCGAGCTTTTCCTTTACAAGGTATTCCAGTGTCTTTCCGGCACCGCTCAACTGTGCATGTCCGAACTTGTCAGCGGCAGCATTGGTAGCAGAGATGTAGTTGCCGTCCTTGTCGCGGATACCTTCAGAGACAGCGACGATGACATTCTTGTATTTCTTTACCATTTCCTTTAAGTCTGTGATGAACTGCTCCTTGTCGAAGGCAACCTCCGGCAGGTAGATCAGATGTGGTGCAAGGCTGAATTCATTTCTTGCAAGCACAGAAGCAGCAGTCAACCAGCCGGCATCCCGTCCCATGATCTCGATGATATTGACACTTTCCAGATCGTAAATATAGGTGTCATAGGCAATCTCACGGATGGAACTTGCAATGTATTTGGCAGCAGAGCCAAAGCCTGGTGTATGGTCTGTCATGATCAGATCGTTGTCGATCGTCTTTGGCACACCGATGATGCGGATATCATTGCCGATGGAAGCCGCGTAAGCAGAGAGCTTGGCAACCGTATCCATGGAATCGTTTCCACCGATATAGAAGAATGCACCGATGTTCATTTCCTCAAAGATGGAGAAGATTTCTTCGTACATAGAAACGTCGTCCTTCATATCTGGCAGCTTGAACCGGCAGGAACCGAGGTACATGGCTGGTGTGCGTGCAAGCTTCTGGATGAATGCGTCATCCTTGTCTGACAAATCCAGAAAATGTTTCTTCAGCACGCCCTGAATTCCGTGAATCGCACCATAAATTTTATCATATATTCCAAAATCTCTGGCAGCGGCAACAACGCCGGCAAGAGATGCATTGATAGCGGCTGTTGGTCCGCCAGACTGTGCAACGATACAGTTTTTACTCATGATAACTCCTTATTCTACTTTAAATATAATCATTTGGTATCAGACGTAAAGAATGATTTCGATTATAGTTGATTTACGCCATACAAAATTATATTAGCATATTCATACAGGGATAGCAAACCTAAAATCCGCGAATCTATGCATCGTCGAAAAGTGATAAAAAATTCTAAAAAAAACGAGAAATCCAAAAAATTTTATATAATATTCAAAAATTTTCAATTTCAATCAAATCTGATCTTATGTATTATAATGACATAAACAAAAGAAGAGAACTTCAAAAAAAGAAGTTACCCCCCTCTCCCCCCTTTTTATGTGACAAAGCTGCGTGATCCATTCTCTCCCCTCTTTTTGGATTTCGCAGCTTTGTGTATAGTTAGACATAATTCGGGATGGGGTGGAAAGCATTTGCCCAATGTGGTATATATATGGTAAAATATGAGATGTTGGAGAATTCCAGCGGATATACGGATAATTATAAAATATGTAAAAGCATTACATATAAAGAAGGAATTAAGAAAGGTGGTACGCAGGCTATGAAGATTTTAGTAACAGGTGGCGCCGGATATATCGGAAGCCATACATGTGTGGAGTTGCTTGAGGCAGGCTATGATGTTGTGATCGTCGATAACCTTTACAATGCAAGCGAGAAGGCAGTTGACCGGATCGGACAGATCACAGGCAAGACGCCGACATTTTATGAGGCAGATATCCGGGATTATGAGAAAATGACAGAGATATTTGCTAAGGAACAGCCAGATACCGTGATTCATTTCGCAGGACTGAAGGCAGTTGGTGAGTCTGTGCGGAAACCACTGGAATATTATGAGAATAACATCGCAGGTACATTGAATCTGTGCAAGGTTATGCGTGAGAATGGCTGTAAGAATATTATCTTCTCATCTTCTGCAACTGTGTACGGCAATCCAGCCTTTATCCCTATCACAGAGGAATGTCCAAAGGGCGTTTGTACAAACCCTTATGGCTGGACAAAGCATATGTTAGAGCAGATCCTGACAGATATCCAGTTTGCAGATCCAGAATGGAATGTGATCCTGCTTCGTTACTTCAACCCAATTGGTGCACATAAGAGTGGTCTGATCGGAGAAGATCCAAAGGGTATCCCGAACAACCTGCTTCCATATGTAGCACAGGTAGCAATCGGCAAGCTTCCTTGCGTGGGTGTGTTTGGCAATGATTACGATACACCGGATGGTACAGGTGTCCGTGATTATATCCATGTTGTTGATCTTGCGAAGGGACATGTGGCAGCGATCAATAAGATCAAGGAGAATCCGGGCGTCAAGATTTATAACCTTGGAACAGGAAAGGGATACAGCGTACTTGATGTGATCCATGCGTTTGGCAAGGCGTGCGGCAAGGAGATCCCATATGAGATTAAGCCTCGTCGTGCTGGTGATATTGCAACCTGCTATTCCGATGCAAGCCTTGCAAAGAAGGAGCTTGGATGGGAAGCACAGTATGATATTGATGAGATGTGTGCAGATTCATGGAAGTGGCAGTCTATGAATCCGGATGGCTATAATACACCAGAAAAGTAAAAATTTACTAAAAATATTAAAAAGTAGGAAAGCAACCGTGTTAAGCGGTTGCTTTTTTTGCCTATTCGCGGTACAATTCGTATAATTGTGTGAAAAAATAAGGATTGAATGCCGATATTATAAGTTGGGTTTACTTATATATCGGAGGAATTTGAATGAGAAATAGAACAAACGATAAGAATTAGGGCTTTACATTGAACGCAAAGAACTGTCTGACTGCAGCACAGACAGAGTTCATAGAGTTGTATGCGAAAAATGATACAACAATTATTGGATCCGAAACAAAATAAATTTACTGTAAATGGCGAGCAGATTGATATGCAGTTTTACTTTGTAGCAGCACCAGATAGTAATATGAGTAATAATTGGAATATATTGAAAGATTATTAAAATGTCATGCAATAGTAAAATGAGGGAGATATAGATGGCAGATTTTGCGAAAGAAAATCAATTTACACCCGATCAGCAGGCAGAGATTGATGCAGGCATCAAGGACAACATTGATGTGTCCATCTATGCAAAGCCGGAATTTCTTGCAATTCAGATGCATGAGATTCGGATTGGCCTTGTGGAACAGATACCGGTCTCTTATTATGCGGACAGCCGGTATGATTGGTTTCAGATGGAAGAAATCCGTAAGGGACTGGAGATGTCTCTGGATGTCAGTAAATACGCAGATCCAAATATCTCCTTTGATAGGATGCGTCAGATTCGCAAGGGGCTGGAAGCAGGCATTGATTTATCGGATAAAAAGAATATGGCTGCGGGGGTTCTGCAGCAGTTAAGAAAGGCGACACTGGAGCATATCGATTTATCTGTATATATCAATAACGGGTTTGATGAAGACCAACTGCATCAGATCCGGTTGGCAAAGAAAAATGGTGTAGATATTGATTCCTATGTGATACCGGATTTCCGGGGAATCTCGATTCGTGAGATTCGATTAGGATTGGAGCATCATATTGATGTGTCTGTGTATGCGAGCAGAGAATACACGTGGCAGCAGATGCGTGAGATCCGGTTAGGACTGGAAAAACATTTGGATGTAGAACAATATAAGAATGTGTTATATTCATGGCAGCAGATGCGGGAAATCCGGTATGGACTCGAAGAAGGCATGGACGTCAGCTATTACCGTAGCTTTATGTACACGACAAAGCTGATGCGGCAGCGCAGACTGGATTTGCTGGAAAAGACGAAAATGCCGATCCAGAATGGAGAAGCAGTGAAGAAACGATTTTCCTGTTTTGATATGTTGCTTAATCAGAGTGGTATGGAGGCAATCGTCATACTTCCAAATCCGGGAGTTCCGATAGCGCAGGATGAGGTGCTTTCGGCGATTAAGGAGGCAGATATCAAAAAAGGTGTTGACTATGCAGTTGTCAAAGCAATCTGCGATGGTACGACAAGTGGCGATATCGTAACACTGGCAAAAGGCGTGATGCCACAGGCAGGCGCAGATGGCTGGTATGAATTCTTCTTTGATACGAATGTAAAATCCAATCCGGCTTTGATGGAAGATGGTTCCGTGGATTATCAGAATGCAAAATGGTTTGAACTGGTGAAGAAAGGGCAGACGGTTGCTGTCTACCATGAAGCACAGGAGGGAACACCGGGTTATACAATTATGGGAGAATCCCTTGCGACAAAGAAGGGTAAGGAGAAGCCAATCCTGACAGGAAGTGGTTTCCAGATATTGGAAGATAAGAAGACATATATTGCGATGGAAAATGGAAAGATTGAGCTGAAAGATAACCGGCTTGTGATCTCCAGCTTATTAGTGTTAGATGATGTGACATGTGCAACCGGAAATGTTGATTTTGATGGTTCCATCTATGTACGTGGCAATGTTGGACAGGGTGTGAGTATCCATGCGACAAGAGATGTGCTGGTAGATGGATATGCCGAATCTTCGGTAATCGAGGCTGGTGGCGATATCATATTGAAAAAGGGTAACAATGCATCCGGACGCGGTTTCCTGCGGGCAAATGGCGATGTGATGGGCATGTTTTTCGAGTCCGCACGCGTATGGGCAGGTGGAAAGGTCGGTGCGAATTATTGTCTGCGGAGTGAGATTCATGCAGGTACCCGGATCGAGATATCAGGACGAAATGGTGTACTTGCTGGAGGACTGGCGCAGGCGCAGAATCTGATACAGGCAACTAACATCGGAAATGAGGCGAGTCTTGCTACACGGCTTGTGCTTGGAAATAAGGACAAAAATGTGCAGATGCAGGTAGACCTGCAGGGTAGGGAGAAAAAGGTTTCACAAGAACTTCGATTATTGCTGAATGCATATCAGGAGTTCCGGAAGAAGTTTGAACCTGTGATACGAAATGTACATCCGACCTATTTAAAACTGGAGGATGCAATTTATACAAAGAAAACAGAATTGGAGGAATTAAAGAAGAGGAAAGACGCAGTGGAGAAAGAACAAAAGAAACAAAAATCTGCGAAGGTAGTCGTTACCGGGAATTTGTATTCCGGTGTCAGCGTGGAGATTAATGGTGTGATTTGGCGTTCAGAACCAATGCGGAACGTGTATCTGGTGAGTAGAGGAAATCGTATCGGATCGTTACGGAATGTGTAAACGAAGGAGAAGCAAATGAGAAATAAAATTTTGATAGTGGATGATGTTGATATAAACCGCGAGATACTGCGTTCAATCCTGGAAGATGAATATACGATTCTGGAAGCTGAAAATGGAAAACAGGCACTTGAGATTGTAGATCAGGAAGCAAAAAATATGGCTGCAATTCTGTTGGATCTGGTCATGCCGGAGATGGATGGGACGCAGGTGCTGGAAGAGCTGAACCGACGCGAGGTGATCGGAAAGGTTCCGGTTCTGGTTATCAGTGGAGATCATACGGTGGAGGTACAGAAGAAGTGCTTTGAGCTTGGAATTTCCGATTTTATTGCGAAGCCATTTAACAATGCGATTATTAAGCAGAGAGTTAAAAATACAGCTGAATTTTTTGATTATAAATTAAAGCTGGAAGACAAGGTGGCTGAGCAGACGAACGTATTGCGGAAAGCATATCGCACCTTGCAGATCCAGGCAGAGCATCTGAAGAAGAAGAACCAGCAGATCATTGAAATGCTTGGTACGGTTGTCGAGTATCGAAGCACAGAAAGTGGAGAGCATATCCAGCGAGTAAAGGGATACACCCGGATTCTTGCAGAGGCAGTAATGGAGGATTATCCAGAATACGAACTGACAAAGGAGAAGATTGATATCATTGAGTCTGTCAGCGCTTTGCATGATATTGGAAAGATTGCGATTCCAGACCGTATTTTATTGAAGCCGGGCAGACTGACATCAGAAGAGTTTGAATATATGAAGTCCCATACGATCCGTGGATGTGAACTACTTGATTCCATCAAGGAGGATTGGAACGATGACACGATGAAATATGCGTATGAGATCTGCCGCCATCATCATGAGCGTTATGATGGTAAGGGATATCCAGATGGTTTAGTTGGTGATGAGATTCCAATCTGCGCCCAGCTTGTATCAGTTGCGGATGTATACGATGCACTTGTCAATGAGCGGTGCTACAAGGATGCGTTTTCAAAGGAAGATGCATATCGGATGATTATCACCGGAGAATGTGGTGTATTTTCACCGAAGCTGATGGAGTCGTTTAGAAAGGTACGTCCAGCATTCGAAAAACTTGCCAATAAGAGTTTCCGAAAATAAGAGCATACTTGATAAAAACAAGTAAAATAGCACAAAATACAGAAAAAGAGAAGTGGAAATACGTTTTCACTTCTCTTTTTCTAGTGCAACTTAAAAACATGTGGAGATTTTACAATCTCACTTTATTATATTAAATAAAAGCTGCATATGTGCTTGATAATCATAAGTAAAACGATTAATTTGCTTGATATAAATATAAATATTGATATTTTGACTGGAAAAAACTGTTTGACAAATTAATTTTATTAAGTATAATGACAACATGTTGAGTAAGGAAAGCTAGCGGACTTAACAAAAAGAAAGAAACAAAAAGAGGAGGAAATGATTATGACAGAAGAAATTATGAATGCGATTTCAAGTGAAGTCTACGGCGTCTGGTTCTTGATCGGTGCGGCACTGGTGTTCTGGATGCAGGCAGGTTTCGCGATGGTGGAGGCAGGATTTACCAGAGCGAAAAATACTGGTAACATCATCATGAAGAACCTGATGGACTTCTGTATCGGTACCGTGATGTTTATCCTGATCGGTTTCGGTTTGTTCTTAGGTGAGGATGTGGCAGGTATCTTTGGTAAGCCTGGATTTGATATCTTCACAAATTATGCAAATTTTGATTGGTCAAACTTCGTATTTAACTTAGTGTTCTGTGCTACGACAGCAACGATCGTATCCGGAGCGATGGCAGAGAGAACAAAGTTCTTATCCTACTGTGTATATTCCGCAGTAATCTCCGCAGTCATATATCCGATTGAAGCACACTGGACATGGGGCGGCGGCTGGTTGTCTAAGATGGGCTTCCACGATTTCGCCGGTTCCAACTGTATCCACATGGTTGGTGGTATTTGTGCCCTGATCGGTGCAGCAATCCTTGGACCACGTATTGGTAAGTTCAAGAAGCAGAAGGATGGAAGCATCAAGGTTGGCGCATTCCCAGGACATAACTTGGCACTTGGTGCACTTGGTGTATTTATCCTGTGGCTTGGCTGGTATGGATTTAATGGTGCAGCCGCAACATCAGTTCCGCAGCTTGGTGCGATATTCACAACAACAACGATTGCTCCTTCCGTTGCAACAGTCGTATGTATGATCTTTACATGGATCCGTTATGGTAAGCCGGATGTATCTATGTGTCTGAATGCATCTCTGGCAGGTCTGGTAGCGATCACAGCACCATGTGATGTTGCAGATGCGACTGGCGCAATTGTCATCGGTGCGGTATCCGGTGTACTCGTAGTATTTGGTGTATGGCTGCTTGATAACAAACTCCGTGTCGATGATCCGGTTGGTGCCGTAGCCGTTCACATGATGAATGGTATCTGGGGTACGATCGCAGTTGGACTTTTCGCAACAGACAGTACACCTACCTATTCTCTTGCAGATGCAAATGGTGACAAATTACTTGGCCTTTTCTATGGTGGTGGATTCAAGCTCCTTGGTATTCAGTTGACAGGTATGCTTGCAACAGCCGCATGGACAGCTGTTACAATTACAATCACATTCCTTTTAATCAAGAAAATCTTCGGCCTGCGTGTATCCGCTGAGGAGGAAATCACAGGTCTGGATGCAACCGAGCATGGACTTGAGACAGCTTATGCAGGATTCATGACATATGGCGATCACATCAGCAGCGATGGCACGACAACGGTATCAACTCCTGCGATTCCGGAGAATGCAGTCCCTGAGGATGAGGCAGTTCCGGTTCAGGTTATGAGTGGTGGCACAGGTGTTGCTTCGGATGTCAAGCTTACAAAGATTTCTATCATATGTAAGCAGAATAAGTTTGAGGATCTGAAGAATGCTTTGAATGATGCCGGTGTAACAGGTATCACAGTCACACAGGTACTTGGATGTGGTGCCCAGAAGGGTCAGACGAAGTACTATCGTGGTGTTAAGATGGATATGACATTGCTTCCGAAGGTAAAGGTGGAAGTCGTTGTCAGCAAGGTTCCGGTTGCTACCGTTGTAAAGGCAGCAAAGAAAGCACTTTATACTGGTAGCATCGGTGATGGTAAGATCTTCGTCTATGGTGTCGAAAATGTAATCAAGGTTCGTACCGGAGAAGAAGGCTACGATGCTTTGCAGGGAGAAAACTAAATCATTTCCTTACATATAAAGAAAGGCGTCTTGCATGTGATGTGCAAGGCGCCTTTTGCTATAAGGTTTCACCGGATACAAGATGATTCAGGAAACATGAACCCTTTGCTGAATCCACGCATTGTAGATTTTGAATGGCTTTTCGAACAGTGGCTGTGCAAGTATGATCACGAGAATTATCGCGATGATAAGCCATAAAATATTTGCCCATCCATGAAAATGCTGATACAGGAACGGATATGTCTCCACGTATTCCAGATAGAAGAGAACCGGACGATGGAAGAAATAAATCGACATGGATTCTTTTCCGAGAGCATCTAAATGGAATATCTTATGCCTTGGGATGATACTTAAAATACATACACTAATAATAAATGTGATCATATATGCGGATAGCCGGAATAAAATACCGACCTCACCAGCATCGTCCAACAGGGCTTCATATGAACTTCTGCCGGTGAAGAAGCGGCGGAAGATGTAAAAACTGTCAATATTTAAACGGCAAATAATAAAAAATGCAAGGACGGTCACCGGTGCAAGAATCTGCATAACCGGACGGTGAAGCTGGTATTCTAATTTGTCCACATTGCACATCCACCCGAGCACAAACCATGGGAAGAATACAAGACACCGGGAAAAAGCAAATACATCCCCGATTCCGTTGTCATAGCCAGCCAGAAGTGCAGCCAAAACTGCGATGGCTAAGATTTTGCGCTTATCGACATGGCGAAGCAGATAGGCACATGTATAGAATACACACATGGCGAAAAGGTACCACGGAACGCCGTCGGTTTTCACAAGTGAAAATGTAAGTCTGGGACTGGTCAGCCGTTGGAATGGAAAGATCAGCAGCTTCAACAGGACATACAGACCTGCAAAATTCGCAAGTTTTTTGCAGAAGCGTTCCTTTGTCTGAATCGCATGCTCGCACATCAATCCACTTGCAAATACAAATAAAGGCATGTGAAAACTGTAAATAAACAAAAATAAAGATTTACACATGTTGGAATGATAATCAATTCCGCTCTCTAAAAAATGTCCAGCGACAACACAGATGATCAAAAATCCTTTTACATTGTCCAGCCAGATGTTCCGTTTTTGCGTAGACATAGAAAGAACTCCTTTTCCATATAATCAATTACAGGCAATAAAAGCCGTCGTTTATAGTAGTCTTGTCGGGGTGAAAAGTCAATAGAAAATCATTGTGCAAAATGTCCTCTTTTTTTCATGAAAGCGCAAATCCATTGGTAAATACTTAAGAAAATCCCAAAAAGCCTTGCAAATTCAAGGAAAGTGGCGTAATATCATGTCAACAAAAGAAATCAAAGACAACATAGTATTACTAAAAAATATACATACATATTTACGGAGGAATGGATCATGGCAGTAAAGAAAGCAACAGTTGATGCAACTATGGCAAAGGTAGAAGCTGCAAAGGCAGCAGCTCCAGCTAAGAAAGCACCTGCAAAGAAAGCAGCTCCAGCTAAGGCAACCGCTCCTAAGGCAGTAAAGCTTTTTGTTGAGTATCAGGGTGGTCAGGTTTCCACACAAGATATCGCAGCAAAGGCAGCAGAGGCAAGTGGAAAGAAAGCAATCAAGGAGTTGAACGTATACTATCAGCCAGAGACAAATATGGTATACTATACAGCAGATGGAACAGAGGGTTCTTTCTCATTATAATTTGTATTCCCAAAACCTTTCATAAAAAAGAAGCACTCGATGAAATTGATCGAGTGCTTCTTTTTTATCAAGACGAAGGGTGTTAAATTCCCTTCGCTTTTGCAGTGCAGGCTTTCATGGCGTCCATGACAGCCCCGCGGAATCCTTTTTCTTCTAAGACACGAACCGCTTCGATAGTGGTTCCGGCAGGAGAGCATACCATATCTTTGAGTTCTGCAGGGTGCTTTCCAGTCTCTAAAACCATCTTTGCACTTCCGAGTACCGCCTGGGCTGCGAATTTATATGCCTGTGCCCGTGGCATACCATCGGCTACTGCTGCATCAGCCATCGCTTCGATAAACAGAAATACATAAGCTGGCGAACTGCCGCTGACAGAGACAACAGCATCCATCAGGGATTCAGGGATTGCCTCGGCAAGTCCAAAGCTACTCAGTAATTTCAATACATATGCAAATTCATCTTCTGTGACAAGGTTGTTCTTGCAGACACCTGTGATGCCTTCTCCGACAAGGGCTGGTGTATTTGGCATGGTACGAACGATCTTTACATCACCAAGCCGCTCTCCAAGCCAAGCCAGTGTCTTGCCCGGTGCGATCGTAACGATGATCTGCCCGGCAGGGAGCGTTGGTTGGATCTCTGCGATCACCGTCTCGTAATACTGAGGTTTTACGGATAAGAATAATACGTCTGCCTGTGTGGATACTTCCGTATTCGATGCAGTTGTACAGATACTAAGGGTTTCCTTTGCTTTCTCACGTGCAGCTTCCGATGCATCTGCTGCGATGATTTCCGAAGCATCGATTCCAGCGTGTGCCTTCAATCCGCCGATAATGGCGCTTGCCATATTTCCACAACCAATAAATCCAACTTTGTATTTCATGCTTGTTCATCCTTTCTGTTTTGTCTATCTGATTATTCAAAAGCCATGCGTGCCTGTAATCCAAAATCCGGTCGGTCGGTGATGATACCATCGACACCTTTGCGGATCAGTTTGCTCATTTTTGCAATATCGTTGACTGTCCATGCATAAACTTCTTTGCGATGCAGATGCATGCGCAGGAGAAATTCCCGTGTCACGAACTGGAAATGCGGGGAGATAAAATCTGCCTTGCATACATGTAACCGGTGAAGCGGAAAATATTCGTTTAACCGGTGGATAATCGTGTTACGTGGTGTCCCAATCAGCAGCCCCGCTTTGATGTTCGGATCGATCTCCTTGATACGAAGTACCGAACGGTCAATAAATGACTTCATCATATAATCGGAGTAATCATAATAGCGTTCCACCAGATCAATGATTTTCTGTTCATATCCAGTTTCTTTTAACTCGATATCCAGCTTGATTTTTCCACGGCACAGCTCCAATACTTCCTGTAAAAGCGGAACCCGGTAACCGTGCGTGCCGGTGATTCTACAGATTTCGTCATAGGTAAGTTGGCGGATATCCGTGCCGTTTAAATCTGGATTGTGAAATGCAATCAACTGATGATCCTTCGTTCGACGGATATCAAACTCTGCAAAATCTGCCTGCAGATTGATCGCAATCTGAAACGCCTCCAATGTGTTTTCGTGGGTGGCGAGTGCCGAAGCACCCCGATGTGCGATGATCGCAGTCATCATAGAGCATCATCTCCGCGCTCTCCGGTACGAATACGTACAGCATCTTCTATATTATATACAAAAATCTTACCATCCCCATAACTTCCGGTTGGAATACGTTCTGTAACCATGGCGATCAACTTCTCGCATACATCATCGGAGACAACGGTCTCAACCTTCAGTTTCGGGAGAAGATTGACGAAATAATCGCCGTTATGGTGCTGGGACTTATATCCCTTCTGGTTACCGTAGCCCATGATATTGCTGACCATAGCTCCGGTTGTGCTGCATTCATCCAAAATCTCTTTCATGTCATCCAGCTTCTCAGGTCGGATGATCACTTCCACTTTTTTCATCTTGATACCTCCTGATCCTGTCGTTTAAATATTGGTACCACGTAATTCGATGATCGGTGCGCCCTTGCCATTGATATAATCGCCGGTGATGGTGACACGACCGATGTTAT
>ENA-OPFJ01000467-OPFJ01000467.1-human-gut-metagenome-genome-assembly--contig:-NODE-467-length-12515-cov-2.223114_pt1 | contig 12515 bp, 11 predicted proteins | sample MGYA00241710_ERZ501551 | MGnify/ENA primary metagenome ERZ501551 (study PRJEB25962, sample SAMEA2042381) | human gut metagenome | biome: human gut; feature: human-associated habitat; material: faeces... | reverse complement strand
TGATGAAAAAAGGACTGGTCATGGAAGGCGGAGCCATGCGCGGAATGTTCACCGCCGGAGTCATCGACGTGATGATGGAGCATCAGATAACATTTGACGGAGCGATGGGCGTGTCAGCAGGGGCAGTGTTTGGCTGTAATTATAAGTCCAATCAGCCGGGACGTGTCATTCGTTACAATGCAGCGTACTGTAATAAACCGCAGTATGCGGGACTGCGCACATTTTTGAAAACAGGGGATATGTTCGGGGAACAGTTCTGTTATCATGATATCCCGGAGCATCTTGATCCGTTTGATTATGAGACTTACCGCAAGAATCCGATGGATTTTTACGTGGTGGTGACAGATGCAAAAACCGGGAAAGCTCTTTACAAAAAAGTGGATCGGTGTGATAAGAAAGAAATGGAATGGATGAGAGCATCGGCATCCATGCCGATTGTGTCAAAGCCGGTCTGCGTGGATGGATATGAATTGCTTGATGGAGGCGTAGCAGATTCCATTCCGGTGCAGAAAATGCAGGAACTTGGGTTTGATAAAACGGTAGTGGTTCTGACGCAGCCGCGGGATTATGTGAAAAAAAAGAATCAGCTGATGCCGCTGGCGAAAGTATCGCTTCGCAGGTATCCGGCGATGATTGATGCCATGGAACACCGGCATGAGCATTACAACGAAGAACTGGAATATATCCGGGGAAAAGAAGAACGTGGGGAATTGTTTGTCATTCGTCCACCCAAAAAGATAGAAGTCAGCAAAGTAGAAAGAGACCGGCAGAGACTCCTTGCCGCCTACCGTATGGGACGGGAGACGATGAAGGAGCATATGCGCAGTCTCGAGCGGTTCCTGAAATAAGCACCTGTTACAGGAATCGATAAATCAGGATCGCCAGCACAATTCCGATGATGCCGGCGATCGTTATTTTTATGGTTAATCCAAATGTGAGCACCAGAATTCCCAGATCAAGTACCAGTGGGTTGGAAAGACCAAAGGTCTGTCCGTAATTCAGCCAGCGGAGAGCCGGAACACCGGCACTAAGCTGACCGATAAAGCCACCCAGTACAACACCTGCGAGAATCATCAAAAGAAGTGCCCAATAGTTTTTCCCAGCAGTTCCTTTTGCCATAAAATATCCTCTTTTCTAAAGTCTAGACTCCTATCATATCATAAAAAGTGAAAAATCACAAAGGATACATGTTTTTTGTATAGAACAGCATTGAAGCCTTTGGTTTTTTGTGATAAATTAAACATATCGGCATGAATTGGTATATGGGGGAGGACAATTGAAAAAAATAGCATTGATATCAGACGGCTGGCGCCGGATGATCACGTATGCCTGGGTAGATGGAATCATTCGGAGAATTCGGGAACTGGATGAGGATATTGCTTTGTATCAGTACAATTGTTATGGCAATTGGAGCAAAGATGCATTGCATAATACGGGCGAATATAATATTTATAATCTGCCGGATCTGTCAGCGTTTGATGGAATTATACTGGATGGAAGCAATATTGTGGATGTCCGGCAAAAAGAAAAGATTGTAGAACGCCTGCAGAATTGCGGGGTTCCGGTTCTTTCCCTGGACTGGTATATCAGCGGATTTTATTATGTAGGCGCAGATAACCGGCGTCCGATCCGTGAACTTATGACACATTTATACGAAGTGCATGGATGCCGCAGATTTGTTTTTGCCGGAGGCCCGGAAGATGCTTTCGGAAATTTTGAACGTGTTGCTGCGTACTGCGAATGCCTGAAAAAATATGGAATGACATTGGATGACAATCCGATTTTATGTGGGGATTACGACTATGAGACCGGCGTGAACTATATGCGGGAGTATGTCCATAGCGGCTCGAAACTTCCGGATGTGTTTGTCTGTGCAAATGACAATATTGCGGCAGGAATCTGTGCAGAGGCAGAACAGTGGGGGTACCGCGTACCGGACGATTTTCTGGTGACGGGCTTTGATAATCTGGATAAGGCAGCCTATTTCCGTCCGCAGATTACGACTGTATTTCAGGACCGGGAGGAGATCGGAAAGCTTTGTGTGGATGTACTGCTCCGTATCTGGGAAGGAAAACCGGTGGAAGAACGCAACTATATTCCGGTTACCTGTATTTACGGAGAAAGTTGTGGCTGTCCGAATAACGGCATGGTAAATTACCGTGAATATATAAAGGAAAAGATTGTCGCCGCAGTCAAAAAAGATGAGGATGATTCCCTTCTCGTGGAATTGGAAGCGCAGATGGCAAGGTGCAATGGTTTCCGGGAAATTTTTGAATATATTGTTGACTATTTCCAGAAACTGAGATGTGACGGGGTATATTTTGTGGTGGACCGCAAGCTGTTTGCGGCCGATGAGGATACGGATTTTCCGGTGGAAGGCTATGATGAAAAGAATCTTGTGGTGGCAGATGGATTTGAGAACCATAAGAGAATGGCATTTGCCAGTGTCGGGGAACTGAACCGCCATCTGGAAGAAACAGGAAGTCAGAATGCCTATCTGTTTACCCCGATTCATTTCCGGGAACAGTCGGTTGGCTATCTGGTAATGAAAAACGGACGCTTTCTGTATGATAATCCATATTATTATGACATTCACAGCACGATTGTAAAGACACTGGAAACGCAGTTTAAGCAAAAACAGCTGGAGAATGCAGCAAACAAACTCCAGATGCTGTACAACAGGGATCCGCTGACCGGTATCTGTAACCGGATTGCGTATACGGACATTATCCGTCCGGCATTTGCAAAGTATCAGGAAAAGGGAATAGCATGTGCGCTTGTCTTTGTGGATGCGGATGATTTTAAATCTGTGAATGACACATATGGACATGAATTTGGAGATCAGGTACTGATAAGAATTGCGCAGGTTCTGGAGGAGGAATGCCCACAGCAGGGATATGTATGCAGATACGGAGGCGATGAGTTCATCGGATTTTTCCCATATGCGACTTCCGAAAAGGCACAACAGTATACGGATCATGTGCAGAGCCGGCTGACCAAGGAAAACATTATGATCAGTATCGGTGTAGAGCTGACGTTTGCGGGGGGAGAAGAGACTATAGATGAGTATTTGTCACTTGCCGATCAGAAATATGTACCGCCAGAAACAAATGCGCAAAGAAAGCAGGAAAAATATCGATTGATAATAGATTGACAAATCTATCTTATCAATGTATAGTAACTTAGTAGGAATACTAAGTTTTAAACTCTGTACATTTTTAAGAAAGAAGAGATATATTATCATGAAAATTTCAACAAAAGGCAGATATGCCATGAGACTGATGCTGGATCTGGCATTGAACAACACAGGAGCGCCGATCAGTTTAAAAGATGTTGCGAGACGGCAGGAGATTTCTGACAAATATCTGGAGCAGATCATTTCTGTTTTAAACCGTGCCGGTTATGTGCGTAGTGTGCGCGGAGCGCAGGGGGGATATCTGCTGCGTAAAGCACCGGAGGAGTATACGGTTGGAATGATTCTCCGCCTGACCGAGGGATCGCTGGCACCGGTTGCATGCCTCGACGAGGGAGACGATGTTGACTGTGAGAAACGGGAAGAATGTGTTACCCTGATTCTCTGGAAAAAGATCAATGATGCCATCTGCAGTGTTGTGGATCATATCACATTGCAGGATCTGGTTGACTGGCAGAGAGAAAAAAATGGGGATTATGTGATATGAGGTATCTCGAAGAGATATCTCATGCGATGTGCTCCTTATTAAAAAAGAAAAGAAAGTAGGAAGAGTATGAGTAAATTAATCTATCTGGACAATGCGGCTACCACACAGGTATACCCGGAAGTTCTTGATGCGATGCTCCCGTATTTTACGGAGCATTACGGTAATCCGGCAGCTATTTACAGCTTTGCAGGAGAGTCGGAGCGTGCGGTTGCAAAAGCAAGAAAGCAGATCGCAGATGTGATCGGGGCAAAGACCGAGGAAATTTATTTCACCGGAGGCGGAAGCGAGTCCGATAACTGGGCACTCAAAGCAACCGCAGAGGCATACAGCAGCAAGGGAAAGCACATTATCACATCCGCGATCGAGCACCATGCGATCCTGCACACAGCACAGTGGCTGGAACTGCACGGATTTGAAGTGACTTATGTCGGTGTGGATGAAAATGGTAAGATTAAGCTGGACGAGCTTGAGGCAGCCATCCGTCCGGATACAATTCTCATCTCTGTCATGGCAGCAAACAACGAGATCGGAACCATCGAGCCACTGAAGGAAATCGGTGCGATTGCAAAGAAACACGGGGTACTGTTCCATACCGATGCGGTACAGGCATTTGCACATGTGCCGATCAACGTGGACGAGATGAATATTGACATGCTCAGTGCCAGCGGTCACAAGATCAACGGACCAAAGGGAATCGGAGTCATGTATATCCGCAAAGGCGTAAAGATCCGTTCTTTCATTCACGGAGGTGCACAGGAACGTCAGCGCCGTGCCGGCACACACAATGTTCCGGGTATCGTCGGAATTGGGAAAGCAGCGGAACTTGCAGTGGCAAATATGCAAAAGAACACGGAGTATGAAATAAAGCTTCGCGATCATCTGATTGAGCGTGTGCTCCATGAGATTCCGTACACCCGCTTAAACGGAGACCGTACCGACCGTCTTCCAAATAATGCCAACTTCTGTTTCCGGTTTATCGAGGGAGAATCCATGCTGATCCTTCTCGATCAGGCGGGCATTTGTGGCAGCAGCGGAAGCGCCTGCACATCCGGATCATTAGATCCGTCACACGTGCTTTTAGCAATCGGACTGCCACACGAGATTGCACATGGAAGTCTTCGTCTGACACTTTCCGAGAAGACAACCATGGAAGATATTGATTATACGGTAGATAAATTGAAGGCAATTATCGAACGTCTGCGCAGCATGTCTCCTCTGTATGAGGATTTTGTGCGGAAAAACGGATAGAATATTTTGCAGAAGGAGAGAAACAAAATGTACAGCGAAAAGGTAATGGACCATTTTAATAACCCAAGAAACGTAGGAGAGATTGAGAACCCAAGTGGTGTTGGCACTGTTGGAAATGCAAAGTGCGGAGACATCATGCGTATGTACCTGGATATTGATGACAATGGCATCATCCAGGAGGCAAAATTTAAAACTTTCGGCTGCGGTGCAGCAGTGGCAACCAGCAGTATGGCAACCGAGCTTGTAAAGGGTAAGACGATCCAGGAAGCACTGCAGGTAACCAACAAGGCCGTTATGGAAGCACTCGACGGACTTCCACCAGTGAAGGTGCATTGCTCCCTGCTGGCAGAGGAAGCAATTCATGCTGCTTTATGGGATTATGCAGAGAAACACAATATCAAGATCGAGGGATTAGAGCGCCCGGTCAACGATATCAGTGAGAAGGAAGAGGCTCCGGAAGAGGAGTATTAAATGAAAGAAAAAGTAGTTGTCGGCATGTCCGGAGGTGTGGATTCCTCCGTGGCGGCCTATCTGTTAAAAGAACAGGGATACGATGTGATTGGTGTCACCATGCAGATCTGGCAGGATCAGGATGTCTTTGTGCAGTCACAGGAGGGCGGATGCTGTGGACTTTCCGCGGTAGATGATGCCCGCCGTGTGGCGGAGCGTCTGGAAATTCCTTATTATGTGATGAATTTTAAGGAAGATTTCCACAAATATGTCATTGATTATTTTGTGTCAGAATACGAAAAAGCGCGTACACCGAATCCGTGTATCGCCTGCAACCGTTATGTCAAGTGGGAGTCACTGCTTCATCGTTCACTGGAGATCGGTGCGGATTATATTGCCACCGGACACTATGCGCGTATCATGCAGCTGCCGAATGGCCGCTATACGATCCGCAATTCCGTTACAGCGGCGAAGGATCAGACCTACGCACTTTACAATCTGACACAGGATCAGCTTTCCCGTACCCTGATGCCGGTGGGAGATTATGATAAGCCTCATATCCGCCAGATCGCAGAGGAGATCGGTCTTCCGGTTGCCACAAAGCATGATAGTCAGGATATCTGTTTTGTACCGGATCATGATTATGCCTCTTTTATTACACAGGAGACCGGAAAAGAAAGCAAACCGGGTAATTTTGTCGATGAAGAAGGAAACATTATGGGACAGCACCGCGGGCTGATTCATTACACGATCGGGCAGCGCAAGGGTCTTGGCATTTCTTCATCCACGCCTATTTTTGTCAAGGAACTTCGTCCGCAGACAAACGAAGTCGTGCTTTGCAAGTCCGAAAGCCTGTTTTCTCGTGACTGTCATGTGGATAATATCAATTATATGGCAGAAGAAAAGTTGACCGGGCCGGTCAAGGCTATCGGTAAAATCCGCTACTCGCATGCAGGTGCACCGTGTACGCTGTATCCGCAGCCGGACGGAACACTGTTGGCACAGTTTGACGAACCGCAGCGTGCCATGACGCCTGGCCAGGCTGCTGTCTTTTATCAGGACGATCATGTGCTGTGCGGTGGAACAATTGAAACCAAATAAAAATTCTTGGAGAGATCATGATTTTGTATCTCTCCTTTTTTACATGATATCCATTTTTGTTTTGCCTTCTTGACATAACATAGGGAAAAGACTATCATAAAATAAACAGACTAACAGCAGTTACAACAGACTAACTGCGGAACTTTGAAAGGAGAAGAATTATGAAAAAGATGCGCAAAGCATTACTCGCACTGTTATTGTCCATTACGGTAGCAGGAACATCTGCAGCACCGGTTATGGCGGCAGGCACCAACACAAGTGTACCAACGATCCCGGCAGAGGAGTCCGACAGCTCCAAGGCGGATAAATTATTTACCGCAGTAAAAGGCGATTACATCCAGTTGTTCAAGGATGCATTATTTGATGTAAAATACAATAAGTATTGGAACGATGACGCAGCAGTCGTTGTCGGAGGAAGTGCTGCAGCAGAAGCCGTAAAGACGCTGAAGGCTTCCGTGGGTTCTACGACCTACGGTGACAAAGCAGATCCAAATGCATTTTACTGTGGATTTATCAATGATGTAAAGGAAGTTTCTTTCCAGGACGGTGGCAAAGTAGAATTTACCACAAGCGACAGCAAAAAAGTTTCCCATACGTATAAGTTTTTGAAAAAAGATGCACTCAGCGGTGTGATGGAAGGTTATGTATTCCAGAGCACAGACAAAAACGAGGATGAGTTTAAGTATGTATTCCTCTGCCCGGATACTCCGGCAACAACCTATCACATTGAATTCCGTTACGGCAGCGATCTGACAGAACTGTTAAAACTCAACACCGGAAAATATGCAAACTGGGTAGGCTCCGGTATCTTAAAGAGTGCACTGACAGAGAAAAACGAGCAGATGATCCAAAACTGCATTGCTTTATTCTGTACCGAAAATCTTGCAGAAATGAAGAATGCAGATACCGCAGCACAGCAGAGCGTTTTAGCAGGTGTCTGGGATGCAGATATGTCCGCATATGCCAGCAATCCGCAGTATAAAAACGCAAAAATGTATTGTGAACTGAAAGCGGACGGAACCGGAGTGACGTATTTCGATCCGAATGGAACCGGAACATATACCGAGAGTCCATTTACATTTTATGCATATGACAATGATGGAAAAGAAGATGTAAGCAGTGGTGTATACATCTCAACCGACAGTGAGAAACTTACAAAGGCCAGCAAGTATGCCATCACAAAGAAAGGTGAGGCAACCATCCTTACCTTTGAGACTCCGGACGGTTCTTCCATCAGCTATATCAAGCGTGACACAAAAGTTGCAGTTGTCAGCGAAAATACCACACTGTATGTAAAGGGTAAGACCAATATCCTTGCAAATGTCGTATCCGGAAGCGGAATTACAACTTACACCAGCAGCAACCCGAAGGTAGCCAAAGTAGATGCCAACGGTAAAGTTACCGCTGTAAAGAAAGGCTCTGTTATCATCACCGCAACTAACAACGGTGTAAGTGGACAGGTAAAAATTACCGTTAAAAATCCAACCTTAAACAAAAAGACAGTAACCCTGAAAAAAGGTAAGACTGCGAAGTTAAGCGTAAAGGGAAGCATTGGAAAAGTAACTTACAAATCTTCGAATACTAAGATCGCAGCCGTATCTTCCAAGGGTGTGATCAAGGCAAAGAAAGCAGGAAAAGTTACCATTACTGTAAAATCTAACGGTATCACAAATAAGTGCAAAGTCACTGTAAAAAATAAATAAATTTTGCAAAAAAACTAAAATGGAGAAAGACTCATGAGAGATTCGTGGGTCTTTTTTCATTTTATAGAAAATACCGTTTTTTGTGCACCAGAAATTATAGATGGAAATTTCATTGATGGTATTTTGTGAAACAATAGTTCTATTGAAGTATTTATATGAATGGGTATTATCAAATTATAAATAAAGGAAGATTTCTATATAATCAAAATTCATAGGAAAGATCATCGTGATACCTATATCAATAAAATTCAGTAAAAGATGCCATCGTGGTATCTATACCAATAAAATTCATGTAAAAGATACCATTGCGGTACCTATATATTGAAAATTTAACATTCAGATACCGGAAAGTCTCTATAGATCAAAAATTGCTTCTCCAGGTACCGCTTTTTCTAAAAAACTGGTATCTGGAGAAACAATTTTTACTATATAGGTGACATTTCCTGATTTCAAGCCTTAAAATTTCGGAAAACCGTCACCTAAAACTTTAATTTTTCATCTATAGATACCCGGCCTTATCATCGAGTGATTTAACAGGGTATTTTTATGTTTATTCCAGTTCATGGGATTCGTAGCTGTTTTTGAGGCGTCCCTTTAACTGCAGGTTCTGGTGCCTTTATGTTTGTTCCACAGACAGGATTTGCGGACATCATTCTTTTACTTATAGTTTTCCTATCTACAGGAAGAAGGGGGACATTTCTTTCGGAAGAACAAATTTACAACTGCGCCGTAGTTCCATCATGTAACGTTAATAGCATAAAAGTAAAACCTTTGTCAAATCAACCTGAAATCAACATCGGCGCTGACTTGTAAATTTTTCTGGAGAAAGAGAATGTCCCCCCTTCTTCCGTCGCATCGAAAAAACTTATATTTAGAACAATCCACGCAAATCCGTCCCTTCTGCCAAATCCCAAAAGATCCCAGACCACACAGTGAAACAGCAATTTGTACTGGAAGAAAAACATGATTTTTCACATTCCCCTATTTACATAGTAGGGGAGTGGGGCTTATAATCACACCGTAGAACTCACGGAATACGCTGCGGTCGTATTTCATGAAACGAGGTGGTAAAACGATATGATGATATCCGCAAAAAGCAGATATGCACTGCGTGTGATGGTCGATCTTGCGCAGCACAATTCCGGAGAATTCATTCCGGTCAAAGAAATTGCCACAAGGCAGGGCATTTCCCTGAAATATCTTGAAAGTATTATGACCATACTGACAAAAGGGAAGATGCTTGAGAGTGCCAGCGGAAAGGGTGGCGGTTACCGTCTGATCAAACAACCGTCGGAATATAAAGTAATTGAGATCCTTCAACTGATCGAAGGAAATTTAGCTCCGGTCGCGTGCCTGTGTGAAGGTGGGAAAAAGTGCGAGAGCACCGCAGAGTGTACCACACTTCCGTTCTGGCAGGGACTGGAAGCTGTGATCAATGATTACCTTGAGAAGCATACCCTTGAGGATATGATTTCACAGAAGACGCATTCCTGTGAAAGTTAAACAACATGTTTTATATGGAGGAAATACAAATGTCTGAAAAAAACTTATTAGAGATCAAAGATCTGCACGTAAACGTTGAAGATAAAGAAATATTACACGGAGTAAATTTAGAAGTCGGAAAAGACGAAGTGCATGTTCTGATGGGACCGAACGGAACCGGAAAATCCACCCTGGGCTATGCCATCACCGGGCATCCGAAATATGCCATCACATCCGGACAGATTTTCTTTGACGGAGAGGACATCACAGAGATGCCGGTGAATGAGCGTGCCAAAAAGGGAATCTTCCTCTCCTTCCAGAATCCGCTGGAAGTTCCGGGGGTGACATTGAGCGCATTTATCCGTAATGCACTCGAGCAGAAGACCGGAAAGCGTGTCCGTCTGTGGGATTTCAAGAAAAAACTGACCGAGACCATGAAACTTCTTTCCATGGATGAGTCCTATGCAGAACGTGATTTAAATGTCGGCTTCTCCGGTGGTGAAAAGAAAAAAGCAGAAATTCTGCAGATGCTTATGTTAGAGCCAAAGCTTGCAATCCTTGACGAGACCGACTCCGGACTGGATGTGGATGCTGTCCGTACCGTATCAAAGGGTATCCAGCTTTACAAAGAAAAATGCAAGGGAAGCCTTCTGATTATTACCCACAGCACACGAATCTTAGAGTCATTGCATGTGGATGTCACCCACGTTATGGATGAAGGAAAAGTTGTGAAAAACGGAGATGCTTCCTTAGTAGATGAGATCAACGAAAACGGTTTTGAGGAATTTGAACGGTAAGAAAGGTGCGTGCGAAATGAGAGAAAAGAGTCAGGTAGAAGATATCGACCGCAGCATCTATGATATCCGCGATGAGGAAAAAGATGCATACAGAATGAAAGAAGGTCTGACCCCACAGATCGTGGAGCAGCTTTCCAAAGAAAAGGGCGATCCGGCATGGATGCAGCAGTTCCGCCTGGAGTCCTTACAGATTTACAATGAGATGCCGGTTCCGGACTGGGGACCGTCAATTGAGGGACTGGACATGGATCACATTGCTACCTATGTCCGTCCACATTCTAAAATGCAGGCATCCTGGAAGGATGTGCCGGAAGACATCAAAGAGACATTTGAGCGTCTGGGAATCCCGCAGGCCGAGCGGAAATCCTTAGCCGGTGTCGGTGCCCAGTACGATTCCGAGCTGGTATATCACAATGTCAAAGACGAGGTTGCCGCACAGGGCGTTGTCTACACCGATATGGAAAGTGCCTTAAAAGGAGAATATGCGGACATGGTACACAAGTATTTCATGAAACTTGTCACCCCGCATGACCATAAGTTTGCAGCACTGCACGGAGCCGTATGGTCCGGTGGTTCGTTCGTCTATGTGCCAAAGGGCGTGCACGTGTCCATTCCGCTGCAGTCTTATTTCCGGTTGAATGCCAAAGGAGCCGGTCAGTTTGAGCATACACTGATCATCGTGGACGAGGGCGCAAGCCTTCATTTCATCGAGGGATGTTCCGCTCCGAAATATAACGTAGCAAACCTGCATGCAGGCTGCGTGGAGCTGTTCGTCAAAAAAAATGCGAAGCTTCGTTATTCCACCATCGAGAACTGGTCCAAGAATATGTACAACCTGAATACCAAGCGTGCCTCCGTTGAGGAAGGCGGAACGATCGAGTGGGTTTCCGGATCGTTTGGCTCCCATGTGGGCTGCCTGTATCCGATGAGCGTTTTAAAGGGGGAGGGTGCCAAAATGGAATTCACCGGTGTCACATTCGCCGGACACGGACAGAATCTGGATACCGGTGCCAAAGTGGTACACGCAGCACCAAACACCAGCTCCTATATGAATACCCGTTCCATCAGCAAAGACGGCGGAATCAGTACCTTCCGAAGCAGCGTGGTTGTGGCAAAGGATGCCAAAGGATCAAAATCAGCAGTATCCTGTCAGTCCCTGATGCTCGATTCCGAGTCGCGTTCGGATACGATTCCGGCCATGGACATCCGTACCAAAGACGCAGCTGTGGGACATGAGGCAAAGATCGGAAGCATCAGCGACGATGCCGTCTTTTATCTGATGTCACGAGGCATGACGGAAGAAGATGCCCGGGCACTTTTAGTCAGCGGATTTGCAGACAACGTATCCAAGGAACTTCCGGTTGAGTACGCGGTTGAGATGAACAACCTGATCCGGCTGGAGATGAAGGGAAGCATAGGTTAGGAGGAGAACAATGACAGAAATGACAATCAATAAACTTCCATCGAAGACCTGGTATTGGTTACATGTCAACGAGACCAAGCTTCCGTGGGACAAAGAACATACAACAGAACTTCCGGAGGAAACCGTGACAGCGGGAAGCACCGAAGAGGTACGCTTTTCCATTACCGGAGAGGGAAGATACAGCAGCAAAAAGATCCATATCATAGCACCGGCCGGTAAGCAGGTGACCGTGTTTATGGATTATCAGACAGAGGAAAAACTTGCCGTAAGGACAAGCCTTTCGGTGGAAGAACATGCACGGGTGCGTCTGGTGCAGCTGCAGCACACAGCAGAAAATTCCCTTGTGTACAATCAGATTGAGGGAGAATGTGCAAAAAATGCCCGTATCGAGCTGGTACAGATTTATCTCGGAAAAGGAGATATCTATTCCGATACGACCATCAACTTAAACGGCGATGCGAGCACCTTTAGGAGCGATATCGGCTATATCGGGCAGCACACACATATCATCGACATGAATGAAGTGGTCAACCACTATGGAAAACATACAGAGAGTGAGATCAACGTGGGCGGTGCCCTGCGCGACGGTGCAAAGAAGATCTTCCGTGGAACGATTGATTTTAAGACCGGC
>ENA-OPFJ01000438-OPFJ01000438.1-human-gut-metagenome-genome-assembly--contig:-NODE-438-length-13014-cov-1.944826_pt1 | contig 13014 bp, 10 predicted proteins | sample MGYA00241710_ERZ501551 | MGnify/ENA primary metagenome ERZ501551 (study PRJEB25962, sample SAMEA2042381) | human gut metagenome | biome: human gut; feature: human-associated habitat; material: faeces... | reverse complement strand
GGTATCGGGTATTACGGTGCAGTTGTTGGTTTGTCTTACTCATTTTCTTTCAAAGAAAAATACAATCAGAATATCTAAACCGATTAAGGTATTAAAAAATACTTTCCAAATTCTAAAAGGCGGTTTGTCAGGATTTATTACCGAACTTTCAAATGCGATTATTATATTTGTATTTAATTTACAATTGTTAAATTATTGCTCAAATGCGGAGCTTGCCGTGTATGGTGTTCTTGCAAACTGTGCAATACTTTTCAATGCTTTGTTTGTGGGTGTAGGTCAGGCTGTACAGCCTGTTTCGGCATTCAACTTTGGTGCAGGGCAGAACGGCAGAATAGCAAAATTGCGTAAATATGCCTACTCAACAGTGCTTATAATGGGCGTTGTTTTTGCATTATCGGGAATACTTTTCCCTGAATTTGTTGCATCGTGCTTTATCGACCTTACAGATGCAACACGAGAGGTAACTAAAACCGCTATGCCGATTTACTTTATTGCGTTCTTTGCAATGGGTGTAAATGTGCTTTCAACCTACTATTTACAGTCATTGATGAAAGGCGGTTATTCGCTTGCGGTGTCAATGCTTAGAAATATTATTATAAGTTCGGTTTTGCTTATTACATTGCCTATGCTTTTCGGCGGTTTTGCAATATGGTTTGCAATTCCGATTACCGAGGCAGTTGTTGCGGTTATAAGTTTTATATTACTAATTAAGAGCAATAAACAAATGAAATCAAAAGTATAATGGAGAAAATATGGACTATTCAAAAGTATTATCACAACAGTTTCAAATTAAAGAAGAGTATGCAAATAACATAATTTCTTTGCTTGATGACGGCAATACAATTCCATTTATTGCCCGCTATCGTAAAGAAATGCACGGCTCGATGGACGACCAGCTTATTCGTGAATTCAGCGAAAAACTTGAGTATCTGCGTTCTCTTGATAAAAGGAGAGAGGAAATTCGCACCCTTATTGACGGTCAGGAAAAACTTACCGACGAAATAAGTCTTGCGCTTGACAAGGCTGAAACTCTAAGCGAACTTGAAGATATTTACAGACCTTATCGACCAAAGAGAAAGACAAGAGCCTCTGTGGCTAAGGAAAAAGGACTTGAGCCGCTTGCAGAAATTATCCTTAAGCAGGAGAGCAAATGTGACCCTGTTGCTGTGGCAGAGGAGTATGTTGATGAGGAAAAAGGCGTTGCAAATGTTGAAGACGCATTGCAAGGCGCAATGGATATTATTGCGGAAACGGTTTCGGATAATGCGGAAATCAGAAAGCGCATAAGAAACCTTGCGAATGTGAACGGTGTAATTTCTTCCGTTGCCGTAGATGCAGAAAAGGACAGCGTTTACAGACAGTATTACGACTACAAAGAGCCTGTTAAAAAGATTGCCGACCACCGTTTGCTTGCTGTAAACAGGGGCGAGAAAGAGGGATTTTTAAAAGTCAGCGTTGAAATGGATACCGAAAGACCGCTTAATTCCATTGCAAAGGTTATGATTACCAATCCTGCCTGTGCGTGTGCAGACATTGTAAAAACCGCTTGCGAGGATGCATACACAAGACTTATTTTCCCGTCTATTGAGCGAGAAATCAGAAATGATTTAACGGAAAATGCCTGCGAAAATTCAATGAAAGTTTTCGGTGTAAATCTTCGTCAGCTGCTTATGCAGCCGCCAGTTAAGGGCAAAACTGTACTCGGACTTGACCCGGGCTACCGTACAGGCTGTAAAGTAGCGGTTGTTGACGGCACGGGAAAGGTACTTGACACAGCGGTAATTTATCCTACACATTCAGAGGTAAAGGTCAGAGAGTCAAAGCAAAAACTTTTGCAGCTTATTAAAAAGCACAATGTAGATATTATTTCAATCGGCAACGGCACAGCAAGTAAGGAAACCGAAATGTTTGCGGCAGATGCAATCAAAGAGGCTGACCACCCCGTTTATTATATGGTAGTCAGCGAGGCAGGCGCTTCGGTTTATTCGGCATCAAAACTTGCGGCAAAGGAATTACCGCAGCTTGACCTTACACTCAGAAGTGCGGTTTCCATTGCAAGAAGATTACAAGACCCGCTTGCAGAGCTTGTAAAAATTGAACCAAAGGCAATCGGAGTCGGACAGTATCAGCACGATATGCCGCAGAAAAGACTTGGCGAAACACTTGACGGTGTGGTTGAGGGTTGCGTAAACTATGTAGGCGCCGACCTTAACACAGCATCTCCTGCATTGCTTTCAAGAATTTCAGGTCTTAACAGTACGGTTTGCAATAATATTGTTGCTTATCGTGAGGAAAACGGTGCATTTACTTCTCGTGCCGAATTAAAGAAAGTTCCAAAGCTCGGACCAAAGGCTTTTGAGCAGTGCGCAGGATTTTTAAGAGTGCCTGAAAGCAAAAATCCACTCGACAACACAGGTGTTCACCCTGAAAGTTATAAGAGTGCGAAAGAGTTGCTTGCACTTCTTGATTATTCGGATAATGAAATTAAAGAGGGTAAATTTACCGATTTGGCAAACAGTGTTGCGGCAAAGGGAACAAAAAGCCTTGCCGATACACTTAAAATCGGTTTGCCTACTCTTGACGATATTGTAAAGGAGCTTTCAAAGCCAGGCAGAGATCCCCGTGACGAACTGCCTGCACCAATGCTCCGTTCCGACATTCTCGACATCAAAGACTTAAAGCCTGATATGGTGCTCAAAGGAACTGTCAGAAATGTAATTGACTTCGGTGCATTTATCGACATTGGTGTTCATCAGGACGGACTTGTTCATATCTCGCAGATTTGCGATAAATACATTAAGCACCCGTCGGAGGTTCTCAAGGTTGGCGATGTGGTAGATGTAAAAATCCTCAGCGTCGAGCCCGAAAAGAACAGAATCAGCCTTACAATGCGTTTCTAAGCATAACAAATAAGCCACTTTATCGTATGATAAGGTGGCTTTAATAATTTGCAAACGGCTGTCTAAATAAGTGACAGCCGTTTAAGTTTGGTTATTTAGTTGTTTTGCGTAAGGTAGGTTTGCAGTGCTGTAACATCATTAACAGTCAGTTTACCGTCATTGTTCATATCAATACTGTCAAACAATTGCTTGTTTGTTTCGTCAATAAGCGGTGAACCGTCAGTATTCTTGTTGCCGGCAATATGCATTTGCAGATATGTAACATCTTTAATATTTACGGTACCGTCTTGGTTAGCGTCACCTGTGAGAATTTGCTCGCCCAACGAAATAAATTCAAAACCGTTTTCTTTTGCATATGTTTCGGCGGCAGTGTTTTTGTAGCCGTAGATTTTGAAATCTTCTATTTTAGCATCTAAATAATCATAACCTAAAGGTTGTCTTTTTATTTCAGTAACACTTGCCGGAATTGTTATGCTTTTAAGAGAAGTACAAGCTAAAAAAGCAGAAGTTTCTATTGTATTAACATTATCAGGAATACTGATATTCGTAAGAGAACTACAGCCCATAAATGCACCTTGACTTATTTTTCTTATACTATTAGATAATTTCACACTTTTCAAAGAAGAACAATTGAGAAAAGCATATTTTCCTATTTCAGTTACATTATCCGATATGTTCACCGACTGCAAATTCTCATAACCACTAAAAGCTTGACTGCTAATATAATTAATATTAGAAGGAACATTAATATTTGTATTTTGTGGCATTTCTCCTTTATATGAATATAAAATATCATTAATAATAATCAATCCGTCAGGCTTATTATTTAACCATTTTGTATTCCAAAAAGCTGCTGACTCAATCACATTTACTGTGTCAGGAATTATAATATCCGATAAATTTGTACATTCTTCAAAAGCTCCTTCTCTTATAGTTGTTACAGTATCAGGAATAACTACTTTCTTTAAGGAAGAACAATTTTTAAATACTGCTGAGCCAATTTCTTTTAATTGTTTTGGTAATGTAATTTCGGAAAGCGATACACAGTTTTCAAAAGTATAGTAGTCAATTATTTTTACACTGTCAGGTATCTTTATACTCTGCAAAGATGTACATTCTCTAAACGCTTGACTTCCTATTTCAGTAACTCCGTTTGGTATTACAATGCTTTTTAAAAAAGAACATTCACTAAAAGCATAAATAATCTTAGAAACCGTTCTGCCTGCTATATTCTCAGGAACAATAACATTGGTATCACTACCCAAATACTGAGTAATCTCAACAGTACCGTCAGCAAGCACCGAATACTCATAGTCACCGCTTATCAAGCTTTCATCAGAAGACACAACAGTCGTATCATTTCCAATTGTAGCCGCACTTACAGGCAAAGCAGAAAATGAACTTGACAATATAAGTGCCGACAGCAGAATTGCTGCAAATTTCTTTGTTTTTCTCATTAATTATACCACTCCTTATGGAAAAAATAATTGTAACAACTGTCAATTGTTTATTTATATTTTAAGACTATTTGTCCTAAATGTCAATAGGTTATAATGTCCTATTTTATAATTGAATCGGTGATAAAAGTGAAACTAAGAATTAAGGACTTGCGTGAAGATCATGACCTAACGCAAAAGCAGATTGCAAATGTACTTATGTGCGACCAATCGTTATATTCAAAATACGAAAGGGGAGAGCGTGAAATTCCGTTGTCCCTGCTTATTGTGCTTGCCGATTTCTATAAAACAAGTCTTGATTATCTTACCTGTCGCACCAATAATCCCAAAATCTTAAAATGAACAGCAAAAGCGGTATCGAAAAACGATACCGCTGAATTTTATGCTATATTAAATTACTCAATACCAAGTAGCTTTTTAGATGCGTCTACAAGACTGTCTTTAATGCTTTCGGCATCGTTGAAGTCTTTGCCGACTGCTGTGATATAAGCCTTAATCTTTGGCTCTGTACCGCTCGGACGAATAATTACGCCGTTGTCACCCTCAAGACCAAATGAAATTACATTTGAAGTCGGGAGGTCAATAGCAGTCTTTTCACCTGTTACTGTGTCAAGCTCATACTTAAGGAGATAGTCGGAAACCTTAACAACCTTTTTGCCGTCAATTTCAGTAGGAATATTCTCTCTGATTTCAGCCATAATGTTGTTCATTTTTTCCATACCTGCCGCACCGTCAAATTCAAATGCAGATGTATGGTTGAGGTAGTAGCCGTACTCCTCATAAAGTGAGTCAATAACCTGTGCAAGTGACTTGCCATGTTTCTTATAGAAAGCAGCCATTTCGCAAACAAGCATTGATGCAACTACTGCGTCCTTATCACGAACATAAGTACCTGCAAGGTAGCCGTAGCTCTCTTCAAAGCCGAATACATATCTGTCCTCTTCGCCTTTCTTTTCACGGTTGAGGATAACTTCACCGATGTACTTAAAACCTGTAAGAACATTTTTAAGTTCACAGCCGTACTTTTCACAAAGCTTGTTGATAAGTTTTGTTGTAACGATTGTCTTAACCAAAACAGGCTTTTCGGGAAGTGTGCCGTTTGCCTTGCGTGAAGAAAGGATATAGTCTGTAAGCATAATGCCGTCTTCATTACCTGAAATAAGGCGGTAGCTGCCGTCGTAATCTTTAACCGCAATACCTACACGGTCTGCGTCAGGGTCTGTTGCAAGAAGAAGGTCAGGCTGTACTTTTTCGCAAAGTTCAATACCTTTTTGGAGAGCCTCTTTAATTTCAGGGTTCGGGTACGGGCAAGTGGTAAAGTTGCCGTCAGGAAGCTCCTGCTCAGGTACAACTGTAATTTCTTCAACACCGATTTTCTTAAGAACTTTTCTTACAAGTTTGTTGCCTGTACCGTTGAGTGGGGTATAAACTACCTTTAAGCCTGCACCCTCGCAAACGCCCGGGTTTACCTGCTGTTCCATAACTTTTTCAAGGTAGCTGTCATAAACATCATCGGAAACATATTCAATAAGACCGCTCTTAACAGCCTCGTCAAGGTCAGCAATCTTTACATCTTTAAACATATCAAGTTTGCAGATTTCGTCATATACAATACCTGCGGCAACATCTGTCATCTGACAACCGTCTTCGCCGTATGCCTTGTAACCGTTGTACTTAGCAGGGTTGTGGCTTGCTGTAACCATAATACCTGCCTGACACTTGAAGTAACGAACAAGGTATGAAAGTACAGGTGTAGGCTGTAATTCAGATGTGATGTAAACCTTAATGCCGTTGCCTGCAAGAACTCTTGCAGCCTCAAGCATAAAGAGGTCGGCTTTAATTCTGCTGTCGTGAGAAATAGCAACAGAGCCTTTGCCGTACTTCTGAATGATGTAATTTGCAAGTCCCTGAGTAGCCTGACGAACTACATAAATGTTCATTCTGTTAGTACCTGCTCCGATTACGCCTCTAAGACCTGCTGTACCAAAGGTGAGAGCCTTGTAAAAGCGATCATAAATCTCGTCCTCGTTGCCCTTTATGCTCTCAAGCTCGGCAATAAGGTCAGCATCTTCGGTAGCGCTTTCTAACCATTCATTGTAAAGTTTCATAAAATCCATAAATAACCCCCGAGATATACTTTCACAGCACAAATATTGTGTGTAAAAATGGTATAAATTTATTTATTTTAAAAATTTTCACTATTTAGTATAACATAATTACATAGGAAATTCAAGTAAATTATTTATGCCCGGCGATTTTTCAAGAGGCGGGCATAAATGGTTATATGTTTTTGTAAATTTCTGTTAAATAATTAAAATTTTAATATTAATGTCAATCTTTATCATTAACGATAATCTCGGATTTGTTTTTTCTTTTAAAAACAAATCTGAAAAAACAACATATTTTTTCCCAACAAAATTCAATCCCTGTGGCTATAATATTGAGTATTGCAGAGCTTAACAGAGCGCTGACAAATACCCAGAGTACCATAAGCGGCATAAACGGAAAACGGGCATAAAAATCAGGCGTATTTATATTAAGAATTTCGTAATAATAAATTGAATCAAAAATAAACGACACAAGGTAAGTGCCGAGCACCAAATCCGAAATTTTCCAAAGTGCAAATTTTGCTTTTACATTAATATTTTCGAGTTTGAGCTTGCTTATTATCAAGAAAATCAGAACAGACATTACATACGGTTCAATACCGTACCAATACACATAATTTGCTGTGGTGAATGTACTGCCGTAGCATCTGTAAAAATTAAATGTGCCAAATCCGAAAATTGCAATTACAAGTGCGATTATAAGAAAAACATTTTTTATTTTCGTGCCGTATTCACGGATATAACAGCCTGTAAAGTAATAGGTGATAGGGTAAATGCCAACCCACCAGCTTGGCATAAGTTTTTGAGTATCGGTATCGGTTGCGGGATTTGCCCACCATTCGTAAGAGTCAAATTTAAAAGCATTAAATAACGACGGCAGAATAGTAATCGCAATCAAAGTAATAAGTAAAATATTTTTTTGCTTTCTGCTGTCAAGATTTTTATAGATAATGTTAAGAAACGGTATAATTAAAAACAGACCTATGTACATTTCTATGTACCAGGAATAATTTGCACCCGTAAAATCAAAAATACCCATAAAAAATGTAAGCGGAGTCAGTGTGTAACTTCCGTTACAGGATTTATAAATTATGCATGCGATTGCCACAAGAATATAAACTATAATTGTTTTTCGTATTCCTGAGTAATAGCCTTTTTTCAGCGTTTTGTTACACAAAAGAAATCCCGACAGTATCATAAACAGCGGTACGCAAACAGAAAACAGAGTGCGCAGAACCGTTGCAAAATACATCGGAACATTGTCTGCGGTTGTGCTGTAGTAGCCTGTATGGTAAAAAAAGTGAATACTTATTACACAAAGCACAGCAACTATTCGCAGGATGTCCATGGCAGGATTTCGGTTTTGCAGCTTTTCAAGATTCATTGTTACCTCTCATTAAATGCCCTCCGTAAAATTACGAAAGGCATTTTTAAATCATGACATATTATTGTATAAGCCTTGTCAGTCCTCAAGAAATTCCTCAACAATAAATCTCGGGCGCCTTTTGACTTCCAAATAAATTTTTCCGATATACTCGCCGATAATACCGATTGCAAGAATTTGAAGTCCGCCGATAGCCCAGATAGAACACAAAATACTTGCCCAGCCGCTAACCGCAAAGCCCATAAAGTAGCTTACAAGGCTGTAAATAATCATAATAATGCTTATGGCAAATACAATTGTGCCAAGACCCGTTATCATTCTTATCGGCTGAATACTTAGAGAAGTAATGCCCTCCCAAGCAAGAGCAAGCATTTTTTTAAGCGGATATTTGCTTTCACCCGCAAGTCTTTCAAAACGCTCGTATGTAACTATATCCGACTTATAGCCGATAAGCGGTACCATACCTCTTAAAAAGATGTTTGTTTCTTTATATTCTGCAAAAGCGTTCAGTGCTCTTTTGCTCATAAGTCTGAAATCGGCATGGTTAAAAATAACTTTTGCACCCATTTTATTAAGAATTTTGTAAAACGCCTCGGCTGTAAATCTCTTGAAAAATGTGTCGGTTTCACGCTTTGAACGCACACCGTAAACAACATCGCAGCCGTTTTCGTATTTTTCAACCATTTCGTCAAATGTGTTGATGTCATCCTGTAAGTCTGCGTCAATTGAAATAACAGCGTCTGCCTTGTCTTTTAATGTAATAAGACCGCAGAGCAGAGCATTTTGATGTCCTCTGTTGCGTGTGAGTTTGATTCCCTGAAATACAGGATTTTCTTTGTGAAGGTCGCTGATAATACTCCAGGTTTTGTCTTTTGAGCCGTCATCTATAAATACAATTTTACTGTCATCGGTAATTTTGCCTTCAAGCATCATTTTACTGAACTTGTCAGAGAGCTTTTGCGCCGAATCTCTTAGTACTTCTTCTTCGTTGTAGCAGGGAATGGCAAGATATAATTTTGTCATATATGATATGCCTCCAAAAATAAATAATATGAAGAATTATCCATTAAATTAATAATACTATTATATAACTTATATAATTTAAAGTCAATAACGCACAAAACCAAGAAAATGTATCTTTACTGATGTAAAAATGCCGCCAAAAAAGAAAATTTTAATAAAATAGTAAATTTAGTCTTGTAAAGGGTGAAATATTGTATTATAATTAAGGAGTAAAAAACCTTATGGAGGTATAATCAAATGGCTCAGAAATCAATAGCAGTATTAACAAGTGGCGGTGACGCTCCCGGTATGAATGCCGCTGTAAGAGCAGTAGTTCGTGCAGGTATAAATAAAGGAATGAGAGTTTACGGTGTTTACCGTGGATACAACGGATTACTTAACGGCGATGTTCAGGAAATGAATCTTCGCAGTGTATCTGATATAATCGGTTTTGGCGGTACAATGCTTTACACAGCAAGAAGTGAAGAGTTTGCTACTCCTGCAGGTATTAAGAAAGCAGCGGATTTTTGCAGAAGTATTGATGTATCGGGCGTTGTTGTAATCGGCGGTGACGGTTCTTTCAAGGGCGCTCGTGCTCTTACCAATGCAGGTATTAACTGTATCGGTATTCCGGGTACTATTGATAATGATATTGCTTGTTCAGAATATACAGTAGGCTTTGACACAGCAATGAATACAGCACTTCAGATGGTAGACCGTATTCGTGATACAGCACAGTCACATGACCGTTGTTCAATCGTAGAGGTTATGGGCAGACGCTGCGGTGATATTGCTTTGCAGACAGGTATCGCAACAGGCGCTACGGCTATTCTTGTTCCTGAAATTCCTTACAACATTGAAAGAGATGTTATTCAGAGAATTGTCAACACTCAGAAAACAGGTAAGAAACACTTTATCGTTGTTGTTGCCGAGGGTGTAGGTAAGGTTGCTGAGCTTGCTAATTATATAGAAAACAGACTCGGTATTGAAACTCGTGCCACAATTCTCGGTCATGTTCAGCGTGGCGGTTCACCTACACTTCGTGACAGAGTTGTTGCAAGTGAGATGGGATTCAGAGCAGTAGAGTTGCTTGAGAAGAATCTCGGTAACCGTGTAGTAGCAATGAAAGACGGCAAAATCGTTGATCTCGACATCAATGAGGCTCTTGATATGCAGCGTGTATTTGATGAAGATCTTTACAAGATTGCTATGACAATTTCTATCTGATAATTTATTCGGATTAATTTAATCGGTATTTAAAATGTCGGGGCGGACTATGTTCGCCCTGACTTTGTATTCTTATTTATTTGAAAGGATTTTCGCCTTATGATAACCTCTCAACAGGAATTGACAAGGGATTTGATTTTTTATTCTGTTTGTGTATCGGATTTTGAAAAACTTGACTTTAAAAATGACGCACTTGCAGGAGTTCGTGCAAATTATTTTAATTCAAATCATCGTCCGCAAGCAGATGATACGGATATTTCCTTGGATGATGTTTCGTACAAGCTCTCTTACAAAATGAGTAAAAATCAGCCTTTATCGTGGAAAGTAACAAAAAATCTCCGCCCATATCAATCTGTAAAGCGTGAAACAGGCGGAATTTACTGTGTGAGATATTATACAGAAAATGCAACAGTCTATAAAAAGCAATTTTTTGACAGTTCGCATTTATGGATAAGGACGGAATATTTTGACAAAAGCATAGAGGGAGAAAGACTTTGTACTGTTTCTCCTAAAAAAATTGACGGTGTTATCGCAATTGAAAAAATACTTTTCAGCAATAACCATATGGTCGCCGGTGTTACTCTTTTTCCGTCAGACAAAAATCCCGAGAATAACAGCGCCGCACTTGTGTATTCAAATAACGGAATGATTTGGTATGACAGTGCGTTTGCTCCCGCTTCTTTGAATAAAGTCAATGCAAATTATAAGTCGAAACACGCTAAACTTATGCTTGATGCAGATAAATTTTTGCCTGATTACAAACCTGAAAATCCTATAGATTTATCATTGCTTGAATATCTTGACGATACATTTACAGAACCAAAGCCACAGGTTACGGCTTATGACAGAATTGAGAAAATTCTTGAGGAGGCACATAAGACAAATAAAAATCTGTTCGGTCAGGTTATTGAACATTCCGGTGTCGAAGTAGCAGATGAAGAAACCGATGTTCTCGCTCAAACCGATGAAAGCGTTGAAGAAAAAGTTACCGAAAATCACGATGATGAAGTTATCGAACAGGCTGAAAAGTTTGAAAAATCCGACGAAACGGAAAGTAAAGACGATAATAATTTACAAAATACCGTTGTTGAGGAAGGTGATGTTATAATTGCAGAAGAAGAAAGAAAATCTGACGCAGTGGTAAGCACTACTTCGGGCAATTATGAGTATTTTGGTGCGGTTGATGAAAACGGTTTGCGTACAGGCAGAGGAAGAACCGTATCTCCAAGCGGAATTACAGCGTATGACGGTGAATATGCACAAGGCAAGCGTGACGGCTTTGGTGTATTTTACTATAAAAACGGCGATATTAACTATGTCGGCGATTGGAAAGAGAATCAACGCAGCGGCGCAGGTGTAGGATACAGAACTTCTGACGGAACAATGCATATAGGTAAATGGGAGAATAATTCTCCGACAAACTACGGCGCAAGGTTTAATAAAGACGGTACATTTATTGATGTTGCCGATTATGCAAACGGAGTTAAAAACGGAAAATGCATTTCTTTAGACGAGAACGGCAATTTCTATATTTCAATATGGGAAAACGGAAAGAAAATTTCAGAACATATTATTGAATGGTGATAAAATGGACGATTTTGATTTTATTTCTGCACTAAATTCTTTTAATGAAAAATATTTGCCGAAAATTCTTATTTTTCTGCTTGTATTTGTTGTAGGCAGTTTAATTGTAAAATTACTGTTAAAGCTAATCAGAAAAATTATTGATAAAAGTAAGATTGAGCGTACTGTTATTACATTTTTCTTTTCTATATTAAAAATAGTTTTATATTTGATTGTTGTTATGACAGCGCTCTCTACAATCGGAGTTAATGTTTCTTCAATCATAACTACATTTGCCGCTGCGGCAATTACTGCCGGTCTTGCATTGCAGGAATCACTGGGAAATGTGGCGAGTGGTGTGGTAATTCTTATAAGTAAACCTTTTGTTGCAGGAGATATTCTTGAATTTGAGGGCATAAAAGGATATGTTAGAAGTATTCGTGTTTTTTCAACTCAAATTCATACTTTTGACAATAAAATTGTAAATATTCCAAATTCAAGACTTACCGCAAACAATGTAACAAACTGTACAGGTCAGACAAACCGCAGAATTAATTTGTCATATACTGTAGGCTATGATGATGATATTGACCTTGTACGCAAAATTATTCTTAATCTTGCAAAAACAGATGAAAGAGTGTTAAAAGACCCCGAACCAAAGGTGTATGTTGATAAATATCTTGACAGCGGTATTCAAATTGTTGCTTGGGTGTGGGTAGAACCCGATGATTATTACGGTGTTTATTATATGATGCAGGAAAATGTACTAAAAGAATTTAAAAAGAAAGGAGTAACAATTCCGTATCCGCATATTCAGCTTGTTAAAGAATAAAAATTCATAAAAGCAAAACTATTGCTAAAAATAATAGTGCTTTCATTTGAGGGCACTATTTTTGTTTATTAAGGATGGTTTTATGAAAAAAATAATTGCTGCATTGCTTGCAGCCATTGTATTTGCTACGACACTTACAGGTTGCGGCGGTAATAAGAATAATTCTAAAAACGAAACTTCTGCACATAGTTCTGCAACTTCCGAGAATTCCAAAAACGAAGACTCTAAATCAGACGATAAAAACAAAGTCGAGAGTAAAGCCGATTCTATGACAGATGATGCCGAGCGTAACGGCAGAGTTCGTGACGATGACGGAATTATCGGAAATGAAGAATACGAAAATCGTGACGACGGTTTAACAGACGGTGTTGAAGATTATGTAGAGGGCAGAATGGAAAACGGCTCTACACTTGCTGATGATGCGATTTTTTAATGAAAAACGGGCGTTTTTAAGCGCCCGTTTCATCTTATGGATTATTTATTGAAAAATGAAGAATTATAGTTTAGTGTATAGCTTTAATTAAGAATTAAAAATTTAGGT
>ENA-OPFJ01000417-OPFJ01000417.1-human-gut-metagenome-genome-assembly--contig:-NODE-417-length-13479-cov-3.647869_pt1 | contig 13479 bp, 10 predicted proteins | sample MGYA00241710_ERZ501551 | MGnify/ENA primary metagenome ERZ501551 (study PRJEB25962, sample SAMEA2042381) | human gut metagenome | biome: human gut; feature: human-associated habitat; material: faeces... | reverse complement strand
CATGGTTTGTGAGTTCCTCGGTGCCAACTGGTATGCGCTGGTAGCTACTGTCGGACTGGCTGCCCTGTTTGTAATTCACATCATCTACGCTTTCTGGCTGACGATGCAGAACCGTGCAGCTCGCGGTCACGAACGCTATGCAGTGACAGCAAAACCGAAAAACGTGGAATGGGCATCTCAGAACATGCTGGTACTGGGTATCATTGTAATCCTGGGTCTGGCTCTTCACTTCGTTAACTTCTGGTACAAAATGCAGTTCGCTGAAATCATCGGCAACCCGATGATGGGTGGTCTTCATGCAGCCGACGGTTACGGCTACATCATGCAGACATTCTCTAATCCGGTGTTCTTCGTGTTGTATATCATCTGGCTGATTGCCTTGTGGTTCCACCTGACTCACGGATTCTGGAGCTCTATGCAGACTTTGGGTTGGAACAACACCATCTGGATTAACCGTTGGAAATGCATCTCTAACATCTATTCTACCATCATCGTACTTGGCTTCATGCTGGTAGCCGTTGTGTTCTTCCTGAAAAACATGATGGGTTGCGGTGCTTGCTAATTTAAGTGTAACTGATTAAATTGAAAAAACATTATGACTAAGATAATCGATTCTAAGATTCCTGAAGGCCCGATAGCTGAGAAATGGACCAATTATAAAGCTCACCAGAAACTGGTGAACCCGGCTAACAAACGTCGTCTGGACATCATCGTGGTAGGTACAGGTCTGGCAGGTGCTTCTGCAGCTGCTTCTTTAGGTGAAATGGGATTCCGTGTGTTCAACTTCTGTATCCAGGACTCTCCTCGCCGTGCACACTCTATCGCTGCACAGGGTGGTATCAACGCTGCCAAGAACTACCAGAACGACGGTGACTCTATTTATCGTCTGTTCTACGATACAGTGAAAGGTGGTGACTACCGTGCTCGTGAAGCTAACGTATACCGTCTGGCTGAAGTATCAAACAACATCATCGACCAGTGCGTGGCACAGGGTGTTCCTTTCGCTCGTGAATACGGTGGTACACTGGCTAACCGTTCATTCGGTGGTGCACAGGTATCTCGTACATTCTACGCTAAAGGTCAGACAGGTCAGCAGCTGTTGCTGGGTGCTTACTCTGCATTGAGCCGTCAGGTAGGTGCCGGTACTGTAAAACTGTACACTCGTTACGAAATGCTCGACGTAGTATTGGTTGACGGTCGTGCACGTGGTATCATCGCTAAGAACCTGGTAACCGGTAAGTTGGAACGCTTCGCTGCTCACGCAGTAGTTATCGCAACCGGTGGTTACGGAAACACTTACTTCCTGTCAACTAACGCCATGGCATGTAACGTAACAGCTGCCATGTCTTGCTACCGTAAGGGAGCTATGTTCGCTAACCCGGCTTACGTACAGATTCACCCGACTTGTATTCCGGTACACGGTGACAAGCAGTCTAAGCTGACTTTGATGTCAGAATCTCTGCGTAACGACGGTCGTATCTGGGTTCCGAAGAAACTGGAAGATGCCAAAGCATTGCAGGCTGGAACAAAGAAAGGTAGCGATATTCCTGAAGAAGACCGTGACTATTATCTGGAACGCCGTTATCCGGCATTCGGTAACCTGGTTCCCCGTGACGTTGCTTCACGTGCTGCGAAAGAACGTTGCGACGCCGGTTTCGGTGTGAACAACACAGGTCTGGCCGTATTCCTTGACTTTAAATACGCTATCGACCGTCTGGGTGAAGATGTAGTTCGTGCCCGTTACGGTAACTTGTTCGATATGTACGAAGAAATCACTGACGAAAATCCGTACAAGACTCCGATGATGATATTCCCGGCTATCCACTATACGATGGGTGGTATCTGGGTTGACTATGAACTGATGACTTCTATCAAGGGCTTGTATGCTATCGGTGAAGCTAACTTCTCTGACCACGGTGCAAACCGTTTGGGTGCATCTGCATTGATGCAGGGATTGGCTGACGGTTACTTCGTATTGCCTTATACTATCCAGAACTATTTGTCAGACCAGATTCAGGTTCCCCGTTTCTCGACAGACCTTCCTGAATTTGTGGCTGCCGAAAAGGCTGTAAACGATAAGATCCAGAAACTGATGAATATCAAGGGTCATCGTTCAGTAGACTCTATTCACAAGGAACTGGGTCACATCATGTGGGACTTCGTAGGTATGGGACGTACCAAGGAATCTTTGACTACTGCTCTGGCTAAACTGAAAGAAGTAAGAAAGACCTTCTGGAGCGACCTTCGCATTCCGGGTGAAGCTAATGAATTGAATGTGGAACTTGAAAAGGCAATCCGCCTGGCTGATTTCATCGAAATCGGTGAGCTGATGGCTTACGATGCATTGAACCGTGAGGAATCTTGTGGTGGTCACTTCCGTGAAGAACACCAGACTCCGGAGGGTGAAGCGCTTCGTCACGATGACAAGTTCTCGTATGTAGCTTGCTGGAAATACACAGGTGAAGGAAAAGAACCCGAATTGATCAAGGAAGATTTGAACTATCAGTTCGTTAAGGTTCAAACTCGTAACTATAAGTCTTAATTATTAATTGTATAGAAATCATGGATAAAAATATAAGTTTCACACTGAAAGTTTGGCGTCAGAAAGGTCCTAAGGATAAAGGACATTTTGATACCTTCCAAATGAAAGATATTCCGGGTGATACCTCATTCCTGGAAATGATGGATATCTTGAACGAGCAGCTTATCAATGAAGGTAAAGAACCTATCGTATTCGACCACGACTGTCGTGAAGGTATCTGCGGTATGTGCTCTATGTATATCAACGGACATCCTCACGGACCTGCTACAGGTGCTACTACCTGCCAGATTTATATGCGTCGTTTCAAAGACGGTGACACCATTACTGTTGAGCCTTGGCGTTCTGCCGGTTTTCCGGTAATCCGCGACTTGATGGTAGACCGCAGCGCATACGACAAGATTATGCAGGCGGGTGGTTACGTGTCAATCAATACCGGTGGTATTCCTGACGCTAACGCAATTCCTATTGCAAAACCTATTGCCGATGAGGCTATGGATGCTGCTGCATGTATCGGTTGTGGTGCTTGTGTTGCTGCATGTAAGAATGGTTCTGCTATGTTGTTTGTTTCTGCAAAGGTCAGCCAGTTGGCACTGTTACCTCAAGGTAAAGTGGAAGCTGCACGCCGTGCGAAAGCTATGTTGAGCAAAATGGATGAACTGGGCTTTGGTAACTGTACAAACACTCGTGCTTGTGAGGCAGAATGTCCGAAGCTGGTTTCTATCAGCAACATTGCTCGTTTGAACCGTGAATTTATTGCTGCGAAGCTGAAAGACTAATTACGGTTAGTTTTACTTGATATTTGAGAGTGCCCTGCCTTTTGGCGGGGCATTTTTTTTATAATTATGTATTGGGTGAAGTTTCTTCCTTTTCTTTTTTACGGATGTTTCTGGGAGAGTCGCCAAAGGACTTCTTACAGAAGTTGGAAAAATGTGAGAGAGATTCAAATCCATGTCCAAAGCAGATTTCGGAGATGGAAGCATCTGTATAGCGCAATTGGTAAAGGATACTTTCTTTGCGCTGTTTCATCATCCATTCATAGGCCGGTTCGTTGAAGATGGCTTTGAAAATGCGGCGGAAGGTGGTGACGCTGTAGCCGCCCAGTTGTGCGAATTCCTCTACGGACTTTATTTGTTTGTGGTGCTTTAATATGAAATATTCAAAACTGCTGGTGTATTGGGATAGGCTGTGTACAACAGGAGATAGCTCATAGTCTGTGTAATAGTGTGCCAACAGATAATAAAGTTCTTTACGCTTGAATTCGAGCAGCTCTTTACAAATTTTGTCTGCATTCAGATAGGAAGCAACCCCTTCAAGGAAAAGCTTTATTTCGGGCTTTATTTTCAGTGGCTCGGAGATGAGTGGCGGAGGCACATTTTTCAATATATAGGTATAGCGGTCATAGCAGAAGGCTTTAGGGTCATCAAATGTGTACAGAATACCTTCCGAGTCTGTCATGGCCAGTATTTCCACTTTTGATGCGATAGCTTGCAGCACAAATTCTCCGGAATTGATGATGGTTCCGGCATATTCTTCACTATTGATTAATATTTGACCTTTAAGTAAGAAAAATAAAATATTGGTTTCACACTTATGTGGGGGTAAGTGGAAACCTTTTTTGTTATGTGTGTAATGGATGCTGTTCTCCACTGCTTTAGGGCATTGGGTACAATCCATCCTTTCATTACAGGGCAGACCAGACATATATAGATGTTAGAAACGCTTGTGTTCTTTTGGTTGATTTGACAAATGTAGGTCAAATATGGATAATTTGCAATAAGTTTCAGGAAAAAGACCGAAGAATCCTGTTTCCACTTGTTTGTCTTCTGCCGTTACGGAAAATGATAGCCTGTGGGCATGAGCATAGAGGGCTAAATTTGTGTGGCCAAACACAAAGAAGTTACAATTGTTGGGAAAGTAGCAGAAAGAAAGTATCTTTGTGTGTATCCATGGGGAGGTATACCGGCTAAAACAGCATAGATTATGGAATTTGTAGTATCATCCTCCAATTTCTCCGGTATCATTGGCGAGCTGCAAACTATCGCATATACTTTTTGAGGACGGTTGATTGACAACAGGTAAAAATGCTCCGCAAATGAAATCGCAAATCATGGTGGGGATGATACGGTGTTTCATTGCGGAGCAGGAAATTGCTATGTTCTTATCAGGAGATTATAATTTCATTGATTTATAAGCTTGCTGAGGGATCTTATGATGCAGGGTTTTTAGGAGTTTGCTCGTTATCAGTAGCATCCCAATTTTCATCATATGTTGTATTTACACTCATTTCTTCTGCACCAACCGGTAAAGTTAGTATATAACGGATACTTTGTCCGTTGGTCCATTCTCCGGTTAAGGATACTTCTTTTGAGTCATTAAAGAATGTTGCATTATCCTTCTCTGTTTTATACTTGACTATGATTTTTGCATCAGTAAGAGATTGTGGGTACAGCATTAATGAATTATCATTTTGTGTATAATCATAAATACCATCTTTGGCTGTTACGGTATTATCGAATGTATAGCTATAGCCACTAGCAGGTGCACTTCCTGTTATATTCCAATTTCCACCTTTTCCTTCGGTTCCTCCGAATGTATATGTTGCAGTACCGCCTTTGGCACCGGTGACAGTTATGCTTTCAACTGTGTAAGTATAGCTGCTATCAACTAGTTTCACAGCAAAGTTTATACGGGTGAGGATGTGTTGGAATGTAAGATTTAATGTATTATCACTTGGCTTGGTTACATCTTTGGAATAAGCCACTATAATATCTTTTTGATCGGCTGGGGTGTCAGGAAGAGTATAACTGATAGTAGGATAAGCGCTAGAACTAGCAGGTGCTGTATAGGTTACATCATTGGTATACCCAAAAAATTGCATTTCTGTGATAGGCCAGTAAAAAGTGCCACTTGTTGTTGCCCAGCTACCTTGACTCCCTTTATATTCTATACCATCCATATAAGCATTACCCCATCCTGAAGTTGCAATATCATTGCTTTTAACTATATAGGCATGTAATTTAAACGACGTGAAACTGCTATTGCTTGTAACAGCGGCTCTTGAACTCTTTTTGACAATTGTGTTTACTCCTATTTCATTTTTACTTTTTGGAGTTCCATTGTCAATACCATCAATTTCATTCTGTGAGCAACTTGTGATTGCCAGTGCAGCTAAAGCTGCAAATAAAATCTTCTTCATATTCTGTGTGTTTTAAGTTAATAATTCTATGACTCTTTATTTTATATCTTAACCAACCGGTAATTCCACATTCGTTTCATCGTCCCAGTCACTAACGTTCCCATCAAATCCACCGCCACTTTCATCTGGAGGAACCTCTACATCATCCACTACAATTTTCTCGTCATCCGGAAGCTCAATCTCTATCTCGGACTCTTGAGGTTTTTCATCACCTTCTCCCGGCTCGTCTTCAGGAGGTTTTACCGCTTCCGTTATTTCCACTTTCGCTTCTTGTCTGGAACCATCCACCCTTACTATGATCAGATTCAGAAACTGAGTGATATCAGCTCTTGCCTGCGTCAGTTCGGGATGTCCGAAACAGGTGAAGCTCCCTTTTATGACCCCATTCCCTTTACCGGTTTCACAATAAATGGGAGCGAAGCGGCATAAACCGGCTCCTTTACCTAAATGGTAACATTCGGCCATTCCGGAAACACTGCCAATGATCGATGAGACATTTTTCAGCCCCTCTGTCTTTATTGAAAAGATGTAAGTGGTTACCACAGATTTTGGTCTTACCTCTAGTGTCGGTAACTCTTCTCCTTTTCCTATTTCTACATCGTCCAGGGTTGCCACATAAAAATTATCCGGTCCCCATACCATGTTTTCTGTTTCGCTGTCGCCCAATCCCGTGCAGTTTCCTGTACACGCCATTATCGTTTCGTAACTGTCTTCGCCTTTTACTTGCACTACTTCGGTGTCATAATTGTAAATCACTGCCAAGTAATGCCCCGGGGGCACTTTCATTTCTCCGCCTTTTGCCGGCAAGTAAGTATCAATCTTTCTTCCTTGGGTGTCCTTGGGATAGAAAATAACCCGGACTCCTTCCGGCAGACGGCCGGTTACTCCTTCCCAATCCAAACGGATATTTATTCCTGTTACGGGATAATCGTCCAGAATCTCGCGTCGGCTGCATCCCACTAAAGTCAATAGTGAAGATAAAAGTACAAGAGCTACGTACCTTGTCTTTTTCATTTTCTTCCTCTCTTCTTTGTTATCACCCATACCAACGAAATTTTTGCTTTCGTAGGGCCTATAAAGGTGTAATTCCCGCTACTCATCCAAACTAGTGACCCTTCATAGGGAGTGTACTTTTGATATTCCGTGGTCAGGTAGCCTATGCCCAGGCTGAATTCCAATGCCAGATGCCGTGACACTGAAGTGGAATATCCATAAGTGAATCCTGCCGCACCGTAATATTTACCTTGGTAGCCGTCTCCTTTAAACTGAAAGTCGTAGATACCTCCTTCGGCATACAATCCAAAGAAATGTCCGTTCAACCGGTGATGCAGTTCACGGTTGCCCAGCCAGTAGCGGCTTTCTATTCCTCCCGAAATCAGCTGGTAGCAGATTTCTTTGCTACTGTTGGACCACCAGGGGCTTTTATATTCCAGGTTCACTGACCACCGCTTTCCTACAGGAATTTCTATTTCTATATTAGGCGCCAGTGCCAGGTCGTACAATAAATTATTTTTCAGTGCAAGCACTGTGTTGCCGGCTGTCTTGTCTCTTCTTGCTGCCTTTTCTTTGGGCTTTTTTCCCCGTTTTGCTTTTGTCTCTTTTTCCTTTTCTGCCTTTGTTACTGTTTTTTCTGTTTCTGTTATTACTTGTCTCCTTTCCTTTTGTGGGAGTGCTTGCACCGCTATTGGCGCAATGGTCGTTTCCCTGTCAATCGGAATGAATTCAGTTTCTTCTATCATGGCCGCCTGTTCCGTGGAGGAGTTTTTTCCTTCCTTTTCTTCCGGATAAGACAGGCAGACTCTTATTTTTGTCCGTCTGAGCTCCGGTAGCAGCCGGTTGGAAATATATTGATAAGGTATGCCGGCATCCAGATGTTGCAAGAAATCTTGCATTTTTACAGGATTGTCATGGTGATAATCTATCAATGCCAATACATCCTCCCGGTCGGGGACCAGCCTGTCGTCCGTTATCAGTTTCCGTAAGGCATCCCCGTATTCTTCTCCTGTACGGATACAGATTTGGGCGGCATTGACTTGCGGATATTTCCGACATAAGAACGCTTTTACTTCCTCGCTTCTTTTTAGGCCCGGCGCTATGTCCGGTTCTTTTTTTCCGTTATATGAATCCGGTGAAACCAGAATAATGGAATAAAGATGTCTGCTGCGGGCAGGATGGGCAAGCAGGGAATCCAATGTTGCCAGCGTTTTACCGTTTCCTTGGTAATCCTTGTCCGCCTGTCGGGCCTTCAGGTCAAAATAGAGCATCATGTCCAATATGGTATCTTTGGGATTTTCGTACTCTGTCGTCCGGGCATAAGTGCTATTGGTCAGTAGGCACAAAAACACAAATATGCTGAATATAGTAGTGCGTTTTTCCATGGATTACCATTATGTGTGGAGCAAATATAGGTGATAAAATCTGAAAAAAAACTTATTAAATGTTCTATTTTCGGACGTGAAAGGGTTAGTGAAGCGATTGGACAGAATTTGCAAGTTTGGGCAGCCGGATAATGAGAAGGGCAGGGAAGCTTACTTTTATTTGGAGTGAATAATCAGAGGAATACTTTCTTTTTGCTTTTTACTTTCCAATGGACAGAAATGAACGGTCTTATCATATGGATAGGGCAATGTTTCATATTCCTTTTTTAATCCGTGTTTTTCAATCTAATTGTAATGTTGTGTGCGAAAACGGTTGTATTTGTGAAATAATACTAAATGAAAAGCGAAATTGAACTAAATATTTGGAGAAAATGAGTGTAAGTTGTACATTTGTCATGTGATTTTTTTCATAGTATTAGATTTAAGGTTAACAAAGGTTGGAGCAAAGCGTTGCTCCTTTTCCTTTTTTAAGCCCTTCGCTTTTGTTCTTTTCCTGCCTGTCAAGTTTCCTGTCTTTTAAAATATTCAGCTTCTTGTTTTCATCCATCGGATTTTATGTTATCTTTGTGTCAATGTAATTAATTGACAATCTAAATGAAAAGACACGCAAACCTTTTATGCTTGGGAGCTGCTGTTGCATTACTGAATGCCTGCGCTCCGGCTGTGAATGCTCCTGAACCTGTTTTCCCCATTCCTGAAAAGAAACAGGTGGATTGGCAGAAAATGGAGACATACGCTTTCGTACATTTCGGACTGAACACGTTCAATGATCGTGAATGGGGATATGGAGATTCCGATCCTGCTACATTCAATCCTGTCAAACTGGACTGCGAACAATGGGTGAAAACCTTTGTGGCGGCAGGGATGAAAGGAGTTATCCTTACGGCAAAACATCATGACGGATTTTGCTTGTGGCCTACGGGGCTGACCGAATACTGTATCCGTAACACGCCTTATAAAGACGGAAAAGGGGATATAGTGCGTGATCTTTCGGAAGCTTGCAAGAAGTATGGTATAAAATTCGCTGTCTATCTCTCACCGTGGGACAGGCATCAGGCCAATTATGGAACTCCGGAATATGTGGATTATTTCTATCGACAGTTGTACGAGTTGCTGACCAATTATGGCCCGGTGTTTGAAATCTGGTTTGACGGGGCCAATGGCGGTGATGGCTGGTATGGCGGAGCAAAAGATTCCCGTACCATAGACCGGAAGACTTACTATGACTATGCGCGTGCCTATGAAATGATTGACAAGTTTCAGCCGCAGGCTGTTGTATTCTCGGATGGCGGTCCCGGATGCCGCTGGGTAGGTAACGAGAATGGATTTGCCGGAGCGACAAACTGGTCTTTCTTGCGTGCCGGAGAGGTTTATCCGGGATATCCTAAGTATAGGGAACTGCAATACGGACATGCGGACGGCAATCAGTGGACGGCTGCCGAGTGTGATGTGTCTATCCGTCCGGGCTGGTTTTATCATCCGGAGGAGGACGACCGGGTGAAGACGGTGGAGCAATTGACAGACCTTTATTACCGCAGTGTGGGACATAATGCGACTTTATTGCTTAATTTCCCCGTAAACCGGGATGGATTGATTCACCCTACAGATTCGGCGAATGCTGTTGATTTTTATAAGAATGTACAGAAACAGTTGGCAAACAATCTGTTGAAAGGTGTTCTTCCGATAGTTTCCAATGAACGGGGTGGAAAATATACGGCAAAGGCGGTGACGGATGGAGAGTATGATACATATTGGGCTACGGAGGATAGCGTCACATCGGCTGTTATCGAGTTTGAATGGCCGGCCCCGCAGAAGGTAAACCGTATGCTGTTGCAGGAATACATTCCGTTGGGACAGCGTGTACAGTCCTTTGTGGTGGAATATAATAAGGAAGGGGAGTGGCTGCCTGTGAAACTGAATGAAGAGACTACTACAATCGGTTATAAACGTTTGCTTCGTTTTGAGACTGTCACTACGGACAAACTTCGCATGAACTTTGAGAAATCACGCGCTTGCCTGTGTATCAATAATATAGAGGCTTATTATGCAGGAGAAACCCTTGATGTGTTTACAGCAAAAGCGGAGGAACTGAAAACATATCCGTTTACATTGCCGAAGGTAGATGAAGCGGAAGCCGGAAAATGTGCGGATAAAGATGCCGCCACTACTTGCTTTGTGGACGGCAATACGCTTCTGGTGGATTTAGGTACGGAACAGACTGTTTCTTCTTTCCATTATTTACCCGACCAGAGCGAGTATAACAAAGGACTGATAGCTGCCTATGAGATTTCAGTCGGCACGGAAGCCGGTGCGGTGAACCAGGTGGTGAGCAGCGGGGAATTCTCGAACATCAAGAACAATCCGATTCTCCAATCGGTCTACTTCAGTCCGGTAACAGCCAGATATGTGCTGTTGAAAGCAGTGCGGATGGTGGAAAATGACGGACCGATGGGCTTTGCCGAACTAGGAGTGCAATAACCATGCATCAATATACTCATGTACCCGTTCACGGTACAGCTACCGTATGTCAATGGGTATATGAGTATATTGATACATGGTTACATTATTAACCGGTACACTCCTCCTGCCAGTGCTCGTATCACCCCTTTCATTTCTAATTCAAACAGTAATGCACTCATTCGGTTTACAGGTATGTTGGTGTCTATCACCAATGTGTTGATTTGTAATCCTTCCGGCATTTTGCCGAGTCGTTTTACTATTCGTTCTTCTTCCTCGCTTAAATCAGGGAACAATTCCCGTTGTACTGTTTTCTCGGTTTTGGGGCTGCTTTCCCATCCCATGGCCTTCACTAAATCTTCGGCCGATGTGATAAGCACTGCCTGGTTTTTTCTTATCAGATTGTTGCAGCCTATGGAATATTCGTCGTTGTATCGTCCCGGAAAGGCAAAACAGTCCCGGTGATAACTTTCCGCCAGTTCGGCGGTGATGAGGGCTCCCCCTTTGGCGGCGGATTCGATAACGACGGTGGCGTCACTCATACCTGCCACAATGCGGTTTCGTTTCACGAAATTCTGCCTGTCGGGATTGGTTCCGCTTGTAAATTCGGTCAGCAAACCTCCCTGTTCCAACATGCTGACGGCTGTCTTCCGATGTTCGGCAGGATAAATACGGTCCAGTCCGTGTGCCAGCACGCCTATGGTCTTGAAATGATTCTGCAGGGCGGCGCGGTGCGCATGGATATCAATGCCATAAGCCAGCCCGCTCACTATCAAGGCGTTTGGGCACAACACCGACAAGTCGGCAAGGAAACGGGTGCAGATATCCTGTCCGTAGGGGGTGGCATGACGGGTTCCTACCATATTGATGACATGCAGTGCATTCAGATCGGCATTTCCCCGGTAAAATAAAGCTAGCGGAGCATCATCACATTCACGCAAACGGCCGGGATAACCTTCATCATTTAAGGTGAGGCAGCGGATATGATTTTTCTCACAGAAAGTAAGTTCCTGCTCTGCACGCCGGAAAGCTTCGGAGTTATTCAACGCAGTAATGATCTTTTCGCTTACTCCGGGGACCAGTTGTGACAGCTCTTTGCGGTGTTCGAAAACACGGGTGGCGCTTCCCAGACTGCTCACCAGTCTGAATGCGCCTGTCAGTCCCAATCCCGGTATCCGGGTCAGGGCCAGGCTGCAAATTTGTTCGTCTTGTGTCATTCGCTCAGATAGGGGGCGAAAGTCTCGTCAAATAGAGCGCTGTCCCCTAATCTGCCGTTTACCACGCATACTGATTCTACAGTGGCCTTGACAGTCACTTTCATGTCGGGCAGACGGAAAATGTCCTGATAGAACACATATTTAATACCTTCTTTTTTCAGATAGAGCTTGGACACGAATTCGTCACCGCTGCGCAGCGGAGTTTTGAACGCCATGGTGAGCCTCGCCACTACCGGGTCCACTCCTTCTTCGTGCAAGCGTGCGAAACTGATCCCCACCGATGTGAGAAACTCATGGCGCGTATGTTCCAGATAATGTTGATAGTTGGCATTGTTCACAATACCCTGCAGGTCGCATTCATAATCGCGTACCTTCATCTTCAGTTCATAAATATACTTTTCCATAAGGCAAAGGTATAAGAAAAATGTGTTACTTTGCAGATAAACTTAAAAAAAGAAACAAATGAAACTGTACGCTGCCCCTTTGCAAGGTTTTACGGAAGCCCCCTGGAGAAATCTTCATCAGGAAGTTTTTGGTGGGATAGATGCTTATTATACCCCCTTTGTGCGGATGGAGAAAGGAGAGTTCCGTAACAAGGATGTACGGGAGATCGCTTCTGAAAACAATACTGTGTCCCGGCTGATTCCCCAGCTTATCGCTTCCACTCCTGCCGAACTGGAACGGCTGGCCGGTTTGTTTATAGAGAAAGGGTACAAGGAAGCGGATATCAATATGGGTTGTCCTTTTCCCCTGATGACAGGGAAACATAAGGGTTCGGGCATTTTGCCGTATCCGGCCGAGGTGGAAGCTTTATTGAAAGAGCTGGTGCACTATCCGGAACTGGGTTTCTCCGTCAAGATGAGATTGGGATGGGAGTGTGCGGATGAATGGCGGCCGTTGTTGCCTTTGTTGAACGCTGCCCCCTTGCGGCGGATCGTTCTGCATCCTCGTATCGGGAAGCAACAGTACAAGGGAGAGGTGGACTTGGCTGCGTTCACCGCTTTCTATGAGGAGTGCGTCCATCCGTTGGTGTATAACGGTGACTTGCTGACGGTGGAAGATATCCGGAAGGTGGACGAGGAGTTTCCCCGCCTAGAGGGCGTCATGCTGGGACGCGGGTTGCTGGCCAATCCTGCTTTGGCTTGGGAATATGCAAACGGAGCCGTTTTTTCTCCCGATGAGCTGCATGAAAAGGTGAAGGCGCTTCACGCACGCCTTCTTCAATATTATGAAGCCCATTTACAGGGAGAGGTGCAATTGCTGAGTAAAATGAAGCCTTATTGGGAATACCTGCTGCCCGATGCGGACCGGAAGATAAAGAAAGCGATAAAGAAGGCTACAACGATGGATAAGTATTTGACAGCGGTGAACCAGCTGTAATGATGGAAAAGGGGCTTCGGTACATGAAAACCGGAGTGTCTCTTCAGTTCATTCAGCCGGTCTAACTGCTTGTAAAATAGGGAAGTATCCTGATAGGAGAACCTTCAGTTTCCTGTCAGTTACTTCCAGCCCATATTTTTGTTCCTACCTGTTAGATGAGAGGTGTGTCCGTCATGCCTGTATTTTAAGAAATACTTAGCTGTCTTTTCTTGGAGCATATCCTTTATCTTCCTTGTTATGCATCCTGTTGCTTCCGTAAGCATTCGGCCTCGTGCGTGTTTCTCTCCAAGTTATAATAAAGTCAAAAGC
>ENA-OPFJ01000398-OPFJ01000398.1-human-gut-metagenome-genome-assembly--contig:-NODE-398-length-13691-cov-2.052068_pt1 | contig 13691 bp, 12 predicted proteins | sample MGYA00241710_ERZ501551 | MGnify/ENA primary metagenome ERZ501551 (study PRJEB25962, sample SAMEA2042381) | human gut metagenome | biome: human gut; feature: human-associated habitat; material: faeces... | reverse complement strand
ATACCACAAAGGTAACAAGACTAATTTTATCAACCTACTTTTTACGTTGACCCCTTTTTCATATCTGACTGTATTTTCAAATTTCTTGATGATTATGTTTCTACTTGAAACTGAGGTTGACGCCGAATACGATTGTTTTTACGAGCGGATAGTATCCTCCCTTGGAAACAGGGGTTTCAGGGTCGTATGCGTAGAAGAACTTGCTGAAAGTGAAGAGGTTGTCCGCAGACACATAAAGTCTCAGATTGTCGATTCTCGCTTTCTTCATCCATTTCTCAGGGAATGTATAGCCGAGCTGGATGTTCTTTACTCTAAGGTAGGACGCATCTTCAAGCCAGTATGTAGAGAAGGTGTTCTGGTTGAATCCAGTGTTGTAGGTAAGACGCGGATATGGCGCATTCGGATTAGGATTGGATACCACATCATATCTCTTCATGTGGATTTTCTGTGGATAAGCTGCCATATCCTGGAATGCGTGGCGGGCTGTTCCCTCAAGGTATCCGTCGCATTTTCCTACACCCTGGAGCACGAAACTGAAATCGATGCCTTTCCATCCGAGATTTCCTCTCACGCTGTAGGTGTAGCGAGGAATGCTGCTGCCGATTACTGTTCTGTCATACTCCGGCATGATTCGTCCGTCAGGTTCCCCGTTAGGGCCACTCAGGTCCTTGTATTTGATGTCACCAGGCTGGTATTTGTAACCCATGACAACAGGAATCTTCGGGAGATTGTAGGTGTGGGTCTCAGGATTGTTGATCTTGAAGTCTTCAGGCGTCATGAGACCGTCTGCTATATAACCGTAGAAAGCATCGATAGGATATCCGACCTGACGGATCTGATAGCCGCTGAGGTCCGGTTGGTTTCCGCCGAGATCGACAATCTTGTTCTTGACGTCAGAGATGTTGAATCCGATTCCGTACTGGAATTCTCCGATCTGGTCTCTCCAGTTCAAGTCCATTTCCCAACCCCTGTTGTTCACTTTTCCTGCATTCTGTTCTGAAGGCTTTGCTCCCATCTGTGAAGGATAGTTGAATTTGAGAAGGATGCCTTCGGTCTTCTTGTCATACCAGTCGAAGGTGAAGGTGAGCCTGTTCTGGAACATAGCGAGATCCAGTCCGAGGTCAATCATCTTAATCTTCTCCCAAGACAGGTTAGGATTGGAGAGAGTTGTCTGCACATATCCTGTGGTTGCCTTGGTTCCAATCATGGAAATGCCTGAGGTATATGCCTGAAGGACAGAGAGGTAAGGATAGTTTGACGAACCTACGTATTGGTTTCCGAGCATACCCCATGACGCTCTGATCTTCAAGTTGTCGAGGTACTTTCTGGTAGCTGCCATGAAGTTCTCTTCAGTGATTCTCCAACCTGCAGAAACAGAAGGGAAGAGTCCGCCGCGGTTGTCTTTGTGGAAACGTGAGGACAGGTCGTAGCGCAGGTTGCACTCGAGCAGATATCTCTCGTTCCAGTTATAGCTCAATCGGCCGAAACCGGATCTGATTGCCCATGAAGAATAGCCGGAATCGTTGCTCATTGTCTCCGGATCTCCAAGACTGAGGGTAGGCTCCTGCTCTGTGCTGAGATTGTTTCTTGAAGCTTCGAACATGCGGGCAGTGTACCATTCCTGGGACATACCGACAACTCCGCCGAGGTTGTGCTTTCCGAAGTGGAAGTCAAAGTTGCTCTGAAGGATGAATGTCTGCTGGATATTTCTGTAGTCAATATTCTTGATGGAGTTCGGTGACTGGTATTTGTTGGTCTCCCCATTGTCCGGATTGACGAACGTGATGGTCTTCTTGAGAATGTCTTTCAATCCGTTGTAGGATGTGAGGTTATATGTCGCGCTGACGTCCCAGCCCTTGAGAATGTCCACTTTGACAGTTTCCATTATCGAGAGTTCGTCTGCATCTGTCTTGATCCTGCCGCCGTCGTACAGGACAGCTACCGGGTTGGTGTTGCCACCGCCGTATGCCCATGATCCGTCAGTGAAGCGGAGAGGAGCATTAGGTGCAATTCTCATTGCATTGTAGATGGCTCCGCCGCCGCTGGTGAGCGAACTTACAGGAGAAGTCACTTTTGTGGTGGTGTATCCGATGTTGGATGAGATGGTGACTCTGTCAATGAGTTTCGTGTTGATTTTGAAACGTATGTTGTGCCTGCGCTCTCCAGTGCTGTTTCCGGCTGTGAGACCGTCCTGGTCGAAGTATCTGTAGGACAGCATGTAACCGCTGTTTCCGAGGGTTCCGTTGAGGCTGACAGAGTAGTTCTGCTGAGGAGCTACCTTCTTGAGGACTTCGCCTACCCAGTTGGTGTTTCCGAAATAGTTAGGGTCCGAGTTGTTGCGCACCTTGTCGAAATGTTCAGGAAGCCAGGCTGCCGGGCTGCCTACATTCTTTCTTGCCTCGTTGTCGAGGGTCATGAACTCGATCGCGTCGCACATCTCCGGCAGTCTTGTCGGAGTCTGTATTCCGGCATAGGCTGAGAAGTTGATTCTTGTGACGCCGTCTTTTACAGTGGCGAGTTTCTTGGTGGTCACGAGAAGGACACCATTTGCTGCCCTGGCTCCGTAGATTGCTGCGGAAGCCGCGTCCTTGAGGACTGATACGCTTTCGATGTCTTCCGGGTTGATGGATGTGATGTCACCTTCGACACCGTCGATCAGAATCAGAGGATTGGCATTACCGATGGTTCCCACTCCACGTACTCTGATGGTGGTATTTGCCTGTCCTGGCTGTGATGAGGAGTTTACGACCGTCACACCCGGGAGAAGTCCCTGAAGTCCTGAAGCGACGCTTGAAATAGGTCTTGCATTCATTTCTTCACTATTGATCATCGCCACCGCACCGGTAAGATTGACCTTTTTCTGGACACCGTAGCCGACAACGACGGTCTCCTGGAGCATCTGAGTGTCTTCAGCGAGGACCACTTTTCTCGCAGCTGCTGAACCGGCAACTATGATCTGCTCCTTGTAGCCGAGACTGCTGATTCTGATCTTGGTCTGGGCTGAAGGTACTATGAGTTCCCAATTTCCGTTGGCGTCAGTGATGGTGCCGCCCTTTGCTCCTTCAATCAGCACGCCTGCACCTATTATAGGCTCTCCGGTACTGTCAATGACAGTTCCGCGGGCCTTGAAGGTCGTTTCTTTAGTATCTTTGTCAATGTCTTTCTTCTCCTCGCTCAAAACAATCTGGTGACCGTTGATCTCGTAGGAAATGGAAAGATTGCTGAAAATGTTGTCGAGAATGAACTCGATGCTCTTGTCCTTCGCGTCAATGCTTACCAACGCATCTTTGTCAGGGAGCATGTTACTGTAGAAGAAGCTGTACTCGCTTTCGTTCTCCAATGTAGCAAGGGCCTCCGTAAGAGGCACATTCTTGAATGAGACACTTATCTGGCCGTGCAGAGGTGCCGCATTCAGCAATACGCTGAAGAACAACGTGATGATTAAAAGTTTTGCTTTCATTATTATTGTTATTGGTGTTATTGTTTTGTTTTTACATGGTGGTCAGGTATTCAGGATGCCTCTTAGGTACTCGGGCGTTATTTGCGTCCCGTGCGCCGTCTGCTGAACTTTATCGTGTTGTAGTACATCTGGGCTTCCACCGGCGATGTCGCTGTGATAAGGTCAAGCACATTGTTCAGAGAACTGTTTCTCACAAGTCCCGTGTAGGAGTAAGCCGTCACGCTTTCGTCCTCGAAGATGACATTGACATTGTACATTCTCTCGAGAATGGCTCCTATCTCCTTGAGGTCGTTATTGTTGAAGAAGAGTTCATTGTCACGCCAAGGGATGAGGTGGTTTTTGTTCGGCGCGTCATATTTCCTCATCTCGCCGCTTTTTACATTGTAGCTTATTTCCTCTGCCGGCTTCATGATCATTTCCCTGCCGTCTGCAGTCGCCTTCACGCAGCCTTCGACCAATGTTGTAACTATCTCAGGTTCAGAATTGTATGCCCTGACATTGAACTTGGTTCCGAGAACCTCGACCTTCATCTGCCTGGCTGATACGACGAGCGGAATCTCTTCATTGCGGGCGACTTCGAAATAGGCTTCGCCATTCAGGTCAATGTCGCGGTTCTTCACATTGAAATCAGATGCATAACGGATCGAACTGCCGGAGTTGAGCATGACCTTGGTCCCGTCCGGGAGTGAAATCGTGCTTTTCTGACCGTTCGCGGCGATGCACTCAAAGACATTGGCCTCGGCCTCTCTGCCCTTGCCTGCCACGAATCCCGTAACGACAGCTATGGCGACCACGGCAGCCGCCGCAGTCCACTTGAATATTCTTCTGAACAGCAGTTTCTTCTGTGCCTTGATTCCGATAAGCAGTTTTCTGCGGATTCTCTCCTTCTGGATGCCGGACATTCCGGTACTTGCGTTCTGCCATTGGGAAAATGCATATTCGTCGAAAGCCTGCGCAGCACCATCCTCGTCCATCATGGCGCGGAGCTTCGCATTTTCTTCGGCTGTAGTCTTTCCGGAAAGGTATTTTTCAATCAGTGAATGAAATCTTTCGGTTTCCATATTCTGTGGTTTTGCTATATGTATCCACAGAATCCATAAAACCTTACAAGAAAATTGAAAAAATTATAAAATTTTGCTCAACTTAAGATTACCGCCAGCATCAGAAGCTCTGAAATCCTCTGACGGATAGCGTTTTTCGCCCTTGCGATCTGGGTTTCCACGGTTTTGGGAGAAATGTCCAGACGTTCGCTTATTTCGTGGACGGACAGCCCCTCGATAAAGCGCATCTTGTAAATCATGCGGCGAGATTCCGGCAGGGCGGCGATTGCAGCTTCAGCTTCCGCCAATATGACGTCCGTGTCTCCAGTCTCGAACTCTTCCTGCCTGGCGGCGTCACTATTCGACACATAGTCAATGTATTTCGATGCGGTCACCTGTCTGCGCAGTTCCTTGAACACGGCATTGCGGGCCACGACATAAAGCCATGCCGGCACGTTTCCGTCAGGGGAAATCGAGGTCCTGCGGATCCACATCAGGGCGAAGCAGGACTGCGTGATGTCTTCGGAAAGGTAAGTGTCTTTAAGGATGGCGTGGGTAAAATTGAAGACCATTCCCGCGTACTTGTCATACAAAGCTGAAAACGCCTCAATAGACGAGGCATTCAGCTGTTCTATGAGTATCTGGTCTTCTTTCATGATGTAGCGGGAGTTCTCTGTTGCTACCACAAAGATAGGAAATAAAGTCAAGTTTCCCGCTACAACTTGGATTTTCAGACCTTTGAGACCTCTATAGGGTGCACCAGAAGGTGACGATGAACGGTATTGAAAACTCGAGCACAAAGCCGTGGAACAGCGAAACCACAGCATATTGCCTGCCGGAAGAGTCCATGATGATAGGCAATGTCGTGTCCATCGAAGTCACTCCGCCTGCGGCGATCGGAGCCAATGGCCCTGCCACTTTTACCAGCAGCGGCGACAGGAGCAATGTGAACATCTCCCGGACAATGTTCGAGAGCAATGCGATGGTACCGAGTTCCGCTCCCTTGTACTCTGTAATGAAGATACTGGACAATGAATAGTATCCGAAGCCTGAACCGACTGCCAGACAGTCTGTTGCACTGCGTCCATGCAGCAGGAGAGCGGCGGCAAGTGCTCCTGCCAATGTGCCGAGAAGCGTACCTACCGGAAGCAGCGACATCCGCAGATCCAGAGTCTTGAACTTGGATATGAAACTGTTGTCGCTTCCCACTCCCGCACCCACGCAGAAAAGCAGGGCACAGAGGGCGTAGAACGTAAGATTGCCCTCAGATATGCCTGAGGGAATCAGGCAGGACAGTCCTGCGGCAATGCCGATGATGAAGAAACTGATAATGACAAGGCTGCCTTTCATCTCGATTTCCTCCTGCTTATATATTGCCACAGAATCCATGCGAAAACGCAGCTTCCTGCCGTGCACAGCGTCGCAATCACGACTGCATCCAGTCCGAGTGAGGGCAATGCGGATATGATCTTCTTGTTACCGCCGACTTCCACGCCGAGCAGGAACAGCAGAATCCATATGAGCAAGGTCGTCGCCTTGGAAATCCATTGACAGTCCCGTTTTCTCAGGAACCATCCGAAGGCAATGCCTCCGAACATGCAGCCGATAACTGTAAACATCTATTTGTCAGTATTTTGCGGTTTCGTAATGATTCTATGCTGCGATTGCAGAAATGCTTTCCTGTTCTTTTCCAGTGTTGCCCGTTCAGTTTCGGGCAATGCGAAATCGCAGAATCTTTCCCATATATAGTTTACGGCCTGCTGGGACGGGTGCACCATGTCTTCTGCATAGAAACGGTAGTCCCTCAGCTCGTCCATCATGATCTCATAAGCAGGGAAGTACGCGCATTGGTCTGGATGATTCTCAACTACCGATTCCACGGCCATAAGCAGGGTGCTTTTGCTTATCTGGTTGCCGTGCGCGCCATCTTTGAGATGCCGTATGGGGCTGACTGTGAATATGAAACGCTTCTGCGGGTACTTCCCGACAAGAGAATTGAGCAGTACCGAACAGGTCTTCATCGAGAGCCTTTCGCGGGTGAATTCTTTGGCATCACGTTTCAGGCAATTGGACACGATCTCGCCTGTGGCATTGAACCGGAAGGTCCAGGCCGTGCCGAGCGTGATGATTATCGTGGAAGCCTCGCGGAAGAAGGCTGATGCCTCGGCAAGGGATTCATTGGCATTGACAAGAAACTCTGCGCTTGTCGCCCTTGCGGCCGCGGTGTGGTGGCTGAATGAACAGACAAGCTGCGCTCCGGCGCCCATCTGAACGCACTCGTCTTCGCCGAACGGAACAGCGGAATCCAGCCTCCGAACTGCATTGCAGACGGAAACTGGATTGTACAATGTTCCAAAAGGATTGGTGCAGGCCCGGAACCCCATGTTCTTCATTATGAGGCCGATATTGTCGGAAAAACAACTGCCGAGCAGCAGGATGCTGTCATCGAAACTGATTTTTATCTTGCTTTCCGGAATATCCACCGGGGTCTGCAACTTTATCATATTTTGTCTGTTTGTGAGGAAAAGTTACTTTTCCATGGATTCGATTACTGAAAGGTTCGCTTTCCTTACTCTCGCCTCATCCATTTTCAGGACTTTGCGGTCGTAAGTCATAAAGCCGTTCACCTCGCCTTCCACGTCAGTGGTCTGCGTATAGACTGCTGCGCTGAAGCCGCTTCTGACCATTTCTTCCAGATCGCGCGCATATTCCACGTAAACATCTGTAACCTCATCTGAGTTCTTGTACTGTACATAGCCCCAGTTGCGGTCTTTTTGCCACAGATGTCCTTCGAGAGGCAGGCCGATTCCACCGTATTCTCCGAGGACAGTAACGTAATTGCTGTCGAAGAAACGCTGTTTAGGACCCGGATATCTGTGTTCGTCGAGGATATCACCGCATTTTCTGTGGTTTCCGCCTGAAGCCGAGTTAACAAGTCTGGTAGGGTCGAGTTCCTTGGTGTATTCAGCGACTTTCTCCGTGTCGAACTGTCCCCAGGCCTCATTGAACGGAACCCATACGACTATACAAGGGAAGCAGCGTCTGGCCCCGATAATCTCGGTCCACTCCTTATAGTAGTTCTTCTTCCATTCGTCAGGTACAGGTGTGTCTGTGCCCTCGTCCCAATTATTATAGACCCACTTGTTGGTGGAGTTGTCCGCGATACTCGGCATATCCTGCCATACCATCATTCCGAGCTGGTCGCAGTGGAAGTACCATCTTGCAGGCTCTATCTTGATGTGCTTGCGTATCATATTGAAGCCCAGTTCTTTAGTCTTGACGATGTCGTATCTCAATGCCTCGTCGGTCGGAGCTGTGTAGAGTCCGTCAGGCCACCAGCCCTGGTCGAGCGGGCCGAACTGGAACAGAGGCTTTCCGTTCAATGCCATTCTCTTGTAGTTGTGCGAGTCAGTGACCACGGAAATTTCCCTCATTGCCGCATAGCCTTCCACCCGGTCCAGAACCTTGCCGCCACGAATTACTGAAAGGCGCAGTCCATAAAGGTACGGGGAATCAGGAGACCAGGTCTTTACTTCCGGCAATGTGACTGTAACCGCCTTGCCTTCAGCTGCTTTAGCGCTTGCGATGACCTTTTCGGCCGGCTTCTCAGGAGAGTATCCGACGCAGCCCTCCAGCACTTCTGCCAATATGATGTCGCCTTCGGCTGTTCCTTTTGTCAATGTCTTTACTGTCAATGATTTCGTATCAATGTCGGCTACGGCTTCATAGCTTAGGAAGCGTGTTTCCGGCACTGTCTCCAGCCATACGCTCTGCCATATTCCGGAAACCGGAGTGTACCAGATTCCTTTAGGCGAAAGCACCTGTTTGCCCCTCGGCTGAAATGACTTGTCACTGCTGTCTGCGACTTTCACCACGAGCTTCTGCTCGCCTTTCACATTGAGGTATGGGGTGATGTCGAACGAGAATTCCGTAAATCCGCCTGTGTGCGTTCCGAGGAATATATCATTGACATAAACATCCGCTTTCCAATCTACAGCGTCGAAGTTGAGCATCGTTCTCATTCCTTTCTGTGCCTTGGCCTGGAACGTGGTGCTGTACCACAGGTTCTCATTTGGCTGAAGGATTCTTCCGACTCCTGACAATGATGACTCGATGGCAAACGGCACGAGTATCTGACCGTCGTTTTCTGCCGGCTGAGGCTCTCCGCATTTGGTGACGGCATAGTTCCACAGTCCGTTCAATGATTTCCAGTCGCCTCTGACCATCTGCGGTCTCGGGTATTCCGGATGGCAGGATTCAGGAGAAACCTGCTCTGACCAGGTTGTATGGATGTTTTCGCCTGCCGGAGCCCAGTTCTGAGCTGCTGCCGACAGCGGTAAGGTCAATGCTGTCGCAATAATTAGTGTAGTGATTCTGTTCATGTTATTATTGTGTGTAATAATTTGTATCGAAATAAAATCGAATCCTCTAATTTACGGTTTTTCCGTTAAAATTCGTACATGTTCAGCCCGGTCTCTTCGGAAAATTTCCTGCCGAGATGAGCCTTTGAAGGTATCACGACCAGTTCACATGCGCCGCTTATGACTGCAGAAAAAAGATGCCCGCAGATGGCGGAACAGTCTGAGCGTCCGAACGTTGCGTGCAGATGCAGATACACATTGCCGTCCTTCTCGGAGATGTTTCCGGTAAGATTTGCCATTTCCATCTGCTCCTTGAACTCCATGTCCACATATTTCTTGGTGGCAGGGTTCAGAAAACGCAGAACCACATCATTCACGGCTCCGAGACCGTAAATCTCTCCTGCCATGATGTTCTCTTTCTTGCAGAATTCGGTCAATGCCGCAGCAACTTCACAATGATTGTCAATGCTGAGAAAATATCTGTCTTCAGCTTTCGTGTACTTGTACATAGTATAATAATTATAGGTATATCAGTATGGATATCGCTCCGACTGCTGCTGCAATGACTGTTTTTATAAGTTTGACAGTCAGCCAGCTGCGTTTGTTTTCGGCGATCAGCGGCAGGCAGGCGTGACCGTCCTGGGAAATGCAGTTGGCGAGCAGGACCGGGAACGGAAGAATCCCTGCGGCGAACATTGACACGAAAACAAGGTGCGGGCCCGACTCCGGAATCAGTCCGGCAGCGACCGCAATCACGAGCATAAGCCAGATGTTCCCCTTGATCCAAGTCTCGATGTCGATATAGATGGATAATATCCCGAATAGCGCGAGTACGCCGAATGTCCATGCGAAAATCGTAGGCAAATGCCTCTTTATCACGTGTTTCCATACGTGCTCTTTCAGGAAGTGGCGCAAGTTGTGGGCGTGATTGCCGTGCTCTTCGCCCTCCTCGTGATGATGGCCGCATTCCTCGTCATCGTGGCTGTCCTCGTTATGGTGATGGCAGCAGTCCACGTCCTCGTGTCCGTCCTCCCCGTGATGGCTGTGCTTCTCCCCGTCGTGATGATGGCCGCAGTCGCAGGAATGGATCTCGTAATTGTCGTCACGGCTCCTGTCAGCGCCGATGTTCATCATCTTGCCCTTCTTCTGCATTGACCCGACAATTATTTCTGTCAATGCGCCTATGCCGATTCCGAGAACGAAAAGCCCGCACATCATCATCAGCGCAGTGCCTGGAAATTTCGCCAGCATTATGAATGCTTCGTCGCCGGTAGTGGCTATCAGCGTGGCCAGCAGCGCGCCGCATCCTATCATTCTGTGAGAGTAGAGTGATACGCCTGCAAATCCGCCGAGGCATCCCGGTATGAGACCGAGGGCCGCAGAAGTCACGATCTGTCTGCCTTTGTGCTTCTCGAGACTGTGAAACATTTTTCCCTGAGTGCAGACATTGAAAATCTCTATCAATGTCATCATCAGTATCACGAGAGCACAGATTTCTATACTTTCCTTGAATGCATCTATGAGTGCGTCAGGTATATCGTGTGGCGTGTGGGGAAGTTCTCCGTGGATGTGTAAAGGTAAGATGAACATAGGTTTATTGGTAAATGGTTCCCGCGATATAAAGGCTTATGACGGGCCTGAGCGGTGAATTGGTCGTCAGAATTATAGCTGTTTCATTGTCCCCGACAGGGAGATTGCCCGTGTCAAGTGTGCATTTGAAAGAATTTTTTCCTCCGGATGGCGTGTCAATGAACTCTGCCGGCACTTTCACACTCTCGTTTTCCGCATCGCATTTGTAGATGTGAAAACCGCTGCCACCCATATTCTTGTAGGAGAATGTTGCTGTGACAGCAGTGCCTTTGCGGACTTTTCCGAAATGGTAAGTGCTCGCGTCAAATATCGGCTGGGCTCCGTTTTCCTGTTCCTCGGCTGTCCAAGAAGAGAAGTCCTCCTTCGTGAAAGCCTTTATGCTCAATGCTTTATGTGGCTGACCGTTCACTACAGGAGTTGCGAAATAAGTGTTTCTGCCCCACCTTGACCTGTCTGCCGTGACGATGTATGTCATTTTAGCAGTGGTTCCGGCCGGTATCGGGTTCGGCGAAATGGAGACTGAAAGTCCCGGTGACACTTTCGTAAATGAAATCCTGGCAGGGGAGTTCCCGACATTGGCCACAGTCACGCCGTCGCTTTTCTGGCCGCCCTGAGACAGGTTTTCCAGCTGGAATGAGGATTTGCGCAGGGCCAATGCTCCTCTTCTTTCAGGATATAATTCATTGAGCGACAGTTTCTTGGCGTGAACTATCCCTCGGAGTCTGAGTATCACCGGCTTCTTTACTCCCGAAATATATACTGTCAATGTCTTATCGAAAGGGTAGGGGCCTTCGTCATTGGTGTAGGTGGCTGAAATGGTGCCTGACTTTCCCGGCAGAACCGGTTCGCGTGTCCATTTTACCCTGGTGCAGCCGCAACTGCTTACTACATTGTATATGACAGCCGGTTTGGCAGATATGTTGGTCACCGTGAACGTGCAGCTCTGCTCTCCCTGTCCTACAGTGAGGTCGCCAAAGTCGTGTATGGTCTTGTCGAAACGCACGATCCCGTCATATTCAGTGGTTTTGCCGTCAGTTTTCACCTGAGCGTACAGAGCCGCCGAAAATAAGGCTGCGGTGATAGTCGCAGCCAGATATTTGTAAATCTTCATCATTGCGGCTTAAGTTCCTGCAAAAATCTAACCACTATTGATTATTTGACAGATTTCACATACATTTGCATTCGTATAAAAGCAACAACCAAAAGAATTTTAATATTATGGCTTACAAAATTTCTGAATCAGAGTGCGTAGCTTGCGGTACTTGCATCAGCGAGTGCCCTGCAGGTGCTATTGTAGAAGGCGATGTTTATCACATTGATCCGAACCTTTGCCTTGATTGCGGCACTTGCGCCGGTGTTTGCCCTATGGGCGCAATTCATCCGGGAGACGAGTAGTACGCGTCTGGAATCCGACACGAGAGAGACCTGCGGCTATGATGCTGTCGGCCTCTCTCTTTTTTTTGTGCTCTAAAATGTATTGAATTTAGAAAAATATTCATATATTAGCGGGTTGTTTGATGGCTAATTACTTAATAATTAGATAATGAAACTTTCTATTTTTAACACTCTCCGTGCGGCAGCCTATGCAGTTGCGGCCGGACTCTTCGTTACTGCGGCAGTAGGATGCGATCCTTCAAGCAGTAATGACAAATCACTTTCAGTTTCTGACAGGTCAGTCATTCTCGATGGTGAAGGCGGCTCTCAGAAAATTTCAGTTTCAGCAAACGGCGTGTCATGGATTGCCACAGCTGCTGATTCTTGGGTAAAGGTAACTCCTCAGTCAGGAACCGGTGACTCATTTGTAGTAGTTTCCGCTGAAGCGAACAATACGGCTGAAATGAGAACTTCTTCCATTACTTTTGAGGCTCCAGGCGTAAGTCCGGTTGTAGTTTCAGTTCTTCAGAACGAAGGCTCAGGCTCTTCCGTCAGCGGCTCCGGCTATGAGGTAAAGAGCGTTATTTTCGCTTACTATGGTGACGGCCTTAACACTGGCGGAAAACTTGCTAATGTTGCTGTCTGCCTGTTCAATCAGGTTCCTGATGAGAAAACCGGTAAATTCCAGAGTTATCCTCTGAAGGTCGTTGAACTTGTTACCAGTGTGCCTTTCAGTGATAACTACGAGACTGCTTGCAAGTCAGTTCTCGGTCATTCATACAAGACAAGCAAAACCGATAAGGAATATACTATCAATATCGCGAATTCATATTATGCCAATATGATTTCTGAAACCAATACAGATGAGAAGGCGGTCGTTTCCGCTGAGCTTACTGTATCTGAATTCCAGTCGAACGGTACTGTTAAAGTTTCCTACAATGTGACATTTGATGACAAATCCACAATGAGTGGAGTGTTTGAGAGTGACAAGGTTTTCCTTGCGGACTACAGCAAGGCTGCTGATTCTACATTGGAAAGTGACGTAAATCCTGTATTTACAAGTGCAACGGCAACAATATATGAGATGGAAAAAGTGAAAGAATGTGCATTGGCTCTGGTTGATTTTACAGGTCCTACTTCTGATGGCCAGGATGTTCTTGCTCTTGGTATTTATACTGATTATGCGGATCTTACTACACTTGATCTTTCAGGAACATATCCTTGTATAGCTGATAATGCTGAGCTTGTACCGAATACTTTTATTCCTGGTGCATTGAAAGATACAGATGACGGTAAGAAGGTCAAACTGATTCCGACAATCTACTATCATAACACACCTAAGGGTGTTACCGCGTATGCTGTTCCTCATTCTGGTTCAGTAGTGTTCGCTAAATCAGGTGAGAAATATGATGTAACATTCAATTTCAAAGATGGCAACGGCTTCGCTATCTCCGGTAAATGCTCTATCAGTATCAGTGTGTCAGTCGGTAAACTCGGCACGTCTTCAGCAAGTCCATACTCAGTGAAGGTGGCTGATTTCGCCCGCAAATCTAACATCGGTGTTGCCAAACTCCCTTCAGTGAAGTTCGAAAGACTCTAATCAGAATACGTCATCCACAGTCCCGTGCCAGTCTTTTTGGCTACCGGGCTTAGATATCCACAAGGTCGATCCGTAAAAGATCGGCCTTGTTTTTTCTGTCTAGTCCTGAAAAAGTTTACCGATGTTGAACACGATGCGCAGCGCGTAATCGGCTATGTATTAGCATTTTAGGCGTTTTCGGAGTTGCCAAAAATCCAACTCTGATTTTTGGTTAAATGCTTGATATTCAGTTATTTGCAGGTTGCGCTACAAGTCGTCATCAGACG